>JACLAC010011647.1_pt1 | contig 13393 bp, 13 predicted proteins | sample 8027881 | NCBI WGS metagenome assembly JACLAC01 (sample SAMN15725517, study PRJNA655200) | protist metagenome | isolation source: fluorescence activated cell sorting (FACS) single amplified genomes of... | place: Spain: Blaines Bay Microbial Observatory, Mediterranean Sea | collected 2016-01-19 | reverse complement strand
CTCTTTGCCTGGGCAGATGACTTTGAAAAGTTCGGGGTCCCAAACCTCGTAGTTTGGGTGGTAAATCTTCAGTCCACCTTGTCCAAGCCTGCGACAATCTTCGATCTCAAAGGCTTGGAGAACAGCTTTTGAAATCCAGCGCGATGGATGTCTCGTTTCAATCGCTTCAATGTAGCGCAAGTAAAAATCTACCTCGCTCATTCCCTTGAGGGAGCGGGTGATACTGCCCCCGGTCAGGGTGTAAGCCTTTGATATTTGATCTTTCTCAGCGACAATATCGAGGGCTTCCATGACGACATTGGGGTCTTTAACCCCAGTGTAGGGGCGACCGGCTTGGTGCTGTTGGCGATAGTTCTCATTGATGTCACAAAAGCGACACTCCTCTTTCTCTCCCCAGTACTGACAGAGCCTGAAGGCGGTGAGGTACAGTAGGTAGCCCCATTCTAGGACGGGAACGATTTCAGAGATGCGGTGTCCTGAGCTGAGTTTCTCCCCATAAAAAGAGGGGATGCCGTGGAAGTTGACTTCGCCCATATCATCACCGCACAAGAACAAGTGCGCTTTGCCCTCGTGCCATTTGACAACATAAGGGGACTTGGGGTTGATGCGCACCGAGATCACCGTTGGTTTTAAATTGTAGGGGCCTCCTTGGATGCGAATCTCCTCGGGTGCTTTGAATACGGTCTCCTCGGACTGCTCCGCAAGGGGGATCAGATCGAAAGAAAAAATAAAGTAATCCTTCGGTTTGTATGCGGCACTCTTGTCAAAGACATCGGTTTCAAAATTGATGCCGCGGCGAAGAACATCAGACTTGATGATCGCTTCTGCTGGTAGGTCTGCAAAGGTCTCGATATGATGCTGGAGATCCTCAGCTTGTTGTTTGATCATGATCTTAGGTAATGCAAAAACCTTATGACAACAAGCGAGATGCTCGTGTGTAGGTAGGGTAAAATAAAGGCACTATTGTATAGTGACTAGGAAAGAGAAAACCGATAGATGGTCTTTTGAGTGTAGGGTTGATTGGGGTGCACAAGAATGTCTTCGATTTCGGGGTGGTTCACGCCATTGGGGTAGCCTTGGCACTCTAGGCAAAGGCCGGCGTTGCGTTCGTAGGTGGTCTCAGCTTTGCCCAAGATGCTGTCGAGAAAATAACCACAATAAAACTGAAGGTGTCCTTCGGTGCTGAAGGTGTCCATGGTGATGCCGGAGCTTTTGTCCATAAGAGTAGCTATAGGGCGAGGCTCTGTGGTTTTTGGGCCAAAAAAATAATGATCGCCATGGTTCATGTGGAGTTTTGGGATCGTTGGTCCGACGGGTTTGGGTTTTGTGAAATCATTGGTCGCGTTGACTTTCTCGATGCGGTCGGCTAGGGTGAGGTCTTGGTCGCTAGGCACAAAGCGGTCGCTGTGTATGGAGAGGATGTGATCGTGGATGGTGTCCTGGTCGCTAAAGTTGAAGTAACTGTGGTTGGTGAGGCACAGGGGGGTGGTCTCGTCAACGGTGGCGTGGTAATCGATCTCTAATGCACCCTCGTGACTGAGGGTGTAGGTGACGGTGAAGTCGACGGAGCCCGGGTAGTCTTCTTCCCCCGAAGGGCTGTGGTAGCTCAGCTCAACGGAAGGTCCGATGTCGGACTCGTGAGTTCTGGCTGTCCAGATACGTTGGTCCAGTCCTGTGATGCCTCCGTGGAGATGGTTGGGGCCATTGTTGATTGCTAAGCTGAAATCTTGGTTTTCTATTTTGAATTTACCAGCGCTTGTTCTTCCGGCAACGCGGCCTGTGATGCAGCCGAAGTAGGGGCGACCTTTTTTTTCTAAGTAGGGTTCTAGTTCGTCAAAGCCAAGAACGACATCCCTTAGTTTGCCAGAAGCATCACGGACGTGCAGTTCGGATATGGTGCCGCCGAGGGTTAAGACGGTCAGTCTCCAACCAAGATTGTTCTCGAGGGTGATCTTGTCGACAACATCACCTTGGGGTAGGCGCCCAAAAGGTTCGGTTTTGCAGCTCGTCATAGGTGAAGGTGTGTGTTTTGATGTTGACCATGTTAAGAATAGTGGTTTTTTCATCGGTTCAATGCTCTATTGTTTATAGGAAGCATGCATTTGGTGAGTTGATGTTAGGGTTGTTAGGGATGGTTTTGAGTCCCCGACGAGCCCCGCACTTGACCTATCGCTGCCCCTGACATCATGCCTCTCCCGCTGATCGGCACTACGGTGAAGAAAAGCGGTGATCTTTGACAATAGATGACAGCAAATACGAGTGTGACTCCGAGTCAAATTGACCGGAGTTTTAACTGAGTGTGCTCGGCAACGAGTATGCTCTGCGAAAAAAATAAACAGGATACCAAAAACTTCAACAGAAGGGTTTGATCCTGGCTCAGAACGAACGCTGGCGGCGTGGATCAGGCATGCAAGTCGAACGAGAAAGTCCTTCGGGGCGAGTAAAGTGGCAAAAGGGGTAGTAATGAATAGGTAATGTACCCTCCAGTTCAGAACAACCGTTGGAAACGACGGCTAATGCTGAATGCGATGTTTACAGGAAAGCAAGGGACCTTCGGGCCTTGCGCTGGAGGAGCGGCCTATTTATCATTAGGTAGTTGGAGAGGTAAGAGCTCACCAAGCCAGAGATGATTAGGGGACCTTAGCGGGTGACCCCCACCACCGGAACTGAGACACTGTCCGGACACCTACGGGTGGCTGCAGTCGAGAATCTTCCGCAATGGACGAAAGTCTGACGGAGCGACGCCGCGTGAGGGATGAAGGCCCTAGGGTTGTAAACCTCTGCCAAATGTTAAGAATAAAGGTGTGTTAATAGCACATCCGATGACGAAAGCATTAGAGGAAGTCACGGCTAAATACGTGCCAGCAGCCGCGGTAATACGTATGTGGCGAGCGTTGTTCGGAATCACTGGGCATAAAGAGTTCGTAGGCGGATGCATCAGTTGGGTGTGAAATCCCGAGGCTTACCCTCGGAACTGCACTCAATACTGTGTATCTGGAGTCCTTCAGGGGAAAGTGGAATTCCATGTGTAGCGGTGAAATGCGTAGATATATGGGAGAACGCCAATGGCGAAGGCAGCTTTCTGGGAAGTGACTGACGCTGAGGAACGAAAGTTAGGGTATCGAACGGGATTAGATACCCCGGTAGTCCTAACCGTAAACGGTGTGCACTGGATGTCGGTCCATTCTGATGGATCGGTGTCGTAGCTAATGCGTTAAGTGCACCGCCTGGGTAGTACGATCGCAAGGTTGAAACTCAAAGGAATTGACGGGGGCTCACACAAGCGGTGGAGCATGTTGCTTAATTCGAAGCAACGCGAAGAACCTTACCTGGGCTTGAACTGTATGGATTATCTCTGTGAAAGCAGAGTACGCTTTTTAGTGGAACATACAGAGGTGTTGCATGGCTGTCGTCAGCTCGTGCCGTGAGGTGTTAGGTTAAGTCCTTTAACGAGCGAAACCCTTGTCGTTATTTACCAGCGGGTTATGCCGGGCACTATAACGAGACCGCCGGTGTTAAACCGGAGGAAGGTGGGGACGACGTCAAGTCATCATGGCCCTTATGTCCAGGGCTGCAAACGTGCTACAATGGTCATTACAGAATGTCGCAATGCCGCGAGGCGGAGCCAATCACCAAAGATGGCCTCAGTTCGGATTGTAGGCTGCAACTCGCCTGCATGAAGCTGGAATCGCTAGTAATCGGGGGTCAGCTATACCCCGGTGAATATGTTCCTGAGCCTTGTACACACCGCCCGTCAAGCCACGAAAGTCGGGGGCGCCCTAAGCCGATGTTGCTAACCCTCACGGGAAGCAGTCGTCCACGGTGAAACCGATGATTGGGACTAAGTCGTAACAAGGTAGCCGTATCGGAAGGTGCGGCTGGATCACCTCCTTTCAGATGAACATCTGAAAGCCTGTTGGTTCAGACCAACAATAATCAGACTCACTCGTAGCTTGCTGTCATCTTTTATCGAAGATTGCGATCTTCAATGCACATCACTGTGCTTGAACATCAAAAATCCTCGTGCTCTTTAACATTTTATCAAACAACAAACAGACCAGTAGGTCGCGACGCAAGTCGTGACTGAAAACAACAGGGTATCTGTAACAAGATACCCATTGCATCTAAAAACTTACCTGATGTAAAACTTTCGGAGCCACAAGAAATATTGTGGCTAAGTTACTAAGGGTGTATGGTGGATGTTCTGGCGTCAGTGGCTGAAGAAAGACGTGGTAGACTGCGATAAGCTTCGGGGAGGTGTCAACGACCTTTGATCCGTAGATTTCTGAATGGGGTAACCTGGCAGGTTAAGACCTGTCACTTGTAACTGAATTCATAGGTTACAGGAAGGCACGTAGGGAAGTGAAACATCTCAGTACCTACAGGAATATAAAGTAAAAACGATTCCCTCAGTAGCGGCGAGCGAAGCGGGAATAGCCCAAACCGGTGAAGCGTGATAGATGATGATCGTTTCTTCACTGGGGTCGTGGGAAGATCATTCAAGGAGTCATCAATCCTTGGGGTGATCGCATATGTTTAGGGGAACGCTTTGGAAAGAGCGACCAAAGGAGGTGAAAGTCCTGTACCCGAAAAACATGTGCGACCCTTTGTTCTCTCCCAAGTAGTACCGGACACGTGAAACCCGGTATGAATTCGCGAGGACCACCTCGCAAGGCTAAATACTTACTGACGACCGGTAGCGAACCAGTAGCGTGAGCGGACAATGAAAAGTACCCGGAGTACGGGAGTGAAAGAGTACCTGAAACCATACACTTACAAGCGGTCGGAGAACTATGGCCCTCGGGCAATGTTTGACGGCGTGCCTTTTGCATAATGAGTCTGCGAGTTACTGTATGTGGCCAGGCTAAGAACTTCCAGTTCGGAGCCGAAGGGAAACCGAGTGTTAATAGCGCGTCTAGTCGCATGCAGTAGACCCGAAGCTGGAGTGATCTATCCGTGTGCAGGTTGAAGCGAGCGTAAGACCTCGTGGAGGACCGAACCCACTAAGGCTGAAAACTTAGGGGATGACGTGCGGATTGGAGTAAAAGGCTAATCAAACCCAGTGATATCTGGTTCTCTCCGAAATATATTTAGGTATAGCCTCGCGTTATTAGTTATGGGGGGTAGAGCACTGAATGGATGATGGGGCCTACCGGCTTACTGACTTCAATCAAACTCCGAATACCCATGACCGTATCGCGGGAGTCAGACCTTGGGGGATAAGCTCCATGGTCGAAAGGGAAACAGCCCAGACCATCAGTTAAGGTCCCAAAGCTGTTGCTAAGTGCATAAGGATCTGGAGTTGCTAAGACAGTGAGGATGTTGGCTTAGAAGCAGCCACCATTTAAAAAGTGCGTAATAGCTTACTCATCGAGCAACTTTGGGCCGAAAATTAACGGGACTAAGCAACACACCGAAACTATGGGTGTATATGAATTTATACGCGGTAGGAGAGCGTTCTACGTTAGATTGAAGGTGTACCGAAAGGAACATTGGACGATGTAGAAGTGCTTATGCAGACATGAGTAGCGATAAGGGGAGCGAGAATCTCCCCCACCGAAAGCCTAAGGTTTCCTGGGGAAGGCAAATCCGCCCAGGGTGAGTCGGGACCTAAGGCGAGGCCGAAGGGCGTAGTCGAAGGACAACAGGTTAATATTCCTGTACCACTTGGTATGCGTTATACCAAAGGAGGGACGCAGGAGGATAGGTGATCCGAGTGATAGTTATCTCGGTACAAGCGTGTAGGGTGTCCACTAGGTAAATCCGGGGGACGTGACCTGAGACGTGATGTGGAGCGCAAGCGAACTCATTGATTCCATGCTGCCAAGAAAATCTTCTAGGAAGTGTAACAAGTGCCCGTACTAAAACTGACACAGGTAGGCAGGTCGAATAGACCAAGGTGCTCGAGAAAACTCTCGTTAAGGAACTCGGCAAATTGGCCCCGTAACTTCGGGATAAGGGGTGCCCCTCTGGTGAAGAACCTGCGTTCTAAGCTATGGGGGGTCACAGTAAATAGGTGGTAGCGACTGTTTAGCAAAAACACAGCACTATGCGAAGTCGCAAGACGCAGTATATAGTGTGACGCCTGCCCAATGCTGGAAGGTCAAGGGGAACGGTTAGCGCAAGCGAAGCTGTGAACTCAAGCCCCAGTGAATGGCGGCCGTAACTATGACGGTCCTAAGGTAGCGAAATTCCTTGTCGGGTAAGTTCCGACCTGCATGAATGGCGTAACGACTTCCACACTGTCTCAACGAGAGGCTCGGCGAAATTGTAGTAGTGGTGAAGATGCCACTTTCCCGCACCTAGACGGAAAGACCCCGTGAACCTTTACTGTAACCTGGCATTGGTTGTTCGTATCAGTTGTGTAGCATAGGTGGGAGACTTTGACCTCTGGACGCCAGTCCTGAGTGAGTCATCAGTGAAATACCACTCTGCTGTTATGAGCATCCTAACCGTGATCCCTTGAATCAGGGCGCGGAACATTGTCAGGCGGGCAGTTTAACTGGGGCGGTTTCCTCCAAAAGAGTAACGGAGGAGTGCAAAGGTTACCTCAAGGCGGTTGGCTATCGCCTGTCGAGTGCAAAAGCATAAGGTAGCTTGACTGCGAGACACATAGGTCGAGCAGGGACGAAAGTCGGCTTTAGTGATCCGGTGATTTCCGAGTGGAAGGGTCATCGCTCAACAGATAAAAGGTACTCCGGGGATAACAGGCTTATCTTCCCCAAGCGTCCATAGCGACGGGAAGGTTTGGCACCTCGATGTCGGCTCATCGCATCCTGGGGCTGTAGTCGGTCCCAAGGGTTGGGCTGTTCGCCCATTAAAGCGGTACGCGAGCTGGGTTCAGACCGTCGTGAGACAGGTTGGTCCCTATCTGGTGTGGGTGTAGGAAATTTGAGGAGATATGGTCCTAGTACGAGAGGATTGGACTGTACCAGCCGCTGGTGTTTCTGTTGTCCTGCTAAGGGCAGTGCAGAGTAGCTAAGCTGGGATTGGATAAACGCTGAAAGCATCTAAGCGTGAAGCCGACTCCAAAACTAGATTTCCCCATGAGGCTCCTGGAAGACCACCAGGTTGATAGGCCGGATGTGTAAGGACAGCGATGTCTTCAGCTAACCGGTACTAATAGGCCCATCGACTTAGCCACAATATTTCTTTTGGCTCTTGAAAGACTTTACATGTGTAAGTTTTGAAATGCAAAGTTGTTGCTGTTTGTTTGAGATTCAGTTCTCGGTTTAGACCCTGATGGGTTTGAACGTTTGATGAAATATCATCTTGCTTGGTGATCATAGCGAGGAGGTCACACCTGTTCCCATTCCGAACACAGTCGTTAAGCTCCTCTGCGCCGATGGTACTGCATACGGGAGAGTAGGTCGTTGCCAAGCTTTTTATACCAAAAGGGTTCATCACGCTGACGCGTGGTGGACCCTTTTTTTTTTGCATAAAATCTTGGCAATTCCCATTAAAGAGGCCGCCCTTCGGGAGTCCACTTATTGAGTCTGCCGTGTTCGATGGCTCTCTACTGGAGCACCGTCTCAACTTGGCTGTCGTTGCCAAACCTCCCATTGTCTCGACTTGGCGGTCGTTATAGGCCTATATTGGGGGGAACATGGGGCCTTTGATTTTTCAAACAAGGTGGCACCCCCAGCAAAGAGGCAAGTGCCACAGGGGTATCTCCTACGTTTACGGTCTGCTCCGCAGTCTTATGAAGGTACCCCATATCCGCATCGTTGGAGTACAAAGCTTCATAGGGGTTTTCATAGTGCCTCCCGTAATATTTGTCTACTCCAGCCTGTTTGTCCAGACCCACTAAAGCTTTTTGTAGTCCTCTTACTGAGGACACGTCATAGGACTCAACTCCTTTTAGCTTTTCTGAAAGTTCTAAGTAAGGCTCGTAAAATGGGGTGTTCTGGTTACGGTGAGCTTTTTTTTAAAGGAAATTCCTATCCTTTCATTGACACGGGGGGCTTGGTCCAAGAGTGAGGCTGGAAAATTGGCTCAAGCAAAGCTAATTGCCATGATTTAGAACCTCCTCACACTTTTTGATGACGAAATCGAAGATGAGGTCATCGTTGATACTGAAGAAAACAAGCGCCGAGAGAAGCGGTTGCAAGACAGCCTCAAGAACACAAAAGTTAAGACAGACAAGATCTCAGATATGCTGTTGACGGTTCAGCGCTCCACCTAGCGCCCACTGCGGTTTATTAGGTGGTTTCGCGAAAAGCTGCACTCTGACTCTTCCTGGATCGATGCTGTGGACTCCCTACGGTATCTCTATGGGGGTTTTCCTCGATGAACTGTTCACGCCAATGCTTAAGGGTTTTGATAACAACAAAGTATTTGATATCTTTTCGGTTTCATTAAAACTTGAAGCATATGTGGATTAGAATTTATTTTCTGCTATCTCTCAACTCCTTAGTTTTCCTATTGGGAGTTTTCATCACTCAATTTGAGCTACCTCCTTACCCTTGGCTGAAAAAAGCTTATATTGCCTTCCAAGCTTGGTCATCCATCGGAAAAAGTGACGTACTCGACACCGGCTTAAGGTTTCCTGATCACCTCAATAGAACTCCCCTTCATCGATTATCATCCAAAGGGAGCTATTTGGTGTCCGGGAGAAAACACCTCTGGCCTCACCTCCACCACAATGGTGCTCTTGCTACTTTAATGAATGAAAATGGAGATGTTCTTCACTCTTGGCCATGGCCCCAAAAACTCCCTTTTGACCTTAGCTACAAACACATCGGTCAAGATCACCCTGATCAAGTTTATCCATGTGGCATTTACCCCCTTAGGGACAAACACATTCTCGTCACTTTTCAGACCAGAGATGCATTCCCCTATGGAGTTGGTACTCTACTCATGAATGGAAGCGGCTCCATCGTTTGGTCTAGACACGATTTTTCTCATCATTGGAATTATGTCGATGAAAATGAGCTCATCTACCTTTGCGCCTACGACTTAGTCAATTCTCCCCTAAAATTGAATCGGCATTTGCCCTTGATCAAAACAGAACAAGAAAAAGTTTATGCAGACACCATTAAGATTTTAAATTTTTCTGGAGAGGTTATAGAGACCAAATCAATGATCGATGTGATCATTGATTCTGGACTGTCCGGGCTTCTCACGCATCCATCTCACCCGGAAGACCCCCTGCATTTAAACTTTGTGCGTGTCTTGGAGCCTAGCTTCGCATCTTTTTACCCAGATTTTAATGAAGGCGATCTGTTGGTTTCATTTAGAAACATACATACTATCGCCATCATTGACCGCCAATCTTGGGTGATCAAATGGCACCACACCGGAGCTTGTTCCATGCAGCATAGCCCCATTTATGATCGCCAAGGAAACATCTACGTTTTTGATAATCTAGGTGGAAAATCGGAACAAGGAGGTAGTCGGGTGTTAAAATACACACCAGGTCAATCTGATGTTGATCTCATTTACCCTCAACCAACAGACCTTGTAAATGACTTCTTTTCAGCAACTGCGGGTTATCTTAGCTTAAGTCCAGATGGAAAGAAACTCATCGCAACCCTTTCCAATAACGGTAAAGTCGTAGAGATCGATCTCGCCGCCAAGAGAGAAACGGGTCATTACATCAACTCTCACCCATTATCTGGTGAAATGGGTGGCAGGTTCTGGCTAGGTACGTTTCAACATTTCCCCCCCATTAAAGCCCAAACCTATCTATGTTGTCAAAAGTTGTCTTCACTTTTATTTTTGCCCTCGCTCTCCACTCATCATTGTTTGCATATGTAGGACCTGGAGCAGGGTTAGGCATGATGGGAAGTCTCATTGCTGTCGCTATTGTTATCTTTCTGGCTTTATTTGGTATATTCGTTTTTCCACTGGTTCTGTGGTTAAAAAAAAAGAAACGCCAGGCCTCAGAATCCAAATGATGGATTTCGATGCTATCTTATAGCCTCATTTGGACTAGCGTTGCTAGTGTCATAGGCGCTATTCTTGGCTTCAGTTTTGCCTTTGTTTGGTTAAAAGTTTCACCCAAAGGAACATCTACAGATTATTTATCACAGCTATTTCTTGACACCTATCAGTTATTTAAGTCCAACAATTACAGTGAGCTACTAAAACAATACGCTAAGATTATTGCCTCGTTATTCAAACACCTAAAAGTTCAACTGCTTGCCTTATTGTTGTCCTCAGCTCCTATTATCATCAATATTGAGCTCATCCACCCAAAAATTGAACAGCTGTATTTAGAGAATTTTACTGGCTATACAATCAATATAGACAACCATATCTACAACGCAAAGAACACATCCATTGAGGGTGAATTCATCAAAGGCAGCATAATCATTGGAAAAGATTTTGACTCAACGGTTCTAACTCATGGCAACATCAATACCATCTTCTGGACCACGATGGGCTTCAGAGTTATTGAAAATAAGAATTTTGACCACTCCTCAGGCTCACTATTTATTAGAAAAGGAAAAAAGCAAATCAACCCTCTCTGGCCATTTTTTAATGACCTAGAGTTTTCCTTTATCGCTATCTTGGGATTCGTTTCGATCCTAACTTTTATAAAAATTAATCCATCAGGAAAACAAAACAAAAAGCTAATCGCGCCTACCGATATGATGCTCAGTCAAATTGCAAATGACCATTCTCATCAACTGGTCAAGCTCTCAGAATTAGAGACAAGACGATACAAAATAAAATTTTCAAGAATGAAAATTCAGTCACCCATTTTTGTATGTGGGCTAGCGAGAAGTGGTAGCACTTTGCTATTGGAGAAAATGGCAACTTACCAAGGTTTATCAACACATCAGTATCGTGACTTTCCGTTTGTGATGACTCCAATTTTATGGAATCGCTTTACATCACTATTCACTAAGGAACGAGCTTCTTTCGAGCGCCCCCACGGAGATGGCCTCTACATCAATCGCAATAGCCCAGATGCTTTTGAGGAGGTCATTTGGATGCACTATTTCAAGAACCTCCACCGATGGGGAGCGAATCATGTTTTAGATGAGCATGTGGAGAATACTGATTTCGAGAGTTTTTACAAAGAGCACATAAAAAAAATATTGTTACTAAGAAAAGGAACTCGGTATTTATCAAAAGGAAACTACAATGTTTTGCGGATTCCTTATCTCCAACGAATATTCCCCGATGCCAAATTTATCATACCTATCCGATGTCCATCTGCCCACATTGCCCCCCGTGACAATGAAAGTGAGAGTCAATTCCAAGAAAAGGAGTGACCAAAATGAGCACAAAACAAGTTACGTCTTCAGGGCAATCCGATAAGCCGAAAAGAAGGAGATTCTCTGCGGAGTTCAAGCTGAAAATTCTGGACGAGATCGACCAAAATCCAGACTCAACAGGCCTAATCCTCCGGCGAGAGGCAGTATACTCCTCTAATCTGGTCAGTTGGAGACGTTGGAGAGAAAAGATGGGTGAAGGACGATCTAAGAGTGTTCATAACGAAAATGCGAGACTCAAGAGAGAGAATGATAGGCTCAAAATGAAGCTCAAGAAAGCGGAGACCATCATTGACCTTCAAAAAAAAATTTCGCAGATCATGGGAATGGAATCTCAAAGCGGGCCAGAAGAGAGGTTATCATGAATCTTGTGAAACAAGATAGCGGTCTTGCTCCAACCAAGGATCTCTGCAAGGCATATGGTGTCTCTGAGGCAGCCTACTATCGCTGGAAGAGTTCTGGCTTGACTGAGGCGCCTTCTCAGCCACCCAAACGACACTGGAGAGCTTTGAGCGAATGCGAAGAGCAAAAGGTTTTGGACACGCTTACGTCAGAGCGGTTCATCGACGTTGCCCCAGAAGCAGTAGTGGCGACCTTGCTAGATGAGGGAGAATATCTATGCTCTCCGAGGACGATGTATAGGATCCTTCAGCGAAATGCATCAACCCAAGAAAGACGCGATCAACGTCGACACCCTGAATACACAAAGCCTGAGCTATTGGCAACTGGCCCAAACCAAGTTTGGAGTTGGGATATCACAAAATTGAGAACTGGACGAAAATGGGATTACCTGCATCTCTATGTGATCATGGATATATATAGCCGGGCTGTTGTCGGGTGGACTGTTGCCAATCGAGAGAGCGCCGAATTAGCTGAGGAATTGATAGCAGACACAATCTATGCTCAGAAAGTTCCAGAGGGCCAACTCACGCTCCATGCTGACCGCGGAGCAGCCATGAAGTCCAAGGCCGTATCCCAACTTCTGTCTGATCTTGGAGTGGAGAAAACTCACTCGCGACCACACGTTAGCGATGACAACCCTTATTCCGAGTCTCAGTTCAAAACGCTAAAATATCACTCGACCTTTCCAAAAACTTTCCCAACATTGGACGAGGCAAAGCTGTTTCTGGAGGGCTGGTTCAGATGGTATAACACCCAACACAAACACAGTGGTATCCAGATGCTGTGCCCTCAAGATGTGCATGATGGCAAGGCGCAAGAGGTTCTCGATCGCAGGCAAGCAGTTCTAAATGAAGCCTACGAAAAGCAGCCATGGCGTTTTCCTGGAGGGTGTCCGAAGCTCCCCAAGCTATCAGGTCAAGTGTGGATCAATCAGCCAAAGGCATCATGAGCGTCGATCAAATCATTGATATTTTTCTCCTTCTCCCCTCAATGGAGGGGGGAGAAGGGGAAAAATCAAGCAAGGAACGGAGGAGCGGGAGCCGAGCAGCGGGTGTGATGGCGCCATTCCATCAGTTGGAGAGCCTTTGGGAATTGGGCGCCAGCGGACCAGTTGCTGGCGGGAGCGAGGGAGTGACGTGTAGTGTGCACGAGACATACCAATCGCATTCAGAGTACAGCACACAAATCAATCAAGAACGACTCTCATTTTCATTGACAGGTTCCGTTGAGTCCCTCGTACGACAACATCAACGATTCTGCCGATTCACCCAGGAACAAACTGCGGTAGCTCGGTACCTTGAACAGGCTGGCCATTTTGAATTTGGCCCACAGAGAGTACCCTCCATTGTTGACAAGGACAATGGCTTGCTCATGAAAAAGGCTTTTGAAAACAACGAAAACCACATCGGGTATGCTTATCAATGGTCTAGCATATACGAGTATGTTCATCAGCTTAAGACGGAATTGGCACTCTACCCTGAGCATATAAAAATAGTTAAATATGAAGATTTTTGCCTTCGACCAATACATGTGTTTGAAGAAATTTTAGATTTCTGTGGATTACCTCGAACAGACGTGTCCAACCTTGAGAAGGAAGTGCAAGTTTCGCCTTACCAACATAAAGAGAGCCAAGCCTTTGACTCTTATAGCCATATTGTCAAGAATACTGCTGAATTTTTTAACTATCAATTTTAGCAAAAATTTTGTATTCAATGATATTAGTGTCCTGCTGGATTTTGGGTTTAATGTAGTTGGATTAGACTTGC
>JACLAC010026345.1_pt1 | contig 13395 bp, 6 predicted proteins | sample 8027881 | NCBI WGS metagenome assembly JACLAC01 (sample SAMN15725517, study PRJNA655200) | protist metagenome | isolation source: fluorescence activated cell sorting (FACS) single amplified genomes of... | place: Spain: Blaines Bay Microbial Observatory, Mediterranean Sea | collected 2016-01-19 | reverse complement strand
CGGTCCCCACAGAACCTGCGGCGGGCGAAACGGCGACAAATGGCGCCTCGGTATCTCTGCCGGTCACGCCAAAACCACCTGATGGGCGTCCGGGTGGGCCAAAAACGCCCCGTGCCGCCAAAGTTATCGTGAAGACGATGCAGCTTGAAGGCGGGGGTAAGGTGGAGGAGCGAGGAGATGGGTCGAGGTTGCAGATCAACCCAGATGGCAGCACTGTTGAGACATTTTCGCCCGACAGCCCACGGCGCCACGAAACCAAGACAAACGGAGACTGGTTAGATGTGGATGAAGATGGCACGGAGACAAAGTTTGACGCAGCGACGGGTTTAAAAGTAACGTTGAATAAGGATGGCTCGAGCAGAACGGAGCACAGCGATGGTATGGTCATCGAAGAATCTCCCTCTAAACGTGTCGAGATACGGACAGACGGTTCCCGCCTAGAGATTGACAAGGAGTCAGGCGTCAGCCTCGAAAGCTTCGAAGACGGCACTCAGGTTCAGGTACGTGCATCGGCTGAGTAGCTTGATGGTAGTAGTGGTGATGTTTGTGGTGAGAGGGGGGATCCCTCTCCCCACGGTTTGTGGCGCCTTTGTGCGCTCTTTGTTCTTCGTGATAATATCAATCTCACAATATAACATTGTTTGCACCTTAATCCCCACAACACACCCATCTGTTGGAATTCAGACGCTGCCAAACAAAGCGCGAATTCTCATCCGAGTCTCAGGACACTCGACACAGCGTAACCCAGACGGGTCGGTAATTGAGTCTTACCCAGACGGAAGGCAGGTCCAAACAAGCGTTGGAGGGACACGGATCGAGCGATACCCTGACGGTAGGCAGGTGCAGACTGACACGAGCGGCACCGTAATCGAGCAACTCGCTGATGGCACACGCTTGCCCCCAAAGCAACCTAAGATCACACAGCGTTGTGTGTCGTGCTCCAACTGCGCATCCATCGTCACAGTGCCTTCGGACAGTTTTGTCATTTGCTGCCCGTTCTGTCAGCAAATTATGCTCGGGCACAAGGTCAGCGTTATTGGGTCAACTCAGACAGTCGCTGAAGGCCTCGCTGCGAAAGCATCAAGGCCATTGTGGGGGAAAAATCACGATGCTGCAGCTGATATTAAGGCCATTTTCGATCGTTACGACCAGAATCGCTCTGGCGGCATCGATCAGGTCGAGCTCTCCAACATGCTGGAGGAATTGCATTTTCCGAAAAACGCGTTTGGCAGCATTTTTGACAGCGCTGATGAGAATCACGACGGTGAGCTGCAATTTCCAGAATTCGTTCAATATTTCAACGACTTGAATTCTGCCGTCATTGGGCTCGCGGCCATGCCCGACTTGGCCATGAGTGCGCAAATGATGGAGGACCAGAAGAGCCTGCTCATGACGGCACACGAGGAGATTACAGCTCGACTCGTAGATGTTGACGCCAAGCTGGGCAAAGCTAACATTTCCAATTGCGACGAGTTGGCCGATGAAAAACGCATGCTGCAGGAGCAAATAGTGAGCATCGACAAGGAGCTCGCACTTCGCTCGAGACATTTGGAAACTGCCGTCAAAGAGCAGCATAGGCGACGGAGAGAGGCGCTGCACAAGAAGTTGGCGGACCGCAAGGCCGGACGGACGCCGCCGGTGTCACCCAAGGGTGGGGTGGACTCGGGGGCTGCGACAGCCACAGACGTGGCCTGATATGTTTATTCGATTCATGAACCCCGAAGTGGTGAACTCGAAGGCGTTCAACAGAGGGAAAAAATATTGGTTTCGTGGACAGAAAGGGACACTGGGGCTAGAGGCATGGAGGATACAGTACTTTCTTACGGTGTCCTTTTTGCGCGTAAATATTTTCCCAAATTTTTTACGCATTAATTTTTTATTATGCATACCGGGTATATTATATATTTTATAAGCAGTTTCATGACATTTTACATACAAATTAGGGAGCTATCGCAACATTTGAGTGTAATTCAATTGCACGTCGCGTGTGTTCTCTATGTGTACCGTATGTCCGTGTGTAGTGTATGTGCAGCTGTAACTCTCTCTTTCGCTAAAGTGCTTACTAAGTGTGAAAGATCTCTTCAATCTCAATTTTATCTTCACGTGATGGATCCAGCTCAAAATATTTTGGGGTCTCGCTTCGATGTATTTGGCGACTCCAAAGAAAGCTGCTCGCCCTATTCTTATCTTGGCCACCATCATCAGCACAATAGGTGTCATACTGGTCTAGTTGTTCCTGCAACTCGATCAAAGGTGGGCTGAATTGAAGCCGAGGCTCGGCAAGACGCCACCGTGCGAGCTGGTCGACCAAAACGGAAATGATCTCGTGTGATGAATTTTCATGTGAAGCGACACTGCTGGTACTCCCACTCTTTGCGCTCGGCGTGAACACGCTATGTAGCTGACTCCCCATCCATGCAAGTGTGCCTATCCCAGCACACCCCCAGATCGTGACCCAGTGCCCTGACACCCCCGACAGCACGGCCAGAACGTAGGCGCAAGTTGGGCTCCCCATGGATGTGAACGCTGTGTAGGGATCAGACGCGCAAGTGTGGAGATGCCAATTTGCCAGAAAAGTATACGCGACCACAGCTGCCACCGCGACCACAATGAAGACCCCAATGGCACGCATCTCTCGACTGCCCAAAACTGCCCAGATTCCCAGCTGCGCAGCGGCCCACGCAGTATCAAGGTACTGCATGATGCGTGAACGCGAGTGTCTTGATTTAAACATAACAAAGAAATTCAGAAATCCTATTTATATCATACGATTGCAGAGTGATTACAGGAATCGTATACAGGAGTCGTCATCAGCGGCATTGTTTTTATCCACCAACATACACAGTGTGCATCATAGCTCACTTTAAACAGGAAAAATTGGCGAGAGCGTATCGGCATACGCGCCTGTAGTACGGAGGCGTGAGAGTCAAAGCGGGAGTGTTTTCGAAATTTATTTCTTGGGGTGTGTAAAAATGTCACTTCGCTTGCACTTGTACCTGACCAAACGCTGCCTTGTACCTCTTCAGAAGTGTCTTTGTATTCGTAATATTGGCCACAAGCACGCTCCTTACCTCGTTTAACCTCTGCTGCTCCGCACGAGACTCTGCCAAATCCCTCTCTAAATTCGCAATGCGGGCCTCCTGTCCCGCACTCCCTGAGCCCCTGCCAGCCGCTTCCTTCGTTTTCGTGTGTAGTGCATGAAACGTCACCTCCTCGTCCACGTCCAGCGCAACGTGGCTGTGCGAACCACCAGCTTCAAGTGCTCTGGCCAGCAGCGCGTCGTAGTATGTGTTGATAGCCATCATCGATCGCGTCAACGCGTCGCTGTCTTGCTTGCCTTCCTGGGCGTGGTTAAAAGCTTCCACAAACATGCGCCCCATTTCTATAATCCCATCTCGCATAACGCTTGTCTGAGCAGCTAGACGCTGGCGGAACTCATCCGCCAAACTCCTGAGGTTTGCGTCACCCTGAACGATGTCGACTGCATCCTCGTGGTTGGCCTGCTGCTGGACCGCCTCGCCAAGCAACGCCTCGTCAGCGCTCATGGCGTAGTGCATCAAGTTGCCCACGACCCTTTGTGCATTCGTGCTATCACCCTCGGCCCGATAGCTCGCAAAAAGTGCAACCCCCGTATCAAATACCACACTCATTTTCCCCTGGCGCCGCTTGAGCCGCGCCTCGAGCTTGTGAAACTTCAGTGATGCCTGTGACATTTTGTCGAACACGGCCTCTGTCAGATGCACTACTTCCCGGGCATCGCTTTGCGCAGCGTCCGCATCTTCAGCCACCCGGGCAACTTGTCTCACCAGGCGCTTCACCTCGGCCTCAAGCTTTACCACCTTATCCTGAGCGGCATCGTGCTTTTCCTCGGTATCCGCGAGCTCCTTCTCATGTTTGGCACGTTCCTCTTCGCTGTACCCCGACGCACCCGCGTACTCGAGCTGGTGCGCGAGGTCGAGCCGCATCTTGGCGAGCTCGTGGCGCTCCTTGTCCACAGCGTTGAGCTCGCGCACCATTACGTCCTTTGCTGAACGAGCATCCTCGAACAGTTCTTGCAGCTGCTCGTTCTCGTCCTTAAGTTGCCCCAGCCACTGCGCCTTTTCAGCCATGAGAATGGCATTGTCGCTTTCCAGTGCCGCCACACGCCCCGCCAAGCGCAAACTCTCGGCCTTGTGGACGTCTACCTCCATGGCTGCCAGCTCGGCCTTTTGTGCCTCCTTGCGGTCTGCGTGCAGCCTGGCAGAGCGCTGCTGCTCGTCAGATAGTAGCATTTGAGTGCTCTGCACCTCAGCTTGCAGTCGCACGATCTGGCCCTGTTGTTTTGCAATTTGGTCTTGCGCCTGGACGAGCTGGTCGGACGTATCGCTGTCCATTGTACGCAGCTGCTTGGCGCGCTTCGTCGCCTCCTCAAGCTCGGCGTTCAGAGCAGTTGTCTTTTGGCGCTCACGCTCAAAGTGCCTCAGCACGTTCTTTGCCTCGCGCAGCACCAGATCTAGGTCCCCGCACCACACAGAGTCGGCACCCGTGTGTCGGCGGAGCACCAGCGCATCGCGCACCGACCCAAGGAATGTCGCGATCTCAGCCGGTTCAGCAGCCAGTGAACCCGATCCAGAAAGGGGTTTAACACCGACGCCAACGCCAGAGGTGCGGCGCGCCTTTTGTGCACTGTGTGTGGATGCGGCGGCCGTCGCCTTAGACTTCTTTTTGGTCTTGTCGGCCTTCTTTGGCTGCGTTTCCGCCGGCTTTATCTGCTTTTGCTCGTTCGTCTGCTCACCGTTCTGCTGCTGCACGACGGCGTTATACTGGTGAGACAGGAACGCGTGCGACCCGACGAGCTTGGACGCGGGCGGGGCCTGCGTCATCGACGCGCCGCGGAGGTGCTGCTGTTTGCCCTGCTGGGCCTGGCGCTCAAGGAACTTGGGCATCGAGTACAAAAAAGGGGGGAGGCCGACTGCGACTCTCCGGAATGATATTCTCACCCGCTAAAAAAAGATCTTAATCTCACAGCGAGACAGCTCAACACAGCATCTTCAGACAAGTAGTTTACGGTAGGCATACGCCTATCCATTACAGTACAGTACTGTAAGTACAGGATCTTTGTCACGCTGTGAGTTTGAGGTTTGAGGCTTGAGGCGGTCAAAACGAGATCTTGCGACAAACTGGGAACCAAGTCTATAACTACTATATTTCACTTTTTCATCCCAAGTCTATAATTGACCTTTTAAAAATATTGGGGAGTTAAGCTGTGGAATAGGTGCTTTGGCCCTTCGTGCACGAAGAACTAGCGACTAGCACTATACGGGTATATTAATGCTGTACCCGGGTAATCTCTGTACAGTATTAGTATTCACGAAAGGCACGGCAGCAGTGCCAGCACGCCAGCACACTCTCTTTTGGTTTGACACGGAAAGGCCGTACCCGTTTGACCCTCAAATTGGACGTACATCCCGAGTTTGGGAAATAAGTACTTTAGCTTACTAAAAGGCCCGGGTTGGCTTTTTTCTGAGCGAGACGGCGAGCGCAGTGTGTAAGCGCGGCGAGCGCGGTGTGTAAGCGCGGCGAGCGCGGCGCACCCGGCGCGCCCGGCGCGGTGTGTAAGCGCGGCGAGCGCAGCGCGTCCAGCGCGCTCGCTCGCCACGACGAGGGCACGACGGGGGGGGGGCGCCGCGCTCGCCGCGCTCGCCGCGCTCGCCGCGCTTACACACGGCGCGCCGTACTGAGCGGACCTGACGTCATCACCGCTCAGAAAAAAGCCAACCGGTCCTTTTAGTATGCTAACGTACTTGTTTCCCAAACTCGGGATGTACGTCCAATTTGGGGGTCAAACGGGTACACGGCCTTTCCGTGTCAAACCGGACGAGAGTTTACCCCCAGGTATTTTCGTACGTAGTAGATAAAGTACTGGGTGGTAAACTCTGGCCCCGAGAGTGTGCCAGCAGTGTGACATCCACCTCAAAATTGTGATCCCCCAAAAGCTTTTCCCCATGGTCGACTGCGTGCCGCGCTGCCTCAAGCGCACGGGCAAGGCCTCGGCGGCGCTGCGCGAAGAGCAGGTCGGCGTGATCGATGACATCGGATCGTTCCGGCATTTCTTCAACCTCTCCATGGGCAAAGAGCTCGGTACGTCGGACCGCTCGCACCTGGTGCCTTCCTTTCGCGTGAATGTGGTCTGCACTTCCCAAGACGACGTCGTGACCAAACACCCTGCCACGCTCACTATCAACATGTTGCGCGATATTGTGACCTTGTCCGAAGGAAGTAACACGGCTTCGCAGCCGCTGCTGGAGTTCTCGATGTCTCAGGGCGTGTTGCCGACTCGGATTGAGAAAACAGACTTTTTCCATGGCGACCAGCAGCTGCTCAAGGTGCACGGGACCGGGACATTCTCGAGGGGGGGCTGCTGCGCAGCAGCCCTATGCAAGAGCCCGGGGACGACGTTGGCACGGCCCAATGACGACGGCTCGTTCGACCTCGAATTGTTCTTCGGCACGCAACACCTGCGCGACTATGTATGTGGCATCATGCAGGGTCTAGGAAACCAATACACTGCCGCGTCGACGCTCGCGACCCGGCACGTTTCGCCCGTGCAAAACCTCAAAGTCTTCGTTGGTTCGTGGAACTTTGGTAACAACACCCCGCCGACAGACCTGTCGCCGTGGATCCCCCGCGGTCGGTTCCAGATCTACGCAATTGGCATGCAGGAGTCGCCTGGGGAGAACATCAAGCTCGTGTCAGACTACCTCGGTGACGAGTACGTCATGGTGAAGGATGAGGTCATGGGTGTGATTCGTCTCGCCGTCATGGTCAAGAAAACAATTGTACAGTATATCGAGCCGGACTCTGTAGAGAGCTTCCATGTAGCGTCTGGCATCATGGGGGGCATGGGAATCAATAAGGGAGGCGTGGCTGTCGCGCTGCGGTACCGTGGCACGCCAATTGCGTTTGTAGCGTCCCACCTGGCGGCTCGCGCTACGGCCAAGCGCAACCGACGTCGCAACAAGGACGTGCGCAACATCATAGAGAACTGTAATATTGGGCTCAAGAACGTTGACATGATTCATCAGTACAATGTGTTTTGGCTCGGGGATCTCAACTACCGGCTCAACCTGGAGTGGGATGAGGCAGTGGCGCTCATCAAGAAGCGGGACTGGCGGACACTGCGCCAGCACGACCAGCTGTTAATCGAAAAGGCTGCTGGACGGGTGTTTATGGATTTCCAAGAACTCCCTCTAGATTTCCCCCCGACCTACAAATATATCGACTTTAAACACACGTGCGTATGGGACCCGGTGAACGGCCAAGGCAGGGCTGGTCCCGTCGGTCACATTTGCCGGTCAGTCCCTGCCACAGAGTCGTCAAAAGCACTCGCCAGGGAACACGGCGTTTCCATAAGCGAAGGAGAGCAATTTTTCTTCGTGCCAGCCAACATGAATGGCCTGCGTCGAGAGTATACGACACACAAAATGCAGACGCCGAGCTGGACAGATAGAATTCTGTTCCGCCCGCTACCTGGTACTGTGATTCGGCAGGAGAGTTCGGGGTGCGTAGATGAAATTCAGACCAGTGACCACTCCCCCGTGTATGCCTCGTATTCGTTTCACGTACCGCTACCTCCCCCAGCGGACGTTCAGTTTATGAAATGCGTTATTCAGGTGGGGGATGTGGTATTGACAGGGCCGCGCTATGCCGGGGAGAATTTCGACGAAGGCGAACTGGACGAAGATGAAGAGGCGGAAACCGAGACTGTTGGGGTGGCGAGTAGCGATCCTTCTCACGACAGTATTCACTCTGCGAGCGGCAGCAGGATTACAGAAAAGACGCCCGTCTCGGTTAAGCAGAAGAAGTCGAAGAAGGGTACCAAGCAGAGGCGAAGTTGGACACGAAAAGACCCTGGCAGTGCAAGCGGTACGGGTAGCGGTGGCGGAAAAAAATCGAGTAAACGGAGAGCTAGACGTTCAATCGCCGGTGCCATCGCGGGGGGATTCATAAAAATCGAGAACGATCCTATTCTAGCCATGCACTTGCCGTTTCTGAGGGGTATTACACGCCGTACAGCATATAAAACAGCGCCCAAGCTAGCCCAGCGTTCGGTCGCGCTGAGTGGTTCTGAGGCTTACAAGTGGAATACAGTCGATGTACCGTCCTTCGGACCGTTCTTCACGAAATCCCAATTTTTAGAGAAGGAGTATCTCATTTTTCGTGTGCAAGGCAATCCGGGCAGCGGCCCAGCTGGAAACACGATTGGGTTTGCAACGTTATCGCTTGCCCCGATGGTGGGCAAGCACAAGCCCGTGCCGTTTAATGTCAATCTGCTCCGTGGGGGGCAAGCAGCGGGAAGATTATCCGGGACGGTGCAGATCAAGTGGCTCGACGCCAGCGATGATGTAATAAGCGAGGGGAAAATTTTGGAAACCAAGAAAACACTGACGGCAATGCGCAGTCAGCAGGGAATGCCCAAGCCAAGAAGTAGCACGGCTGTACCTGCGCATAGACCAGGCCAGAGGAGCCATGGATTGCAACGGCTGAGCAGTTCGATAACGGACATGAATAGTAGCATGGATTCATCGACAATGTCCATGTCGATGAACCCGATGGGCATGGGGAAAAGATGATGAAATCATTTGTCTATTTTAAATTTTAAGGCATGTACATAAAAAAAAGCGCAATATTCGCCGTATATTTTAGCAGTGTGTACCCGATAGAGTAAAAAAGGCTTCATGGTTATGAACAGTAAGTATGTACATATATCTACAGGCAGGGTACAGTGTGTTAATATCTTTCTCATTTCACAACTATGTCTATGTCACATGTCACATGTCACATGTATGTTAATGTCACATTTCTTTGCATACAAGTTGGGTCGCTGATTATATCATACAATTCGGCTTGTATGCTGTGCATCAGCTAAAAATCGGCGCGTATTCTACGGCAACTTCATGGATATCGGCTCCTCGTACTAGTAAGTGGTTTTAGCAAATATGTTTATCATCCGTGGTGGCAGCAATGCAATCTACTCGCCGGCGTACGGTAAGGGTGTTGAATGACAGCGTATCTTCCATCCTTACCTTGATACCTTGATCCATGACGACCAGTATGCTCCCCAGGTCAGCGCGGCTTCATGGATGCGGGCTTCTGGGACTAGGAGTTGTTCTTGAAAGCAAACGATTTTCTCGCCCGTGACGGCAGCGATGCAATCTGTTCGTTGGTGTATGGGTGTTGAATGATAGCGTATCGTCCATCCTTGCCTTGCTCCATGACCAGCATGCCACCCCCAGGCCATCGCGGGAGCGTTTTGTACGTGGCAGGAGCCCAGTGAAACCAACGGCATAAGAATAGCTGCAGCACGCTGTTGTGGGATACAAGCACATAGTTGTCGGCCCTTGATGGCATTTGCCACTCACGGTGCATCGACTCAAGAAATGCCGATATGCGATCGTACACATCAGCGCCGCTCTCTCCCCCCGGAAACCGAAAGTAAAACGGGTTCTTTTTGTTCTGTTTGCGCAGCTCGAGCATTTGCTCAGGCGGATGCTCTCCAAAGTCTTGGTTGCGGATACGTGGCTCGTCCACGTAGTGGCACTTGCTGATGTCAAAAGACCCGCCGAGGAACTCAAAACTCTGCCTCGCCGTGAGGTACGGCGACACATAGAACCGCACACTTTCTCCACCAATGATCTCGCGCAGGTGCACACCCGCTGTCAGTGACTGCTTCCGCCCAGTAGCCGTTAGCGGGCGCCGCATCTCGGGCAGCTCAGAGCAGTGGATCTTTCCGTCTTCGTCTCGGCCCGACGTGTGCGCGTATCCGTGACCCTGGCCATGCCGCACCAGGATGATGCGCTTCGGCCGCTTGTCGCCGCGCAGGTACACCTGCATGCGGTATTCGTCAATACGGTCCGTCAGCCACTTCGAACCGGGCTCGGTCGAGAGGTACCCTAGGACGCACACAGACCCGCTCGCTGCCCCAGCTAGCGCTGTTGCCGCCCTCTGAAACCACATTGGCTATGCTGTAATTTACGAGCTCCGCTCCGCCTCACTCTTTTGGCCGCTCTTTTTTCTCGTGATTCTTTACGGTAGCACTATATACCCGTATAACCCGGTACCCGAGAGTACCCGACCCGGTGACTCCCAAAATTCTCTTGATGTCAAAAGTGAGAGAGGTGAGAGGAGAAGCTCTGAGAAGAGACTGAGGAGACACTGAGAGCCTGGCGAGATCTCTGGCCGCTGGATCACCTTCTCTCGTCGTACCGTGAGATTGTTCTCGATCGTCAAAGCTGAATTAGAGATCGAGAACACGAATAGATACCCGCGGTACCCGGGTACTGAATTGTACCGGGTACCGGGTACTGACAGTATCTCGATCGACGACTTAGACTCCTTTCCTACGGAGGTCAGTAGGCCAATCGGGCCGCAAAAATGAGACGCGGAAGAGCGCAGCGCCACGCCCTCGCCATCGTTCTCTCCGTACTTCTAGCTGCGCGGGCGGTACTGCTCGCCGAAGGTGGTGGTGGCCGTGAAGCAGCAAGCCGGATTACCGCTCGTGCATCGGCTACGCCGGCTGCGCTGTACCACTCAGACGTCGGGGCAGCAGCGCATGACAGCTCGGAACTCGATTCGCAGCATGCCTCTGTTGAGGATACGTCCTCACCCTGGCCCTACATTCGCAGCCTACGGAGGAAACCGGTGGCGCGAGTACGCCTCAACGTGACCCCCGTAATCGCACATCCAGTCGTGCATCCTTCTACCTCGCCGAAACCGCCCGCGCCATCACCAAAACTTAGATCTCTACCTACACCGGCTCCCTCCAGCACACCACTAAAACACCATTCTCCAAACAGATCACGTCTGCGAGCAAGAACACCACCATTCCACCCTGCTCCACCACCACCACCACCACCACCACCACCCAAACCCCAACTACTCTGCCCGACTGGCACGCATCGCATCCCCTGCACCATGTGCATCTACAATGGATCGCAAATTGCGACCACGAGTTGCGACGCCCGCGGACAATTATCCATAGGCGACGAACTGACGCTTATGTGGTCTGGTAGATCCACTGATGGTAGTGGTGGTGGCGCCTCCTTCTCGTCCTTTCTGGTAGATCCACTGATGAGCGATGCAGTCACTCTGGCAGATCCAATATTCCATACAAATAATAACGCTTCCTCCTTCTCCACAACCACATCTACACCCGCTGAGATATGTGGTGTGGTGCCTTGCAAATTAGAGTCAACTTGTGGTGGCGAATTTTCTCCAGATGATTATGTTACAATCGATCCATGCGCCAAAGCATTGTACAAATCCGTACTCCTGCGTACGTCTGTGTCCTTTAGCTCGTACGTACGCACTGGTGACACTATCCGCATCAACGACACGGACTTTGTCGTGGAAACGCCTCGCGATAATCATGTGATAACCTTGTCCCATCCGTACACGTTTCCTACCACCCCCACTCCCGATGGCTGCACCGTCGTGCGAAAGCTCTCCGAATCTCTTGCAGCACGTGAGATGCGAAAGCTTCCGGCTGCCCCGTGCTGCATCTCGGCATACAGAGGCAGCCGGAAAGTGCTTGTCAGCAACAAATTAGCCCAAACGCTCCGGGGCCTCGCCACCAATGCAGAAGATGGTGCCCTTAATGACGGAGTCCAAATTATACATGTGCGCGGTGCTGAGTTTCGTATCAATAACAATCAATTGGTGGGCGAAACTATAGCAACGCCAAATCTCTTAACTCTAGACCGTGCATGGTCCACGAGGTCATGTCCTGCAATGATGCCCCGAATCGTGGCGTCCTGCGACCGCCTGCCGGGAAAAGTTGCCCTGTCGAGAGGATCATCGAGAATTGTCACGGACACCGACGTGCGCGAATTACTCAACCAAGGTGATATAATTACCACGGACGAGTTCAGCCCAGGCGCCTTCGCAACTGTTGTTAACGTCACTTCCAGTTCTTACTTTTACGTGCGCATGCCAAATGGAAACGGTGGTTGGTCCAAGGATTCTGGCATGGTCAAAGCCTACAAGTGCAGGCAAACCAGCAAGGCCGCTGACACGCCATGCGATCGCATAGGAGCCTGCTCTGTCGATCTCACCGCCGGCTCAAAACGTGCCCACAGCGACTGTGATATATCTGCAGAATTAGATGTTGGCGATCCTATCTCGCTTTGTGGCGAGCCGTTCGTCGTGTTTGGAGAGAAATCTGCGGGGGAGATCGGTCTCGACCATGCCTGGCACGGTGACCAAGGGCAACACCGCCTATGCGATGTTTGCAAGTTGCCTGCGACGGACTCGCAGCGAGCTCTCTGGGAATATATCGATGACTACGGAAAATGTGACTCTGTGCTGTGCATGGCGCGGAAGGAAACACAAGGCGAGCATATACTAGGGAAAGCTGTGATCGACGGAGATCGCACGTCTGCGCGGATCACAGCAAAAGCAGAGGAAGCAGCGATACCCCTCAGTATCAGCTCTGGCTCTGGCTCTGGCTCTGGCTCTGGCTCTAGTGGATCTTCTCCGGTTTCCTCTACAGGAAGAATTGTGGAATCCCATTTGAATTTGGACATACCACCAGGCACTCTTCCAAAAATAGTAATCCCTACCATCCCTCAGCCCCCCGGCGTTGGGATTCCTGGATCAAATCCATCTGGTCCAAAATGGCCCATAGCTGCGATCCGTTCGGACGGGCTGGTTACTGGAGGCATTGCAGATCGCGATACGTCAATCAGTTTTGGCTTGCAAAAATCCCTCGAGGGCCTTCTTCCTGACACCAATGCGACTGTCGTACCATCCCCCTCCCCCCACTCTGGTGGATCTGGCTCCAAACGCGATCTCCCTTACCCACTGTTGCCAGGAGATATCGATGACGATGATGAAGGTGACAGTGATTTAGACGACGAGGAGAGAGATCTGGATGACGAGGACGATCTCGACGAAGACATCAGAGATCCTAATAGTGAGACTGAAGACGCCTCACCGGACATCGGCGGAGGAGCTGGTGCTGGTGCTGAGGGTGGTGGAGGCGGCGGAGATACTGAACCTGGTGCCGGCGCAGGTGCTGGACCAGGTCCTCAGAAATTGCCCAAACACAAGGTCGATCCAGCCTTCGACAAGGTCAAGCCGTCCAAACCGCCACCTGGCGCGAGTAAAACATTCAAGAGATTCTTGAAAAAAGAGTTGTGTCACAAGGACAACGATGTTGCTAATCCTCTTTTGATGGGCAACCCAACAGGCCATCCACCACCGACAACAACAGATTATATGAAAAAGCTCATGAAAACGTCGGAAACGATGGACGCACAGACAGCACCACCCGGATACAGCGGGCCTGTTAACAAGCCGTGGAACAAACCGGCTGACGAACTCGCGGCCAATCACGGGTCTAGCATTAAGTTTTGC
>JACLAC010017728.1_pt1 | contig 13399 bp, 14 predicted proteins | sample 8027881 | NCBI WGS metagenome assembly JACLAC01 (sample SAMN15725517, study PRJNA655200) | protist metagenome | isolation source: fluorescence activated cell sorting (FACS) single amplified genomes of... | place: Spain: Blaines Bay Microbial Observatory, Mediterranean Sea | collected 2016-01-19 | reverse complement strand
TTCAAGACGTATAAAAAAGTTTGTTTTCAATTGAGTTGACTGATTTTCATCGACCTGACGATGGGTTCGCAGACCAACCGCGATCGACCTCTGCATGGTTTTGAGTACTACCGCGGGATCGTAGACGACAAGATCGCGTGAGAGGAAAGGGCCGGAAAACTGACTTTGACTTGAGAGTTCATGCGGAATGTGAAGAAGGTGTGAGCCGCGAACAAGGCCGAGATCGACAAGCAAAGGAAAAAAATCGAGTAGTGACGCGGCGTAGGCCGAGCGCGCGAAGGAGTGAGGACTTAGTGAGAGTTTAGTTCCTACGGAGAGCGACATGCCGTCGACCAGAAGAAACAGTCTGGGGCAAATCGTGGACACGCTGACGGGCGAGGTGATCAAGGAGGCGCAGCAGGATGGCGAGATAGTCGAGGGCTGAGAGCGCATGCAGAGCGTGCTGGACGCGCTAAATGAAGAAGACAAAGTGATTGTCACGCCTTATGAAGATGAAGATTATGATGAGAGCGCGGACCATTTTAGTAGTAGTGATCATACGTCGATTTTTTCGAGCGAGTGAGATATGGACTGAGAAGGAAATAAATTGAGTGAAAAAGAGATCCGGCAGCGACGAAGGAACAAGGACGACGCAGGGTTCTTCTACTCGGCAGGCGATATTGAGTAGATCGAGAGGTGAGAAGAAAAAGAACGGGGAGCGATGATGCGCAAGTTCCGCAACAGCCGCAACCTGAAGGTGAACTTCGACTTATTAAAAACTGGGCATAGGGATTCGGATGGGAACCGCATCGCCGATCCGGAGATCCACGTGGAGCGGCGGCAGCTGGACAAGTACGCGTGAGAGCGGACGTACGACCTCACCACGATCGACACCGCCGTGCAGGCGGCAGGGCTGTTGGGACTGACGGTGACCTCGTTGCAGGCGCACGTGCTGTGGAACCTCACGCGCGCGCTGAAGATCGCGTAGCTCGGGCTAATGGAGGGCGGCGCGCTGGTGCTGACGTGGGGCTCGTCGCCGTACCACCCGACGCTGTGGTTCCTGCGGCAGCGGCTGGAGAAGCTGTTCGAGACGGTGCAGCTGTCCCCAGCGCCTTTTCCGAGCTACGAGATCCTGATCGTGTGCGTGAACTACAAGGCGGACAAGGGTGAGGACTTGTGACGCCTAAGCGGTCTGTGAAAGTTTTAAATGTATTCGACAGATTTGCATCTGTTTTTCACGCTCTCGAAATAACGACCTGTTCCATCAATTTTCCGAACATCAAGCAAAAAAACCTTTTTGCTTTTTATGATCTGCTATTATTGAATTGACAACACCTACACCTACTCCAGGTCAATGAAAGCACGAGCTGGCCGCCTGGGTGCACTTTTTAAACTCCTCGCAGCGCACCTTCGGCCTCGACGACATCCTGCTGTGGAGCATCGCCGACAACAAGCAGGTTGAGAAGCTCTACAAGGAAAACGAGGAGGAGTGGAACCTGCTTTTTCGAGACGTTAGAACAAAAATGAAGAAGACGGAGAAGAAGATCGCCAACCTCGAGAACGATATTATTGAGGGTATGATGCAATAGTGAGAGGGATCGCATCCGCATGTAGCTCGAATGAGAGGAATTGGCAAGACAGGAGGCCATCGCAGAGGAAAGGAGAAAAGAGCTGGAGGAGGAAAGGAGAAGATGATGAGAATTGAAGCAGGCGGCGATTGATAAGAACAACTGAAAGAGAGAGAAGCAGAAGGCGGAGTGAGACGCGGCTAAGTAAAAAATGAAGTAGGACCAGAAGAGAGAAGAGGAGGAGCGCCTCTAGAAGGAGGAGAGCGAGAAGAAAGCGCTCGAGTGAGAGAAGGAGGAGTAGAAGTAGAAGCAGAAGACGAAGAAGCCGAAGGTGAAGGACTTTTAAATTCAGGAGTTTGTTCCCAAGAAGAAAAAAGTCGAGTTGGTCAAGGTGGAGAACGACGACGACCTGCCGTTGTTAGAGAGGATCGTGCGGTAGTAGGACGGGTAACGCGCCAGAAGAGAAGAAAAAAGGTAAACCGAAGAAGAAGGCGCCCACGCGGCCCATGAAGTCGGTATTTTCTTGAGATCGGTCGAAGGGCACGCGGCACCGCGAGGAGCGGCTGAGCATGGAGGAGCAGGACTGGGCGTCCCTCTTAAAACAGTTCGAGGAGAAGGGAATCACGAAGGCGAAACCGTACACGGGCGCGCGACCTGAGTGGGAGCGGCCGTGGCTCGACTCAGAGCGCGCCGCGGGCGTGTTGCCGCAGGTGAGACGACCTGCGGCGGGCGCGAGTACGTTCGGCATCCCGGTGCTGGACGAGATCCTCTACCCGCACGTCGAGAAAGACTGGTACGAAAAACTTTTGATCGGCGGCAACCCGGAGAGCCAGCCGGAAGATGGTGGAATTCCGATGGAGAAGATCTTCGAGGGCATGACGAAGGACTCGCTGGACTTCTTCCGCGACAGCATGGATGAAAATATAAGGAATGTCATGACGGCGCACCAGGGCATGACGGCGTACCTGAAGTGGAACGAGGAAAAAAGAAAATAGGAGATAGCGAGCGGCGAGTTCGATGCGATGAAGGACAAGATGCGCGCGGCGACTCAGAGGAAGCGCGGCGGCGTGCAGGGCTTCGAGACGGCGCACCGCGGGCGCACGGGCAAGTCGCAGTTCGCGGGCGACAAGGACGTGGACTAAGGTGCTTAGGCTTACGACTAAGTTTAAGCAGGAACAAGCTAATCGTAACGCTTACGTTACGAAGTAAAGATCAGACGGAGGATCTTAGAGTAATTATAGGGTCATTGAGCGAACTAGAACATGAGTACAACGCTGCTCATGTTAGGTACTTATTGAGAAAGAATACGAGTGGACAGTGGTGCGAGCATGTGTGCGTGAGAAACTGAACTTCAATTCTAACTAGACGATCTTAGATGCCATAAAGTTTGAACTAATGAATCCGCATCCGGTCGTCCGGTTGTGCTTCTTCCTTTCATTATTTTCTGACTACTCACAATCTTAGACTTAATAGACATATCGAATCCTATTTCATCAGAAGAAGAAGTGAAAAATAAAGTAGATCAACTTTTTCCCTATGTTATCTTTTGCACTCTATACATTGCACTCTATCCTTCAATAATTCTCAAATAAAATCAAAACCTGCGTGCTCTGCTTCTCATAAGAAGTGCTTCGATGCATTGGTCTAAAAAAAAGAAAAAATCCCAATCTCGACGTGGACATTGACTTTGACACCCTTCAACTTTTTTTCATACTTCTTTAATTGTGCTTACGAGTAAGACAATTAAGTAGCGTATAGCACCCGTAATCACTAGCCTCAATACTAGTATCGGAATCGGAAAACGGCACTTACAAGATGGAGGTACTGTATGCGAGCGCCAAAATAAAAAATGTGGTTTTGCTTTCGGTCTTCGTGCTCGTTCTTCTCGTTTCTACTCACCCGGTAAACGCGTTAAACTTAAAATTGAGTAAGATGCTGACAGCTAATGTTGTGATGAATCCCAATGCAGCACAACTGGGGACAGAAGGCCGAGGGCAACCGGATGCGGAGAGAGAAAATCGTGCGCCGGCCCCACTAGTAAGCAAGGTGGGTCAGTTGTTTTTCGATATTGGCACTGACATCGTTTTAGCAGACCGCAAAGTAGGAGGTAAACCACCTAAGTTAAAAGCAAAACACATGGTTCTAAAGAAAGTTTCAATCGATAGTGAGATTCTGGGTGTCCTGATAAGAACTGAGGATAAGATCGTTGCAATTCGTAATTACAGTAAAGCAGAGTTGCACATGAGAGAGACTTTCTATAATCTAACCACTGAAGCTCTGGATATTCGCAGATGTAAAGGAGCGAAGTCATGGAAGCAACACCGAGTGGACTAATAAGTGGACGATTGAATCAAAAAAAGGAAGCGTGCTGCATTCAGCACTGGTAAAACGATGACGCGAAAAGTGACATTTATCGACTGCGTAACTACTTGCGGTGTACTGTACCTCCTCGGTACTTGCTGTGTGCCCCTAGTAAGTACTATCCCTAGAACAATAAGATAGGCCATGTTTAGAGCTAGATAAGCGAATAAGTTTCCACTCAAATACTTGTACTTGTTCTTCTTGTGATCATGGATGTCTTGCCACTATCGGCGTGATAGTGGAGGTCCATCTCACAACTCCGCCACTTCATATGGATACATAGGACTTCGACTTGTAATACTTTATTCAATTGTTACGGATGGTATTGATGAACAGTGATCGGATTTTCTTTCACCGAAGTTCTTCGTATGTTCGTAAATGCACTAGTTACTCGGTTTTCTTGTTAATAGGGGCGTTTTTGTGTACCTGATATTGTTTTCATAAAAGTTTCTGAATGTTGTTTGTTGGGTGTGGGTAGTCATATCTGTACAGCTAAAGCACATACAGCGTCCGCGCATCAATTAATGCATCGACCCACTTAACGACACAAAGCTAGTTAGTTGAGAGTTTCAGCGCAAGTTTTGAGATTCTATAATCGACGTTTCACATTCTTAGTTATAACGGGTGATGTCTGCGACGCTTCTAGACTCCTCTCCAGACGTTGAAGAGAGTGATTCGAGTCCTAAGGCAGAAAAAGAAGTAGAGGTAGAATCAGTTCACGAGAAAGAAGAGGAACAGGAGGTAGAGCAAGAGCAAGACAAGAAATCTGAAGATAGCGCCAGTCCTAAATCTGAAGGTAGCTGTCCTGAAGTGACTGAGTCTTCTCCTAAAGCCAAGTCTGAAAAGTCTGAGAAGTCCGAAAAGCCTGAATCTGAAAAGCCCGAGGCATCGGATAAGGGTGAGCAAGAAGACTCAGACGCGGACTCCGAAGAAGAAGAAGAAGAAGAGGATTCGCAAGAGCAGCTGCAGAAGGTAATTGAGCAGCAGGCTTCTAAGAAACAGGAAGAGAGCAAGTCGACCACTAGCAAGAAAGGCGAAGGCAAGAGCCAGAGCAAGAAGGGCGAAGGCAAGAAGGGTAAAGACTCCAAGAAGGGCGAAGGCAAGAACTCGAACAAGAAGGGCGAGGGCAAGAGCGCCGACAAAATTGGTACGAGTTCTTTCAATAACAGCAACTACAGTAACTCCTATAATAACAGCAACAGCAGCAGCAGCATGCTGGAGGTTTCTTTCGACTGGAAGTCGGGTGCGTACAAGCACCGGTCCATCAAGGACAGCGCGCTGTTCACGCTCAACTTGCGCAGGGGCACCAAGCGCATCCCCAACCTCGGCGTGGAGCTGAAGAAGGCGTGGTGATACATCGAAAGACAATTAGGTGCCACCGGCGGCAAGAAGAAGGAGAAGAAGGAGAAGTCTTCCTCCATCAAAGACGCGATCAAGGCGAGCAAGGAGAAGAAGGGCAAGGGCAAGGGCAAGTCCAAGAAGGACTCGGACGACTCCGACTCGGACGACGAGGAGGAGAAGAAGGAACCCAAAGATTCCGACTCGGACGACGAGGAAGGGAAGAAGGACGATCCCAAGGAGTCCGAGGACGAGGACGAGGACACCAAGAAGGAGAGTGCCGACAGCTCGGACGACGACAGCTCCGACGACGAGGAGGAAGAGGGCGTGACGCTGCTCGGGCCCGGCAAGGCCTACACGCTGGTGTGCACGCAGCTGAGCCTGAGCCAGTGCAGTTTAGATGATGCGAGCGTAGGGGTGCTGATGGACTGGTGCCGCGACCGCGAGATCTGCGTGCAGAACCTGCAGCTGTTCAAGAACAAGCTGACGGACGACGGCGCCAAGCACATCGCCAACTACCTGCTGTTCCAGCAGGACAAGAGCAACACCTGGATGGCGCCGTGCCTGGCCATGCGCGAGCTGCACCTCTCCGACAACTGGATCCGCTCCGGCGGTTTTTACTACCTGCTGAGCGCGGTGGCGAACACGCCTTCGACGTACCCGATCATGGCCAATGTGACGGACGACCGCGCCACGCTGGAGAAGAAGATGGAGGCCACCAAGGACAAGCTGGAGATGTACGCGCTCTGGCTGCGCATCAACAACAACTACATCTCGCCGCGCGAGGTTTTATTTATGCCGAAAGAGTCGGGCATCGCCGACCAAAAAGTCGAAGGCACCTACAAGCACAAGCTGGCGGGGGACAAGAGCGAGAAGCGCTTCCTGAAGACGAACATCAACTCCGTGCTGGACCTGAAGCAGCCCAAGGTGGACGGCGTCGGCCAGAAGGACGTGGCTGCCATGTTCAAGCCCATGGAGCAGACCGGCGATAGGAAATTTGACCAGGAGACCATGACCAAGAAGGCCACGGCCTACAACAAGTCGCTGGAGATCGCGAAGTGCATGAACTCGGCGTGCTACCTGCCGTACGTGCGGTACCAGTTCAAGACGGACTACAAGACGCAGGGCGGGCCGGAGTACGACAGTGGGCTGTACGAGCGCGTGCGCAGCGCGACGGACGACTCCGATGATGATTCGGATGACGACAGTCCCGTGAAGGGCAAGGGCAAGAAGGGCAAGTCCTCTGGTGGTAAAGGTGGCGACCGCGAGTCGAAGGGGGGTGAGAAGAAGGAGAAGGGCAAGGGCAAGGGCGACGAGTCGCCGATGAAGCCGCGCGTTCCGCCGACGCCCGAGAAAGAGAAGAAGGGCAAGGGCAAGGACTCCGCCGCTGGGAAAAAAGATTCGTACGGCACCCAGCAGCGCACGGGCGGGTCCACTGGCACGCGCGGCGGCAGCTACGCGTCGACATACGACCGCAATTCCTACGAGGGCTACCACAGCTCGAGCTACAAGGACTCTTACTACGACAACAAGGACTACTACGGCAAGAAGAACTCGTCGTGGAACTCCTCCTCGGAAGTCCAATCCAACGGCTACACCGCCGAGGAGAACGCCAAGTGGTGGGCGCAGCAGGCGCAGGAGCAGTGGTACAGCCAATCGGCCAGTGCCACGCCCGAAGACCCGGCGCGCGCATCGGCTGCGTCCGCGGCCACCACCAGCGGCTGGGGCGCGCTGTTCGCCAAGGAGAAGAGCGACGCGGCGGCCGCGGCGGCGAAGGATAAGGTTAGTGTTGGTGCTCTGCTTGGACAGCCTGCTGCAAGCGCCAGCGCCAAGCCGCCCGGCCTGCACACTCCCGGCACCACTCCGCAGGACGAAGAATCCAACCAGCAGGACGGCGGCTCCGGCGCCGTGCCGTCCACCTCTTCTTCCGCCAACAGCGTGGAGGTGTACAAGGACATCTTCCGGCAGAACAGGGAGGCGCTGGCTGACTACGGTAGTTATTATACGCTGGCGTCGCGCGAGGCGGCTGGCGATTGCCCGGACTGGGTGGCGGGCGCGTGCCTGATGCACAACTGCTGCAAGTACAAGAAGGACGAGGCCAAGTACAACATCAAGCCCGCCTTCCCGCCCTCGGGTTCCAAGTACGGCGGCGACGCTTACAAGGCGGGCAAGTACTCGGACCCGGCGTATATCGCGGCGCAGCAGGCCAAGTACGAGGGCATGAACAACACGCTGAAGCGCTTCTACGAGGGCATGGAGACGGTGTCGCTCACGAGCGAGGTGAACGGCGAAGAATGGGTCGATAAGGAGGGCGGGCCGAAGAGCAGCCAGGTGGGTTACTTGTTTATGATGTTGCCTCTTTGGGGTACCCTTTCCTCGGTTTCTAGCGTTGAGATAATACAAGATACCGACGTAGTATTCGTATTGTAGAAGCTGAAGTGCTCGAACACAACTCCCCACAAAAAGCCTTTTTCAATGTAGTACAAACTTTACAACTACATTTTCACTACCACGACAGGTCGACGCCAACGAGGAAACCACCATGGTGAGCATCATGGCCGTGAAGCGCACGATCGGCGAGCAGGAAGGGGAGGCGTACAAGACCATCAACGACACGCTTGTGTTTCAGGACGCGAACATTTTGGGTGGGTTGTAGTTGTTATAATACGTTTGCTTGGGTTTATGTTTGAGATAAAATTTAAGAGTGCCACATTGGGTAGGGGGGTGTTAGCGGTACCTTGATCATCATGTTGATTATCCGGATAAACCCTGCGCCGTTTCTCGTATGTACTTTACTTTAACTTGCATCAACAAAAAAGACTTTTTTTCACGCTTATGCATCAGTACCAATTGATTTCAATACTTCTCCAGTCATCAACAAGCCCGCTCACGTTGTCTGCGACGACAAGGACTTCAAGGCCGTGCAGCAGGGCTTCGACAGCTCGTCGCGGCAGGGCGCCATGGGGTCCATCCCGCGCTACCTGATGGCACACTTCGCGGAGCAGTATCCGACCATCCCCAACGTGCACAAGTACTCGACCACCAACTTCGGTGCTTTAAATAGGCTGGATAGGGAGACGAGCGGGTGAGTAGCTATTACTTTTATTTGTGGTTGAGATGGATCGGGTGTAAACGGACGCTTTGTTCGTAATTAGGATAAACACGGTTCTTTTTATTCATTTTGTTTCGACATTTTGTTAAAGGAAATCCATACTTACAAAAAAGCTTTTTCATTGATTCGTTTTTCAGCTGCATCCTCGTCGGCCTGCACGAGCGTGTGGTGAAGCTGCTGGAGAAGAACCGCAACAACCACGAGTTCCACAAGGAGTACATCGCGCTCGTGCACGGCGTGATCGAGCCGCGCAAGGCGCGCGGCTGCATCACCTACCCGCTGGTCAAGCGCCATTCCCAAGCTGGCGGCGACGACGGCACCGCCTACGCTTCGAGAAAAGCTGCGTTTGAAGTCAAGGTGTGCCGCCCGTGCTACGACGCGCTGCGCGCTTCTGGAGGTAAATCGATCTGCGGCGGCATGGTCCCCGTGGATATGACGGCGGGCGCGGGTGCGGATAGCAAGGCGGGCAGCAAGACCACCACCACTCCGGCCGATGGCAGCACCGGGCAGACTTCTGGTTCACCCGCTGACGTGAAGGCCGGTCTCAAGGCGTTGGCGCTGGGCTACAAGAAGGGCTCTGGGCGTGAGAATCCCGATTGTCCTTTGAGCAAGGACCCGAGCGGCTGGAAGTGCCAGGCGGGGCAGGTGGCCAAGACCTTCTACCAGGCGATCGGCTACTACAACGGCGTGGACGCCGACGGCAACCAGGTGTCCTACACGCTGGTGGGCGTGAAGATCATCAGCGGGCAGACGCACCAGATCCGCGTGCACCTGAAGGAGTTCAGCGAGTGGGAGTGCGGCATCAACAGCGGGCGCGCCGGTATTGTTGGGGATAGCAAGTACATGCCCAAGTGGGCGAGCGACGCGGACCGCAAGGCCGGCTTCAGTTCTCATTTTTTACATGCGTTCAAGCTCGGTGTGCCGCGCATCGCGGACAGCCTGAACCAGACGGGCCGGAAGGGCAAGAGAGATAATTTTTTAGCTCCTTTGCCGCAGGCGCAGCTGAAGGTGATGGAGCAGAAGCTGTTCTGGGACGCCAATCTGAACGATGAGCTGTCTAAATCTGAGCTCAAGCCGAATTTTGGCGTGAGCGAGGAGAACATCCCGACGTTCCTAAAGGGCCACCGCGACTTCCAGATGAACTGGGACTGGACCACGAAGGGCGAGTGCAAGGTCTACTAAGCGGGCTAAGTGGGCCGTAGCTGCGAGGTTCAGTGTTAAGTACAGTAATTTCATGATGTAGATAGATGAAGAATGAAAGGTAACGTGTCGGTCCTTCGGTGCGGATGGACAGACTAACTGCGCGTCTCAAGTGAGAAGCATGCGGTTATAATTTTGTAGTTTTCAAGCCATAGCCATAGCATGGCTTCATGGGTAAGAGCAACCACTTTCACAGCATGAAGTTAGAAGCATCAGAATGTATGTAACTGACGGAACAAAGATGACAATACCAGAATATTTTCAAATGTGTATCTACGAACGTACCGATATCTAGCGTGAATTAGAGTTTTAGCAAAGCGATGAATATGCAGCAGAGGAAGACGGGAAAAGCGAGGCTAAAGCTGCTTCGGAAATTTATACGAAGGCGAATGAGAAGGCACGGTCAAAGCAAGTCGCTGCCAAGTGGTGAACAGTTTCTTTAGATAGGTGGTTAGACGACGACGCGTGTGTTGAGGCGGCGAGATAGACTGATAAATAAAGGTTTAAACGTTCTGTAATCGGGCATGTATATAGACTGGAAGAGAATATGTGAGTGTTAAATGAAGGATGCAAACTACAGAAACGATGAATCTTCCACCGCAAACTTCATGACTTGAAATGAAATCTTAAATGCGATATGCTAATGCTTTCATTTCATGGAGTGGTTCGTTCTGCGTTTGTGGTGCATCGCTTCGTGAATAGTACTTGGAAAATGAATGTTTATGACGTCGTGGGAATCCGTAGTGCTGACGATCGTGAGTACTAACACGATTGCCACTAATGTTTGATACCAACGTAAAAATAGTCACTGCTATTTATTAGAGTTAGACTTAGACCACTTAGAAAGAAGAAACGAAGTAGGCATAAGCAAATCAAGTCATGGCTCACTATCCGAAACCGGGGGGCGTGAGGCTGAACGTCCCTGGGGCTTCGGCTAACCCTGGCGGGAGTATCAATCCGGGCGCAAGCATCAATCCAGGTGGCAGCATCAATCCAGGTCGCAGCATCAACCCAAGTGCTAGCATGAACCCTAGCATCGCAGGCTCAATACGTGGTGGATCCGATAATCCCAACTGATCGTAGTAACCCTGGTGCCGCGGGCGGTGCAGTTGGCGGCTCGCAGTCTATCTGACGGCTGCTGCCGAGCTGGACGCTGCGAGACACGCTGAAGGAGATATCGTGGCACATCGACGGTGCGAACCAGTCGGTTAGGGGCACGGTGCTGTCGCACCACGTGTTCCCTTGAGAGTGCGTGATGTTCGACTACGTGTCGGATAAGGCCTTCTTGTGCAACCAATACAACTCTTAGTAGAGGTGATCCGGCGACGTTTCGCTCGCCGTGGAGCGGGCACTACTTCTCGTTTCGGAGTGAGAAGAGTGGGGCGCACGTGCAGAGCAAGCAGCGGTGAGCGGAGGCGCGCAAGAGCAAGCAGGTGGCGGTGTGAGAGTTCATGAACGAGAAGCACCGGGATGTGTTGGATAGAAAGAAGTGAGGTCAACACGACGAGTTCTGAGATGCCTTGAGCAACTCTCCCGGCGGCGGTGATCTTGACATGGAGGAGGACCTAAGTCCGTGAGACGGCAGTCCCGCGACGCGACGAAGGTTTCTGGGCTTGCCCGAGGATAGGTAGGCGTTCAAGTCCTTACGGCACGGCGTCGAGCCTGACTTTGATCCATCGAATGTGTTCATCGTGGCGGAGGAGACGACTGGTGGCGGCTAGAGCAGTTCCGGCGTGCACCGCAACTGAGAGTACGAGAGCCTAGGCTACAACTTCCCGTCGTAGTAAGTTAAGACAACTGGAAAAAAGCTTCAACGACGTGTTCGCGCTCTACTAGAAAGAGTACTACCACTACGCGGTGACAAGCGTGTACCTATGGGAGAATCCGGCTGACAAAGATGCAAGAGAAAAAGAAGAAGCGATAAAAAGCAGTATGCACCCAGAGAAGAGTGCTACCGCTGACGGAATGAAGAGCATGAAGCCCGGCGACGCCGAAAAAACGAGCATGCGTCCCGACGGAGACTCGGGCGGACACGGTGGATCAAAAGTGGGCGAGGACGTGGCCTTCTACGGAGTTTTTTGCTTAAAAAAAGTCGCCGGCCCGCTGAGCTGGGAGAGCGTGCACCAGGTCAAAGTCTCAGAGTAGTAGTGCTAAAAAACTGATGCTCCACCACAACTCCAACGCGGTGTGAAGCGTGCTGCTCTTCAAGGTGATCTCGAAAGTCTTTCTAGAGGCGCAGGCGCCTAACAAGGAGGTTACGGTTCACGTGGATGGTGACCACCACGGTCTCACGATGGACCTGAGTGACGACCGCGCGGATAGGTAGAACTTGCGAGAGCAGCGGGCGCAGAAGGATGCGGCGTGACTGAGTGAGTTGTTTGTGTTTGGTGTTTTGTATCGAGTGGGAGTTCTCAATGATGTGTTCATCTTCTTCTTCATCGATATCGCGATCATGATCAACTTAATGGGCACGTATCTATACATAGTTAGCAAACACGAGTACCCTTCTTCATCTCAGTCACCCAACATGCGAATATCGCGCTTTCAATACCTCTGTCAACTGATAAATTCGTAAGAGTGCCGTCAACCGTATTATTCTGCCTCGTTCATAAATCCTAAACAATTCGAATGTCACTTAGTACGTCCATGTGCACTTTGCTAATTTTCAGGTGCCGGTAAGTACGCTCCTCGGTCGGAGCACTTGATCAAGCCGTACTACTCGCGTGATCTGAAGCTGGGTCTCTCGCTATCAAGGACGAAAGAAGAGAAACACAAAAAGACAGAGAACGCGCAGGATGCAGGTCTGCAGTACCAAATCGTTCTGGGCAGCATCATTGAAGAAATCGAAAACAGCATCAGGAACCACGTCGAGCCGTTGTACTGCCAGAAACTGGGCCACGTGTTGACCTAGTAACCTGTTCGACAGCATGGTGCTGAGACGGCAGGAGTATTTCAGGCGGCTGCAAGGAGAGATGCAAGCGAGTTTGCGTGAAGCGTTTAACTTCAATGCGGCTGGCGGGTTCGGGATGGTTGCGGGTATGAGTTCCATTGGAAGTGGAGGAGTTGGAGAGGACATGTACGAAGGGTAAGAAGCTTTCGATGCAAAAACAGTGAGGGGACAGACGGACAATATTTCGAATGAAATGAATGGTCATGTTTTCAAGTGAGTTATGTTGTTGTAGTACTTTGATATAAAAATTCATCTTGTTCTTGTCAGCACAATTGTCAACGGATACTTACGGTCAATCTAAGCATCGGGAAATTTGTCAACAAGGAATAGGGAACGGGAATTCAGAGTCATCATGGTTATCTGGCATCTCAAAAGATCAACATCAGCATACCGACGTTAACGACTCTCATACTTGCAACCTTCCATAACTCACACTCTCAACACTCCATTCTCACCTCGCTTTCCTGCTGCACTTTCCTTTGCAGCACTACTTTGGTATCTTAGCTACGGGACTGATCGACTGAGTAACTACTGAGAAGAAAACACTCGGCAAAATGGCGTGCGTCGTGGGTCCGACCGACGCCGGCATGTCCAAGTTCGACAAGGGCAACATGAACAAGGTGAACCTGCTGTGGGGCCAGCGCGTGGAGGCCGAGAACAAGGTGTGCATCAGCACGGACCGCGTGTTCCGCGTGGGCTCCGAGCCGCACATCATGTGCGAGAAGCCCAACAACTGGGACCCGACGCAGGTGCGCGACGTCCTCAAGGAGGAGTTCGGCCACCCGCCGGCCGACGAGATCAACGATATGAAGTTCCTGGGTATCGAGGCGCATCCGCGCGACCGCTTCGACATGCCGCAGAGCACGTACCAGGAGCTGGGCTGGGCGAACA
>JACLAC010004948.1_pt1 | contig 13408 bp, 8 predicted proteins | sample 8027881 | NCBI WGS metagenome assembly JACLAC01 (sample SAMN15725517, study PRJNA655200) | protist metagenome | isolation source: fluorescence activated cell sorting (FACS) single amplified genomes of... | place: Spain: Blaines Bay Microbial Observatory, Mediterranean Sea | collected 2016-01-19 | reverse complement strand
TTGCCTTGCACGCAAAGATATTTCTGTCTTGATTGTACTTTTATTTGCATCAAGTCGATCAATCCACAGATTACTTTAACAATTTGTGTTTCATTAAACTAGGCAACGTGCGTGCAATCGATGCTAGGAAAACTTGTTGAGATCGAAACACGTAAAGGAAGAACACAACCTTCCAGTGACCGGAAGTATGTGTCTGATCCGGTACAACATAAAGCTTGTACTTCGGTTGGGATTGAGCACTTTGTAAATAATACAAAAACCTTCGGGATGGAAGATATTCTGGGCTTTTATGGCACATTGAAATCGCGTACCACAGATTTCGTCGTAAAAGAAATCGATAGGCACGGGTTAATTGCTGATTTGGAAGTAGTTTGTACCGAAACAGGACCAAGGAACGAAGGAAAACAGGATGTTGGAAAACAGGATGTAGCCAAAATAGTCAACAACCTTAAAGCCGACATTAAAACCCCTGGTGAGAAATATCTTGAATCATTCAGACTTGCTAACAATGAAACAAAGTACAAAGAGTTGCTCGAGGGCGACTTGAACAAAATTCAAATTGATGATTATGCAAGGAAAATTTTGAATAGAAGAAATGCCACCACGGATGCGACAACTGCAAATGGATGTTCTACTGGGCCAACCTCGATCTTTCATAGCCCTGAACTACAGCTTAGACTATATTCTAATGAGATGGGTAAAGAACACAGACGCTTGATACATCAGGCAATCACTTTTAAATATCCATGGTTAGAAACCCGTATCACTCTTAGTGTATCTGACTGTGATGGGGATGATATTGAAGCGAAAAACAAAGCCTTAGGTGGTAAATCTACTTCCAGTAGACATAGCACAAAGTTACTTGTAAAGGAAAGACTAAGGTTTGTAAATGCCTTGAAACCCTATTTACCATCAACAGACATTATTCAACTTGAAAAATACTATGTTCACGGACCATATCAGTCCAGTAGAGACGTTACATTATCAAGGATTGATAGTAAAGATCTTCGGAGAAAAATTCATAACGCCATCAACCAGATATGTAGCTCTTTTCAATCTTCAACAACGAAAAAAAATGAAATCGTAGTCTCCTTCCGTGATCGATGTCGCCATCCTAAGAAAAAATCAACATTTACTCGTTTAGTCTTGAGAAAAAATGGGATCGAACAATCATTTGCTCTACAGCAAATTTCTCGAATTTTAAATATTCAACAAAAAAACATCTCGGTGGCTGGAACAAAGGATAAACATTCTGTTTCGTACCAGTATATCACTGTAAAAGGTCTCGGGAAGGATATAATATTGAAACGGATATCAAAATATCGTAGCAACATCAATAGTGGTAGGCAGGGTGGTGTTAGCCTTGGTTCTGAGCATGGGTGCATTGAAATCGGTCGATATTTTAAAGGAAGTGAATTAAAAGCCATTAATTTAGGTGACCTAAGAGGCAATAAATTTGAAATTATTTTGAGAAATGTGAGGGCCACAAGCGCCAATGGCGAGCCTACAAGCGAGCATGGCCAAGAAACTTGCAAAAAAATAGACTCCTTGAAGCTTGATAAACGGAGTAATTTCATGCGGAAAAACGGGTTCATAAACTACTTTGGGTTGCAGAGGCTGGGGAAATACTATCACGCGGACTCTCCAAGATCATATATTATCGGGGCCGCGATGTTACGTCGGGAATGGAAAACTGTTATCGACCTCTTGCTTTCACCAAGAGTAGGCGAAAACTATGTGACAACGGCAGCAAAAATCTTTTACAAAATTACTGGGAATACAAAAGAGAGTATGAATAAATTGCCTCGATATTTGCGCCATGAAAGATGCGTACTCAAGGGTCTACATCGTTACGGTAAAGATGCATACCTTAAATCCTTCAAGGAAATACCACGCAACAATCAGTTGATGTACGCGCATTCTTTCCAATCTTTTTTATGGAATTACATGGCATCCAGGCGTTGGGAAATATATACACGGTCTAGGATAAAGTACGGTATAGATAGAAGCTTCCTAGAAGTTGGAGATATCCTTAGAGCACACAATGATGATGCAGAAAATGTTTCTACCAGATATATCGAAGTCACCAGTGAGAATTATGATGCCATAGCCGGTACAACTGCGACGAGCGAAGGACTGACTTCTTGTTCTCTTAGGAAAACTGGAAACACGGAGAAGTACACAATTTTCGATATTGTCATCCCTTTGCCAGGCCGTTTGACAGAAGAATACATAAGGCGCAATCCCATATATAGCAATGTGGTATCAACTATACTAGGCAACTTCGGGCTCACCTGGGAGGCATTTCATAATGGGGATTATGATTTAAAGGGTGCGTACCGTTCGTTCATGACAAAACCAGGAAATTTTTCTTGGAATATCATCGACGCAGAGACAATCAAGCTAGATTTCGAATTGCCTAGCTCCAGTTATGCTACCGTATGTCTCCGTGAATTGATGAAAAATGATATGATCATGGCCTGCGACTCGGACTACAGCGACTGGAAGGAATTTCTGCATAGCGTAGAGCAGTCGTTGTTGGAAACGGCCGGTCAAACGCGGAGCGCCAAACGTCCACTAAATATCGAAGAGGGGAACGAAAAGTCTGCGAAAAAACAGAAGTAACCTCTGGTGAGCAATAGGTGTGGGAATTTGGAGCTTGATCATTGACAAAGAAGAGAAATTCACGCTGCACCACAAGGCTATAAATGTTACCGCTCTGTGCAGCATATTTTCGAAAAGCTTCCAGCGGTTACTGACGCCACTTTCGTATTTTATGCATTCGGTATGCATTCGGAAGCATGTAGATTTTTTCCTCGTTTTGCCTGCTTGCTTGGGAGAAAGAAAATAATTTTTTTTCCGGTGCCAGGTTTGATGTTTTTAACCGCAATAAAAGTCTTTGTTTGCCACCAAGCGTTTTATTATTTTTATGGCGATGCTGTATGACATACCCAAAATGGTAGATTATGGAAATACAAGGAAAAATACTATGGCCATATCATTGCTGAAATTTGGAAATCAGAGAAATTTCGAATCGATTTTTCTTTGTTTTTTAGAAATGGGGCATATATTAGAAAGCCTGGGGGCAAAAGTTTAAGTATAAACATGGTGCTCCATCGAAAAAAAAGTTAGGTTTTCTGGACTAGATTTTCTGCTATACATCGTCAAACCCGATCGCACATAATTTTTGTAACCTACATTTACCACCAACAGCTTTAGAATAATTAAGGTATTTTTTGCATTTGGAAGCATATAGATTTTTTCCTCGTTTTGCCTGCTTGCTTGGGAGAAAGAAAATAATTTTTTTTCGGGTGCCAGGTTTGATGTTTTTAACCGCAATAAAAGTCTTTGTTTGCCACCAAGCGTTTTATTATTTTTATGGCGATGCTGTATGACATACCCAAAATGGTAGATTATGGAAATACAAGGAAAAATACTATGGCCATATCATTGCTGAAATTTGGAAATCAGAGAAATTTCGAATCGATTTTTCTTTGTTTTTTAGAAATGGGGCATATATTAGAAAGCCTGGGGGCAAAAGTTTAAGTATAAACATGGTGCTCCATCGAAAAAAAAGTTAGGTTTTCTGGACTAGATTTTCTGCTATACATCGTCAAACCCGATCGCACGAAATCTTGTGTATGTACCTTTCGTGTAAAATCTGAACATATGGTGTTTTGTTGCAGAAAAAGGAGGAGGGTTTCAACTCTGTGCGACTACAAAGTTTTTCACGCTGGACTACTGTTTCTTTGTGTTCTTTTTAATTTCTAAATATCAAATTTATATAGATAAAATTAAGTTAAGACATTGTGATTTTTCTGGCAAAGAGGGACATGTTTTAGTTTTGTTGTGTACTCTTTCTTCACCACCTTATGTGGTGACTTGACAACTAGTTGAGAAACACCGACAGCCTCTATCGATCTCATCTAATCGCAAAGTCAACAAGATAGCTCGCGATGAGTTTCCATCGAGATATGGCTTCTACTCTCCACGTGCGCTTTACAACACTACACGGAAGGGCGATAAGTTGCTTTAAAGTTATGTGATACACACCAACTATTATTTGTCGTCAACACTATTTTTCTGTAGTTCCTTGGCTTTTTCAATTAAATTGTTGTAGTACTCCAGGAGGCTTTCCTCCTCGCTAGTTTCTTCGTTGCCAAACATGTTTGTCTCCTTGGTAGGGATGTTCTCTCTCGTTGACGGTACAGTGACATCCCTTTCTTTTTCCAAAACTGGTGAAGTAGCCGCAACCGGGTTTTCGTCGGCATCGCCGCTTATCTTGTCAATGACAGACAACTCTTCCTTCTTTTCGATTTCGAGATCAGCTGCAGTTTCGAGATCCGCTGCAGGATCACTGGTTTCTACGTTAATCTTGGTGCTGGTGTTGCTACTCTGTATTTTATTTTTTCTAAGTTTAATCCTAGAAGATGAGAGTTTTTTGCCCTCACTTCGCTTCTTTTTTCGTTTTAAGCGTTTTAGAATCGCATTTACATTCATTACAAAAAAGTTTGCATCGTCATCGGTACTATGTTCAAGAACTATAACCCACTCGTTCAATTTTGCTGGTAACGATGCCGCGTGGAAATACTTATGATATCCACTATGCCTACTCATTTTCTCCAATAGCATGCTCAGTGCCTCTATGATCTCTAGATCGGGTATCTTGGCAATAAAGTCGTGCGCATTTCTACCGGCTTCCAGCGTAAGTGATTCCTGACAATGTCTAAAAAAAATTTCATTTGCACATGAGCGCTTCAATTTGTCTAAATGACTACCTTCTTGCACAATTGCCAACAACAAAGCAACTGAACTCTGCAGTATTCTGGAATGACCGACACGTTTTACCAGTGGACTGGTCAATACTGGCATTAAAACCTGCATTCCATGTCTCTTGACAAATTCTTGGCGTCCTGCATCTGTCTTTACCACATCAGCCAGAGCTTCTAACGCCGCCCCAATATACTCTGTACGCTTGCAAAGAGTTAGTAACAGGCAGCTGGACAGGACAACCAAGTCAGCCTCATCGGAGAGTAAAGGGCATATTCCTGGTTTACAAACGCTTGTATCGCGCAGAAAGCTTGGTACCTGTGTGATTTTGGTAACAGCCTTAGCAAGGGCGCCTTTCCTCCTTTGCTTGTTCCGAACTTTATTAGGTTTGGCCATGTTGTTTGTATGACCCAACATTGCCTGAATTAAGTGTTGACTACCGGGATCTGATGAAATCGGTGTCCTGTTTTGGTTGTTTCCACTATCATGAATGTATGATTGAGCACACTTCCAGCAGAATTCAAGCAACAGCCTAATAGTACTTTCATTATGAACGTCTAATACATCCAGTGTCGCAGCAATTCCTGAAAACACCTTGATGCCGTACTCGTCACGTTCGGGTCGTGCTTTCCCCACTAAATTAAACAGTAATTGCAAAATGGATGCTTCTCGATTCGACAAAGGGTCGGCACGAGTAATTTTAGTGACTGCAGAACCATTGTCGCTATTTTGATTGCTGCTGTTACCTTCGAAAAGATTTCGCTCTAGTCGCTTACGTGCATTTTGTTTCTTTTTCATTAGAGCCAGCTGCTGCGACTTCTGGGTCTCCCGTTCTTCCTTTATTTTCTCCATAGCTTTCGTGGATTTCCATTCGTTAATTTTTAGGCGCTTTCTCAAGTTTTCAATCGTATTTTCTAATTCCTTAATCTTATCTCGCAGCACTACATTTCGTTTTTCTAGATTTCTTCGTTCGACATCGCCACGCAACATGTCTTTTTTGTATCGTTCAGTGTCTCGTTGATATCTTTTGAGGGTCTTCTTATCTCGTTGCATTCGCTTTGCGATTGTGGTAAATTTTTTGTGTAGTTCAAGTGCCTCGGTTCGAATCCGACGTTCAACATCGTTTGCAATGCTGGTAGCTTCGTCCGACAACATCACTTGGGCACGATAAATTTGTCGGCTCTGCTCATTTTGTTTTCGTTGGATTTCGGCACTCTTTTGTTTTAGAACTATTGCAGTTTGTTCCAATTCCTCGTAAATACCACTGGCGTTTGCGATAGAACTTTCTTCTATCGATTTGGTGTGCTTCAGTGCCTCGTTTACTTTGGTCGTTGGACTCAAAATGTGACTATTGTGACCAATGGCGGCATGTTCGTCCATACTTATCTCATGTTGAGTATCATCAGCTTCTATATGAATTGTACTGGTGCCCCCTAATGTAGAATCTAAAGTGCTGTCACCATTCAACGTACCTGACGATGGTGTTTGGTTAGATGCAGAGTTAGTCTGCGAGGGCATAGTTTCGACAGCCGTTTCGAGCAAAAGTCTAAACTGGACCTTGCCAAGGTCATACCAATCTTTGTCTCCATCATCATACTCAACCAAATGCTCTTGTCTGGATACATCATACGCGGCAACAATACCTCGATACCATCCAACACCACTGTTGTCAACGGCATTAGTGTTAGATGCATTCGAGTCTCTTTCCCATAGAACCTCCACGCGACGCCCTACAATGTCGTTACCATACGTCGACGAACTTGCCATATACAAAATATAGTTTCAATGCTATTTACAACACAAACGTTCCAACAGTAAAATGATAAAAACAATATTTGATTTTGCGTAATTGCAACTTCTTTCGATCAGTGCTAAATACTCGAGGAAAATGGAACTTTTCAACCAGCGTAAGTGACGGGTAAAATAAGTGTTGCGGTCTCTCATTACCTTTTCGTGTATAAATAAATTATTATTACACAACAACAATATAATAAAAAATTGAAATATTAAAAAAAAACAACACAATAAATGAAGCAAAATAATATAAATATAATAATAAATTATTTATTATTTTATTATTATATTTGGCAAGGGGCTAGTAGTGGGGACGAGGAAGATATTATATATTTTCTTACAACAACAACAACAAATTATATATTATTATTATCACTCACTCACCACTACTACTAGTACATTTTAAAAAAACCTGCCGACGAGAAGAGGACAGCGTATCATTACAAACGGTGCTTCAGACTCTAACTGTCAATTAACAGAAAAAGGAAGAAGAGGAGGAAAGTGAATTGAAGAAGAAAGAGATACGCCCAATAATTTCCTGTATCAATCACCCTTTGGCCATTGGCTACGTGGAAATGAAATTTATAGTGTATGCGGTACGATTGTCCTATGCAGACTGATCCCATATAATTTGTATAGCGCCCTTTTTTAGCCATGTCTACGTGAAAATGAAATTTATAGTAGTGTATGAGGTACTATTGTTCTATATAGACTGATAGTATTGGAACATTGGAACGCACCAGGAGGTAAAAAATACGAAAGTCTCAGACGCGCAAGTCCGTCATCATCACAACCATAAAAATTTAGCACGCGAAAAAGGAGATAATAAAAATGTTGATGCTAATGATGATTTATTGTCGTCTTCTACGTCATCACATCTCATCTTCTTATTTTTTTTATGCTCTTCTTAGCACTACCTTTTTCCACTGGCTAGCTAGCCCATAAAAAATAAATAATACTGTAAATTTAAATTGTTATTTATTATTATTATTAAATTATTTTATTTATACTACTACCAATCCACACCTGCACTACTCCTGTTACTACGTTACTATTATTATCATTCTTCTTCTACCACGACGCACAGCCAGCAGCAGCAGGAAGAGCCAGAATTCGTTTATAATATATATTAATATATAAATAATATAATAATACTACTACTACTACCACCACCATTTATATTTTTTTAATTTCGAAGCTACCACCAAGGGTCTCCTGGGCACAAACGTTAAACCAGCATTCACAAATCAGGAACAACATCAAGCCGCGAAAGGAACGAAATCGATAACTGAAAAATTCACAAAGAAAAGCATGGTATCAACGACGGTCGCTCTACTGTGCTGCTGCATAGCCGTCGTATTCTTTGGATCCAACTTCGTACCTGTTAAGACCGTAGAAACGGGAGACGGCGTTTTCTTCAGCTGGGTGTTATGTTCTGGCATATTTTTTGTGGGAATCGTTGTTAACTTTGTCGAAGGATTTCCACCATTTGAACCATGGGCAATGCTAGGCGGTGCAATTTGGTGCACTGGTAACCTAATGTCAGTTCCGACAATCAAATTGATTGGTCTATCGCTTGGTATGCTTCTCTGGGGAACCACCAATATGTTATTTGGTTGGGCAACCGGACGTTTCGGCCTATTTGGCGTTAAGCCACAGTTATCCTGCAGCACGAAAGGCGTGGACCAGAACAGTTGCATCCACGATATTGGGTTGAATTACCTAGGCATGATTCTTGCATGCATATCGTTGATCATATACGTGTTCGTTGAACCCGAAGACATGGAGAAAAACAAACAAGGTATACCCAAGGTTAGCGACTCCGATCGTTTGTTGGACCACATACGTAACGAGGACTACATGAGCTTTATGCCCACTCCTCGTATCATATCAAACCAGCCTTTCCGAGAAGTTGTGAACCAAGTTCCGAGTTTTCACGAAGACCTGGATAAGCTGGCAGACATCGAGGGTAATATTGTAAAACCCACGCCAGTTGGTACAATTGATCGTCTGAGCAAAACCTCAAAGAGGCTTCTCGGTGTGGTCCTAGCATGTGTATCTGGTCTGTTCTACGGATCTAATCTTACACCACCGCAGGTTGTACACGATCATGGAGGAGACCAAAATCTAATGCATTACATATTTTCACACTTCTGCGGTATTCAGTTCACGATGACACTATATTTCATATTATACTGCATATATAATGGAAACCAGGCTGCTATATACCCGAAGGCTATTGTACCAGCGTTCATTTCTGGGGTGATGTGGGCTGTGGCCCAGGTATCATGGTTCGTTGCGAATGGCGCTTTAGGCTTTGCTATATCTTTTCCAATAATTGCATGTGGTCCAGGGCTGGTCGCCTCGTTGTGGGGTATTTTTGTCTTTGGTGAAATAAGAGGATACCGAAACTACATTGTGATAAGCATCGCAGGCATATTTACTATTACTTCGGGAGTAGTAATTGGCTTGAGTAAATAAGTTGTCGGATAAATAGAACACAATATCATCATAACTTTGTGTGTGTAATAATGTTATAAAACCTTTAAAAAGTGCAAAGCAAAAGACTAAAATATAAAATACTTTTGATATGAATATTAGTGTACTTTGTTGAGGCACATTTTTTTAGCTTATAAACAAGATTTCCTTGTTTCCCGTTGGTGTGTACTTCGTAATTATCTGACGATCCCCGGGCACCGGAAAGTTAAAAAATAGAATTTTGCTTCCAATAGATACAGTAATAACTGAACACAGCGCAGATGGCTGATACAGGGATCATCCATCAGCTAGTCTATGCTTCATTCAACGTAAACAGTGACTTACATTTCATAGTATAAATGTAAGGACTACTGCTACGATAAATTGGCACAGCCAGTGTTGGTACAAGTAGATGAATCACTTATTCTTCAGCACTTGTTACCATGGTATTTAATCCGCACGCACCCTTGCCTCTGCAGATACGGTAGTAGCCTTGTTCACCCCATCCAGGTCCCCAGCTATTCTTGATTTTCCAGTAGTCACCCTTTTGCGAGTCAGTACCATAGCCAACAATCAAAACACCATGGTCAAGTTGTTTTGGGTTGCAAAGGATTTTCCACGGGCATGATACACCACCTCCATAAAATTGCATGGGGCCAGCGTTGATACCGATACTAAGAGGGCCACGTTTGACCAATTGGGCAGCAATTTGGGTTTCGTCTTGCGAAATTTTGGTCCAGTTCGTTATGGATACACCAACTTTGCCTTGCTTGGCCTGGCAGGTTCCACCAACTCCTTTGTAAGGGTAAGATTGTTCGGTGTCGATACCTTTGTTTGACAAGATGTACTTGTACGCGTTGCTTGGCAAACCTCCTTGGCACCCGTGATCTCCAAACTTCGTGTCGCAGTCTACCAACTGTTGCTCCGACAACGATACCAGTTTACCAGTCTTCAAGAAGTTAACGCCTTCAAGATTTCCTGTGGTGGAAAACGCCCAGCACGACCCGCATTGTCCTTGATTTTTTACAGGGGTTACAGCACCTTTTTGGACCCAGTCAACGGAGTCTACAGTCGTTGGCGGAATATCGGCTGCAACAGGCAATTCCAAGTCTTCAGGTTTGTGTACAAGACCTAAAAATTGTTGACGGAATTCCTCCTGAGTCAAATCAGAGTGTTGTGTAACACCATATGTTGCACCAGCATCAGCAGCTTGATATTCAGCGGCTATTTCAAGGTTAGCAGCAAAAATTGCCAAGCGCTTAGCTTCCTCTTCCACTGAGGAATACACTTTGTTAAATTTCTGTTTGAATTGCTCGAATTTGACTGCAGCTACATTCAGTTTCGTCGGTACAGCAGCGAGTGCGACGGTTGCGGTCAATGCCAATATCAATAGAGTTACTTTCATTTTGTTGTGTTATTAAGATGATGTTAAGTCTTTACTTGATATATAGAAAAGCCCCACTTTGGTTCTGCCATGTTAACCATCGGGGTACGGCCAACGATATTATTACCTGAACATCGTCGGAAGAATATAACAAAGGAAGGAAAAAAATACAACGACTAAGAATTGAAAACGATGCGGGAGAAAAAAGCAAAAAAAGTCCACCACCAAGGTGTGTTAAACCCTAACAAGTACGTCGATACAGTAGTCTACCTAGTCCCTTTACGCCTAAAATGCAGTGAAACGTGCGGCCGAAAAGGGTTCTTCTGATGAGCTCGGGAGTTGCAGAAGATAATATTGTAACACCGAATCCAACGACATACCCCTCCTGATGAAGAAGAAAATAAATTTCTTTTTTATTTTTTTTTTGGCCCCGCCGCTTGTGACATCATGGCGGTAGAATGGACCCAACTTATTGGCCAACTTTGTGTCACTTGGTCGGACCTCTTAATATTTACTCCATATACAGGCAAACGTATCGGTAGAATTACAAATTACATAAATGTATCATATATACACACACATGAAAACGCAGAAAAGCACAATCCGGTGGCAGTCCATTCGTCAAGCAGGAACCAGGCTCGCTCGGAGACACTCAATCCGCATCCATCTCAAACAATCCCAAATCGTCTTCATCGTCAACAGGCAACTCATCCTCAACCTCGTTGTCTGAGATGGTAACGTTTAAGTTTCTAGGGTCATGATGCAGCAATTGATTCTCTGAGTCCTCGTTGCTGATAAACTCGCTGACTTTGTTCGTATTTTTCACTGCCTCCATCAGCAGCCTCCCTTCTTTGTCGTCTTTACACAAATTTAACTCATCAAGTAAACTTTCTGATGGATGTTCCATCAGAACTGACAAGGCAGTTTTTTTTCCGCCCGAGGAACCTGCCCGAATACTCCTCGACAGTTTTGGTGTTTTTGATACATCACCAGTACCCTGCTTACCACTACTTGTCAGCTCGTTGTCAAAAACTTCATTATCCCGCGTAATCAAATAATGCCTACGAGCACCGTTTGCAGCGTTTGCCATAAACGATGTGTTTGGCATGGATGCTGACACACGAGTCATTGAAGTTCCAACATCCCCGTAGGATTTACTTATATGCGGATTCGATGGTGGTAGAGAAAAATCAGGCATTCGCTGCTGTATGTGAGATGGCTCAGTTACTGAGCCAATAATGGGTGCACGCGGGGCTGGCATGGACTTAGATAACCAAAAATTTTCCGGAGATTCACCGTCCTTTTTTCTCCGTATAGCGATAGGATTTGATCGCTGCCTGGATACTCTGGGGACACTGCTATTACTAAGCTCACTAAATTTTTCACTCAAAACTTTATTTTTTCCATCACCTATTGTTATAGACATGTTGCTTGCATCTAAAATACTGCCTTTTTCATGCGTTCTAGAAACCCCAGTTGGAGCAGTACCAGCTTGGTTTCTATTTGCAACGCTATTCGGGAGCGGCGGTTTGCTCATTGCTCGTGTATTACTATTTAAAAAATTGTAATTCGCAGTTACGATATATGTCTCGGAAAACAATGCGTATTTCAAGCTCGAAGAGGAGCAAGCTATGTCGTAGTTGGTCAGAGACCGTGTTTAACTAATTTTTGTGTAGATTCGTCTGTTGTTCTAGCCGCAAGCCATCGAGCAATTGGTTGATGATATCATCAATCAAAAAAAGAATAATAATAAAATAAATATAATATAATATAATAATACGACGACGAAGAAGAAGAAGAAGAAAAAAAACAACAACACAAAGGAGAAAAGGAAGATTGAGCATGCATATAGTGATAATGATGATAATAAAAAACAGTAAAGAGAGTCATAAGAAGAAAGAAGGGAAAAAAGATGATTATATTATTTATTTATTATGTGAAGAAAACAAGGAAGAAGAAGAATCAACAGACGACTCTTTCTTCTTCGACTAATTTAAATAATTGCAAAAAAAACACGCGAATAAAAAGAAAAAAAGAAGAGAAGTCAATTAGCATATCATTAATAATTAGTGCTAGTATCATTTAATTGTGTTTGTTTCAAAATTGCAATTGATAGTAGAGCTAATAATGTAATATAAAGCTGTGGTCATCTCACACTTCAAAACTTAATACTAGCTAGTGCTATTTATTTATTTATCAACTTCAATAATAAATTAAAATATTTTAATCTGCTCTATCTATTTAATTATAAAGATAAAGAGAAATTTGTTTATTCGGAACGAACAGCCAATAGAGATAGATCAAGAATTAAAATGAGAATGAACTTCATGGTCGCGAACAACGAAGCAGAGACACGATGGGCACAGCAAGAAGCATGCATGATGAAGATATAGTAGAGTTGAAGGAATTTATTTATAAGAAGAAGAAGAATGCTCTCGAATCGATCCCCGACGACCAGCATAGCAGAGCAGCACACCAGAGCAGCAGACGACACCTCGTATGCATCAAGAAGAAAAGGTGTGCCACCAAGAAAAGATTCTTTTTCCTTCATTAGATATTTATGGTAGCAATCATCTATATTAAATATCTGTAGCACTATTATTAAAATTATTGGTAGAGATAAAGAAAGATTCGGTTGCAATTACCATACACTATCTAGTATGATAGTCGTCTCTATTATCTTCGACTTTTAAGATACACAGTTCGTTGTGTAGTAAAAGCAATAGCTAGTAATAATTAATACAGTTTTTTTGTTTATTTGTTGTGGTTTTTTTTCTGTCTTCTTCCGTGCTATGAGTTTGCCTACTACTACTTTACTACCAATCACAAATTTCCTTCTCTTGTTTCTCAGTCTTCTTTTCATAATAATAAAATGGTGGTGGAGCTCTTTACTCTCTTTCTCTCTAGTGGTTTGTTATGCTGATCTCCTCCCTCCTCCTCCTCTACTACCAATAATTTATTAATTACCTGTATTATATTTTG
>JACLAC010004947.1_pt1 | contig 13408 bp, 9 predicted proteins | sample 8027881 | NCBI WGS metagenome assembly JACLAC01 (sample SAMN15725517, study PRJNA655200) | protist metagenome | isolation source: fluorescence activated cell sorting (FACS) single amplified genomes of... | place: Spain: Blaines Bay Microbial Observatory, Mediterranean Sea | collected 2016-01-19 | reverse complement strand
TGGGGCAGCAACTGTTTTGGCTTCTGATGCTGCAGCTACTAAACGTGCAACCTCACCGTTTAATCTCTCATTCTCTTTCTTCAATTTTTCCAACTCAGCAAGAATTTTTTCGTCAACTTTGCTAGCACCATTTTCTTTCGATACCTCTGATACTTTTGATTCCTCTTTTGTCTTTGTTTCGGGGACATCTTTTGCTTTTGGTGAAGCAAGAAGTTCGTTTTCAAGTTTGTTTATACGAGCGCGTTGCTTTGAAATAACTTCATCGATGTCGCTTAATTGTTGGTAACGTTGATCTGCCTGTTTCTTTTTTTCGTGGTACTTCCTTAGCATCGACATATCAGGCTGCCATTCCAGAGCAGCATCATAGTTTTTTGCGGAATGGTTAAAATTAGACAAAATTTTGCCATAAGTGTCTAGCACATATGCCCCATACGTGGAATCGTCAGGTATCAACAAAAATTGTTGCATCACATTTACTAATTCGCCTGTGAAGCCTCTCCTTTGCGCGCTTTCAACCACTTGCTCCATGATCTGAAGGGTATCTGTCATGTCTAAATTCTCGTTTAGCATAACTTGCTTCTTATCCTCTCTACTCAAGGCCTCGAAAGCTGTAATCTGTGCTAATAATGCTTCATAAGCTTTTTTATCTTCCTCCGAAATTTTTGATTCACCGTTGCCGTCGGCGCTATCAGCTTCATTCTCCAGTTTTAAGCGATTTTTAAAATCCTCAATGGTTTCGTTGTATATTTCCATAGTCCCGAGTGCGTGAAAATCGTTCCTAAGCACGCACCGATCTACTAGATCTGGGGATTTATTCACGATTGTGTTAATAAATTGCAATACTTTCATTTTAAAATCTAAACTTTCAATTTTCTCGAGTGAATTTATCATGGTGAAAAATGGCTTTGGATCTTGATGAAACTTCTGATATCGTTCCATGGCGGCAGTGACCCTATCGTAACCTTCGATAGAATACCAGCAGCTTACTGATACCAACTCTATCACTTTTTCCGCTAATTCTAAATCACTGAAATTTAAGCAAAGCACAATAGCGTCCATTGCATCATCGTCTTCGATTGCTTTTGCCATCCCAAACCCGTTGTTCATGATTCCGCGAAAGCATCCGATAAACTCGTGCTGTAGTTTAAAAATGTTGTTATCCAAACTGTCGATACCATTTCCAACGTTATCTTTTAACAAACTAGAAAGTGATGATATTCCACCAAGCGCAATAAATTTAAGAAGCCATTCTTTGTGGCTACTATTGATTACGATTTTTAATTGGCGTATGTCATCCATCAGCTCCTGCCCGCTACTGGGATCGTGGACTTTCCGAAACCAGAATTCTGGTGTTGTTGTCGAGCGTTTTCCCCGTGCTCGTTTTGCAGCAAGCAGTGTTGACTGCGCCTCTATCATTGCCCACTTTTTCTCAATATCTTGGGTCTTGATCATTTGCTCTCTTGCTGCAGCCGGTAAAGCAAGCTCCTCGAGCAATTCACAGTACATTTTTTCAATTTCCTCGTCAGTATCGGGACGCACAATAGCTTCTTGTACAATCATACTTTGCCTGACTGCCTTGCGTTGCTGTTCAGTGCGCGGTGTTTCCTTGTCAAACCAAGCAACCTCGTTAATTCTTTCCAATGTAACAGATTTCACCTGTAAATCCTCTCCAGTGCTCCTTAGCTTAGCCTTTTTGAGCGCTGTGACAAGACTTTTATCTGGATCGTTGGATAGTCTGAAGTGATAGTCATACTCCGTCGGCACAACCAATAAAATGTCATAAAAACCTTGTATTGCATCACTCGATGTATAGATTTTCGATAGCTTCTTGATTTCAATCTTGCGCTGAAAATGCTTCAAAAGCCCAGGCTTAAAGTTATAAATGTGTTTTCCAGTGACAACAACGGTACGCTCTTGCTCCTTTTGATTCTGGTTAATTTTAGTAACAACCTTGTTGAACAAAGTTGTTTCTTTTGACAAGTCAACTTGGTTGTTGGAGCCATGTCCAAACACTTTCTTGAACATGCCTACACGAACCCCTGGGCTAAAAGCCTTCTATCACACAATATATCCTGCTATACTTTGCAGTTGGATAAATGCGTGCGCTAGGGAAAGATAAAAAGCTGTATATCGGAAGCAATGGCGCGCCACGCCAACGCTGATAGCAACGGGACGCTGCGCAAACAAGTGTTTATGTTGCTGTGCCTTTTTTTTATTATTATTATTATTTATTATATAATAATACTACTACAGCAGAAGTCATCAATTATTATATTTATTATAATAGAGTACTACAGGTCCTGCTTGTGTGTACTTATATATAGTAGTGGAGAAAAAATATTGGAACCATCACTAACACAATTGTAGTTTGTCCATCATTATCATTGCAAAATAAAAAAGAAAAAAAAAAGAAAAGATAATCGCTGCTTGTATGTAGTACTGGATCTTTGGTACTTGTACTAATGTATACAGTACGGTTGCACGGCATGCTACCATAGTTGTGAATTTTTGTGTCCCACAGCCCACAGCAGCAGGAGGAAGACAGTAGTAGTATTATAGTAGTGGTGCTAGTACTTTAAGTTGGCTGAAGTAAGGCCAAGTTGCCATCTTGAAGATAGCAAAAGCTGCCAAAGTTCCTCAAAATGCATTTCTTCGATCATGATAGCACTACCACCTAGCAAGTGTGACCACGCCATAATATTTCCCTGCTATTGCTCAGCCTTTTTCCCTCCGCTCTTCACAGAATGGTTGAGCGCCAACGCTATCTAGATGGTAGCACACTCGGCCATTTGATAGGGACACAGAAGTCAGACTGCACATAGTTTAAGTTCACAACAGCCTTTTCTCAGCAGATTATAGGTGGTACTGTACTTCACGTCGCTACACACTTCGTAGAGTTGTTTTATCAGTTACTTGTCGATTGCATCAGAGCATAGAAGGTCAAGAAGGTATGGCTTAAAAAAAAGAAACGGTGGTGAGGTATATATTATTATGGTGATGCAAGTATACTACGACTAGGAGTGGAGAGAAGAAGTACCACCACAACAACAGCAGCAGAAGAGAGTGATGAGTATATAACAACTGTGAACGCTGTACCTCTATTATTGCCAGAGTCGAAGTTTTGCACCCGTCAGCATCGTATGGTGCTTTGCTTGTTTCGCCCAAAGTTCGCTGTCGTCTTTGGGTTGGCTTGAAGTGGGAGGCTTCACGTATGTTGTAAAGCATAACCCATTAAAAGTAGTAACTTTTTTCAAGCATATTTACTACAATATGAGTTCTGTCCAAAAAACAGAAGACGAGATGGAGGAAAAGGCAGAGGAAATAGCCTTTGACGACCTATTGAACGAGTTGGAAGCGCTAGAAATGGCGTATGAAGAGAGAATACCAGAAGAAATTGAAGAACAGCCAGAATATGATGATGAACCGGCAAAAGAAGTCGAAGAAAAAGCGGAGCAAGTTGATGAAGAGCAAATCCAAGCTGCCATAAAGGTGCAAGCTTTACATCGAGGTGCGAAAGAACGACAGGAGTTTCGCAAAAAGCAAGAGTCAATCGTCAAACTACAGTCAATCCAGAGAGGACGCATGCGCAGAAAAGAAGTAAAAGAAATGAATCGAGCTGCAGTAAAACTTCAAGCTACTTATCGAGGAAATAGAGAGCGAAAAGATTACGAGAAAAAGACTCAATCAATTGTAAAGCTACAAGCAGCCCATCGTGGCTATATGGATAGGAAAAGTGTAAACGTATTACGTAAAGGGGGGGGGGAGTAAATGTGGCATCAGCAACACCAATATGCCATCTCCCCCTAGCAAAGTCTCTGGGAGAAATCGTGCTAGCGAAAGGAGGCATAAAAGCTTCGCCAGGGCTACTATTTCAAAAGATACCACATCTGATGGCAACGACGATGGTGACGTCAGTGTTGAAGCTGGGCGAGCGGATGTTAAAAATAAAAATTTTGCGAAATGGCCAAAACGCGAATTGGAAGACTGGGGTAAATTTATCGATACAAGGTTTGGCATGGAGTGGCCTAAGTGGAGTTCAGATGTTCCATTAACGGCTCGAAGGAGACGCCAAATTGAAAATTATCAAGGGAAAATGACAGTAAGAGATAGAGAGAATGCATGGGATAGTACAACTAAGATCAGCGAAAGTCGAATACCAAATGCGTTCGAAAAACGATTTTTAGAAAAAAGTAACAGGAAAAAACATAAAAGGAGAAGCCGTCGCCGTAAAGCGGGCTCTCTCGAACATGTAAAAACGGATTACCAAGTTGAACAATTACAAATTTTGAAAACAGTCAGACGAGCGTACAAAGAAGCCGCAGGATATTATCGTAGTGGTAAGGATTTACATGGTGCAGATGCGACGAAGTTACCGGAGTCTTTCTTACCGCTGTCACGTGAAAAGCGGAGTGCGAGGCAATCAAATCTGAACGATAAAAAACTACAACTTGCTACTGAAGACAAGAAAAATGTTGAGAACACGGGAAATAGAGATGTAAAGGAAGGTGACAGCGGTCAATATTCAGTCGATGAACACTTTTATCCAGAAAAATCCACTGTGCTAAACAACAATCTTGATGGGCAAACTTTACCACTTGATCAAATTTACAGCATGAATGCTGTTCTGAAAGATACGTCCTTATTGGAGCTTAAATTCAAGGATACTTGTCAAGCTATAATTTTGTTATGGAAGGAGTTAGATGTCCCGTATCAAGAACAAAGCTACGTCGCAAACCATTTTTTTACTGTTATAAACGTTCCGAATTACATTCAAATTGTAACGCATTGCATTTTTCTACAATCCATAAAGTCAAAAGTCTCAACCATCCAAACTTTGATTGAGCAGCGCAATGAATTAATGAAAAAAGTGAATGATGCCATAGAAATGATCCAAATTGAAGCAAACGATAGCAAACCTTTCGATGCATCAGCAACGGTCGCGTATAAATTAGACAATAATTCGGTAAACGAAGTAAGCGAGACTATAAGCCATGTATACAAAAGTACAAGACAGCTAGTTAGGCAAATCAACGAGTGGCGGCAATTAGCAGAGTGGAACGGTACTTACCTAGTCGATGGTACGGATTACATGGAAACGATGAAAATGGAGCTGGAAGCGCTCGAATCGTTTTGATAAATGTATACCCTTGCTCAACTTGAATAAATATTGTAATATTTTTTTTTAAAATATGAAACACACAATTGTATATATACAATACATTTATTACTCTCTTAATTATTATAGAGTTATAATCGTATTCGATATCATTAGTATTATAGATAGAGGATGAGATCGATAAATCTGCTGGCATAAACTTAGACTCACATAATCTATTTTTTCTTTAGAGCTGCTTTTATGCCAGCTCTTTTGAATTTTGACATTTTATCCTGCGCTGTTGCACTCACTTTCATCGATGAAAATATTGATTGCTTCATATAATCCTTAATTATTGCATCTTCCATTTCCCTAAATATCTCATCAACAGACTCAGATTCCAACGCGCATGCGCAGTGTATTAATGGTGCTCTGGCCCTTTTGTGGCATGATCTAAAACGTTCCATAAAGTATTTTTGAGCTCTTGCAGCCGAGACTTTTTTGCCGCTTTGATCATCATGCCATGGCTTCTTTCCCAATGGATCATGGGTTTCAAAAGGATCTATGTTCTGTTCTATTTTCTCCTTTAAAACATCGAATTTGTTTAAGAGAAGAATAGTGGATTTTTCCTTGAATTCCTCTGTCTCCATAACTTCTTTAAACATTTCTAGTGCTAGATCTAACTTGATACGCGTCGGATCCTGCGATGATATGACGTTGAAATCACCCAGACTAGCTACAAACAGAATAACTTCTACATTTTTGAATTGGTGCAGCCACTTTTTTCGATTATTTTCTTGCGCAGACACATCGTAAAGTGTGAAAGGCGTACCGTCGATTTCAATGTCTGTGGTAAGCAACTTCCTCGTTGGTATACGTATTTGTAATATGTCGCTAGGCGACGGCAAATAGTCTTCCCTGGCAAACTCATTTGCTTTCGTAATAAAATACCTTGCTGACTCGGGTATTTCTGCCTTCGCTCTATCTAGATATGCTTGTTGTATACCTGGGTCCATCCATAAACGGTTAATCAGAGTTGCTGTACTTTCGTCAATCTCAGCTGCTGGACTGATGCAGTATACGTCGTTCTCGTCTTTCGCAGACAAAATGCCATCGCCCTCCTGTAGCGCTAATTCATATAACTGAACGATAAAAGACAGAGTGTTGCTATGCACGAGCCTTCTAAATTTTTGTAACTCTTCTTCCGTATAGGGTTTTCCATACAATATCCGTAACTGCTTTATTACAGTCGATTTGCCAGAGTTCGACGTACCCAAAATTAAGACTTTTACACCTTTGCAAGACTCTTTAAACTCCTGCAACATTTGTGCGTCGATTTTTCTGGAGCGCTTTCTGGCCCTTGAAGCACCGAACAAAGAATTCCCCATTGTTCTAGATTACGAAAGATCGTCCATTTGTAATCGGTTTGTGAAACCGCTGTATGACTTTTTGAAACGTTTGCAACTGAAAATTCTTCTTGATTGTGTTGACGTTTTTGTTTTTCTATAGCAGATTGTATTCAACAATTGAGCTGTTGAAAATGTATAGAAGAAGAAGACTAATAATAATAATAATGAGGAGGAGGGGAGGTGGTGGTTTTAACAAACGAGTGAGATGATTGACCATTTGTACTATGTAGTGGTGTAGTCCTAGCTGGGCTAGTCCTAAATACTCTGTAGTATAATCTATAAATCTAAATCCAAAAAAAGAAGTTTTTCAAATTTCTTCTTTAGTTCAAGTTACTATCACAATATATACTGTTTGAGGATTGTTAGGACGCTATTGGTTTTTTTATCTATTTTTTTTATTGTGTCGAATGGTAGAAACAAATTGTATCAAGTCATATATTGTCGAGTTGTTTTGGTGGGGGTATATTAGTGTAGTTTCGGTAGTGTAATAAAAATTCGTAGACGACCATTTAATATATAATTTGTTGAAACAAAAAATAATTACAGTAACAGTAATTATTGTCTCAGGCCTGCCTCCGATGCGGCCTTTGCAGTAATCTTCTCATATTTTATGCATCATGGGTTTACTATCAGGGTTTGTTAGCATACGCATGATTCCTTTTTTGATAAACTATGGCAGCAACTACGCATCATTGTCCAACAAATGCGCAATGTGCTCCTCCGTCATTTTGTCGCCTGAATCATCTGATTCATCATCCACTTTGCCTTCACTTGCATTCTTCTCGCCTGTCAGTATGCTCGATTCATCGTCATTTGACCCAATGTCACTAACCTCATCATCTACTTCATCGGCGTTCATCTGCTCCATTTGTTAATAGAGTCTGGATCGATTCGACTGTTGCAGAAGTGCGCACAGCTTCTAGTAACTCATCGTTCAAGGACATTTTATGATTTATATATATATATATAAGGCGATACAAAGCGGAGAGTGTCGCAAGGCTTGCGCAACTAACTAATCGTGCATGAGTGAAGCCCTCGGGCGTCTACTATCAAATGATTCGTGGGACCAGCATTGGACACGACCAGGTAACGATAATAAACAACAAAAATATGTATGGATGGAATATGATGATGATTAATTTGCTGCTAGAAGAGGTAGGTATTAATAGTGTGCCACGGCTTGGCTTAGTGTTATACTTATGTACTGAGTAAGGTAGTAGAGTGTAATAAATTATTAACTACTAGTGCTACGGGGGTAATTTAATAATAGCTATGGCTTTTTAATAAAATTTATACTCCGGCCGGCGGCGGTAGCACTCTAGTAAAAAAAAAAAGGTTATAGTGCTAGCAGCTAGTGCTAGCTCTAGCTAAAATAATTATAGGGCTATTATTTTTAATAATACTCGACGACCATATGATTATCTAGGAGAGGATATATTTTTTGTAATTATTAACTCAATGTAACAGGTGGATGAAGACTTCTTTTCTTAGAACGAACAGAAAAAAAGGATCGAAGAAGACAAGCTTACAGTGTTTACAAAAGCTCTCTTCGACGTTGTACCAATACATCATGAATGTAGAAAGTATATGCTCAAGGCGCAGCTTTATGGCAATGCCTTGTATTCTTACACAGTGCCTGTTCCATGGTCAAAGTGTTGTTCACATCGACATTACCGTTTCTTGGTTTTCCTTGTATTTGCGGCCCTCCTTTTCTTTAACGCTGCAGCGCGTTTGCTTGCTGCAGTGCTCTTTTGCTTGGAAGCACGTTGCTTCTGCCCTTTGGCAGCTGCAGATTTTGCATTGTTCTTTTTTTTAGGTGCCACACGTCCCTTTTTGTTATTCCTATTGTTGCTAGTGGTGGTATTCTTCTTCGTATTCGGTTTCTTCTTCGTGTTCGGTTTCTTCTTCGTGTTTGCCTTTCCTCTGTTGCTACCAGTAGCTTTCTTAGCTTTAAAAGTTCCTACTTTCTTCGCCTTTGTCTTGCCCCCTGCCGATTTGGACTTTGTTGCCGCTTTACTTGTTTTCTTGTTCTTGTTTTTAGCCCCTTGATTACCCCCTTGTTTCTTCTTTTTTTGATTTTTCTGTTGCTTTTGCGTTGTTTTCCTTTTCTGTTGAACTTTTTTCTTAACAACTTTCTTGACCGCGCGCGTCTGCGCTTTTTTTACCGCTTTCTGCACTTTTTTCTGTTGCTGTTTTTTTGTCGGTGCTTTCTTTCCTGTCTTGCTATTTCTTCTTGCGTTCAAGGCCGCGCGGCGCTTCACCTGCTGTGCAGCTTTCGATTTGGCTATTTTGGCTGCCTTAGATCGTGCAGCAACTTTCTTCGTTTTAGAAGCTTGTTTGCCTGTTTGGCGTCGGACCACTTTTGATTTTCCCTTTGCAGTGGTTTTTTTCTTTGCCTTTCCCGCTGTTGCTTTCTTTTTTGATGCAGGTGCTTTTTTGGTCTTCGAAGCTGCCTTTTTCTTTGGCGCAGCTTTGGCTTTCTTAGCTTTTGCTTTTGTAGCTTGGGCCTTTGCTGCTCTCGCTTTTGCCTTCTTGTTTGCGTCAGCAATTGCGTCCAGGGACATTGTTAAAGCCCCTCCGACTCCGCCAACTTTAAAATTAAATGGCATATTTGGTATTAAAAGGTGTACTAAAGACTGAAGCTCTTTGGATTCTTCCGCTTGTGTTGTGGAATTAGAATGTACAATATGATGAAGTCTTTGATTTTCACGAAGTTCTTGGCGCCCCCCAGCAATACTCCATTCTAATAATAATTCTTTCTTCTTGTGCTGTATGTTGTGTTTCTTATTAATAATAAACAAGAAGAGAAGATTAAGAAAAGAGAATACATAACAAAGAAAAAAAGAACAGCAACAAAGAACAACACCAATCAATGAATATGATGAAGATTTCAAATAATAGAGTAAGTACTCTGTACTTATTGTTTTTTTGCTTCTTCCATTCAAATAACATTTATTAGACATTCTTATACACCAGAGACCAGAGACCAGAGTAGAGTAGGACTCGGAGATAGAGCAGCTTATACTTTTTAGACTAAGATTGGTTCCTTGTTGAAACGAACAAATAAACTTTAAATAGGCTATATATTATTACTATAAAAGTACTAAGAAATTTGCCAAGAGCACAAGCTAAAGCTAGGGATACTGTTTCCGTGGTGTAGTATTCTGATAGGATTATTAGGGTGGTATTTGTTTTTTGTATTTTACTACAGTAGTAGGTAGAATCTATTCGGTAAATACGCTGTCATCGCCGTCAAGCACAATGTCCTTCCAGTGAAGTTGCCATTGTTCGTCTGCCTGCAGATATGGCAACAGCTTCAACCAACTTCTCGTGTACACTTTATATTCCCTGGCTTTTGCCCAGATTCGTATTCGTTCCTCAGGGCTAATGCTGGCCAAAGTTGGTGGTTCAGGGTACCATTGTCTAAGGTAATTGAGGATTGACAAGAATATGTGCGGCTCACTTTCGTACAAAATGTATCGTGGTGCTCGATAGTACTCATCGGAAACTGGCTCTTTCTTTTTTTCGGATTTTTCATTAAACATTTCATCCAGTACGCTAGATTTTATCTTTGTAAGGGTCGGTTTTGATGTTAGAACCCTAAAAGTGCTTTTATCACCAAATTGCAATTCTACGATGTTCGTCAAACATTGTACGTAATACTCAACTAGTCCATATTCAGTATTAAAGCTATTTTCTGCACTGGTCAGGAAGCTCTCCATATGGTCTAGCCTAGTCTCTTCTTCAACGAGACCAGCTTCTAAATTGTCTATATATTTGGATTGCTTAAGGTAACGTGAGTAGATTTGATGCATCATATTGTTCGCTATATCAATGAAGCCGCTCTTTAAATCGTCAATAGGATGTTATGACAGGAACGCGTCCAACAAAAGATAGTGCACTTGCGCAACTAAAGAGGGCCAGCCTAAAAGGCGATTTAGATTACATCGTGAAAGATGAATGGCTGGCCTTCTCTGCGAACCTAGCTGGCATGGACAAACTGTATTTTAAAGATTGTATTGGGAGTTATATTGGTAAGTTGAAACTTATACAAAAAGAGAAAGATCATAAAATTCAAGTTATAAAAGAAGCGCAAAAGTTTGGCACCAACAATCTGGTTAAAGCCTACAACAAACGATAAGGAGTCTCACTTCCCTTACAATTGCCCAGTATACAAAACGAGTGATAGACGCGGAGAGTTATCTACTACTGGCCATTCTACAAATTTTATTATGAAAATTCGAATACCAACGGAGAAGTCGCAGGCGCATTGGAAGCAACGAGGTGCTGCGATGTTGACCCAATTGGATGATTAAGTACTTAAAGATAGCTTATTCTATCTCGGTTTTGAATGTCTTTGAATCGTGGGGCATCAATTCGGGCATTCAATATCTCTTGTTAAATGCCTAACGAATAGATGCAGCAAAAAAAAGAATATGGTTTCTGGACTACTTTTTTTTTCTATGAGTGTGTTAGGTGTGGGGATTGTGACTAGATTGACCATAGACACCGTACCCACCTCGTGTAAAATAAATTTTAATTAGACTAATAAAGAGATAAGAGTAAAATTCTTCCGTGAACCTGCGGGACAGGCACACACTATGAAGATTTTATGGTATCTAAATCGTATACTAATACATATTTAAGTACAAATACGCTACGCTGAGATCGTCCTGGCCCAACAGCCTCAACTGCTGACGAACCAGCTTCACGGATCGATTAAAAAAAAAGTAGTCCAGAAAACTGCCTTTTTTTTTTTCCACTTACCTTTCAATTGACTTTAATTTTAAAACCGCAACGTCGAAATGCATGCCCCATCATTCTTTTATCTCGAAACTCCTGCATAAAAATCTCGGCTTTCTTTCAACTTTAGACTAGATGGTTTAATAGGTCTCAAAATCAAGTTTGACGTTCGTCACAAAAATGTTCAAAAGCAGTTGATCCTGCCGGTAAAGCGACTAAAAAATGTCATCTCTATTGATGCATCTTTCGAATAAACTGCTTGCAAAGTAGTGCTCAAGAGTGAATTTTTTGCACATTGTATACATAGGTACTTCGTATGTCGACATCGTGAATCTTGCTTCATAACTGTACTGCAGTCAAAGTCAAAATTAACTTCGACGTTCGCCGTTTAGAAATGCTTTAAAATCTTCATGCTGCATATATAGTGTAGCGTATTCTACTTTCAGTTACCAGTGAAAAGTGGAGCAGTATTTGATAAACTGATTAAATCTTTTTATCATGAAAAAAAATCGTTTTTTACGAAGTACAAGTAGTTAATAGGTTATTATATCGTAAGATACAAACTATACCAATTGAGCGTGCGCATATTTCGCGATGTTGCACGTATCATTCCTCCTCAATACGCAAAAGAAAAGACAAGCAAAACTTGGCACCCCAAAAATTTTTTTATCGGCATGACCTATTACAAGCAGAAGCACTGCGTTTGCGCTCCTCAATTGCGGATTTTGGCCTCCTTGTGGACGCAAAAATGCTGCCCACAATCCCTTCGGACGTATGCCCTCTTACCACTCATCCGATTAATACGGAAAAATTGACGTGGCATGGTCCAAGTTACTTCACCAACATACCCTGGTTTACCAAGAGGTGTACCACCCGTGACCTCATACCATAGCCGATACTTGTTGTTGTGACTGTCCAGCTGTAGGGGCCCACGCACTGGATAAACCTCGCCATTCTTTATTGAGCTTGGTACGCGAAACTGCACTACGTAGCTATCGCTACTGTACTTGCTTGGACTAGGAAGTGCTAAGCGCGCTGCTTCATCTCTCTTTCTTTGCCTATTCAAGTGCATATCGACAGCAACCATTTCTGGATTAGCAACATTCAGGGCAAAATTAAGTAACCCCCCAATTGCCTTTAACGCACCTCCTGATTTTTTCTTTTTCAACATTTTTGCTGCAAGCTCTTCTTCGTCTTGAAACTTTCTCAGTTTTTTCAAGTACGCAGCAGCCTTGTTCCTCTCCTGAGTGACACGGTGGTAACGTTTCGCTGTCTCTTCCTGTCGCCTCTTGTACGCAGCTGAATATGCAGAATGGCCCTGGTTGTTAAACATTGTCATAGAATTTGTCTCAGTTACACTATTCAGCCCTATTGACAAAGGCTTAACAACACTTTCTATGCCTCCTACTGTCAGTGGTTGAACAGCCGATTCCGTGCCGCCTATCGACATAGAAGACCACTTCTTGCGAAGGTTCTCTGCAACAGCGGAAGAGGAAATTACCACGGCAACTAGCATGCATGACAAGGCACGATTGCAGACCATTGTTCAAATTATCGATCGAGATCTGGATGTGCTATGTGTTAGCGGACGATTGGCACTCTTGTGTTCGAGGTTGCGTGCACCGTGCACACAAAAACAGACTACAAACTAACATCAGCACACCATTGGCACATTCTGGCTTCACTAGCATATTAATAACAGCAAAGAGATTCCCCCCCTCTCCCGCAAAAATTCTTGTGACCGAGACCAGACATCATCCTCTTCTTCTCATAGCAAGGGAAAAGTATACTACAGAGTACTCACCTTTTTAGTCTAGCAGTAATATTAATATTGCCTGCTGACATGTGCAGCGTGCAGCGAACGTAATTTAAGGCTTGGATCCGTAATAGCTAGCTGGGCAGCCAGTTCAATGATTTACAATGCGTTCGTTGTGCCTACAAGAACACATGAACACACCCAATCCTTCTACCAATAATAATAAAAAAATACGTGAGTACTCAGGAGACCTGAGTTTATAACCAACAACCCCTATGTGAAGTTGTTGTTGGTTTATAACGTGAGATCATCATCATCAGTCAAAATTTAATAAGCAAATATAATACAGTAATTTCAAAATAATGGTGTACAGTGTATTATTATTGAAAATATATTAACTGTCAC
>JACLAC010023181.1_pt1 | contig 13414 bp, 11 predicted proteins | sample 8027881 | NCBI WGS metagenome assembly JACLAC01 (sample SAMN15725517, study PRJNA655200) | protist metagenome | isolation source: fluorescence activated cell sorting (FACS) single amplified genomes of... | place: Spain: Blaines Bay Microbial Observatory, Mediterranean Sea | collected 2016-01-19 | reverse complement strand
ACAACAGGAAGAGGAGGATGAATTTCCCTTTTGAATGCATGGTAATCGTGTTACAGGTGCTCATAAACGTCAAAGCCGACTTTGAATCGACAAAAGAGTTTGATCAAAATCTCAACGAGTACCCTATTCACAATACCATTGAAGGATATGCTTCGGCAGATCCGACGTTGAGCGATGCCATGGACAAGATTGCTGTGGCCGCTTTGCTTGAATGTCTCTGGAGGACTGAGCATTGCGACTTTGACAAGATGAAAGACCAAATCAAGAAATCGTTGAAAGAAGAGGGAAACAATTACTCGATTGTATAAACTGTCGACGCATATATTGAACAACTACAAAAAAGACAATGTAATGAAGGTTGCTCCTCAATCGCCGACGCGATCTCACCAGCAATAGAGCATGCATTTTGATCACAAAGACTATTGTTCGAGAGGAAAGTATAATCAAGCAACTACAACGGCCAGCTAGTAAAAATAAAAATAATATTAGATCATAACTACTAGAAATATCTTTAGTTCTGTGAATCTACAAATCTATATCCTGAAAAGATTAGTAGGATATTATATTTCTTAATGTTAGAGGTACATGAAGCTGAAAAATGATGTGCGTGAAAATGGCGCGCCATCAAGTCTCTTCCTCGGCGATCAAAAACATCAATCAATTTTCTGAAGTCGTCATCACAACCACAAAAACAGTCAACCCTCCGATTCACTCTCTATTGAGCAACTGGGACAAAGTAGAACTCTTTTCACAAGACATTGATCACAATACTGTCAAGACTCATCAAAACATCTTTGATCGATCGGTTTAGATCAAAGTACGAACTTGAAGTGGAATACCACAAAGAAATATCGATTGCAGCTGAGAGAGAAAAATGGTGTGGATGTTCCAAACGAACGCAAGATAGTTCAGAGTAGAAAATACCAAAGTCAAACAAGAATGAAGCGTCCGGTGATTAGTAACGCTACACGTATCCTCTCGAGATCGAGAGATATTTCGAAATCAAGAATGTTGGTTCAGAGACAAGAATGTAGGCGCTTCGTCCTCTCGACGTCTTCGTCATCCGCAATTTCCGATAGAACAGAAGGCTCTAGAGTTCACCCTGAACGAGTTCTTTCTCCGAGACGACAAGCATCGGTCTTTTCAAAATTCATGACAGACTCGGACAGTGCAGGCGAAACCTCTCATTCAAAAATAAGGACCAAGGAATGGCACTTTCCAACGTTCATGTCCACGAGCACGATTGCCGAAAAGGAAGCCTGGCTCGAAAATTTGTTAGCATCCAATGCCGATGTTCAAGCGTTAGAAAATCCAACCAACAATCCACAGAAGCATCAAGTCGTCGATGTTCAAGCATTTTTGGTGGTCCTCAGAGCCCTGGCATCGGCCGAAGCTGTCGCCGATGCGGGAGCCCCACGAAGGGCAGACATATGGATGAATCGACTTTTGAAAGTCTATCGAAAGATGCATCCCAAGGATAGTCTACATCTCACACCCACAGCAGAATGTTATCAGTATGCCATTCAGGCCTGGGCAAATTCCAATAAAGAGCAAGTGATGGTTGTTCGAAACCGGTCCGAGAGGTGGTTGAATGAATTGCTGGAACAAAGCGGAGACGAGTTGCTTTTGTCGATTACTGTGCCGGGAAAGCATCCGGCTCCAATGAATCCAAATAAACCAATAATTACACCAACCATTGAGTGTTTTGATGCCTTTCTGGATGGACTCACAAGGGGAAGACACGGCAAAAACAAGCGAGACCGTGAGATATTGTTGGACAATGCCAAGCTGGCGGAGTCGATTCTCCGGCGTCTCCATTCGATCTATTGTCACCGCTCCAATGCGGGAGATGAAACGCCCGGTCCATTGATTCGTCCGAGCACTGACACATTCAACCACGTGATTCGGGGATGGACACGATGCAAACACGAACGAAACGTTCACAAAAAGGTGCTAGCAATTCTGCGGCTCATGGAAAGTTACCAACGAGAAAATCCGGCAGCATTTTTGCTGGACCGAGACGCACCCCGGCCAAACACCAAGAGCTATTCCATGGCCATGGATGCACTGATTACCGAAGCAAAACTAAAAGCCCGTCGCCATTGCAACTATCAGAGACAAATGAGAAGACGCCATGAAAACAAACGAAACCAGTCCGAAAAAGAAAGCACCGCGTGGCACGAACCACCAGAAGATTCCTCCATGAACGGAGTTGACGAGATGAACGAAGCCGCAGCGATCCTCAAATACATGCATGATCTTCGTGATGCCGGTGTGGAGGGAGTCATGCCCAATCGTGTCCCATACAATATTCTAATCACTGGATGGGCCGCTCTCGCCTCGTTTGGCAAGCACAAACGGTATTCTAGCAGCAATTCTCCACCAACAAACGACAATCAAAGCGAAGAATTCAGGGCAGAAGGAATCTTACGAACCATGATGTCTCACAGAGATAGCGGCTTTTTAGACGCTGCCCCGGATGTGATATCCTACGAACGAGTGATACTAGCATGGGCCAATTCGGGTCACCCCAATGCCGGGAAGCGTGCCCTGTGGTGGCTGAAACAACTCTGGAAGGACTGCGATCTCCACGGGGAGTCGACACTGAATGATTCCCACGAAAGTAGTCTCCAGCCAACGGTAAATACCTATAATGTTGTCATGAAAGCACTTTCGTGTACAGACGGAGCTCTGGCGGCCGAAAATGTTCTTCTTGATCTGGGAGAGAAATATCGAGACAACACGGACTATCCTGGATTGTGTCCCAACAGCGAATCGTTTGCCATTGTGATTCGGGCATGGCTCGAGTCGGCGAAAGAAGCTCGAAATGTCGATGACCGAATAGCATCGATTCGCCGGGCCTACGAATGGCTATCAAGCCTACGGGAAATCGAGAACGAAAACAATTTGTCTACGGCACCGCAATTATTTACGGGACTATTGTCGGTGTCCAAAACTTGTGCCAGGCAGCGGCCCCATGTCTTGGATCTAGCAGAAAAAATCTTTGACGATTTTCGAAAATCAAGACATCGATTGGATTGCATTTCGTATGCAACGCTCTTGCAAGTGGGCATACGCGCACATTCCGGCCCTGACAGTGGCAAAGCCAGAGAGAAATTTGTGGAAAAGTTGTTTGAAGAGTGTTGCGAAGATGGTCTGATTAGCAATGTTTTTGTTCGAACGTTGGTGGATGACCCTTCGCCCGAGTGCAAGGGTATTGTGGATCGTGAGCTCACGAATTGGCCACTTCCGACGACTTGGAGCCGCAATCTAAAGAACAGCAACAATCGGTGTGTACCAAGCGATCTGAAGCGCATTTCCGAACGAGCAAAATTGAGAAGGCGGGGAAATGCTGCCAAAAGTACGAACCACAGCAAAAAATATCCTGTGTCACTGAACGAGAACTATTCATTGTGATAGAAAGTACATTGGGTTTGTCATCTCTACGAAGCATTATATTTCAAGCAGCTTGGCAACATTTGACTTAAAATATTCAGTTAAATGCATTTGACATGATGTTCTTCAAATCTTTTGATCCAGTTTAGCGTCGTTTCAATCAACCTTGCAAACACCAAAGACATCGGCTTGCAACAAACTACTATCGCAAGGTGGATTGTTGCATTGTTTTCTCCATTTCTGATTTTTTTCGCGTTTGCTTTCCCTGCTTCTGTTACGTATACAATATCCCCTTAACTGATTCGATGTTGTGCAAGCACTTGCGATGCAATCGCTGTGTGATCTTTGGTGTCCAACAACCATGCACCGCGCTGCGACTTGCTTGCAACAGCCGTGGTGCTTGTACTGCCAGTATTGTTCGGGTTTTGTACCACACTGATACTCAGGCTTTGATCGGGCGTAGTATCAATTTTCAATCCGTGCAGCTGTTCGATAATGGTCGTGGCAATGGCCACGGTGGCCTCGTCCGGAAGATTGAGTTCCTCGGCCATGTCTTGGGCAAACTCAAAGGGCGAAAGACGCCCATTGCAATCCCAAAGAATGTCTTCGTGTACCACAATCCGATCCATCATGAGACGAATGGATACTGGTAACAAGTGAGAGGTTGTCGAGTTATCGCTGGAGTTTTTGGTTGGAGTGACACAAGCAACAGTGTTGGAGGCAATCTTCCAGAGTTGTGGGCGAAGCTGATCCTCAACCGCCTCTTGGAGTTTGGGATTCCATATATCCAGTCGCCCCGTAAAATGTCGAATGGTTCTTCCCATACCCTATTTGGTGAATGCAAATGACAAAAGAAAGGGTTGAGTCAAATGTTAGAACGCATTCGTAATTCTGTTTACAAAAATTGCAACGCTGCAAAACGTTCTCACCTGAACTTCGGCATCCGATAGAATCGTGTGCGCAATATGGACAACATTTTCTTCTACCGATTTGTGCAATGGTTGATAAAGACTTATTGGCCAGCAGGTGGGATCGAAGAGAAGTGTATCGACGATTCGAATGTTCTTGTCCTCCGAAAGTGCGTCTACCCGAATAGGCACAATGCTGCTGCTGCAGCTGCTCTCGGCGCATTCTCCAGATGCCGAAAGAGAATCGGTTGCGACGGCCATTCTTCGATTGCTTTGTGTAAAAATCTTGTTCTGCTGCGTTGTCTAGTGATCTATATGATAGTGGGTCAACGTGGTTTGAGTTTACAATCGTTCTATTGTATGAGATTGTGAAATGATGTTCAAATGTTGTGTCGATTGTGAAAACGTATTTTCGACGGGAAAAATGGGGCGAACGCCTGTCTGTTGTACGTATTCTGTTGCGCCTTTTCCAAATGCGGACCGAAAACTATGAATACATAAAATCCAATATAATTCTACACTATTTTTGCCTTAGTCATTCTTTGGATCATGGATCCACAGATTAATCAGCCACTTCTCTCCCTCGATGATTGGTTTTGCTGCGTGCTGCGAAAAGTCATCGAGGTTTCCATCGGGCAGCTGATCATAAAACAAAATTGCCTTGCCCAATTCGGGTTTGACACTCAGCGGGTGAAACGTTTCGCCATTCACCCATCGAGGAAAATTTGTCTGACCACCCACCATGTCATCATTTAGATAGAATAGAATAGTAGCGAACCGGGTGTCCTGATAGTTGTCGGTGATGTGGGAATATCCAAAATCGTGATGCTCCGTGTATTGTTGCTCCACATCGTAGTGTACAAGCTGGAGCTGTTCCGAAAGCGACCCTAGGTGGTCGACATCTGGACGTTCTTTGTGACTTCGTTCTCTCAGCAAGGCCTCATCGATGCGTGCCAGGTCAGCTGCACGGCGGTAAATTGTGTCAATGATGGGGGATTTTTCTCGTTCGATCCAGGAATTTCTGCTGGTTCGAGTCTTTGTTTTTTCCTGATCCGTGTCGTCGTGGTCTTCGTGATTTCCGGTACGAGAGGCACTCAGAGATATGGCTCCCGCTAGCTCAAGGACGTGATCTACTTCCTGGGGGGACAAGAAATTCTGGATTTCAAAAACGCGGGGAGCACACGACAAAACCTTCAAGGTCATGTTCAGAAACTCCTGAGGTTCTTGAGTGGTTTCGTCCACTTGGCGATATTCTTGAAATCGTTTGGGGTCGGAATCTTTCAAAATGCGGCTCGTACCAAACTCGAGAATGTACCCCAGATGCTCCTTGGGCGGTAGGCTCACAAAATGTGTCTCCCGAGTCGTGACCCAGTGTGTTTGCCCGAAATAATCGGCCCTCCACATGTAGTGCATGGGAGAAGAACGGGGCCCATTGGCTCCGTAATTCGCGAGATACGATCGACCCGTAAACGCCTTGTATTGTTCGTTGTACAGCAAAGTCTTTTTCCACAAATGGTACTGTGCTCGTTCGTCTTCGTCCAAGTTTCGTTGTAGATTTATTTCGGTCTGCGCCGGGTCGTTCTCGACGGTGTACGGATCGTAGACATAGATGTTTTTGGGATAGCCTTCCAAAATCCAAAGGTTCAGTTTTACCTCTGGTTCCTCTTCGGTGGCGAAAAAGAATCGGTGTGTGGGATAGCTTCCCGTCCCGTCGGTCGAGAAGGGAGGATAACGCGTCATCAAGAAGGCTTCGCCTTCGTCTGACTCCCAATAAAAGTCGAGGTATTTATTGGAATTGTTGATGAACTTTGCAGCAAAGCCATTGAATAATGGTTTGATTTGGTTGTACGTCCTGGTCGAAGGGCTGCCATCTTTTTCAAACCGATAGAAGCTGTTGAGGTCGGGCTGGACATACACGAATGTTGTTTGTGGGCCGTCTCCGACATCATACGTGAATTCTCTGAGTGCAGGATCTCTCTCGGTGGTAGCATCATCACAAGAACCACTCCATCCGCAAGTTTGCTCCTCTGCTCGTACTATAGGAAATATAGTACTGTTCTCGAACCGAAGGAACGACAGCGCCCAAAGCGCCGTTAGAAACGACGTGGCTGAAAAGTATCTTTGGATGCCTATCATTTTCGCAATCCTGTTTCAATCTCGCTGTGTTGCTGTGATGGCTAGATTCGTTTCTCTTTCCTTCCTATCGTACTACGTTGCAAGAAGTGGTAATCTTTCTGGTAGGGTGTCGTTATTCCACCGAGAATAGGACGGAGGCGAGAGCGAAGTATGCAACAAGTTCACTACTTTCGAACTTGCATGAGTGATGAGAAACCATGCACAAGAATTTTTTAGAACCAATTGTATTCATATCTTCTATAGATCCACTCCCTATGAACCCATCTTACTTCGACGGCCAGACGACTCAATCCGCGCGGTAAGAATAGAAAGAACCAAACGAAGGAACGCCACGCAAATCGCATCAACGGAATGTCATCTGCGATATTCGAAAACCGAAATTAGCCATCACACACGGAACAGAAGGAAGAGAATCCATCAGGTATACATCTGCAGCTGTTAGTAACGCATTGTGAACAACCGACTCCATTCACAGTTGTTTCTCTCCTCTCTCGAATAGACAACAAACATCGCAAAAGTCTCATTATAGCAGAAGCATAATAGAAGTACAGAATCCATCACATCAGCACATACCATTTTTGAACAAAAAGTACACCACAACAATCACTAGAATCATGTTTTCCCTTTTCAACAGTATAACATCATTGCTGGCATTGGCTTCCTTGTATGGTTGCAGTGCCTTTAGCACCGGAAACTTGCATGCCAAGCGAACGATAGTCGAACAGCAGCCATCATTGACAAAACTGCACATGGGAGGCCGCACCAACAAGCAGCGACGTGCCGACCGAAAACGATACCAGAAAAACAACGACATGCTGGATTTCATTGACGCGCCCGTCACTTCCGAAGAGATGGTTGGCGACAAGGAATCCATTGCTGTGTCCCCAGAAGACGATGAATTGGCGGATTTGGTGCGTTGCATCGTCAAGGCTGCCGACGGCCGAAAGGCCGACAACATTGTGGCCATGCGCGTCTCCAAGGTCTCCACGGTAACCTCCTTTGTGGTGATTGCCACCGGAAACAGCCGACCGCAGAATCAGGCCATTACGGCTGTCGTTCAGGAAGATGTTGAGGAACAATTCGGACTCCTTCCCGGAGCCAACGGCGTTCCGGAGGGAAGTGCCGACAGCGGATGGACGGTTCTGGATTACGGGAGCGTCATGGTCAACGTCATGACTCCCAAGTCCAGACTCTTTTATAATGTCGAGGGCAAATGGAAGGATCAGGGGGGCGAGTACATGGATATTACGGACGCCATTCTCCCCAATATGCCCGTGGCGGAAGAAACCGACTCATCGGGTGGCGACACCATGGAGGGAATTCCGGAAGAAGAAGATCCTTTCTGGTCGTAAGCAAATTGTTTTTGGATGTTGGAAATGAGGAATCAAAATAGTTTCAAATCACTAAAAGTAAAGAGTAACTCTTTCCTAGTTTACATGGTATAGCAAATTAGTTGCAAATGTAGTTGAATGTGAGTAGACCAAACTTATGGCAAGTCGATCGACTCTGGGTTGCGGCAAAACACTTGATATACGAATGCCTGCAGATTTGTACGCATATTGTTTCTATAATCTATTGGTCCATCTTGATTCAATATTCCATTTGCGCAGTGTAGAATGAATACAATCAATGAAATGATTTCAACTTGAGACGGATGTGAGAGCGATTGAGACCCTTGGGTTTGGAAGTGGAAGTAGAAACTGTCGTGTCTTCCGTAGAGCCCTCGCTGTGTTCGAGTGGCAGCCAACCCCCATCGGTCCCCACTTTCTTGTAGCTGCTTCCATTCCCGTGTCCACGAAACAAAGAGATTCTCTTTGTCTTGAAGAACGAAAGTTTACGGTTCGCGCTACTGTAGCTGGATCCATCGCCACAATCCACCTCGGTGCGTCCGAGTGCAAAAGACACATTTTCGTCAAAGTTGTCTCGACGCTCCTGTTCCTTGGAATCTTGCAATGTGACACTGGGCGAATCGCTATAGTGTCGCTCCAAACCCGGAGATTGGTAGTGTTTTTGTTGTATCTGCCGCAATAGGGAAGTCGGACGACGGAACGGAACGGATGGGGCCGAAGAGGCACGTCTGATGCTCCGGCTAATATGGCTTCTGGCAATGCTCATTTGTGATCTCGGTCCCATGATACTTTCCAACTCGGCATCACTTTCCCCGCTGTCTTCATCGATTTCCTCGAGAACCAGCTCCAAATCGGGATCGGCAAACGTTTCGTTGTTCACAGCAGTGCCTTTGCCCCGTTTCGGTGAGGGAGTAGAGGATTTCTCCTCCTCTCGACATGCGCTATCGGTGGTATAATTGCGATGATGACTGCTTCTTGTGCTACGGCGAGGACTCGAGTGATGGTAGGGGTGGTGGTAGTAAGAATCGTAAGCTAGTGTCGAAATATCCTCATCGGATCCATCGGAACACGATACCACCTCTACTACCTTGGGAATGTCGGGAGGTTTCGTCCCCGGAATCGCGTTGACGAGTGTGAGATCGTTCCATAGCTCCGCGTCATCGTCTTGCAGGTTGGCTTTCCATTTTCCAAAGGTTCCGGTACAAGGACTACACGCTGCCAGATGCGCTAGTGTTTCGAGAATTGCGTTGGTAGCCATGGTGATGAATGATGAATGATGAACGAGCGCAGGAATAATGATAGTGTGACAGCACCGTGAGCGAAATGATGACTTGTCTCGAATCAATTTGAATTTGGTTTCACAATGGTTTCGGTAAACTATGCCCAATGCGCTAGGTTTTCGCAAAATTGACAACAGTTTCTCTTTTTTTTCAAGGATTGTTCCTAAACATAGCTGACTATAATTATGGAGGATTGTTTATTGTATGTAACTCGTTGAGATGAAAGAGGACTCATATATCTGTTGAACATCCGTTCAGTGATACAAACAATCGTGAAAGAATTCCTTAAAACAGAGGTGCACACCCGGCTCGGCCTCTCAACCGACGCATTCCACACAAACCCCTGTAGCAGCAACCCCAATGGAACATTCACATTTGATATATACTGTGAAATTTTTTGTCAACTGGTCTATCGTCGGCCCCGTCCTCGGCCTCTTCCCCGTCCTCGCCCCGTATCCATGGGTTTGGGCACTGCCACCTTTTTCTTCGGAGTATCGTCCACCAAAAGGGCATCCAGGTTTAGGCTTTCCGGAAGCAACCAGGCCCGCATCGTGGAGCCTCGCACCGACAGCGTGGCGTACGAGACGGGATTCTTGCCGCGCCTGGAGTAAATATGAGTAAATATTGGTGTCGCCAGCGTGACCAAAAAAGAAACGCGATCCATGAAGAGCAAACACACGAAAAAAAATCAGCAACAGGAATGGGAGTTGTCAGTGAAACAGGAGGCGGAACTGAAATTTTGGAGAGTATTGAAAAACGCAAGACACGCCACGACAAACTGAAAATGCTTCGTATAGTACGTACACTGTGACCTTGGCCTTTTTGAGATGGCAATTCATCGTGGCATCCACGCCAACCACGGTCCCTTGTACAACGGTTCCATTCTTCAGCTCGATGGTCACCTGCTCTCGATTGAGCTTTTGTAAAAATTTGACCAGCTTCATCGTTGTGAATTGTTCAGGACGTTCTTCGAATATAGAGTAGCTAGCCAACAAGAAGTGTATGAATTGATGTATCAATCAATGTATGAATCAATGTATCAATTAATGTATCAGTCGGTGCCGAGATGTGAATGAGCGATTGACGATTGACGATATTCGTCTTTGTCTTGGTCGGTATTTTTGGGGTTTGGCTGTTTTGTTTCGAGTGTGGTTGTTGGTTTTGTTTGATTCCTACGAGTCGAATTCGTGGTTTGTGCGGTCCTGCGCGATTGAGTATATCATATCTAGAGTTAGGGTTAAAATATGCCATCATTTTCTGTGATGATGATGATTCATCCGTCGATGTGACATGAAATGTTTCGAATGCTGATGTTATTGTTGTTGTTGTCATCATCATCACAAACTTTTACCATTGAACATCTCTATACTAGCATTGAACCTACTTCATAGATTTGTGTGCCGACTTCCTGATTGGAGTGTAGGCTTTCTCAACAAAATGATCATTACAGCAGCTAGCAAACGACTGCTGTCACCACAGTCCATGATGCGACGAAAGGGACGACCACTGACCCACAGAATGGTATGGATGGCTGCTGCGGCAGCATGTTCGACGTCAACTCATGCTTGGTCACCAGCGACATCACCAGCAACAACAACAGCAGCAGCAACAGCAAGAACTAGAACCAGATCTATATCTATATCTAGAATCAACACTCCCATTCCGTCACACCACCATTCAACACCCACTATATCACCCATCCCAATGGAGTTCCGTACCCGCCTCTACTCCTCCTCCAAACATCCATTGCGACGCAACAACCACGAAGATTCGAACGAATTGTTTGGGTTTCGCCGGGGCCTTCGCAAGGTGTTGCCGACCAAGTGGTTTGGAACCAAAAAGGAAAAGGAAGCCCTGGAGCGAAAACAAATCGTCAAGGACCGCGTCCGCGGCGAGCTGGACGAAATGCTGCAGGGTGCTCCCCTGCCGGTTCAACTATTTGGCAAGTACGTGGCCGCCCCCATGATGGGAAAACTGGCCTCCAAGGTGGCCGAGGCGGGATTCCGCCAGCAGGAGACGATGGAGGCCATCCTGGACGAAGCCCGGGACGTGTTGCTGCGGGATGCCGAAATTACGAGTCTCTTGGGGACACCCATTCAAATCGGGGTACCCTTTTCGCAGCGGAGCAGCACCACGGTAATCAACGGATCTCGCCAACTGCGCACCGAGTTTGAGGTGGAACTCTCGGGACCCTATCAGAATGGTATAAGCCGGATCATTGCCACCAACGAAGGGATTGGACAACTTTTGGTCGAATCCAATGGAAAAGTGTACAATGTGAATCTGACGAGCGAGGGCAAACGGAGGGCATCGCCGATGGGTAGCAGTAGGAGTAGTAGGAGTCATCATGGCAGTGAGGATACTATCATTGAGGCCGAAATCATTGACAAGGAGGAAACAAAACGGTAGTAGTAGTGCTCACACGAACATAAAGTAGAATACTAGTAGTAGAGTAGTAGAGTAGTTGCTAATGATTTTTTTATTCCGAGTAGTTGTAGTACTGGTAGTGGTTGGTAGTTGTCAACGCAAGAATATTCAAATACTATAAACCTGCAATCCTCAACCCCAGTCGAGAATCGAAAAAAGGCAATACATCCATCATTGGATTGTAGGTCCAAAAGAAGCACACTGTGAACAAGAGCACCCACGCCGAATTAGCTCAGTTGGTAGAGCGCACGACTCTTAATCGTGTGGTCGAGGGTTCGATCCCCTCATTCGGTGCCAAAACTCCTCTCTTATAGTGAAGTGGTTATCACTCTTGACTTTGAATCAAGCATCCGGCGTTCGAATCGCCGTAAGAGAAGATTTGCTTTTGGTCCAGTTTGCTTTTAGTTTGAGTACCATAGATAGTTCCAAAGTTACAACAACAACATTTTTCGATCGACGAAAAAATAATCGGCCGAAAATTTTGTGACCTTATTTCAGATACCTTCTGTCAATCGCGCGTAACTTTTTGCGCGCACAGTCCCGGTTAAGGTTAGGGTTCATGATGCGCAACGAAGGGGTTAGGGTTAACCTTTGTCGAAATCAACTCCATCCACGAATGAAAAAGCAGATCCAATTGATTGTTCAATGGTAACACCACTTTGTCTCGAGAGCAGCACGTGCCACTTCGTGGCATCGCGCCTAAGTTGCTCTCCAACTCGTGTTCAACCATGGAGTTGGAGAGGACAATGAGGTCGACAATGGCGCTTTTCGCCCCGTGTTTTTTAACGCTCCATACATAGGAACAAATTTTTCGCACACATATATAGACACGGGACTCGTGAGACGGAGGCCATTACCGACGCGGAGAGAAAGCAATTGTGGAATGCCATCCTGGGCAGTGCCAAACTACTTTCTACTGAAATCTATGGCTTGATCGTTCAGTGCGACAAAGCCACGCTTGCGGGCGCTACGGGAACGGTCCCTTCCAATGTGGTGGCGATATCCGGCGCTCCTCACGACTGGTTGTTCCCACGAGTCGACAGTGTGGTATGCCACGGCGGATCCGGTACGACTCACAAGGCATTGTTGCACGGGTGTGCCACTGTGGTCTGTCCCGTCAAACCTTCCGATTCCGATCAACCCTTTTGGGGAGGATGCGTAGCGAGAGCAGGCCTCGGGGTGGATGGACCGTATGCTACCCGTTTGACGGAGTCCAATCTCGCCGACGCTATCAAAACTACCCTTTCGAATCCTTCCATGAAAGCCAGCGTCCAGGCAGCATCGAACAAACTGAAGGGACAAGATGGTGTCCGAAATGCGGCCAAGGCCATTTTGAAATTTGCAGCAAAGTAGAAAATTAATGTCTAGATGTAGTTTTAGAATTCAATTGTTAGTATGGACTGTGTACGAGAGAGTTGAATGAACTTGTGTATAATTTCGGTGTTGAATTGAAAAGAATATTGAGAGTCACCGTACAACGCAAGCGACGCCTTGATAGCTCAGTTGGGAGAGCGTCAGACTGAAGATCTGAAGGCCCTGTGTTCGATTCACAGTCAAGGCATTTCTTTTTGGTTTTGCTTCACGGCTTGCTTAGTGCTCGACTAAAGATAAAGTTTATATAGCATTAATTCGCTCTTTACCATATCCAACGGTTCCGATATGATGTAGGTGGTTAGCATACTTGCCTTTCACGCAGGATACCGGGGTTCGAGTCCCCGTATCGGAATTCCTTTTTGTTTTCTTCGACCTCCGATTCCATCATCTGTCTTCGATAAAATAACTACTTGTAGCATTTGTTTTCCGGATAAAGTTAATCACTTGTCGTCAGTGACCATTTAGTCCATGGTCTTTGTTGCTTTCTTTTTGTAGTTTTGTTCACGGGCGGAACATTGCTTTGTTGGGTTTATTAATGCCAGTT
>JACLAC010014459.1_pt1 | contig 13415 bp, 11 predicted proteins | sample 8027881 | NCBI WGS metagenome assembly JACLAC01 (sample SAMN15725517, study PRJNA655200) | protist metagenome | isolation source: fluorescence activated cell sorting (FACS) single amplified genomes of... | place: Spain: Blaines Bay Microbial Observatory, Mediterranean Sea | collected 2016-01-19 | reverse complement strand
TCAATACAATTGCATTAATTCTTTTCACTTTACTACCTGAATCGCTTCACCAGTCAAGCTAAAGGGACGAACCTCGGTAATTTTAACTTTAACTGTTTTGCCTTTTAACTCTTCGATGTTGCCAGGGAAAAAAGTCAGTCGATTACCTCTGGTTCTACCCATCACCTGATGTGGTTCTTTGAGATTTTTAGCTTCAACTAAAATTTCTTCTTCTCTGCCTAAGTAACGACGAGAACGAGCTTCGGCACAAACGGATACTAAACGGTTTAAACGTTGAAGGCGATCGCTTTTGACTTCTTCACTTAACTGATTATCCCACAAAGCAGCAGGTGTACCAGGGCGAGGGGAATAGGCTGCGGTATTAATTAAATCAAATTCAATATCTTCTACCAGTTTCAAAGTATTCTCAAACTGTTCTTCCGTTTCGCCTGGAAAGCCAACAATCGCATCAGCACTAATAGAAGCATCGGGCATATATTCCCTAATGGTTTTGATAATACGACGATATTTTTCATGGGTGTAACCCCGCTTCATCGCCTTAAGAACTTCGTTATTTCCCGACTGGAACGGAATATGAAAGTGTTCGCAGACGTTGGGTAATTCTTTGCAGGCTTTAATCAATCTTTCGGTAAAGTAACGCGGATGGCTGGTAGCAAATCTCAGGCGATCGACTCCTGGTATATCGTGAACGTAGTAAAGCAAGTCGGTGAGAGTATGCTGGTGTCTCCCTTCGGGGGTACTTCCCGGTAAGTCTCTACCGTAAGCATCGATATTCTGTCCTAACAGGGTAATTTCTTTATATCCCTGTCTGCCCAGCTCTTTCATCTCGGCTTTGATGGCTTCGGGAGTACGAGATTGTTCGGTTCCCCTAACGTTTGGCACGACGCAATAACTACAGCGTTCGTTACAGCCATAGATTATGTTTACCCAAGCCGTAACTTCACTATCGCGTCGGGGTTTGGTAATGTCCTCGACGATATGAATAGGCTCGGTCGCTACTACCTGACTGCCATCAAACACCTGCTGTAGCAAATCTTCTAAGCGATTGGCGTGTTGAGGTCCCATGACCAAATCTAACTCAGGTACGCGACGCAATAGCTGTTCCCCTTCCTGCTGAGCGACGCATCCTGCTACGACCAAAGTTAGATCGGGTTGTTGATGCTTGCGCTTTGCCTGTCTGCCTAAATAAGAATAAACTTTTTGTTCGGCATTATCGCGAATCGTACAGGTATTGTAAAGCACCAAATCCGCTAAGTTAGGGTCTTCTGCTGCCTCATAGCCCATGTTTTCTAGTACACCAGCCATACGCTCAGAATCAGCCTTATTCATCTGGCAACCGAAGGTAATTATATTGTATTTTTTGCTGGTATTATTCATAGGAAATCGACAATAGCTAGAAAAGCGAATAGGACTACTATACTAGTTTAAAACGCTTCGCTACAAACATTGAACTACTATATAGTTTGGTAGAGTAAGTTGGCAGGGCAATACTTACCCTGTCTTAGATTATTTTTGTGTGCCGGCAATAGCAATATATATTGCTGGTGAACCAACAAATTCCAAACAACAGGGCGATCGCACTATAAATCTGAGACAGAAAAATAAAGGCTTCAACAATCAATATTCAACAATTATTAATCGCAATTAATTTTTCGAGAAGTCTTTAATCTGCATTTTCAAGATCATCCTCCAAATAAAGCTCCAATTGCCTTACCCATATTCTCAGGCTGCATAGCTGCAGTGGCTGCGGTGGGTTCGTATCCGCAATGCACCATACAGTCTTGACATTGGGGATTACCACTATTTTTACCGTAGTTGTCCCATTCGGTATTGGCAATTAGTTCCTTATAGCTTGTGTAGTGACCCTCATTTAAAAGGTAACAGGGTTTTTGCCAGCCAAGAACGCTGTAGCTAGGACTTCCCCAGGGGGTACAGTCAAAATCCTGGTCTCCCATAAGAAACTCTAAAAATAGCGGGTTGTGGTTAAAATTCCATTTTTTCTTACCAGATTTCCAGGGGGCTAAGATTTCTCGAAACAAGGCTTTAGTTTGCTCGCGCTTCAAAAAGCTTTCTTGGTCGGGAGCCCATTCGTAGCTATAGCCAGGAGAAACCATCATGCCGTCTAAATTAAGGGTTTCTAAATAATCAAAGAACTCCTGCATAGTTAGCGGATCGGCTCCTTCAAATACCGTAGTGTTAGTAGTAACTCTAAATCCTTGCGCTTTGGCTGCTTTAATAGCAGCGATCGCTTTATCAAATACTCCCTGGCGATCGACACATTTATCATGCTGTTCTCGTAAACCATCTAAATGTACGCTAAAAGTTAAGTACGGAGAAGGCTTGAATTTGCTCAGGCTTTTTTCCAGTAAAAGTCCATTAGTACAAAGATAGACAAATTTCCTACGCTGCACCAATCCTGCAACAATCTCATCGATTTGAGGATGTAGCAGAGGTTCACCTCCAGGAATTGAAACCACTGGCGCACCACATTCTTCAACCGCAGCAAAACACTGTTCGGGAGTAAGGTTTTGTTTTAGTATTTCTGTAGGATGCTGAATCTTGCCACAGCCAGAACAAGCTAGATTACAGCGGAATAATGGTTCTAGCATCAAAACTAAAGGAAAGCGTTTGCGACCCATTAAACGTTGGGTGACTAAATACTTACCTACCGTAGCAGCTTGTTGAAGTTGGATCGCCATGATAATTCTATCTCCTCAAATACACCAAATCTTTCTCGGCTTATTGTAATACGCTTCTTCAAAATAAACAGCGATCGGAGTAATTAATAATTAAACAAAAAAGTCTCACACGATCGCTTTTACAACAAGTGTCGAGCAACCAATTTTGATACTTGTTTGGGCTGTACTCTACTGCAACGAATCCTTCCTGGCAAAATAATTAAATTAGGCGCTTGTTTACATTGCTTCAAACATTCCGTAGATTTAAGTTCTACTCGATCTGATATGCCTTTAGCCTGTAATTCGGACTGTAGCGATTCACAAGCGGCTTTGGCACCGTTCTTCCAGCAGCTAGAACCCTGACAAATCAACACCTTTGCTTTCGTGTTAGCTGTAGTTGTTGGCTTGGAAGTAGCTGGCTTTTCACTCGATGTTCGAAGCAATTCTATTCTGTAAGCTTTGTACTTGACTCGGTCTTGATGTAGTTCATATTTTCGCATTCCCCTCGCTTCAAGCCAGCAGCCAAGTGGCAGATTGGAAACCGAGATGTTTTTGGGTTTGGCTATTTCAATTAAATAGTCTTCTTCAGGAGTGGATAGATAAATATGTTTAATGTAACCTTTAGAATTGGCGATCGCATTTTCTAACTTGCCAACAATAGTAAATTCAGAGACTAAAGGCGTTATTGCAACCATGGTTAAGTTCCTAACTGTATTTAATTTATCTTAATTGCAAATTATTATTAATAAATTCGAACTCTAATAATATTTTAAATCAGCCTAAATATTAAAATTGGTAAAACTATCGTTACACAGGTAACTTTTTATTCTAGCGATTGTGGGAAATCCACTCCAACGATTTGCGACAAAGGATTGAAAATGATTAAAAAGCTACGATCTTCTCCTTCAAACTCAAGATCGACCAGTACGGCATCAGAATTAGAACTTTCTACTACTTTAGAACCAGTACGTGACTTAAAAGGACCTGCGGTTGCTTCAACCTCTTGCCACCGCTGCTCGAGATCTTCAGGTAATAGAGTCTTTTTCAATTCCGCAGCTAGGTACCCTCTGGCAACTGCATATTTACCATTGCTTATAGCGTCAACAAATTCTTCAGCGTTGCTCTGAATTTTACCAATTAATAGAAAATTAACCGTAGTAATTTGCTGCTGGCCATTTAAAGTAACTGTAAAATCGGAAATTAGATTTTCAAAATTGGCAGTCAACAAAACATAGTAGTTATCGAATATTTCTGTGGGACGAATTTCTCTATATTTGACAAATGAACCCATGTTATCAACTGTTTTTTGCCATTGCTGTTCTAGATCGCTAGCAGAAAGGTATTCTCGAATATCTGGACTAAGATATTCTCTAGCTCGCTCGAATTCTTCTGCGATTAAGGAGTCAAAAAATCCTTGAGTTACTTCTTTTGCCTTACTCAATCCATTAGATTTAGCATCATCAGATTGAGCAACTTGTGCGATCGCTCTTGTTGAGAAAGGGATTGAAACTACTCCACTTAAAATTGTGGTCAAAATAGTTAGCGAGACAGAAATATCGAATAGTTTTTGTCTTCTATATTTCATAATTATATTGATTCTGGGAAAGGTTCGAGTTTTATAATAGAAACTGACTTATAATATGCTTCAAAATAATAAGTTCAATAATGACCATCATACAAGTAATTTGTCCAAATATTTAAACCATTGATAATATGAAAATATATTCTTTTATTAGTATTTCTATATTCCTAGCGTTGTCTTGTATAGTGACTAGTCCTGGAATAGCAGGTTTATTCGATCGCCCTGATTTTTTCGAGCAGGGACGCGACCAGTTTGAGGACGAAATTCGTAGATTTGAAAAAGAGCAAAGTGTTCCCAACTCGACCCTAACCATTGATGATACGGCTTTGTCCTGGTCACGAGTTGTAATTGAAGAAGCAGGTTTTACAGCGATGATGCCTAGTGGAGCTATTACTAATGAAGAGGAGACAGTTGTGGCACCAAAAGGAAATATTAACTTTGATATAATTGCTACCCATCCGCCAGCTTCGCGATATGTAATTGCTTACTCAGAAGAATTATCTCCAGAAAGAGTGTCAGACCCTCAAGAAGTATTAGAGCGATCGCGAGATTACATTGTCGATAACAAAATAGATTTGTCCAAAATTGCCGACGACAATATTACTTTTGAAGATTATCCAGGTAGGCAATTTCAACTGCAAAATAAAGATGAAACTATTGTCTTTCGCTTAATTGTGACCGAGCAACGTCTTTATGTCCTAGCGGTAAATCAACAAAATGATGCTATTTCTCCCAACTCAATTGATACTTTTTTTAGTTCTTTTCAGTTAATAGATCGAAGCCCGCAATAATTCAAGATCAGAAAAAGGAAATAAAAATATCAAGTCAGTGCGATCGCAGTTACAAAACGGCAAAGTTATGCTTCCTGTTACAATAGCCCAAAAACACAAGCAATAAAGCAGTATGGGGGTAGGGAGACTTGAACTCCCACGAAGTATTACCCTCAACGGATTTTAAATCCGCAGCGTCTACCAATTCCGCCATACCCCCTTGGTATGGATACTGAAAATATTTTTTCAACAGAAACTAATATATCACACAGTATCGACATAATGTATTGAATTTAACGTTCAATCTAAATAGATTTGCCAAAAACATTCAATCAACCTAAGTAGCGACAAGTCTTGTATCGAGTAATAGATGGGTAAAACGATAGTCAAACCCATCTTGCTATTTACTCGAAGTTGAAATTTTTAATTAGCGCAGGCTACACAACCTTCATTAGACTCTTTGAAATCGTCTTTTTGAACGGTACGAACGTAGTAAACAGCCTTACAACCTTCTTTCCATGCCATCACTAAAGTTTCAAAGATGTCTTTAGCTTTTACTGCTCTTTGTGGTTCATCTGGAAAATAGACGCCCTGATTGAGGTTAAATAGCAACTCCATAGAAATCCCCGTATCAATCCACTGCTGCATTACGGCAACCGCTTTGACTACAATCTTTTGATCGAGGCTTTTGTTTTCACGGTAGAACCAAAAACAGTCTTGAATAAACGGGGGGGCAATTGGTACTGTTCCTTTTGCCCACTTATCGTAGAAAAATTTACTGTACACGGGCAAAATACTGGCAGTACACCCCTGTACTAAAGAGGAAGAAGTATTAGGAGCGATCGCTGTAATATGCGAGTTACGAATACCGTAAGTTTGAATATTTTTAGCAAGCTGTACCCAACGCTCTTTACTGTGAGCCCGTTCTAAAATCTCATTTAAAGTCTTGGAACCCAAAAGTTTGCCTTTGCTCCATTCACTACCAGGAAAAGCAGTATAAGCACCGCGCTGTTTGGCTAGTTCCATCGAAGCCGAGGTACACTCAAAAGCAACTTCTTCAAATAAAAGACTAATTTCACTCAGGTTTTCATAGGTTAAATGGCGTTTGGCCAACCAGTCAGCTAGTCCCATACAGCCTACACCAATCGTGCGATATTTATCGTTATGAGTCTTACTATCGGCAAAGGGAGGCTTAGTTATGTCAATCGTATTATCTAAAATTCTTACTGCCAAAGAAGATACTTCAGCTATTTCTGATTCTTCTACGTTAGCTAAGTTAAGGGATACTAAGTTACAGCAGTGAGCTTCTAATCCGGGCTTAACGTTGCTAAAACTTTCACAGCATAAATTTACTCCAGGAATATAACCTTCATGCTTATTGGAATTAGCGCGATTGATTGTATCTTTGAAGGCTAAGTAGGGCATTCCTGTCTCTACTTGACTCCGCATGATGTGTTTAAACAATTCGCGGGCATCTATCTGTTTGTAAAGAGTAATTTTATGGTTTACTTCTGTTTCAATTTGACGATATGCAACTTCAAACTGTTCGCCCCACAGTTCGGCAAGCTCGATGCCCAACTTTTCTTTGACCTCATAAGGATCTACTAAAGTCCACTGCTCTTTTGCCTCAACGCGACGCATAAATTCATCGACGATTACCAGTTGGGGAAACACATCGTAAGCTTTACGACGGCGATCGCCATTTTCTGCCTGCATTTCTAAAAATTCTGGGACATCTAAATGCCAAACATCCAGACCAATAGTAACTGCCCCCGCTCTACGTCCACCCTGGTTTACAGCGATCGCCGTATCGTTAAGTAGCTTGATCCAGGGTATAACTCCACCAGAAGCATTTTCTTTGCCCATTACCCAGCTACCAGTAGCGCGGATTCGACTAACGTTTACCCCAACCCCACCACCGTTTTTAGAAATTCTAGCTGCATTGGTAATTTCTTCAAAGATGCTTTCTAAATTATCGTTCATGCCAATGATAAAACAGCTACTTAAAGAGCCGTTAGGCACTCGAAGATTGGCTAGAATAGGCGTGGCTAAAGAAATTTTGCGCTGGGCGATCGCTTCATAAAACGCTTTGGCAATGGTCAATCTAACTTCTGGTTTTTCGTTGACAGCAAGCAACAAGGCACAGGTAAGATAAGCTTCTTGGGGCAATTCATCGCTCAGCAGATAGCGTTTGGTTAGCAATACCGCTCCGGCATAATCATAATCTTTGTCCCACTCGGGGTTAATCCAGCTACCAGCTTCAGTTAGTTCTGCCGGACTATACTTTAAGATATTGCGATCGTAGCGTTCGGCATCTATTTGACACTGTACTGCTGCTAGATAATTTCCGTAGCCAAATCCTCGACTTACTAAAATATCTTTCCACAAACTCCAAATATGTAGTCTTCCGGCTACATAACGCCATGCTGGTTCGGCTGGGCTGCACATTCCTAATGCGCAATCGATTAAATTGTCCTGAATGTCTCTAGTAGTTACACCGTTACGCAATCTCGTAGTCAATCCAGCTTCTAGAATAATTGGATTAATATTTTCTACAGTTTCTTGACTTTCCTTAGCCGAAGCGAACTTACATGCCCATTCAACTACAGTTCGAATTTTAGTTACATCTAAGGGTGTAGGTGTGCCGTCACGCCGGATTACTTGGATAGAAGAAACAGTAGACTTACTAGGCTTATCAGATTGAGTTGGTAAGCTGAGTTCGGTTGGACTCTGAAGTGACCCAGAACCTAATCTGCTAGGATTATCTATCGGCTGCGTAATGGTCGTAGTATTACCCTGATTTGAGCTGGCTGTTGAATTGCTGGTTAACGGAGTTGGCTTCATATACTCTGAAACAATTGGTATTAGTCTGTAAACAGTATCCTGCTTCGATTCAATTAGGCTAGCGTTTACTTCGTCTACTATAACTCAACTTTTACTGTATATAGCGTTTATATTGTGTTTTTTGGCTCATATTACTCTATATGTAGCTTTTATATATCTTTGGTAAGAAGAAATTATTTGAAAATTATTTAAATATTAAGCCGTATTTTTGTTTATGAGATCGAGCATATATTTACAAAGGCGTTTAGCGAAACTACCACCTTCCAAGAGATTGCGCCGAACGTCAAACTTTTGAATTTAAATGTGAGGGATTTGTTTCGATCTCGAACGAGGGACGTTCAATTTTCAAAGAGTGAAGACTCAATAGTATAATCTTTAAAATATTCTTCATAAATAGAAAAATTAATTAATTGTAGAGTGAATAATCAACCTGGTGAAGTTTACTTGAATCATCCTACCTTTGGGCTTCTCTACAGAATATGTCTACTTAAAGACGACCGAGAATTGTTTACTACCCTATATGCTCAACGCCTATTTTTTACAGTAACTACCAGTGATGATTCTTTTTCTTTCGAACCCATAAGCAGAACCGAGGCGCGTCTGCTGGTAGAAAGCTTGCTACGTCGAATGTTGTTAGACCGAGATACGGAAAAACATCGAGAACTTCAGGCTATTTATCAGCGTACATTTCTTTAGTTTGAAATTTTTACTTCAATTTGGACTTAATGACAGGCAATATTACGCAAAAAATCAATGTAATTAGACAGCAGATTCCTCAAAATGTCAAGTTGATTGCAATTACCAAACAAGTAAGTACTGAAGCTATGGCGGAGGCTTATGCTCAAGGCATCAGAGATTTTGGCGAAAATCGTCTTCAAGAAGCCCTGTTAAAGCAACAACGACTACAAGACTTGACTGACATTAGCTGGCATTTTATCGGACATATTCAAAAAAACAAAGCTAAAAAAATTATTGAAAATTTTGATTGGATTCATTCGGTGGACAGCTTGGCTTTGGCACAAAGATTAAATGGATTAGCCGAAGAATTAGGTCGGGTGCCCAAAGTTTTTTTGCAGGTCAAGATTTTGCCCGACCCGAATAAATATGGTTGGGAAGTGCCTAGCCTCTGGCAGGATTTACCGCAGCTAGTAGAATATCAACATTTGAATTTTCAAGGTTTGATGACAATTTTGCCTTTAGGTTTATCTTCGGATGAAGTACTCAAAGCATTTCAAGCAACAAAGGAGTTAGCTGCCAAGATAAGTAAAGATTACGCTAATTTAACTCTGAACGAATTATCCATGGGAATGTCGGGAGACTATATGTTAGCAATCGAAGCTGGGGCAACTATGATTCGTTTGGGTCGAATAATCTTTGGTGAAAGAAATAATTAAGCTGAATATATCGATCCGATCGCCTTAAAACACACCTCAAACGGCACGGCAGATTGTAAAACACCCTATAAGTTTGGTGGAAAGCTGGGATCGAACATGGTTGATAGCTAGGGAAATCGAGCTAGCGATCGCTAAATCAAGCTTTTTATAAAGAAAAGTAACAAAAAATCGAGACAAATAGAATCAGATCGACAAACAAATATTATTAAACCTGCCATTTCTAATGATGTGGAGTAGAATTGAATCGCCAAACAAAATATTTCTTTAAATACAGCCACTTTCTCATTAATTTGAGGATGAAACTAAATAGTTTAATAGAGATTAAAACTCGAACAAACAAAGGATAGCTTATAAAAATAATTTGTCCAGAGTCAAAATTGAGTTTTTAATTATATTTAAAGAGCATGCAGGGGGCAATTTTCTTCCTATAAGTTAGGTTCGAGATAAACATTTGCCCAACATAGCAGTACGTACGTACAGCCAATACGTATTTTTATACTAGCTAGCACGCTAATAACTAATTAGTAGTTTGAAGAGATACTTTAGCAGCCAATTAAAGTCGTAAATTAATAGGAATTATCAGCAATATGTTACACACATTAAAAGAATTTTTCGGGATTGAAAACGAATACGAGGACGGAGATGAAGAGTATGTAGAATATAATCCCGCTCAAGAACAGATGGATGGTCAAACTTTCTTAAATTCTACAGCTCACAACCAACCAGAACTAACTAGAATCGTATCTTCCAGCAATCAGAAAACTAGCCGTAAATCAGAGAAAATGAATAATGTAATCGGGATGCCAGGGTTAACCAACGGAAATTCAGAAGTAGTAGTAATCGAACCTCACTCTTTTGAGGAGATGCCTCAGGTAATCCTAGCGTTGCGCGATCGCAAGTCCGTAGTTCTAAATCTCAACGTAATGAACCCCGAAGAAGCTCAAAGAGCCGTTGACTTTATCGCAGGTGGTACTTATGCTATGGACGGTCATCAAGAGCGAGTTGGTGAAAGCATCTTTTTATTCACTCCAAGCTCGGTAAAAGTTAGTAGCCTATCGGGAATTTTACGGGACGTCCATACTCCCGAACCTCACGTTAAACGTACTGTGCCAGCACCCGAAGCATGGGGACAACATCCCAACGTAGCAGCACAATAATCGAGGGCGAAGGGTAGTATTATTAGGTTATGAAATCTAATAGTATTTGCCTCAGTATCATTGGTGGCGGGGTAATGGCAGAAGCTATATTATCCCGCCTCCTAGAACAAAACGTCTTTTCGGCTAACGCCGTATTGGTAAGCGAACCTAGAGCCGAAAGAAGAAAGTTTTTAGCTCAAAAATACCAGGTTGAAGTTACAGCAGACAATCAGACTGCGATCGCTGCTGGTGAAATATTGTTGCTGGCAATAAAACCTCAGATATTTGATTCGGTAGTTGCCAACATAGATCCTAACCCCGACAGCATAGTCATTTCAATCTTGGCAGGGGTAACTCTCGATAAATTAGAACGGGCTTTTCCCCAACAGCCAGTAATTCGCGTCATGCCCAACACTCCAGCTACAGTAGGTGCAGCAATGACAGCGATCGCAGCAGGAACTAACGCTAAAGAAGAACATATCGAGCGAGCCAAATCGATCTTTACCGCCGTTGGGGAAGTAGTAGAAGTCCCAGAGTCGATGATGGATGCGGTAACGGGATTATCGGGTTCGGGTCCAGCTTTTGTCGCTTTAGCTATTGAGGCTTTAGCTGATGGAGGAGTGGCTTCGGGTTTGCCCAGAGCGATCGCGCTGAAGTTAGCCGTCCAAACGGTATTAGGTACGGCAACTTTACTTAAAGAAACCGAAATACACCCAGGAGTATTAAAGGATCGAGTGACTAGCCCAGGAGGAACGACAATCGCGGGTGTTGCTAAATTAGAAAGTAAGGGTTTTCGCTCGGCATTAATTGAAGCTGTTAAAACTGCTACCGAGCGATCTAAAGAATTAGGTAAGTAACGTGAATCTATTAAATGCTTAGAGCTATCTCAACAAATTAACCTGCTTAACCCTAACTGACGTTAGTTAATTCTTTTTCTGAACTTTCATTTACTACAATAGTTTCGGCTGTATCGATCGCTGGTTTTTGGCGCATTTTTTTACCAATTGCGGGTGCATAGAACATTACGCTAATTCCTAAGATAACTAATCCCGAACCAACCCAGGTTAAAGTAGTTACCCATGCAGGTTCGCGTTTTACCTGTAGAGTAGACTGTTGCAGATCTCCAGGATTCCATGAAGCTTGGGCTATTTTCCAGCCTTTATACCAAGTAGGGTGATTCATCCAAACTTTACGCTGTTCGACGCGATCGCTGCTGGGATCTTCGATACGAATTTTACTCGTCCACATAGCTACCGATTGCGAACCTTCGTTGCGATCGACGATAAAGTCTTCTAATTTAATGGCGAAGGGTATTTGAAAGAATTTGGGACTGAAGGCTGCATAGATGGTGTTTTCTCCATCGCTAATTGCGCTGGCTTCTCCCCAAGGTAGCCAAGTTTCTCTTCCAGATTTGGTTTTTACTAGTAGTGCTGGCGTACCCTGTATTTTTTTGTCTTGAGTGGGAATAATTTTTCTCTGTAATTGTGTGTGAGGAAGATATTCGTTTAGGGTAATTTTAAAATCTGCCCAACCTGGGGTTACTTCTTGTCCTTTTATCAAGCTTCCCGACTTGAATTCTTTAGAAGATTTGGCAGCGTAGTAGAGTCGGTCGTCTTCCCCTACAATTACTTTAAAGTAGTCTTTTACTTCTGGAGGTTGGACTTGATAGTCGAGAGTTAAATCGTTAATCGTTTCTCCAGATACTAAAGTGCGTACTGGGGGAAAGTCTGCTTTACCAAACACATACCAACGTTCTTTCCCCTGGTTCGATTTTACTTCCAAGGTTATAGCAGGGTTGTTGTAATCGTCCGATGCACTAGCAGGTTGCTTATTGCCATCAAGACGAAAATCGGGATAAAAATTATCGATCGCAATTTTTACATCTCCAACCTTAATAGTTTTACCCTGATTGTTTTTGACATCAACAGTACGTTTTTTAGCTGCGCTAGCAATCTCCAATTCTCCCCAAAGGTGCTTATTACTTCGAGGCTTCAATAAGCCTTTTAGTTCGCTGTCGCTTTTAACTTCAACCAGTTCTAGTTCCGCCGGACCTAAACTTATCTTGCTATAAAGATCGGGCGAGGCTACCAAAGTGCGCTCGATAGTTTGTCCCATGCGATCGCTTGCCAAACTTAAATTTACTCCTGGGTTATTTGCAGTTGCTCCTTCAGCAAAACTAATTTCCTCTATGGCATTATCCGTATAGGCTTCTAGCTTCAAACCTGCTACAAAATGGGGGCTTACCGAACCATCTTGTTTGACAAAGATACTTCCCTGTTCCAATCCATCAGAATTAATCACCTCTAATAAATCTCCCTGCACTCTCAAGCGATCGCCTGCATCTCCATCTGTTCTCACCAACAGCATTCCTTCCATCCCTAGATGAATCACCGCAGCCGACCCCGCAATGATTACTACTAGTCCAAAATGAGTTAAAGCAAAGCCGATTTTTCTCGCTCCTCTCCAAGGATAGCGAGATAGGGCAGACACGCTCAAGTTTAACGCCAACATAAACATCAATGCGCCAAACCAAGGGCTTTTGTATACCTCCTGCTGTACCGTCGTCGAACCTACCTGGGATTCGTAAAAAGTTGCCCAGATTAAAATGCCAATAATGATACTTAATAAAGGGACTGCCAGTTTTATCGAACCTATGAAGCGAATAAGGCGATCGAGCATGGGTAAATTATTATTAATATAAATTAAAGGTTTACTATTATTAGAAATATTTTGAACTCGAAACTTTTGTAGTTCAGTTTTAGCTATCAAAAAGCAGATTGCTGAATATTTTATATATTTTTAAACTTTAATATTTCATAAAACAAAGTTTACAATGTTTCGTAGCTATAACTATCTGCAACAAACCTCATATTAATTACAAACAGTTAATTTAAAACAGTATCTTTTGTTACGAAACTCTAAAATTATTTATTAAATTTAATTTTTTTTTATTTTATATCCAAAAACAGGTTGGCATCAAATCCTTTACGCAGAAAGCTTGAGAAGCTTTT
>JACLAC010001620.1_pt1 | contig 13415 bp, 4 predicted proteins | sample 8027881 | NCBI WGS metagenome assembly JACLAC01 (sample SAMN15725517, study PRJNA655200) | protist metagenome | isolation source: fluorescence activated cell sorting (FACS) single amplified genomes of... | place: Spain: Blaines Bay Microbial Observatory, Mediterranean Sea | collected 2016-01-19 | reverse complement strand
GAAATTAAGGTGACCGTATCATGCTATTAATAATATTGTAATAATATTTATTAAAGATATATAAATAGTATGATAATAAGTATATAAGACGAAAACAAACATACCATCACACAAATCTCCTAACAACAACAACAACAACAATAACCAACACAACAAAAGTAATAAACATGAACATCACAAAACATGTTAAATTATTAAAACACGACGTGAAAATCGCATGTCAAATCTATGAAAATGAAATATTAAAACCACAACCAAGAGAATATGATAAAACCCATCCATGGAATCATGAAAAATTAAACAAGAATTATAAATTTGAAAATCAAATTATCACAAATAATGTAAATGAAACGTATCCCATTTTTCTTCTACGTGGATTTGGTATGACGAAAGAAGATTCGCATGGCCTTGCGTCATTGCTATGTGAAAAGTATGGACATCAAGTGATAACTATTGATAATAGGGGGACAGGAGAAAGTGATAAACCACCAGAAGCTTGTAACGAGGGGGAAGAAGAAGAAGACGACGACGACGGGGGAGAAAATATTAATTTTAGTATGAAAGATATGGCTTTGGATTGTATATATTTAGCTGAAGCATTGAATGTTCCAAAATTTAATCTATTTGGTGCATCAATGGGTGGTTATATCTCTCAACATGTTGCATTGATTAAACCATCGTGTATTAATAAATTAATTTTAGCGTGTACGCATTATGGTGGTCCAAAATGCCATCCACCAACAAAAAGATATGAAAAATTAGTTAGTGCACCAGTTCCATCTTATGAAGTAGAAATTGAGGAATGGAATAAATATCACAAACGTTTATTTTCTATTAATTTTCATAATAAATTTCTAAAAACGGAGAAATTCAATACATTATTAGAAAATTTTAAACATGTTCAACGGACACAAATATTATATGGGAAAAAAGCTCAACGTAAGGCTATTAAAGAATTTATAGAAATTGGTGTTGAATGTGAATTAATGGATAGGTTTGAAGGTGATAATGATTTTGGAATGAATACCTTGATTATTTCTGGTGATTCTGATAATGTTGTACCAGTTGAAAATAGTTTTATGTTACGTAAATGTTTTCCTGGTTCATGTATGACTATTGTGGAACATGCAGGACATATGTTTTGGGAAGAAAGAACGGAAGATGTTGCAGAGGAAATCCATGATTTCATATTTAAAGAAAATATTGAATTTGAACCTGGTGAAAAAGATCCTAGACATGATTCATATTGGTATTAAAAATGATTGACGAGATGAGGAGAGTTTATTATATCATTTACTTTATATATATAATATATATATATACAATGAGTAAGAGAAAATTTTATATATATGAGTATTATGCGTAAACTATAAATATATATATATATATATCATATATGAGTTGTATATATATATAAATATACGAAGCGTATATGTATTTCGTATTTTTTTATAAAAAAACTGGTTTTTTTATATTTTTAGTGTGTTACTTTTTTTAAAATTATCTCTCTCTCCCTCCCTCTCTTTCTCTCCCAGTGTGTGTCTCGATTTTATATATGATACGACGATTATTCACAATAAATGCTTGGTATAAATTCTTGCTTTTTGTCCTTGAGCTAATTTCCATTCTAATTGAACTATATACATGTTATCATCTAATCGTTTAGCTAGTACCTGTCCATATCCCATAATTGTTTTTACTTTTTTATCATTGTCATTATTATTAGTATTACTAGTAGAAGATATTTTTACCCTTTTACTACTGTTGTTATTGTTATTATTATTGTTATTATTATTGTCAAAAATATTATTATCATCATCACGTAATCGTTTTTCACTTGTTCTTTGTGATGATAATTGTGATGGTGGTGGTGGTGGTGGTGGTATTAATAATTGTTGATGTTGTTGTTGTTGCTGAACCAATCCATATTGTACTGGAGGTGGTGGTGGTATTAATAATTGTTGTTGTTGTTGCTGAACCAATCCATATTGTTTTGGAGGTGGTGGTGGTGGTATTAAATTATTCCGTATCATGGGATTACTACCACTACTACTTCCATTTTGTTCTAGTTCACGTGCTTTTCTTTCTAAGAAATATTGTTGCCCAACAAACGAAGACGGTAATTGAACATTATAAGGATTATTTTTCATCACTGAATCACGTACATTCATAGGAACTAAATATGTCATATCACGTAAACAGACTTGACAACAATTTTTTAACTTTGCAATTTCAATACATATTTGAGTGTTTCTCCATGCACCATTGGCGCTCCCGCGTACCCTCCATTTGAACGATGTAAAGGGCCTTGATGTTAATTTGCATTGAGCACCTTGTTTTGATTTTATCATACGTACATATGGATCTGGTCCTAAACAATTTTCACATACAAACGGGAATTCACCAACTTCATTCATTTTATATATATTATTATTAATTAATTATTAATATTTCTATTTCTTTCTTGTATGAGATATGTATACATATATATATATATATGTATAGTTCGTAGCTTTTTTTTATCAGGTGCTTCTTGCATACAACGCTACGTTGTTTTCAATAAATGAACTATATAAAAAATCTCCCACTGCTCCAAATATCGAATAATCCGATAAACAACTACATTTAAAAAGATCCTCAATATATATTATAATATATTATGTATGTGAATATTGTGGCTGCTCTCTGATTATAGGAAGATTTAGTCTGCGTCGTCAGACTCTTTCTCGTAATTATTATAGGCACTGCTTAGATTCTTAGATTATAATTTATATACCATCATTTATTATTATTTGAATTATAGTCTATACCTTAACCTTGCCAGCTTGTAAAGTTCTTATACCTTATACACAAGGAAAAATTTCCTGTTCATAATACAGTACTGTACAGTATTGAAAGTATACTATAATACTTTTTTAAAAAGTATATTAAGTATATATATTTGTATACTGAGATTCCTATTTAGGTGATTCTCCATGTGTCACTGCTGTGTCACTGTGTCACTGATGATTTAGATTTCTTGGCTTTTTTTTATTTCTTATTCTACCTGGTATGTGCGTCTTAATATCTGGTATAGGTATGGAATTTTTTCCTTGATGATTTTTTGCTTTCAGGCTTTTCCAGCTTTCTTCCAGGCTTGGTGCGCTTTACTAGAAGATTTTATTATGATTGGCACATTGCCAGATTGCCAGGATTGCCTGGATTGGACAGATATATAATAATAAATTTACTTTTGAATGATGATGTAGAGCAACTGCTAGATGGATTGATTATTATATTATTATTAGGAAATTTAATATTAAAATTTATAGTAGTAGTAGTAGTAATCATTTTCACATTAACTTACTGTATATACAGGAAAACACATTTTAACATTCTTTGGAAGATCCATATATATATTTCCACTAAAAAGAAAGCACTCAAAAAAACAATAAAAAATGAACATGCTCACAATTACAATATCAATTTTGATATTATTACTAGTATCAACAATATCAAAAGCCCAGCCACCACCACCAGAATGGCAAAAAGATATTAATGATAATAATTTATTATATTCCAACAGACAGACATTTACAGAGGGATTGTTACCTCCCATTGGTAATGGTTTTATATCTGGTGATGGTGGTGTACTATTGAAGGATGGGTGTTTCAAACCATCAGGCCTTGCAGATGATCCATATTGGTATTTTTCAGGGTGCGGTAGAGTCAATATTGCTGGAGTATTTAATAATGGTGAAGGCACAAATGATATTATACCACACCGAGCTTCCATTCCAAATCCCCATTCTATTTATATCAAAAATGCAAATATAAATTTAGGAACAGCACTGGATATAAAGCACAATTTTTTTTATAATAAATCGACTGTCACATGTTTAAATGACAAAACGTTAAAGGTAAATGTTACTCTTACCCAATATATGCATCGTTTATATCACCAATTACAGGTTCTTCAATTTGAAATGGACGATACACACATCAATGATAATAATAATATTAATTGTCAAATTGAATTGCAACCTGTACAATATGAAACATATGAATATGATTTCATTGTCAATAATTCCATTTCAAGTACAACTGCAAAGCATTTAACTGTTAAATTGATGGAAGAACCACCAGCTAATTCCACTATGAAACCAGTACTGCCAACTGCTATTGCACAAGTATTTGATCAGGTACCAACTGTTATTACATTAAGTAATAATAATAATAATAATAATGATAATAATAACAACAATAATGTAAATACATTTCTTGCAGTATATAAAACAACTATTGAAAAAACAAAAGATGTTCTTGATACGAATAAAATTTTAGAAAAAGCAAAAAAAGAACTTGAGTTTTTTTCCACTATACCTTCAGATAAATTAAAAGAACAACATATTGATGCATGGGACAAGATGTTTCAATCTGGAATAGATATTCAAGGAAATGCAACGGTTGCGAAAACCGTAAATAGCAGTTTATCATATATTTTAAGTGCAATTCGAGAAGATCAACCATTTGGTCTTTCACCAGGTGGATTAGCACGGGGTGATTATAATGGGTAAGTAAAATTTTATATCTTCCCCTGAACCTAAAAAATATAATGTCTCTAACAAATCGCTCATGCATACGCTACGCTTCACAGCCATTCATTTTGGGATTGTGCAACTTGGATGTTTCCAAATCTTGTAATATTATATCCAGACATAGCAAAATCATTGTTAGATTATCGTTATGTACGCATTGAAGCTGCAAAAGAACGTGCGCGTTTACGTGGTTATAATGGTGCTATGTGGCCATGGGAGTCAGCATTGGTTGGTTTTGGTGTAGCGTCATGGCATAAAGGAGATGAACATGAAATACATATTGGAGGGGATATTGTACATGCATCTAGATTGTATTACTATGCCAGTGGCGATTCAAAATGGTTGCAAACAATCGGCTGGGAAATTGTCAGTGAAACTGCAAATTTCTACGCATCACGAATTGTTCAAGATAATGTTACAAAAAAATATACATTTAAACAAGTTATTTGTCCAGATGAAAAAGCTGGCATACAAGATGACAATCCATTTACAAATGCTATAGCAAGTGAAACCATGAAATTTGCAATATTTATCGCAAATAAATTTAAACTAAATGCAAATCCGAAATGGAAATTATACAGTGAAAATATATTAATTTTAAATCCAATTGAATTACCTGATAGCGACGGAAAATTGATTCATCCGGAATATACAGGATATCAAGGAGAAGCAACTAATCAAGCAGATGTTGCATTATTGCAATATCCATTACGATTGAAAGATGATGTTATTGATCATGAACAAGCAGTAAATGATTTATTGTATTATCAAAGTAGATCCAGTGGTCCAACAACCAGTGGCTTCTTTACTGGAGATTCATCATACAGTATTGCATGGTTACGTTTAGGAAATCGTACTGCTGCAGATGAGCAATTTGGTCTGGCATTTTTACATATGGATGTAAATAATGGCTTCAATGTTTGGATTGAAAAATCAAAAGGTAGTAAAGGCTACCCGGGTAACCTAAATTTTATAACAGGGGCTGGAGGGTATTTACAAAATTATTTATATGGATACATGGGAATTATTTTAAGTGAAAGTACGTTCAATTTGAACCCATTGCTACCGCCACATGGTATAACAAAAGTCGGTGTACGCCATATCACTTTTCATGGGAAAATATTCAGTGTTTACTATGATGTAAACACTAATGTAAGTGTAAAATATGAAGGATTCTCATCCAGTAAAAATGAGAATGGTGATAAAAATAATAATAATGATGATTTAATTGTGATTGATGGTGATGGGGTAGTTCATAATGTAGCAGTAGGGATCGAAATCGTTTTGAAGAATAATATTGGTAAGAGTATTAAAATTTATTGAAAAAAATATTTTTTTACGAAGTGTGTCCAGTACAAAAAAAAATCATTTTTATCCAGGATCAGTAATTTTACTTTTTTTAGTATCTTGTGATAACAACTACCTGTGGTAGACTAACTAGACTATATTTCGATTTTTTTAAAAAAAATCAATGCCAAAATTTTATTTTATATTATAATATATATATATATCTATTTACCTTCATTGGTATTCTCGATTATCATATAATATATGAGAATATCAACACACACTAGTGTGAGATAGATTATTTCTCAGTGTTATTGTATTCTTTTGAAGAGTAGGAATTATCATGAGTAAATTAAAACAATAAATTATGCGTAAATTAAATATATCATATTTCAATTTATAGGTGTCGTCTATATAATTCTGAATTAATATTACGAGAACGAAAAAAACATTTTTTTATTTTGATTACGTTCGTATATTTTAAATATTTAATAAGGAGTATAACGCCATCTCACTCACTTCGTATGCATAAAGTCCAACATCACATCCACCCTCCTTATCCCTTACTCTTCTTCTTTTTCTTCTTCTTTCCTTTCTTCTTCTTCTTTTTCTTCTTATCTCCACTCTTACTTCTACTACCTTTTACTTTTCCACTTGATTTTGCCCTTCTACTGCCAACTACACGGCTACTACTACGACCACCACCTCCACCTATGTTACCAACAGAACTTTCAGATGATTTCCTACTTCGCCTTTTTTCCGCTTTTTTACGCATCCATACACGTTGTAGCCACTGTCGATAATAATAATAACCAATACTGCCACCAATTCCAAATAATGTTCCCAATACAATTAAAGTAATTGAATATTCTTCCACCCAAGATGGTACCTTTATGGCATAATGACAAGTCATGTAGACTTGATCTCCAGCTCGATCTTCATCCTCTTCCCTTGGAATAATACGCATATTTCCTTCATATCCATAGGCACAATTTACACTATTCACGTCTTTTGTGCTTGGTGGACTGGTACCCAAAATTTCATTTGGCAAGAGAATTCCATCCCTTTCCAACGGATCATCCCATGGATCCCATTCAGGATTTTGCTCGTAACACAAACATGTGCATGACATTGGACGCGTGCAATTACCGCGTGCCATCATATAATCTTCTCCATCTCTCCAAAAAGATCTGTTCCACAGTTGATCCCCAGTCCCCGTGTCTTCATCATATGGTTTGGGAGCTGGGACTAGGAAACGTTCAATATATTGTAGGCACGGGTCAAGTTCGAAGTCTTGTACACGGCCAATATCTACGGTTTGCAACTCAAAAATTGTTTCTGCATCTGTAATTGCTACGCATACTGGAATGGAACAATCAAACCCAGTCCAATCGGGTGTACACGTGCAGAAATCTGGAGATGTGCAGTTGCCACCATTTTTGCAACGATAACAGCCTTCTCCTCCAGGTGTTACTCCTCTACATGTTTGATCCCAATATCCTTGCACACAAATTGGTATGGAACAATCTGCCCCCAAGAAACCAGTGGTTTCAACGAATGGTGGAAATTCTGGGAAACGTTTAATGGCAGGGTGTACCGTATGCAAAATAGTATTAGTAGTTACGCATTGGCAAAAATCTTTACGAAGGCAACCGGCACCGTTCAAACATCCAACAATTTGCAATCTAGATACATATTGATCACGCTGCTCATAACGGCAAAGTGGTGTTTTACAATCATGGTCCGTCCATCCATCAGGACAAGAGCAAATATCTGGACTGACGCAGCTACCGCGATTGTAGCATTCATATAAACCTTCCCCGCGTATAACCGGGCCTACAATCCATTTCTCCGCCGTAATTTTCAAATAATTTGGATAATTACTACGTATGCGCCGTCCATCCTCGGTGTAAGTAGGTTGGTTCAAAGACTGTTCAATGTAATCTCCCTCTTCCCATGCCAAGACGTTGCATAATTTGGTGTCAGATGTCCGTCTCCACGTTGTATCGTTTAACTCAGTAGCTGATGCCCAACCCAGAACATAATGATTTGGATTCATTCGAAATTGATGGCCTCTCCCAGAACCAGGACCAATAGGATTTCGAAAGGCATCAACACGTGGATATTGTTGCCTTAGTTTCGGTGTTAGATATTTTGCTGGCGTTGGAGATATTATCGAACATCCAGATTGAAAAGATTTTCCATCATTTCTGACTATTTGCCCATCTGCTGGTACCCATCGTCTAAACCAAGATAGTTCATCTAGCTCCGACGGTACAACTTCATACTTGCGTACGAATGGGCCGACTTTCAACCTATCATTTGGACCTTGCTCCAAAAAATATTGTGGCAATTGTCCCATCAAATTATTATTTGGATCGTCCCCATAAAGTACGTAACCATCTCCGCCAAGCCTGGTTCCTCCAGACAAAGTCAATGGTACCCATTTCTTAGATTGAGTGCATATTGGTGTCGAACAATCAAACCCTGTCCAACCTGTATTTTGTGGATCGCCATTTTCATCCCTAAACAATGGTCGGCCACCACCAATTCGACCATCAGTCCATAAACTTGCCCATTTTGGACATTTGCATACGTCTGGCTCCACACATTTACCATTGTTATTGCATTCTTGCGAGCATAACGCATAGCTACAATCATGCCCAGCCCATCCTTTCTCGCATGTACATAGATTTGGCAATGTACAATTTCCACCATTTAAGCAAGTTTGCTCACATACAGGTATATGACATTTATTACCTGTCCATCCAGGAGCACATTGGCATCTGTTCGGAGCAACGCAAGTGCCATTATTTAAACAACCGCGAACAACCATGTCAATACAATCTCCTCCTTCTTGCATCCATCTTCCGATTGCACTCGTGTATTGATCAGTGTGACTAACGCGGGGACGAAATGTCAAATCAGTATCCAATACACTACGTCCAGTTTGCAACGTTCGGACATCACGAGCTTTTTGCCCACTTGCAATGCCTTCTCTTTTTGTAGTTACAATTATTGTAGCAGCTTTGTAAATATAACGTGGAGGGTAACCGTCTTGGTATCCACCCTTCAAAGAACATGGTCTACCCATATCAATCGTTTCTGCTTCACCATCGCACGCCATATCAAAAGATCGCAACGGCCCCCCAGTAGAGACACTCATTCGTGGTACGTTGCCCCTATTGGAGTGAAATGTTACACGCCAACGCTGGCCATAACAATCACTGTAAATGTCGCAACCCATCAACATATCCGGTGGATAACATTTCTTTTTCCTTTTACTACAACCAGTATCCGAACATGGTTGTGTAGGATCCCTGTAATCACAATAAACGCCCTTTGCATAGTCCGCTCTTAATATTTTAAAATCGTCTCGCATAACATACAATGTACCAACACTTAATGCATTTTGTAGCTTTAATTTTAAAGTCTCTGCGTTGTCTCTCGTGTCAACACTAACACTTGAACCATCAAATTCCAGGATGAACGATCCTGCAATATTATTAACACGTACTTCATTGTCTGGATTTGCCAAATCTTTTCCCCCATTACCTGTAATGCTTACATATTGAATTTCGGGTATCCCGCATTGTCTATCATATTCAATGGTACAACTACCTTTTTGCCAAACGGATTCGTTCCCGACACGTTCCCACAATCCCATTCGTTTCCATCCTTTTTTCGTATCATCAAAAATTGCCTCTGAAATATTAAAAGAGCGGCCATATTTTGCATCTTTCGGCCAAAAATATACGTGATAATCGGTGTCATAACGCTTTGGATCATCCAATCCATCTGTTATACTCATATAACGGGAGTAATAGTTTGGATGTCTATGTAAATAATTTGGGTTTTCCCACGGGGTGTACGCACGTACACTGCATTGATAGTAATCTTGGTTTGGGTATGCTTCATTCCAAAGGCGCGTACCATCTGGGTGTAATAATGGGGGAACTGCAACAGATGGATTGATTTTGTTAAAATCAGGTTCGAAGTATCCTTGATGACACACTGGTATACGACAATCAAATCCTATCCATTCTGGATTGTTGCATATGCATGTATCTGGCACAGAACAATTTCCTCCATTTGCACATACATAAGTGCCTTGAACAATCTCCCTGTATTCAACTAAGACTAATTGTCGGTCGCCATCTGCTGCAGCAGGCGCTGTCCATTCGTTATTACCATCATACTCATACGTTCTACGAGGAGGAAATCGCCAATGTGGCTGTATTCCACCATATTGATCCTCTCGTTGAAACGGGACTATGGCACTCGGTAAAAGCTCCATTAAAAAACAACGTCCCGGGTATTCGGCAAGCCCAGTCACTTTTCGCATGTCTGGTCCATTTCTTACAGACAGTAGCGTAGTATTCCGTTCCTCTTGTGCACAATCAAACCCATTCGTTTCCTTGCACCATTCTTCGTAATCACATGGTACATATTGCTTCCAAGTTTGGTATGTATCGCTACCTCGTAAATACTTACTAGCTCCAACCCCACCTTCTCCAAAGCCATTTCGTACAAATTTACCTTGATTGCATATAGGCCAGGAGCAATCAAATCCGGACCATTCTGGAGGGCATGAACAAGTGTTAGGCGCTGTGCAGTTCCCACCATTATGGCACGTCTGATCGCAAACAGGAATACGACACGTATCTCCAACAAAGTCAGAAGGACAGGTACATTTATTTGGGGATGTACAATTCCCACCGTTTCCGCATGTTTGCTGGCAAACTGGGGTTGTGCAGTTCACATCAAACCACCCTCTATCGCATGTGCATGTATCTGGCATAGTGCAAATACCATGTATGCATTTCTGTGCACAAATTGGTACAGAGCAGATTTCCTTATCTTGCAAAGAGCTAAGTTTAACACTTGTTGCAGAGACTATGGTCGATTTCTCTAAAATGGCAGCTACTGAATATTCCGTATCTGTAGCCGCTGCTTTAATAAAAAGCCGCGCTCCACTATTTTTATTTTGCCAGCCGGGTATACAGCCACATACATCTGGTGCAACACAAACAGATCGTCTAGGACAATTAATTGAGCAGACTGGCTCTGTGCAGTCAGAACCTTTCCAACCTGCTAGACATTGACATACTTCTGGTCTCACGCAAATACCACCATTTTCGCAAACTTTACTACAAGTAGCAGTCATTTTCACAATTTGATGATTACCCTGATCTAACACATATACAAACGTTTCATTTGTTAAACTAGTACCCGCTTCAATGGCTATATCAACCAATCCGTTAAACTTTGCTTCTAGGGGAGGTTGTATATCCCCAGTTCTACCTCTATTATTTGTTTGGAACGCAGCTGGTATCCCTGCAACTGTTTCTGTTTGCACATATGATCGTAACCATGTGTCAAATGTATATCCACGATACCAATCTCTTCTCTCTACACCGTCACGTATAAATTTCCATGTTTCGCTTGTTATACCGTTCTGACTGCTACCTGGATATTGTTTCTGCCCACGTACAACAATTAGCTGAAACATTCCTCCGGCGTCATCTATTATACCATAATGTATAGCAGCTTTGCATAACGTCGATTGATCTAAGTATGTTCCAGTACCATATATTTTGCCACCTGCATTGGCACATCCAGCTGGACATTTCACTTTAATAGATGTTTGATCACCGGTATCCTCTTTCAATGTAAAATCTTCAAATCCAGTACCATCTTGTGGACCTAATGTTTTTCCACTGCTCATGAAACCATCGTCGTATGGTGGAACACCATTGCAATTCATAATACGTTTACCAGACGCTTGTTTCACATTTCTGTCACTATCGTATTCAATTGCAGCGTCAGCGGAAATGACATCATTTGTACTTAACGCACCCTTGTAATTGTAGAAAATATTTCCAGAAATAGGCGTACCTTTTAAATCTAATGCATCTACTGGCGGGTCATATGAAGCGCACCCACTTGGTCTTAAAAGTCTTTCCCCCGTCGTTTCGCATGTAATCGCCAATGGAACATCTTTACCACGAGTAATACGACGTATACGACTACCGACAAAATCAGCAACATAGATACGACCATCCGTTGCCATAGCAACCCCACGCGGCTCGTTCATGCTTGTCTCTTCCGCTAAACCATCAGCTTTTCCAGAAATAACTTTACCAGCAACTGTTGATACACGCTTTTCTGATTTAATACCTTCTATCCAATTTTCACCCTTGAAGACAATACGGCGCAAACGATGCGCATCCGTTATTAACAGCGATCCGTTAATGCCCCATGCCATTCCAGTTGGGTAGGCAAATTGGGCTGATTCCAATGATCCATCTCTAAATCCACTAACACCTTGTAAACATGGTGGAGGACAACCAGGTTCATCGGTAGTCACCGGCTCTAAATTACCAGCTAATGTTGTTGTGAAACCACTTGCATTTACAATACGAACCAAGTGATTGTATGCATCCGATACGTAAACTGTACCATCTAGTGGGTCAGCTAATACCCTTCTAGGAAAATTAAAACGCGATACAATTGGGCTGCCATCACGATAACCTTGCTGTGGAGGCATATTTTTTTGACCAGACAATGTATCGACTTGGTCACCAATAATTGTGCGTATACGTTGATTATCCGTATCAGCAACTACTATGACTAACGTACCATCTTTTTTTGTATATACAGTAATACCTTCAGGCCTTGCAAACCTCGCTTCATCTAAACGATGTCCATCGGTGATCCCACGTACACCACCTACATTACCAGCATATGTTTCAACTAAGTTTTTTTTTCCACTTGGATCAATTGCATTCTCCAAATATACTTTTCGAATCACGTTGTTCATAGTATCTGCTACAAACATAATATTTTTTCCAGGCCATAAAACTAAACCGGATGGACTATTAAACCTAGCATCTTTCAATTTGCCATTTCTTAAACCAGGCGTACCATCCCCTGCTAGTATATATACACGACCTTGCGGGTTTGTTTCTGAATGTGGATCTCCCTTTGGCGCAGTAACACGCTGTCCAAAGGCACTATCTTTAATTAAAATTTGTTTTCCACGACGATTCCAACCCCAACAACGTAAGAAACATTGACTAAAATCAGTTTCAAGGGTATCTGGTTCAATGCAACGACCACCTGTTAACATGGTGCAAATATGCGTTGCCGCACCAAAATCATATCTAAAGTTACCACCAACTGCCCATGGTGCATCCGATACAGTTGGTATATTCTTTGGCAACATATCCCAATTAATGCCTTGTAAACTGAAGGAACATGTTTCATTCATATATATGCTACAAGCGATATCTTCACAAATATAACATTTAGTAGTTACACCGCGTCGTTTACATTCATGGCCAAAATGTTGCAAATTAGATGCAACGCGGCCTTTGAACTCCATACTTTGACCTTTCTTCTTTGCATAAGCCATTGGCCACTGTGGATTAAATATAGACGTGCACCAATCATTGTCTGTCCATGCTTTAAACAAACGTGCAGAATGTACTGTATTGTCATTGGACGATGGCAAGATCGTTACTATTGTGATCACTATAATATATACAC
>JACLAC010001033.1_pt1 | contig 13420 bp, 8 predicted proteins | sample 8027881 | NCBI WGS metagenome assembly JACLAC01 (sample SAMN15725517, study PRJNA655200) | protist metagenome | isolation source: fluorescence activated cell sorting (FACS) single amplified genomes of... | place: Spain: Blaines Bay Microbial Observatory, Mediterranean Sea | collected 2016-01-19 | reverse complement strand
AATAATGATTTTAGTGATGAGAGTAAAAAGGACAGAAAGAAGGTATATGCATGGTTCAACGTTTAAAACGACCAAACGGACAAGAAAATATTGACGCATATTCAAAATTTAGTGCGGATCATAACGATCAACGCCAATATTGAAACAGCAACGGTGCTTTCGCAGCTTCGTTATTCATCAAATGAGTGCACGAATTTCTTCGCGTGGTCAACAGGAATTCAGCGCCAGGTTGTCGCAGGGAAAAAATACTGCGAGGCTGTCGCGGTCAAATAGTGTCCCCGCATTCTCATCTCGATCATCGCAGCTGTCCGCTCGGTATGATTCATCGCGCAGGTCGGCCCGCGACAGGCGGAACAGATCCATCGTTGCTCAAAATACTGCGCGGAGTACCCTGGATACGTCCAGGAGCGAGGCACTGAGAATAACACTCGGTTATAGCGCACGCCGCCCGGAGGGCGAGGAGTCTTCAACAATTGACCCATTATGGTGGTACAACCCCCAGCGATCAAAGGCTGCCCCTCTTAAGTCAACCTTCATCGATCCTCGTCAAGTCGCCAAACTGAAAAATCATAAAACCAGAAAGCAGCTTAAGCGGACAATTCGTCGCAGTACTATTCCTCACATAACGTATGACATTGATGGCGACGGGGTTGTCAACCAGACAGACATGCGGATTGCTCGTCAGATTGATACGACTGGCAAAGGCACACTGACTTGGGACGAACGTGAAGAAGGACAAAAATTGCTTGCAAAGAAGTTTCTGGAGCATAACCAAGGCCAGAGGTGGTTGAAGCATGTAGCGCCACAGTTTGCCAACAAACCAGTGGACGAAGCTGCACTAGACGTTGCCAACTCGGACGATTTTGCTCGAACAATGTTTGCCTTGAACATGCAATCAAAGCCTGGAAATGGTCGGGCAGGGAGAGGGGCAAAAGACTGCTTAGATTACGCCTATAAGAATGGATGGGGACCAAGCCCGGGCGACAACGACCCACTGATCAAAACTATCGTGAAGACTGCAAGAGGCAACATTGGGGTCCGTCGAGCGAAAAGTCGATCAGAGTTGTTTGCCACAAGGAAGAAAAACAATCTGGATGAGTGCAAAACAAACGAGCCGTACAAGGGCAGTGTTCCGGCTGATCTGTTCAAACGAGTGACGCTGATGACCTCTCCAAAGGCGTGGACTAGGTGCAACGACACAACAGTAAAGATGAGAGCAAATGTTTACAGAAACGAACAGAAAGTATTAGGTGCTACCGTTGTATCTACAACCGCACGCTCTGAGCGACCCAAGTTAGTCTTGAAGTTCCCCAGCAAACAAGTAGGGTGAAAAAGCTTTCTGTCGACGATGGATTCTAGACTGAAAACTTGGAGCAGCGCCACTCAGCGCATGCACAGCAGCAGCCGGTGTCTATATACTAATGTCATGTTAAGAACAAAGGTATATAATAATAATAATAATGTGTATTTTATCTTGAATATAAATTTCTGAAACACACAACAGGTTTATTACAATTAAATACGCACTTTTTACTCTTTTGTTAGTCCTAATTAATTATTCGTCAAACTTGATACTCTTATACTGAGATAAATTTTGAAAAGTTGGTTGAGCAGCAAACTGGATATTGTCCCCTGCCCACTCACTCTTTTTTAATCGCTTTTCTTTGCATCATCTCGAAGGTTTTCCAAAAACAATTTTGTCGAATAGTACTGCCTTAGGTACATGACGGGGATCGAAATCGCGGGGCACATGATTTTGAACCACAGCCTGGTATTGCCTCGCAGGGCTATAAAGCACCAATACAGACCAAATAAATGCGACAACGTGAACAAAAGTGCATTGATAGGAAATACAATATTTTTCCATCTTTTCTCTGTCAGCACCAGCGCGATGTTATTCGTAGCACCCGGAACCTCAAATGCACTGCCGCACAACGCGTATAAGGAAAAAGGCGCCTCTGGTTCGAACAAGTGCGACAATGTAAAAACAATCACCAAAACGTGGTGTGCCAGCAAGTCCAACTGGGTTGTACAGTTTGGTATATCACGTATCATGTAGGCAATAAAAAAGTACGAGTGCACAATCGCCCACTTTGAGTGGGTTCCATCGGTGAAAGAGGTCGACGTAGATACTTCGTTCAGGCTGTATCCATACTCCTGCCAGATTAGAAACCCGAGGGGCGTAAAGATTCCCAACTGGTACAGAAATGCAGATAAATAGTAAGAGTACTTTACAGACCCTTTATGAATGGAGCGCCATTCACGGGGAAACACGCAATACACCAACAAGATATCTATGACCGCACACGCGATCGTAGTAAAAAATGCTGGATAGCCAATGGACAACAACGTAGGCGGTGCTGTTATGGGAACAAATGCGGGAGGCAAAAAATGACTCATGTTTATTAATTGAAATAGCTTTCGCCTGTCGCTTTTCCGTCTCGATGCAATGCTGCTCTTTCCATTCAAATTCGAAAGAACAATTTGCGTGCAAAAAAACCTGTTCCCTTCACATTTTCCCTGGAACATTCATCATAACTCTTAAATACAAAATCTCATTTGTTTTTCTACTTCGCAGCAGCTCCTTATGTAGATGGATGACCCGACGACGACAACAGCTCGACGACGACAACAACAAAAACACGAACGAAAAAAGTCTTCTATCGGATGATGATGAAGCAAGAATGAACACAGGAACACAGCATCACCACAAAAATAATATTTTTTTGTGTATACTGTGGTGGTGGTACTTCTATTTTCTATTCTTCTTCACAAATCTTAAAAATATTATTAATATAAGAGAACACAGCATAAAGAGGAACTCATCTTCTGTGGCCTGTGGCGTCAGCAGGCGTCAGTCAGGCTTCGTCAGTATTAATAATAATAAAAAAATATTATTTAAAAAGAAAAAAAAGGAAAAAAAAAAATGAAAGATGATGGCGAAGAAGAAGAAGAGTTCTAAGAAGGTGAAAAAAAGCAAACCAGCACAGCACATCTGCACACCACGGTATATTATATAAATACCGGTACGGTACTACAGGAACGACGGTACAGGTAGTAGGAGGAAGAAGAAAGAGTGATATATTATTATTATTAAAATTAAAAAAAAAAGAAGAAGAGAAGAAGGAATAATAGAAGAAGAATTCTCGGCCGACTAACCGACGACCGTAGTAGTCCAATTAGACAGACGATTTTGGACAATATGTATATCCAATGTTGGAAAGAATAACATCAATTGTGAGCTGAAAGGAGATGGCGCGGTAACGTAATTTAAACATTTCGAGAAGCAAAAAGAAGTTCAAAGAAGGGGAAAAAGAAAACTTGAGAGCCTATATCGCGCGTAGTTTTTTAGTAGTTGTTGTCGTAGCGACGAGAAATGAGACGCTTTATACACTCGGCTGTACGCCGGCGGGGTGCTTGGGGTCAGTTAGTTCACCCTGTTGCAAGGCACCCAGCACTTGCCGTTCGATGTTTTAGCTCAAATAGCCAAGGTGGCGGGATGGACATTAATTGGGTTAACCCAGAGAACGTTGTGGACGGCGAGGCGTTAAAAAAATACAGCACGGATTTGACAGAGTTAGCGAAGCAGGGAAAGCTTGACCCAGTTATTGGGCGGGAAGGTGAAATTAGAACCACCTTGCAAGTCCTGTCTCGACGAACGAAAAATAACCCAGTGCTCATCGGGGAACCAGGGGTTGGGAAAACAGCCGTGGCGGAAGGATTGGCGCAGAGAATTGCGCTAGGGGAAGTACCGGAGAGTATCAAGAAAAAGACGGTCGTATCTCTAGATTTAGCTGCGTTAGTGGCGGGGGCAAAGTTTAGAGGAGAGTTCGAAGAGCGTTTGAAAGGAGTCCTGAAGGACGTTGACGCAGCAGACGGAAACATTATTTTGTTCATAGATGAGCTGCACACGATCGTAGGCGCTGGTTCGGCAGAAGGGTCGATGGATGCCGGGCAGATGCTGAAGCCTGCGTTGGCGCGTGGAGATCTTCATTTAGTCGGTGCGACTACATTAGACGAGTACCGGAAACATATCGAAAAAGATGCAGCCCTTGCGCGCCGGTTCCAATCGGTATACGTCGCAGAGCCTACGGTGGATGACACTGTCAGTATACTTCGGGGGTTGAAAAACAGATACGAGCTCCACCATGGGGTACAAATTCGGGATAATGCGTTGGTCGCAGCAGCGCGGTTGTCCTCACGTTATGTTGCCGACCGCAAGCAACCGGATAAGAGCATCGACCTGGTCGATGAGGCAGCCTCGCGACTGCGTTTACAGCAGGAGAGCAAGCCGGAGCCCATTTGGCAGCTCGAAAGGCAAATCTTAAAGAAGAAAATCGAAATAGCGTCATTGCGAAACGAGGACGATCCTTTGTCCAAGTCAAAATGCGAGCGTTTGGAGCGAGATGCTAACGCACTGGAAAAAAAAATGAAGGGGTTGACGGCAATTTGGGAAGAGGAGAAATCGAGTCTTGGGAAGGCGAAGGTCCTCAAACGAAAGCTAGAAGACGCGAAGCACGAATTGTCTGTTGCACAGCACGACGGTGATTATGCGCAAGCCGGCAAATTACAGCACAGCATTATTCCTGAAATCGAAGCTGAGCTGGTAGATGCCTATGAGACAGAGTCGAAGTATAGCAAAAGAAACCAGTCTCCTATGTTAGCAGATTCGGTCACCGCGGAGCACATCGCAGACGTCGTCTCAAAAAACACAGGAATTCCAGTAAACAAACTGATAGGGGCGGAACAAAAACGTTTACTGGATATCGAAAGCGTCTTAAGAGAGCGTGTGGTTGGGCAAGAGCATGTTCTATCGAGTGTTGGAGACTGTGTTAGGTTGGGTCGAACGATGCTGAGAGACGAGGGTCGTCCGCAAGGTGTCTTCTTATTTCTAGGCCCCACTGGGGTCGGCAAAACGGAACTGTCGAAAGCATTAGCGGAGCACATATTTGACGAAACTATCCCGATGACACGAATTGACATGTCCGAGTACATGGAGAAGCTTAGTGTTTCACGGTTGGTGGGAGCCCCACCAGGATATGTTGGCTATGAAGAAGGGGGCCAATTGACCGAAGCTGTTCGTCGCAGACCATTTCAAATAATTTTGTTTGACGAATTTGAAAAAGCGCACAAGGACGTCTGGAACCTGCTTTTGCAAGTATTCGATGAAGGATTTTTGACAGATTCTCAAGGGCGGAAAGTAGATTTTCGATCTACCATAATAATCATGACAAGCAATCTTGGGAGTGAAGTTATCTCATCGCTGCCAGAAAACCTGTTAGGTTCAGAACCTGAGCCTGCAGAAAAGATTCTTAATGTGGTGCGGCAAACTTTGTCCCCGGAGCTGCTGAATCGAATAGACGATGTTGTCATTTTTAACCGACTGCAGCGTGAGCACATGCGCGATATCGTGGACATTCAGTTGAAACGCGTTTCCAAATTGGCAATGGATGGACCCCGTTTGACTTTAAGTGTAAATGATGATGCAAAGGATCTGCTTGCAAACATGGGCTATGACGTCAGGTACGGGGCTAGGCCATTGGCGAGGACCATACAGAAAACGATTTTGGCCCCTCTGAGCCGGCTTCTGTTAGATGGCGGGGTTTTGGAAGGCGAAACAGCCACAGTGAGTATATCCACCGACGGAGAGTCCATAGTCGTAGAACGAAACCACGACGTACAGCTTAATCCATCGGAAATTGCAAATTAAACATATTTTAGCACCAAGAAGCAAGACGTTAGAGAGAGCACATTTTTTTAAAACAAGAAAATTGGCTGTTATTTAAGTAATGCATATTTTTTTAAAGAAATTCTTTTACCCAAATCTAAAAACAGAAATTTAGTGTGAATTCTAAACAAGAAAATTGGCTGTTATTTAAGTATGATAATTAAATTTAGCTTCGAATTCTAATTAATTAAAATTAATGTACTGCGAACTGAACTCTAAATTTTTAAAAACAAGAAAATTGGCTGTTATTTAAGTAATTAAAATTAATGTACTGCGAACTGAAATCTAGATTTAGACATTCTAGGTTTACATTCCTTCATGAACTGCGAACTTATCTTTGCTCTTTTGGTCTTACTAATCGATATACCCTTGTCACTTAGTCTTGACTATCATTCTCAGGTGTACTCTACTCTGAACTCTAAATTTAGACATTTAAATTAAAAACAAAAACTTTGGCGCTGTTATTTAGGTAATACAAATCATTCTTATAAACAATTGCAGATTCAATAAAAAAACTAGAGAAACATTTCTGATAGAAAAGAAGTTTATACTTTTGACGCATGAGTGGCGGACGTAAATTAAGAAAAGGCCTACCCTGTGAGATTGTCCTCGTTTCTCAGTACGATTGGAAAGTTGGGAAAACATCAACGGTGCTTCCAAAAAATTCGGTCACAGAAACATCCTTGAGGCGTCTATTGTAATTTGCAGTGTTTACTCCCACATTCGAACGCAAGTTTGACCGTTGAAGTGAACTAATCCAGTCATGCAACGATAAATTACTTGACCCGTCAAAATTCAAAGTGATGCGTTCAAAGAACAGCATAGTTGCTCGGGTAAACCTGTCCGTCAGAGTCAGCCCAATTTCGTCATCGTTGGACCACGAGTAGCTATTCTCCCCTTTCAGCGACGACCCGACAGATACTATTCCTGGAGACCTGACCAGGTTCCCTAGCGTTCCTGCTTGGCAGGTGTCGGTAACAAAAAGGATCTCATTGTAGCGCCGTTTTTCAAACATTTCATCGAATGCATCAGCAAAATCTTGAGACGATATTTCTGTGCTATCCTGAAACTTCAAGAACTCGTCCCCTCCGTGCCCCGTCATGTAGATCAAAATATTTGAGTGCTCGTCCGAATCCATTCGCTGGTTTTTGGGGGTATGCCTATGGTGCCTACCTCGTAGCACCTGGAGAAACCGTTCCACGTTAACATCTGTCCCGCGATAATCCACTTCGATGTCTTCGTAAAGGTTAATATCTTTCCTTTCATGATTGAACATTTGCGCACGTCTATCGTTTCTGGCGTCACACGCTTGGTCGTCCGGCAGCATCAGTATTATGTTTTCATCTGGTATCCCCATGCGTTTTACAGCATGGTATACAGCCAGCGCATTTGCATTGTGACGATAGTTGAACCAATACCGCGAGGTACTGACAATGACAGCGTAGTTTGAAGTGTGCTTTCTCTTACGCGCACTCCGAATGTTCGTTTCCAGACTTTTTGTTTCAGACAGACACAGTCCCACAACGAACAACAACATAAAACGGGCACAACAACGGGCAAACATTTGCACTCGACCGGTGGAATTTCAACCTCAGGGCATTCAATTGCTACAATTCACAATTTTCAATAGATATATGATTTTTCCGATTCCTATTTACCGTTGTCATCACTATTACGAACTTATCGTTGCGTAAGTAATAGAATCCCCGAACGTAGAAAACGACTATTATTTTATTCATTAATTTCTTCCTCCTCCTCCTACTTAAAAAAAAATACTTCTTCTCGGCATCAAGAAGAAGCAACAAAAGAAGAAGAATTCTTCTTCTCTCTCTGCTGCTGCTGCGCGAAAAAATAAATAAAATAGAGCAGCACACAGCAACAACAACAACAATGTCAAACAAAAAATGTTTGACATTGTTGTTGTTGTGTTGTGCTATTTATTACCTTGGTATATGTGATAATATAAATAATATGGGGTACGACGGAGATATTAATTAATTTTCGACATTTGAGTATTTGTTGTACCTAGCCGGTCTTGATACAAGTCGAGAAAGAACAAGGGTTGCAATTGTTCACGCACATACACCAGTAGAGTGAAGTGTTTTTTTGTTTGTGTTGTAAATTCTGGGAAAGATGGCGGACTATAGTTTGAAAATTAACTTGCACCAGCGCAAGCTAACAGTTAGCAACAAAACTGCGGAAGAGTGGTTCCATCGAGGCCTCAATTGGTTGTTTGCTTTTCACCACGAAGAAGCCATAAATTGTTTCGAAACTTGCATTACTTTGGATGGAAATTGTTTGCTTGCGTACTGGGGGATAGCATATGCAAACAGTCCAAACTATAACTTCCACAAAGATGTCGGTTACTACGTGGTGAGTTCTCAAGAAGGTGGCTTTCCGTGCCAGAAAAAAGCAGTAGGTGCCCTTAACACTGCCATGCTGTTGATGCAAGGTGACTGTCACTATACCGCTGAAGAGTGCGCACTATTGAATGCACTCCGGTTGCGATTTTCGACTTTTCCTCCATCTCCATACGCCCATACACTGGAAATAGCGTACAAGAATGCGATGGAAGAAGTATATAGTCAATACCCCCTCGACTCGGAAGTGGCTTTCGCGCTGGCCGACGCTATTATGGTACTGCGGCCGTGGCAGCTCTGGGATATAAAAACAGGGGAAATGACGACAGAGGCTCACGAAGCTAAGACAATCTTGGAAGACGGTTTAAGGCGCTGGCCCGATCATCCCGGGTTGTGTCACTTGTACGTTCATTTGATGGAAATGTCCCCTACGCCTGAGCTGGCCATCCCTGGACCCTGCACTATTTTACGCAATTTAGACACGGACGCAGGTCACTTGATACACATGGCTTCGCATATTGATGTACTTGTCGGGGATTACAAAAGCGCAGTAGACGCGAATAAAAGGGCGTTAGACGCCGACGATCGGTGCATTCAGCACGGAAAGGGCGGCAGCGCTGGTTCTTTCTATTTGGGCTATATTTCCCACGACTGCCACATGCTCGTATACGCTGCGATGTTGGGCGGGATGGAGGAAGAGGCCAGGATGGCCGCGGAAAGGATGCTGACCTATATTAACGAAGACACTCTGGTTAAAAATCCGGAACGTATACTATACCAAGAACCCTTTGTTCCACAAACAGTGCACGTTCTTCTCCGGTTTGGCAGATGGAAAGAAATTCTTCAGCTGCCGTTCCCAAAAAGCCAGAGTTTAATGGCGTACACATGGGCAACCCTTTTGTATGCAAGGTCAATTGCTTTCGCTGTACTGGGAAAAATACAGGAAGCGCTTGAGGAAGAAGCAAAATATTTGGCAGCTTGCAAACACAAAGAAATACCACGCCGTCGCCTCCACAACAATTTGGTTTCAGATTTGCTAGAGGTAAAACGACACATGCTTCGTGGAGAAATTGAGTACCGGCAACAAAATTACGTTATTGCCTTCGGAAATTTGAGAAAAGCTGTAGGGCTGGAAGATGCGCTTCCCTACGACGAGCCGTGGGGAATCATGCAACCTTGCCGCCACGCTTTAGGAGCTCTGTTGCTAGAACAAGGGCATATCGACGAAGCGTTGGACGTTTACAATAAAGATTTAATGCCAGGAAGGCACCCGGGGAATCCATGGTCGCTTCGGGGAGTGATCAGTTGCCTTCAGCGAAAGGTATCATCCGATACAGGAAACTTACAGGAGACAAAGCGAGAACTTGCTCATCGACAGTCTCAACTAGAAAACCAGCAGAAACGGATGGGGATCAGTCTGAATTATATTACACACAGTTGCATGTGCGCTGGACAGAAAAGCGCACAGTTGTAACTGGCGTTTAAAAAAATCAAATTATATATATTCTTTAAAAAGTTATTAATTTTTGATAAAAAAAAAAGAATTAATTCAGTTTATCTCTCTAAATTAATAAAAAGAAGTCAAATATTGTTTCAATTTGATGCCAAACCACTCACAGGTTAATTTTAATCTTTATATTTGATAATAAATGGTAAATAACAGCCAATTTTCTTGTTTTAATAAATGGGAATGATAATCAAGACTTAGTGACAAGTGGGTATATATTGATTAGTTTATTATCTTACGTTCCTTCATGTACTGCGAACTTAACTCGCATAATTCTTAAATGATTACTTGGTAAGAATACGTGCACATTTTATGTGTTAAAATCTCAAGTTTTGAGTTCGCAAAAATAATCGCGCGGTAAAGCATGTCGTGATTTCTCTCTCTCTCACTTTTTTCTGGACACAACGACCACTTCTTTCCCCTCCTTCCACTTTCCTTCAGTGATGGAGCCATCTTTTTTTGATAATCTACCTCTTCCATGGTAGACGCCATCCTTCCACATCCCAGAGTATACATGGCCTGGGGCATAAATCATAGTACCTGTCCCATTGATTTTATCCCCAACCCATTTACCCTGGTATTTGTCTCGATTCCAAAATTCCATTTGTCCGAAACCGTTTTTTCGATCGTTTGACCAATTGCCTATATAGGTATTTCCGTTCTTGTAATAGAACGTGCCCTTTCCGTGACGTTTGTCGGCTCTCCAGCCTCCGTCATAAACTTCCTTCGACTTATTTGTCATTTTTCCGAAGCTACTGCGAACGATTATGTATGTGCCGTAATCAATCGACAGCCCACCGACATACACACTGTCGGTGGCACCTGGAACAGTTGAATACTGCAAAGTGCCATTATCACCCTTCAATTTCCCATTTTCCCAAACCCCTTTGCAACACTTCCCCGTAACCAGCAAGTCCCCATTTCCGTGATATTTCCCCCCGGCCCAACTTCCTGTGTATGAAATGCGATCGTCGTCGGCACTGCCGTAATCCTGCTTCCCGGACCCCGAGCGTTCGTCATTTAGCCATTCGCCGACGTAAGTATCGTTTGTCGACTTTTCCAAATAGCTTCCGTTTCCATTGCGCATGTCGTTAACCCAGTGCCCTTCGTACACGTTACCCGAATCAACATATGTACAGCGACCTTTTCCATGTCGGACTTTTCCGATCCCCAGTACTTTTGTATCCCCCTCGTACTCGTACGACGATGTCTTAATAGTTCGCTCGTCTTGAAGGGACTGTTCTTTCTCCATTTCTGCATCAGCGGAGCAAAAATATTTCTGCAACTCAAAGGAAGCAATTTCAGAGCGATATTGCCGACCGTCCCATCCACCAAAAACGAGAACGGTCGATAATCGTCGTTCGCTACTGTCTTCCCCAAAATACCCATCCATCGACAACATCGAATGTCCAAGGAGCGGAGGACATGGTGCATTATTGAACGTTTTTGTCTGAGAGAGCGAAGAAGAGTCCTTCTCAAATGGTCGGATTGCCAGCGTTTGAACACAGCCAGAGTTTGAGTTGATTGCCAGAACGTTGGTAGGCGCCATGCCCTCTCTTCTCCGACCGCCAAATACCATAATTAGCGGCACAGTTGCCCCATTGGTAGGATCATTAATGTCCGTATCCCGGGCAAAAGCCACTTGGTACCATCGCCTGAGGGACAGCATAGGGGCAAGGTCCCCAAGCAGTGGAACTGTCTCCCAAGTCCACAATCGCGTCAACCCATCGTCCGCCACCGAAACCGTTAAGATGAACAATTGCCTCGAATCACTCATACTCGTTTCATCGAGTTCCACTATCATCTCGCTTTGTGCCCCGTTCTCTTCACCGTCTGCATCATCGGTGGTGCTGGACTCCTCGTTTTCGTCACCTGCAATTTCGTCCTTCTCCGACGGTTTGAGCGTGAAGTCGCCACCAAGAAGGGCTATTCGGGCAAAAATCGAGCCTGGAGTTGCTCTTACGAATGGGGATGTGTCGACCTCTTCATCATTGGGCAATTCATCCGATGCCTCGTCTTCATTGTCGGCTTGGTCTGCAGCATCGTCCTTCTCGCGACATTTTTGTGCTGGAGGCCATGCCGGCGGCTCCTCTGTCAAAGGGATGTTCAACATCACGTGCCTAAAACGCCCCCCGGGCCCAGTACCTGTTGTATCTGGAATCTGCCAAATGTTTTGAAGCGCATCATAGTAATAAATATCGTCCAAAACGGCCCCTTCCTCGTCAAGCCCCCCAACAATGACCATATCCACAGCAGACGCTTTCCCCGATGCGTGCCAACGACGGGGGCAGGGGGTAGCAGGGGGTACAGGCGGCGCACTTTCCCCCTCATCCTGCGATTCCGCATTGTCGGCATCCTCGTCTTCAATTATCTTCGGAACTTCCAAACTTGGCGTAACTATTTCCCAGAGGAGCTTAGTGCCCAGCTCCCCATCGTCTTTAACGAGTTTAACACGCGCAATATCCCCCAAAACGTTATACCTTGCTTCCGAAACATCGTTTTTGAGACTCATGCTTTCCGCGCTCAGCTCCTCAATGTCCGACGGCACCTGCTCCGATTTGCTGCCTTCTTTCTCAAAATTCTCGTAGAGGTAGGCATCATCACGTATGCCTTGCCCACCAAAGACGTAAAGGTATCCATCCAACAGTTCCTCAACAACGTGCCCGATACGCCTGGGCACATGACCGTTTGAAGGGTCGTACACTTCTACAGGGGCCGGGCATACGGCGGGGTCACCGCTTTCTGAGACTCCTGCCAAGTCGAAGGAGATGAGATCCAAAGGTTTCACTCCTCGTTCATAACGGTTATTCATGTTCTGCACGTTGCCTCCGACTAGAAAGACCCGATCTTTAATCACCTTTGGCACACTACTATTTACAAACGTAGAGTCACTCGGGCTTTCGCACATGGTTTTGCCCCATTGCGCCGTTGTAGCGTCGTTGTCCTGGGAAGAGTTTGGGTTCATCAGGGTTAGTTGTGCAAAGTCAATCCTCGAATCGATTTTCAAATGCAAGTGTCCGGTAAAGCTCTAAAGAAAATAATTATATTTCATCGAAATTTCTCGTTGGAATTTTCTTTACAACCACATTCATTAGGTATGGGGTACGTAATATTCAAGAAACTCTTCCAATCCAAAAGTACCAGTCCATTTTACACATTACCACCACCCCTATATATAATATAATATTTATGTACAATATAAAAGTATTCTTCTACTTATAAAACGACGTTTAACGTAATACTCTGTCCTTCTCTGGAGAAAGAAATAAAAAGAAGAGAAGAAGAAAACAGGGTTCTTCTGTTTTTTTGTTTTGTTGGTTGTAACGTTTTTTCATTTGAGATGAGAGAGACTTCAGAGAGCCCGAGAGAGGAGGGAGCCCTACTTAAAGAGCCTAATTAGTCTAGGATGGTAGTTAGTACGTTCGTACATAGTCTAGTCAGTTCTAGCTAATACATTTAATAATTTCAATTGGACTTGCTCTATTTAGTTGTATTATTTTATATCTAGACTAATTAGGCCTATTTATTACGAGAATGGTAAATCAGATTCAAATCTGTATTTTAACTCACTCCTCGTACAAGCTAGCTATTTAACGGCGTGTGGTAAAATAATAGAGAGCTGACAACGAACGTTTGCCGAAAACAGCCTTTTTGTACATACACACAGCATGGTTTATTTTCGACAAAATTACTAGTTTTATCCAAACAAACTTTATTTTGATGTAGTTTTCCTTAACTAAAATTACACTGCACAAGAGTAAAACAAACGTAATACTATTTATATATATTATTTTTTGTAAGGACCGAAAAAGTGTTTGTTCTGAA
>JACLAC010000727.1_pt1 | contig 13420 bp, 10 predicted proteins | sample 8027881 | NCBI WGS metagenome assembly JACLAC01 (sample SAMN15725517, study PRJNA655200) | protist metagenome | isolation source: fluorescence activated cell sorting (FACS) single amplified genomes of... | place: Spain: Blaines Bay Microbial Observatory, Mediterranean Sea | collected 2016-01-19 | reverse complement strand
GGGAACGCCCGCACATAATGCAGGTTTATTGGCTGATGATACGATTCTACAGATTAATGGTGTTGAGACGCCTTCTTGGGCAATTGTATATAAACAGCTAGAGAGACTGGATGCTGGTAAATATGGAATGCTAATCGAGAGAGAAGGCCAGAAGAAAAAACTCCGTTTTCGCATACGAAAAGAAAAAGATGGAGAGCCTGAAAATTTTGGAATTCGATATTTGAGAAAAGATACTGAGATCGGTGTTGATGATCCTCGCTCTCCTGCTGGGATAGCTGGTGTTCAATCTCAAGACGTAATTATTTCTATAAATGGAGCATCTATTCAAGATTATCCGGATCTGATTCGAGAAATGAAAAAATCGCCGACCTCAATGGCTCTAGAGGTAGATCGTAGTGGTGAAAAATTAAGCCTGACTCTGCAAGCAAATCCGGCCTGGAAGCCAGTAGGTGCAACAGAATTTTCTGGATTGGATTTACGATGGGGAATTTACCCCGCTACCGTTTTTATTGATCAAGTATCTGAGACAATCACTGTCGATGAGTCTGGGTTTTTATCTATGGTTGGTGGAAATGAAGAGCAATCACCCGCTTATCTGAAGGGATTAAAATCGGGAGATCGATTTTCAAAAATTGATGGAATGGTTATTCGGAACTGGGGAGATGTCTTAGACTCTATTGCTGATTCTATGGAAGGAGAGGGTGAGACGGCGAAAACACGCTTGGTTAAATTAGAACTCGTTCGAGCCGGCCAGATCAAAACCATTGAAATGTTACCCAAAATGATTCGAGATACAACGATTACTGGTGAGTATCGCTATCGTCCAATTCTAGGAACTACTCGAGCTGGTGGTTACACTGATGGTCCAACGGTGCGTCAGAAGCACTCTTTTGATGTAGCATTCAAACGAGCCGTAAAAGAAACAGGTATGATTATTGGTTTCATCGTAAAACAAATTGGTAAGTTAATCACTGGGGAGGCTTCCGTCTCCAAAAATGTGGGTGGACCAGTTGAAATCGTACGACAAGCTTCAGAAGCTGCAGAAGATGGTTTGTATTCGTGGATTCAATTGATGTCTTTACTTTCGATTTCTCTTGGTGTGGTGAATTTAGTTCCCTTTCCTGTTTTGGATGGAGGACAGATCTTATTTTATTCTCTAGAGGCAATTCGTGGAAAGCCATTACCGCTACGCTTTCGAGAACGAGCCCAGCAGATTGGAGTCTTGTTTTTATTCCTACTGATGTTGTTTGTGCTCGTTTTTGATATAAATCGGTGGCTGGGTAGCTAGATGGGGATTGGAGTACTTGGTATTGATACAGCCGGACCAATCGTTGGGATTGCTTTCGTTGATAATATTCGTCAATACTCTTGGCAAAAAAGAGTGGCAAAAGGAGCAGATGCCTTACTCTTGGAGAGATTGAAATGGATACTTCAGCTGTACGAGCCAGATCTAATTGCTGTCTCAGTTGGTCCAGGTTCATTTACCTCTCTTCGAGTCGGTGTCTCCATTGCGCTAGGTATTGCCGAAGCAAGAAAGACAAAGGTAGTTCCTGTGTCTTCTCTGGAAGCAAGAGCAAAATTATTTCCTTCTACTCATTGTCTAAGTCTTTTGGATGCTCGGAAAAATAGAGTATACGCTCAACTTTTTGACTCGACTATGGATATCCCAAAACCATTGACCCAGGCTCAAGATATCAATTTAGAAGAGATAATCCCTTCCACAGAATTTATTGCTGTTGGAGAGGGGGCAAAGGTGTATCAAAATATAATTACGATGGATAAAGGATTTGTTCCTTGTGATGCATCACGAAATCCGGCTCTTCAGGTTGCTGAATTAGGCTATCTTCGAAGAGAGAAAGCCATCGATCCACTTAATCTTGGGATCGAGTATATTCGTGAAGCAGGTGTTCAGCCACCCAAAAATCTTGGCGTTCCAACCGGAAAACCTTTTTCTACAATTTAGAGGAGAATATTCATGCCATTTGTTGAAGACGGTGGTCTATCTGTTGCAATTATTGGAGCAACAGGGTGTATTGGTAAAGAACTTGGGTATGTATTGCCATTGCATGTACCCATTCGAAAGCTACATCTTTTTGCAACGAAACGTCGGATTGGAGATGTAGTCTCTATCGAAGATCGCTCGATACAGGTTCATCCATTTCCAGAGGAGGGCATGCCGGTAGAGCTTATGGCGGATCTCGATGTGGTGTTTTTTGCTTGTCCCGGAGCTGTGGTACTCGCGCATGCAGAAATGCTGGCAGAAGAAGGAATTGCGGTATTTGATATTACTGGTGTAATGGCTTCGGTTGTTGGTTATTCTGCATTTGATTTATTTCCGAATGAACAGGGGTTTTCAGAGACTAGAATTTGCTCCTTGCCGTCACCAACGGCAACTGCTTTGGCACGAGTTTTTAAGGTGTTTAGGGAGTTTGGAGCCTGGAATTTTCAATCGACGGTTTTGCTTTCTGCTTCTCGCTTTGGGATAAAAGGAATTGAAGAGTTATCGCAACAGGTTATGGCTTTATTTTCTACAAATGAGCCTAAGAAAAAGGTGTTTCCAGAAGGTTTAGCGTTTGATCTACTTCCTGCACTGGGTGCTATTCATGCAGATGGAGAATCGAATCCTGAAAAGAGTATAGGGCAAGAACTCTCTCAAATATTACAAGTCGGTTCCCAATATTTCCGGACCACGGTTAATTTGGCTCCGATATTTTCAGGTATTGCTTGTAATGCAACGATAGCGTTTGGTACAGAGTTTTCACTAGAGGAAATTGTTGAGCGTTTAAAAGAAGAAGAATTACTGACGGTTGATGATGTCTCCCCAACTATTCGAAATGTGATTGGAGAAGAGGGTGTTTTTGTGAGTCGAATTCGCGAGAATCCTTTGGTTCAAGGTGTAGATTGTTGGATTGGTTGCGACAATGTTGGCACAACGGTACATCAGGCCGTTAAAATGATGGAATATTATCATCTCGTTGGTTTAATTTAGGAGAAAATAAAATGTGGTGGTTATGGTCTCTTACGGCATTTGGTCAGGAAGTTCTTTATCAAGAAGATGTTGCCTCTGAAATTAAAGAAGTTGTTACAAATGCTGATCAGACGTTGCTGGCGTTACTACAGTCGAATACGGGACAGGTTCATCTCATCTCTGAAAGAGATTGGGAGGTAACAACAATCGATGTCTGCGCTTCTGGTGCTGGTGGTGTAGCATTTGATGCCACAGATATCCTCTATGTTGGTTGTGATGGTACAGGAATCGTATCTGTTGATACGAGCAAAAACAATGAAATCTCCGCAGAAAATATTACCGTCGATGCGGACGCCTTTTATTCCCTGGCTACTTATAATGATGACTTATATGTCTTGGCAGAAAATCCACAGGGAGGAAATCCTCGCGTTCACTTAATTGATTTAGATTCTCAGATGGAAAGCACAGATGCTTTCCCAACAACCTTAGGTTACTCTTCGGTTTCTGATTTTGAACGAGTAGGATCTTTTTTGGTGGTCTCTCATTCTGGTGCAAACTTAACGAAAATAGATCCAATTTCGGGTGGTGCAACTCGTGATCAGGATGGTCCGACCACTGGTACGGTTTCTGATATCCTTCCAAAAGAAATAGCGGCAAATGCTCTGGTTGCCTCCGGAACTGGAGGGGTTATGCGATTTTTGTTTGCCTCAAACGACACGCAATTTGCTGGTGGTGGGGCGGATTTAGATAACGCGACTGCTTTGCTAGCGGCGGATGATATTCTCTGGGTTGCGGATTCAACCTCAGATTCTCTAAAGTCTTTTACCTATGTAGGTGGCAGTGAAACAATGGGGTCTGAGATTCAAGCTGAGGTGGATTTAGATTTGAATGGAGCTGTACAGGAAATGGCTTTATTGGGAGGATATATGATCGTGGGCTCTGAATCTGGGGCAATCCGAATTCTTGGAACAGGACCTTGGGTAGAAGGAGGAGCTGTTTCTCCATCGTCTTTGACAGGAGAAGAAGAGTTCTCGATCTCTTTTACATCGACCCAAGACGGCGATTTTGAGGTTCGATTAAATGCAGATTCAGATACGAGTGGAACAGTCGTCTCTTCTGGAACGGTAGAAGCTGGTGTTTCTCAAGCACTGACATTACTGAGTGCAGGTTCATATAAGGAAGGAGAAAATGGGCTTCGCATTGTTGTTGATTCAAACGATGGAGTTGGACATGACACTGTATATGTGACTGTCGATACGCCACCGAGTGCTCCAGTACTTACTGCGGAAGCAGTCGGGTTTGGTGATGGTAGAGTAACCGTTTCTTTTGAGGGAATCGAAGACGCAGATCTTTCTCACTATATCGTTTATATTTCAGAGGAAGAATTCACTGCGGGTGATCATCCGACTGGAGGACCTTCATTTGAAGAAATATCGGAAGAAGAGCGAACAATTATCGCAGAACCTGACACACCAGTATCGCTAACTTTGACTGGATTGGTTAATGATGAGGTATATTATGTTGGAGTTCGAGCGTATGATGCAGCGGGAGCAGAATCAGAAATGAGCTCTATATTCTCTGTAATACCAAAGGAGACATTATCTGCTGGTGAATTATCTGGAGAAACAGGTGGGTTTTGTGGTATATCTACACAAGCAGGAATATTATCATTAGGAGTCGCGATGATATTGGTAGGTTTAAGAAGAAAAGAAGTATTAGCAGGGTTGATGTTGTTGATCTTTCCACAGCTTGGAGAGGCGACAACACAAATGGATGGAACAGCTGTTAAGAATGAAGAAAAGATTGAAAATTTTCGTCAATTTTCAGATGTTCGTTATGGACCGCTTGAATTTAGCTCAGAAGCGCTAAACGCTGTATTTACCGATTCTAATCATCAAATTCTCTATTTAGATACAGGCTATACCTTTCGAGATGTCGCTGGCATTTCTCTGGGATTTGGCTTGGTTCGCGAAAAGGGATATCTCGTTGATGCTACTGGGAGCGCTTCATCAACAGAAGACATGTTAAATGTGTTACCACTAAATATTTCTGGTGTTGTTCGGGGTGATTTTTTCAATGATCAGCTTCTTGTTCCTTATGCCTCCGCTGGGTATGACTATTGGCTCTGGAGAGAAAAATGGGGTAATGAAGAAGCCGGTACTAATGGTTCTCTTTCTGGAGGGAAGCAAGGTTGGCATTATGCTTTTGGTGGGCAAGTGTTGTTGGATCCATTTGATAAAGTTGCTGCTTCATTAATGGAAGTAAAGCGTGGTATTCGAGACACCTATTTGAGTGTTGAGTATCGCAAGCAAGAATTTACAGATGATGGAATTTCCTTTAATTCAGATTCATATACACTTGGTTTTTGTTTTACCTACTAGCTGAATCAAGTATATGCCAACCTATCGAATAGATCTCTCTTGGGATGGTACGTCTTTTTGTGGCTGGCAGAGTCAGCCAAAACAAGATTCTATTCAGGAAAGAATAGAAAAAGCCTTAACACAGCTCTTTGGTGGAGAGAAGATTAAGGTACAGGCGGCAGGTCGTACGGATGCTGGTGTGCATGCATTGCAGCAGATCGCATCTTTTACAGCAGAAGGAAAACGATCAGAACAGCAAATTCTCCGAGGTCTGAACTCTATGTTACCAGAGCGGATTGTTTGTCTTAAAGTACAGCAAATGCCTGATCATTTTCGCGCTCGATTCTCATCGAAGGAAAAGATGTATCGTTATCGACTTTTATGTTCCCAGATACCTTGTCCATTTCGATATCGTCATACTTGGCGTATCGATTATCCTCTGAACCGACTTGCTATGGAAGAGGGGGCTAGATATTTTGAGGGAACACATGATTTTTCAGCTTTTCGATCGAAAGGTTGCTCGGCACAGACTACAATTCGAACGATTTCATCTGCCTGTATCAAGAGTCAAGCAGATGAAATTCATTTTGAAGTCATTGGAAAAGGCTTCCTAAGGCATCAAGTTCGAATTATGATGGGAACACTGCTTGAAATTGGTTTAGAAAAGAGAAGCTCAGATTCAATTTTACAGTTGCTGACAGAAAAGGATCGAGATCAGACAGGTCAAACGGCGCCTCCTTATGGTTTATGGCTGATTTGGACCAGTTTACTTGACAGTTTCGTCGAAATCGAATAGATGCCAATGGTCTATAATATTTATTTTAATTTCATATATGGTGAGAAACATGTCGACAACAATAGTCAACTCGAACGATGTACAAAGGGAATGGTTCGTAATCGATGCGGATGGTCAGACCATTGGTCGTTTGGCAACCCGAATTGCGACGGTACTTCGTGGCAAGCATAAAGCGACCTTTACCCCACATGTTGATGGCGGTGATTACGTAATCGTTTTAAATGCAGATAAAATCGTTTTTACTGGTAAGAAACTTGATCAAAAAAACTACTACAAATATTCAGGATATATGGGTGGTTTGCGTTCTTGGACTGCTCGAGAGCTTTTGAATACATATCCAGAGCGTATTGTTGAGTCCGCTGTAAAAGGAATGCTTCCCAAAAATCGCTTGGCACGACAAATGATCAAGAAATTGAAAATCTATTCTGGAACTGAGCATCCTCATGGCGCTCAAAATCCACAACCCTTTCCAAAACACGTGTGAGATAAATAATTATGACTGAACAATTTTACGGAACAGGTCGTCGTAAGACCTCTACAGCTCGAGTTTTCCTCCGTCCGAAAAAGAACGGCGGTGAGATTATCGTTAATAAAAAATCGTTAGATGATTATTTTGAGCGTGAATCTGCAAAACTAATCATCCGTCAACCACTAGAAATAATCGAGAAAGAGCTTGGAATTCCAGTGACATCTTCCTTTGATATTTATGCAACTGTTGAAGGTGGTGGTAAATCTGGACAGGCGGGAGCTGTGCGATTGGGAATTTCTCGCGCATTGTACCAATGGGCTGCGATTGAGTATGGAGCAATCCTATCTTATGATGATGTTGAGCCTTCATCTCAAGCTGCAAAATGGCTAGCAAAGATGGAAAAATATGGAACAGGATTTGGTTCTCATCTTCTTAAGTGGGAAGAAGATCTTCAAGGAAACGAAAATTTCCTTAAGTTCCGTGCGACTCTTCGTAAATATGGTTTCTTGACTCGTGACTCTCGTAAAGTTGAGAGAAAGAAATACGGTCAGCCTGGAGCACGTAAACGCTTCCAGTTCTCCAAACGATAATACAAGTCGTCCAAACAGAACCAAGAGCGGTTCAGCGCCGAAAGAAATACAAAAGTATAGTATTACGACGCCGAGCTGCTCTTGTCTTTTCTTTTTAGATAGTAGATTTTTTATTTCTTGTAAGATTTTTCTTGTGAGAGACCTGTTGTTTCGAACAGTGGTACTACACTGAGAATTAGTGTCTATTATCGACCTGTGAATAGCTGTTTCTGATCCTACTTAGATGCCTACGTAGTTAGATTGGATCTTTTAGATAGTTAAAAATCTAGCCAGTTAATTACAATATTTATGAATATTGCAACTATCTTGTTTTTTATAGTTGACTTAATTTTTGATAATGATTATCATTATCAATATAGAGTTAGATACACTCTTACGATTTAATCATCTATTATAGAACAAAGGAGAAAAAACAAACAGTCTTATAATCCGAACAGACGATTGCTTAGATTATAAATTTGCTATGTCAATTACAACCCATCCTTAGTGATGGGTTGTTCTTTTTTAGATGAAATTGTGAAATATAGGGCCAATTTTAGGATCTGAGGTGATCAAGAGAATATCTATCGTTGAAATAAAAAGCGTTATTATTTCTTTCTAGAATCATCATTTGAAGAGTCAAGTTCTTTTGGTGAAGTATCTTTTTCTAATGATGCTTCGTCTGTCTTTATACCGATGATTTCCGTTGAATTTTCGACAGGTGATTGTGGATAGGGTACAGGATTAAAAAAATCAGTCCGAGATGGTTTGGTACCGGACCACCCAATGCGCCACTTTGTAATTGGATCAATGTTGAGCTCATTTATATCATAGCTGGTACGAAGCATGATGGAATCGGGATATTTCGCCTTCGCTTCCGTTTCCTGCTCTAGAGTTGTTTGAAATGTTTTGTAGTAATCATGTGCTCCGAATAGATGAAGCATCTCATGTGCAACACAGGCCACACAATTTGGCATATCTGGAGAGAAACGATGGTAAATAGCCATTCCTTCCACATAATACTCATCTGCCATCCCTTCATCATAAGCAAAGGCATATGAGGCTCCATCTTTTTTTAATACGAACAGAAGCTGTGTATTATCAGCAGGAAATTGCTCCAGAATTTGCAAGGGAGAATCGTAACCGATAATCTCTGTGATTTTTTTAGCCAGCGTAACATCTTCATAGCCAGATCGAACTCCATCTTGAATTGCAGGAACGACAATATCTTGTTCCCAACCGAAAAAATGATGGGAAAAATAAAGTTGTTTTCCATTGTCCTTCGCTTGGTCAATCAGCCAGTTTTCAGCATCGTAAATTAGCTGAACCATCTCTTTTTTTTCTGTTTTTGTCCACTCTGTATTGGGGTCAGAGATGAAGAAAATTACCGATTCTGTTTTTCCTTCCAACATCTTGGCTGATCCAGTTCCTCGAAAACCAAAAGATGGAAGTAGAGAGCATAGAATTAGTAGTATTCTTGACCATTTCGACGGCATGGGATGATTCTCATTCGCTGAGAGATGCAGGGCACTCTGATTTTGTATTTACGCGGTAATAACCAACCTCATCAGCCCAATATTCCCCTTCATATGGCCAAACTTGCTCTCCTTTCTTAAGACGCTTATTACGCTTGACCTGACGTTTTGCTTCTTCTAACTGACCGGTCATTGCTGCTCGTTCGAGCATTTGGGTTTCCATGTCAAGGATATCAAGTTTACTGATATCAGTAGATGTTAGCATCTCCTGTAGATCTGTAGCCATGGTTTGAATTTGATTCTTAATTCTTTTTCCTTCTGTTTCTATAATTTTTGCTCTCCGTTCTTCAACCATTGAAGAGGCTAGCTTGGCAAATTCATTACCAGAAACATTTTGGAGTCGTTTCGCTTCTTCTTCTGCAGATTTTACAGATTTGAGAGCATCTAAAAAGCGATCTTCATCAACAAAACGACGAGTAATCATTTCAGGTAAATCAGATTTTCCTGTTTCGACAGCCGAACGGATCTCTTCAAATAACTCATCACCAGATTTAGATGAGATCTCATCTAAAAGTTGTTGTTGTGGAGTAAAGCGCTCAACAAAGAGGTCGATCTGCTCGTTTGCTTCTGGAAATTTACAGAGCATCATAAGAGAATATATACGAAGAAGTTCTGCTTCTGGATAATATTCTTGTGTGAAAAATGGGGAGTTATGAGTATGCAGAAGTCCAAGAACACCATTCATATCTTTGGCACGAAAATGCGCCCATGCTCTCTCGAAATGAGCATCTAGCCAGTAGATTGAATCTCTTGGAATTTGTGCGTAATACACTGAAGCTTGAGGAAAATTTTCAGCGGTGAAATAGGCCCTCGCAATATTCATAATGACAACGTCTTGAAATTTTGCCGGTTTGTTCAGTTCAGCTCCTTTTTTAATGGCAATCTGAAATGGAACGAGTGCAGATTCCGCTCTATCCTGTTGCGTCATGATTACCCCAAGAAGATTTTGTGCCTCTGGAAAATCAGGGTCGGTATCTTGCACCATCTGGAGAATCCCAAATGCAGGACCAAGATCTCCTCGCTGGAAGGCTTCTCTAGCCGCCAAATAAGCCATCCTTGATTTGACTGCAGCATCTAATTCAATTCCAACATTGGTAGCAAAAATTTCCTCTAAAACTTGCCCATCGCCGAGCTGGTCAGCTAATGAGATTGATTTCCCCACGGCAGAGGGAATCCGAGCTGCTTCGAGCGAAAGTGCTTTTTGATAGGTAAGGAGTGCAGAGTATGGAAGAGATAATTCTTCAAAGATACCAGCGAGCTGAGAATATGCTTCTACGTGATAATATTCTTGATCTTCATTATTGATGATTACTAACAATTGCTCTGCGGCGCCTGTTTTATTACCTTGTTCAAGATTTGCAAATACATCTTGAAAAACTTCCATTCTTTCTTCGAAGCTGTGTTTTTTCTTCTTCTTGGGTCGTCTAGCTTCTGCAGGTACAGCAAGGGCTAGGCCAAGAATGACGAGCCAATTTCTCATGGTAAGAGCCCCTTTTTCATATCTGATGTGTCATCATTTTTAATGGTTTCTGGTGTAACCATTTTTGTCGGACTCGTGGAATTGCTGGAGATACCTTTGACCTTGTTTTTGGTATCCTTTGCCAGTTTCCGCAGATCAAAAGTATATCCAACGGAAAGGGTCAGGTTTTGTTTGAGGTATAATCCTTGTGTTTCTACTGTCTTTGCTCGCTTTTGAAGAAGAAAATCATCTCGAAGCTGAATCCGTAAAATTGTTCCATCTGAGAAGAAGATACGAGAGCCAATACCGGCAGAAATAGTCGGAGCAAATGACCAGGATTTATCTTCCATAAATGCACGCTCTACAGTTAAACCACCACCACCAAGAGTGTATACATCGTAGTGAAAAAGCTTATTACCATTGACAGCCATCTTGGCATACACAGGAGCCCATTGCACATCACCAATTACGGATCCAAGATAACGATAGGCATCTGGAATTGTACCGAAATCTTCTAGGTGGCGATAATTTGCATTGGTGAAGCCATATCCGCCACCAATAGCAACCTCCCATCCCATTGAATCAGACATAAACATTCCATAGCTTCCTTCAAATTTTGGCGTAATGGAGAAGGCATCAAAAGGCATTAGACCGGCATGGAGAGAAATTTCTTTCATTCCTTCCTTACCATAGAGTTGTTTTTGAACGACCTTAACATCTTCATTTTTGAGCAAGCCAACATCGATGGTTTCTTGCGCGAAGACAGAGGTTGAAGGGAAAAGAAATAAGGCAGATAAGATTAAACGTTTCACAATTTCTCCATTTACTCGTATTCGAAAGGAAGTTCACGAGGCTTTCCTGATAGGGGACGATAGTAGATTTTGACATCAGCATTGTAGTCTGGAATACAGCATCCCTCATCGAGCTTTCTAGGATTGATGATTGGCTCGCCCCAAAAGGCAACCGCATTCCGAGAAGAATCATAGGACCATCCAGGACCGTATTCCAAGATAATGGCATCGGGATCCACAGGTTCAGCCTTATCTATTTCTTTGCCGTCTACATAAACGCGGATTGAAGAGACTTCTGGGATTGATTCTAAGACAAAAGAAGTATCCAGATTGTTTAATAGATTGCCAAGCTCTTGAAGATGAACCGAGAAATCAACCATCTCACAAGAGTCTGCATCATTTTTCTCTTCCAAGGCTCGATAAAATCCATTGGTTTCAGCTGAAATGTATTTTAATCGAAGGGCCGCCCAATCTGTTGCGCCACCATTATTACAAGCCATGGAATAGCCTGTTTCTGTTTCGACCAAGCCAGGTCCAATGGAAGCAACTTTTATCGTACGATCAAATGCATCGAAGGCTTCTATATAGGGGCTGACATCTTCTGTACCGTTAGCGATTCTTCGTGAGGTATCGCCTTCATCTCCGAGAATTACAACAACGGTAGTGGAATCCTCTCTGAGGAAACCATCATTTGTGCCAACATCATTTGAGCCAAAAACGGTCGGGGTACCACCTTGACCAGCTTCATCAGGCTGCACAACCCAGTAGCACTCATCAGGGGGATTCTCAACAGAGCGGCAGAGAGATAGTAGCGCTGCTTCTAATGGTTCTTCTTGTCCGGAACCTTGTGGTGTCCGCCAGCCATCTGTTCCACATAGGCAGTCGAGATAATTTACTGAGATTCTTTCTGGCTCATCACCACACTCATAATCTGGATCTTGATTCGCTGGATCAAGTAATTCTGTGGCGTCCCAATATATTGCATTACACATCAGATTCGTTTTGAATGCTTCTGAAACATCTACCTCGTCGTATTTCCCAATGATGTCGGGAGACCCAGATAGGAGTCCTGCTTCCCCAGGCTCTAAAGCGTCTGATTCGCCTCCTCCTGTATAATCTACAGTTGAGGTTGTAATTGCGAGTTGATAGTCGATAAACTCGCCACGTCTTGTAATGTATTGTACGAAGCCATCAACGGCATCTCCTAAACCATCAGCTGTTTGACCATCTTCTGTTGGATTGGTCAATTGGTCGATGAAAGTTGTGAAATTCAAACCAAGAGATGCCCCTTCTTGCCACATAGAGCAAGAATTGTCTATTACAAAGAGGATATCGGCATCATTAGAGAATTCTGCTTGTTCAGAAACGACGACGTTGAAAAATTCATAGCGATTACAAGAAAGTAAAAGAGCTAATAGCATGCTGGTTCTCCCATAATTTCTTTTGTAAAGATTAACCTAATTAGCGATGTATTTGGTGATAAAATTGAAAAAGGTATGCAAAGAGCGCCTTATTTACGTTTTTTTCAGTCAAGAGTTGCCATTTTAGCGCTGAGTTCGCTAAAAAGCTGGGCAAGATTTTCTGGATAACGAACATTAGAAACCTGGTGAAAATGCATCACACGTCGCCAAGTTTTCTGTAAGCCGTCGCGAAAATAATAAAGATCCTCATCATCCAATACCTTAGCAAGAGAAACCAATGCTTCCGGTGGTGTTTCATAGAGTGATAGAATATTACGCACATCTTCTCGAACTTCTTCAAGCAGTGGATCTACATCTTGCAGTGGTTCCTCAGCTACATTTTCATTGAACTCTTGCTCCATCACAGAGGTGAAAAATTCTTCTAAGGGCTCTTCATTTAATGGCTCATCAAGAATCTCTTCGGGTTCATCTTCACTGATCGGCTCTTCTTCTTTCGATTCTTCTTGCTCAGGTTCTCCTTGACTAGAAAGCTCCTCTGCTACGATTGTTTGGGGCATAATTACGAGTGCTGGACCATGGTCTTCGAAATATTCTTCGGACTCGTCATCCTCAATAATATCCGGCTCAATCTTTGACAGGGAGTCGGCTTCTGTTGATGGGAGTGTTACCGCAATATCTTCATCCTTCGATATCTGAATGGTTTCCTCCTGTGCCTCTATCTCGTTTTCTTCTTCAGAACTCATTTCTTGTTTGGACAATAGAACAGGATTGATACCTCTTTGATGTAAAAAATCGTCGACGTTAGGGAGAAATCCTTCTAGATCAGCAAGCTGCAGACAGCCTTTAATTCTATGAGGTTTAGGAGGATGTATTGTTTCTAGAACCATGATCTTTCCGGTAGTCTGCTCTCCAAGATTGGCGCTTCGACAAAATAAAACATCCGCAGTAATTTCCGATGCAGAAATCGTAACGGTGTCTTTTGCTTGAATGGCTTTGATCTGATGAGCAGTACCATTAAGATTGATAGATTTTGAACGAAGAAGCTTTATATC
>JACLAC010007768.1_pt1 | contig 13424 bp, 15 predicted proteins | sample 8027881 | NCBI WGS metagenome assembly JACLAC01 (sample SAMN15725517, study PRJNA655200) | protist metagenome | isolation source: fluorescence activated cell sorting (FACS) single amplified genomes of... | place: Spain: Blaines Bay Microbial Observatory, Mediterranean Sea | collected 2016-01-19 | reverse complement strand
GGGGCGGTAATCGAGGAGGCGAGAGACTCGGGCGGGGACGGCACGAGACGGGAGAAAGGCGAGCCGATGGCACACGACTCGACGAGAGGCAAGCAAGTAGAAAGGCGACCACCAGAAGCCACCAAAGCATCTAGGCCAAGTAGGCAAAGCGGCCACAGAACCATTGTAAGAGAAGCGACCATAAGGGAGCCACCACAGCGCCTGGGCCAAGTAGGCAAAGTGACCACAGCGCACCGTGAAGACTCCAGGCCAGGCTGTAAGATTAACCCTGCTCCAAGCAACAGCGCCGCAGCGCCGCGTAGCGCGACGATGCTCAGCTGCGCCCTACACCGCTGCCAGCGAACAGCGGCAAACAGGGGCCGGCAGGCCTGCCCCGGCCAGCAGCCACGACAACCGGTCGTGGTAGCCGTTGAGGATGTTTGTCGGCAGATCAACGGCGCCGACTCCCTGACAGCCAAGGGCCTCTCAGGGATATGCATGCGTTGATGCATGAAGATAGTAGAATGATAGATAGGCAGTCCTTTCCTTTTTGTGAAACAACCCTTTAGAACTTCAGTGGAGGGGGGGGGGGGGCGAGTGCGCTCCGGTCCGCCCCTCCGCTGTTGTACGTTTTTTGCCCGACCAGCAGCGAACTGGCTGCATTCGCCTGTTTGCATCCATGTAGCGCCAGACTCGTGTCCGCATAGTTAACTCATACAACTCATACATTCACCACTGTGTGCAAGGCTGACGTAGCGTCCGCTAGTCGCGAGATATACATGATACTTCACCCCATCTTGCATTCCGTTCCGCGGAACCAAGATGCACGCGTTCTCTCTTCTTTGCGTTGTGGTTCTCGGCACGTTTGCTCGAGTGGCTGCGTCGGCACATATCGCTGGCCGAGCTCTGAAGGACGACGGCGGATGCTGCTCCTGCTGCAATGAGGCGTGCACTGACTGCCGCGACTTGCGCGACCCAGCACCCAGCAGCTGCCCCTTGTGCGACTGTACCTTTGAAAATGGACCGTTTGATGTGTGCAGCGAGCCATGCGATGCTGTTGTTACAGATTTCGGTCCTTGTGCCGGATCAAGTGACGGCTCAAACCCAGCTCAGTGCGATGCGGATGAGGTGGAGGCTGCGCTGACCTTCAGCAGCGACTCGTGCGGCTGCCCGCGAGTGCTCATTGCGCCTTCGGCAGAACAGGCAGGGTTCGCGTCTTGGAGTGGCATGAGCCAACCGCTCGGCATCGGCTCAGTCCCCACATTTCCTCCGGGGATGTGGACGTACGGGCTGTTCACGCGTGATTCCCCCAACGGGTCTGCTGCGGTGTACTCAAAGGCCGGCCTCGACTTCCTGAAGCTGTCGTGGAGCGGAGAGCATTGGACAGTGTCAACCGATGCAAGGGACGCTGCGACCGGCTACACCTCGGAGGAGTACGTTTGGAGCCGACTTTGTAGCCCCCTGTGCGCGGAGGAGGCTGACGGCACGTTCACAGCGCTTCGCATCTACCACCAAGAAGGCGAAGAGCTTGAGCCCGGCAGCTCCGACTGCGAATTGGTCGGCCAGTGTCCCCTCGATATGGGCATCACATGCTTGGCTGCGACGGAAGAGCCGGCACACGTGGTCGAGGATTACATGAAGCAGTGTGGACTGCTGCCCAAGGGCGAGGCGCTGCCGAAGGAGCTAGCGACGGGCCTGACCCAGCCGTTCCTGAACTACGACCGCTGGCGGTTGCAATGGGGCCGCCTCGCGGAGCTGCGATCCATGCCGGTGGAAGAGAACTACTACAATACGTCGCGCCTAGCCTGGAGCATGTCGCCGCGGCGCACCACCTTCCCATTTGTCGTGTCCCTGCTGATGCTGTTCATGTGGCTCGCCTTCGTCCTTTCGCTCTTGCGCGAGCTTGCACTGCTGCTGCTGCGTGTCAGCGGCTGCGGCGCACGGTTCGTGCGCTTCAAGCGACAAAAGGTGCAGATCGGCGGGCCGTACATGCCTCTGTTCGCATATGGCCTGGCCTTTCTCGTGCCCATCCTCGCCATCGCCGCCCGTAGCGCCCACATGGCCGCCTTTATGCGCGACAACGCCGAGCACCCCACCTGCTTCGCCAGCGGGTTCAACGTGCACATGGCCACCTTCAGCCCGTACGCCTCCGCGCCCCTCGGCCTCAACTCGGTGGGTGAGCGTCTGTCGGACTCGCCCGGCTTCCTTAGCGCGGCAGGCAAGTCCCCCTCCGAGTGGGCTCGCCAACTGCGCGCGTTTGGCGTTGCCGCCACGTCGGACTGGGGGGCACAGTACTCGTACTTTTCCGTGCTTGACGCGCGGGCCAATTCCCGCCTGCACACGCCCATTCCCGACGGCCGGCTTTACTTGGAGACGGCGTTGCCATTGCACCTTCTTCACAGCCGCCCCTGGGGGTACATGACCACCATTCACTACTGTGACCCAAGCGGCTCTGTAGTGGGCAGCGTCTGCGGGATCGGCGTGGTCAAAGCGTTCTCGTGGTGGCAAAAGGGGGCGCGCGGGGCTCTGTGTAAGCGTAGTGAGCCAGGCCAATTGTGCGTCAGACCCCTGTAGCTGAGGTGTGCACGTTGGCCCCAGGCGGTGGCCCGCTTCTGGCTCGTCAAGCTCGCCGGACCGAGATATGCTGCGCGGACGCACCTGCCGTCGTGCAACAGCGTACGTCGTGCGCAGCTGCTGATCCCTCTGATCTTCGAGCAAACGTTCCAGCTGCTATTGTGTGCCGCTTGGCTCGGCGCGTCCGGGTGCGTCTCACAGTCGCACGCACGCCCGTGCCACAGCGAGAGGGCATTGGCCGGTCAGGCACCAAATCCACTTGGTTCTCACAGGGGCGAGACTATGCCGGGCGACATGCAGACGTATTTGACCCCTTTCTTGGCGCCTCTCCTGCTCCTCGCCGGAGCACGATTAGTATGGCGCGCGGACAGGAATCAAAGTTGGTCCTTCGGCTCGCTACGCGCTCGCCCCTTCCCGCGATTGTAATTGTCAAAAGAACCTACCTGGCTTTTGGCGGCGCGTGGAATCGCACGTGGCTTTTGGCGGCGCGTGGAATAGCGCAGGTGGCTCACGCGTGCGCTCGTCACGCCAGGCTCGTACGTGCTGCTCTCTTCAACAAGGATGCGGATGGGGTACCTATGCGCATCGACACACCGTTGGAGTCGTCGCTGCAGGTGTGCAGCACACGGGCGGGCAGCGGCGCTTTGCTTGCGCCGATCAGCCCTTTGTTGCCTCACTTTTTTCCTTCCAGATCATTTTTATGTTTGGTAACGTCTCTTTCGTGGTGATCATTTCCGCTCTGTCTTCCGGCACTCAAAACAACTACAACCCGTTTGCGGTGCTGCCGGGCTTTTGGTACGAGAGATGGGACTCGTTCTCTTTTGATTGGCCTCTCTGCTTCTTCCTCATCCTCGAGCTCGCGGTCGCCGGAGTCCTCGCCCCGCTGGCGCGTGGCGGCCGGACGAAAAGGAAAGCGTCGCGCTCTCCCGCACAGGGGCAGCTGTGATGCTCGTCTGTTGGCAAACACTGCTCACGACCCCAGGGGTGCAGCTGCCCTTGTCTCTCGATCCGCCGGGTGCGAAGAGCCGCAAGCCGGAGTGGATGCTGGACATGGCCTTTCGGCACAGCTCTTGGCTTGGCAAGCTACTTCCCAGGAAGGCGGGCAAGCGGCGGCTCATGCTGATGGGTTGCGCTGTGCAGGTGGAATGGAAAGCCAAGGATGACGCGAAGGCGGCGGCTCTCCGCAAAGGATGGGATACTGGGCTAGATGTGCTCGTCATTACCACAACCGCAGCGCCGCCGACAGGGGACTTGCGGGACCGCATGTGTGGAACTACGACCAAGCGTGAGTTTTGGCTGGACGGCCCGCCCAACTGGTTCTGTTGCTGTCCCTGCACGGTCCCCGAAAACGACACTGAATCCGGCTTTGCCGACCCTTTGGACCCGCACTGGCTGCGACGTTTTCCGGTGCAAAAGCTTGCCCAGAGCCATCCCTCACTCATAGAGCGTAGGGACCCGGCCCTCTGTGATGCGTTCCCTCGTGTTTGCCACCCGCCTCCACGCCTCTCTCTCAATTCGTTACGCTCACCGCGCCTTCCTCACACCCTCACCTCGGAATCGGCTCTTAAAGTTGAGCAAATCGCACCGCACACCCACAGGTGGTCCCGCTGTCCCGATTCGGGCAAGACTACGACAACCAGCAGCACGGCATCATCCTCAAGGGTGGCACAAACGAAATTAGGCAGGTCGTGCAGCATGCCGAGGGCGAACCATCTACGCGCTATCTGGCGGCGTTGTCCAAGCAGGTCATGGAGGGCGATCGGATTCTGGAGGTGAACGGCGAGCGCGTGAGCGACGAGGCGGCTGCGCGTGACACGCTGGAGCGAAAGTGGACCAAGGACGGAGGCCTGGCGCTGAGACTTCGTACCACCCCATCGGCGGCTCCTGCAGCAATCCCGTCGGCAGCAGTGCAAGCTACGGTGCCAAGCGGCGTCTCGCCTGGCGGCTATTTCAAGGTCAACGTGGGCGGGCAGCTCCTCGACGTGCTGTGCCCCGCCGGCGTTGTCGAGGGGCAACTCATTTCGATCCAGATGCCGGCTTCGGCCTCAGCAGAGGCGATGCACAGCAATCAAGTGCAGCAGCAGCAGCAGTACAGCAATCAAGTGTAAGCACGTGCTCTGAACGGCGAGGTGCGAACGACGTCGAAGCAGCGCTGATGCTGTGCCATGGCGCATGGAGCAGTACTTAGGGAACACGGGAGATGCTCCGCCGCCTCAAGGTTACTGTACTGGAGGCCTCTTCTGTCCAAACTCCGGCCTCCGGCACGACAGTGTAAGTTATTGAATGTCTTGATATTGCTTGTTACAGTATGTGTGCCCGTTTTGGCCGATGTGATATTTGCTTTCGAGTTTCGTGAGTCACTTTTTATTTTCAATTCGCATGATAGAGATACCCCACCAGAAGAATGCATCTAGTAAACGAGATACCTCCCGATGCATGTGCATGTGTGCACTGTGTGCACATGTATGTTGATGCAGCATGCACCATGCACGCAGTCGCGAGTCGGAGACACGAGACTCTCGAGAGACTCTCGAGACACGAGACACATGCACACACAGCGGGGCGCGGAAATATAGGCCCGTACAGGACGATGGCAGACGATTGCAACTACGCATCACACCAACCCTGCGCGCCCCTGCGGCCCGGGAGAGGATCAAAGAGACATCACACTTCACAGGGGGAGAGATCGATGAACAGCTCCCTGACCGTGGCCTGAGCCCCTAGAGACGTGCCAAAGTGAAGACTTCTCAGCGCAAGTGAGCCGGTGGCGGCCAGTACGGGAGATTGTCCGGTCCATTGGGCGCGCCGGGCAAATCGTCGATCCATCCCGCCGCTGCTTGGGGGAAGGAGTCGTAGCTCTGCACTCGGTGGGGCGTCAAGCTGTGAGCGCGGTCGCACAAGGGGCAGTTCGACTCACGCGGCGGCCCACCCTAACATATGGCTTGATGTCGAGAACGGGCGTGCCGTCCAGCAGGTCCAGCCCTCTCACTGTGACTCGGCCCTCGCTCTCGCTGACGTTTGTGATGCGCATCGCCGAGAGAGCCAACGGATTTGGACGGTGTGGTGCTCGGGTGGCAAATACGCCCTGCCTAGTGCGCGGACCACGCGGAGGTGCGACCAGTCGTCGCCAGCCGGTGTTTAGGTGCATCCAAGAGATCACCCAGCAAAAGTCGAAGCCCGCGAGTCCGCGCAAGGTGTGCTCTCGGAACTCTGGTGCCAGCACGATCACGCCCTCCTGAGCCGCACCGCCGGCGACCTGTGTGTCGACCGTTGGCTGCCGAGGCGTGCCAAAGCGCTCCGTGTACGGTGACTGGATCCAGCCGATAGGCTGCAGCTGCACAGGCGAGGCATCATGCGCAAACTGCGAGGTGTAGTCCAGTGGCAGCCGCGCTGAACGTGGATCAACGCCACAGCATGTGAGCCAGGTGAGGCGCCGTGCGTGACAGCTCTTCGCACGGGGCACGCGTAGTTCGCGCATTTCGTCAGCCGGCGGTGCCGAACCTCCTTAGTGGGCTCCAGGCCATGCCCGGCGCCATCAACGGGTGTGCAGCGGCCTCTAGTTGGCGCACCCCGGAACCGCCGCCGCGCTAACCGCCCGGCCCACGTAGCAGAACTTGACGGAGCCCTGGCATATGAAGGTCCAGCTGGGGGCGAAGGCCCGCGCTGAAAGCGCCGCCGAAGGCGCCTTTAGAAAATTTTGGCTGATTCACCCATTGAAATGGCTCAAAATGCTTGAAAAAGGCTCCAAAATTTTCGGGCCTTCGGCCTGGTTGTCAGAACGGGCCAGATGTGTTTTCGGCCCTAGCATATCTCATATGCCTAAAAAGCTCAATTCTGCAACCTGGCGCCCGGCCAGCCACGCTGACTCATTCGTGCGTCGGGTGTGAGGGGTGTCCTCCTGTGGGGCTTTCGCGGTTCCAGTTGTGGATGAGAAATTTTCAAACCCGCTCTGCTCCATATCTCCTGCACTGCCCTCAGCCTGGTCCCTGGACGACAATGAACTGTACAAAGCACAGGCCAGACATCCCGCAGCGCTAGGCCATCCAGCCCTTCACGATCTTCGATCACCCCCAGTACCGCGCCACGTTCTAAGCAGCCTTCGTTGACGTGGCGCCCGTCCCCAGCTTGGCGGCGGCATCCGTACCCTTGTCCGCCTGCTCCTTCATGTACTGCTTGCTGGGCTTGTAGAGCATGATCTGCCACGCGGGTGATTAGGGGGTGATCAGGGTGCAGGGGCTGATCAGGGTGCAGACTCTGGCAAGAGCCCTGCGGTCGTCTCACCTTCTTATACTCATCGAAAGTGACCCTGGGCACGCAGCGCTCGCATGTGAGCGCTGTTCCAAGAGCACCCCGTCGCCCTCCCACCCCACGCTCCCCACATCACCCACCGCCCGCGCGCCGCTCCACGCACTTGCCATCACCGTCGGAGTCGGCAAAATTCATCATCTCCTTGACGGTGATGCTGGAGAGGGTGGGGTCCATCTCCCTGATTGCTTGCTCCAGCTCATTCTCCTCAATCGTGCCGCTCTTGTCCTTGTCGATCGCCTCGAATGCCGTTCTGAGGTCGGTGTCCTCATAATTCTTGGAGTTGCGTCGGCTGCGCCGGCCCTCCAGAGCATTCCACGCATTCGAGGCCTCCGCCATGCCGGCGAGCTGCTCCTCCAGGTCTTTGGACTTGCGCCGCTCCTTTTTCAGATTGTCCTTTGTCGCCGAGGCGCCGGACATTACAGCACCACTATCCTTCATCATCGCCTCAAGCTGCTTTTCCAGCCCCGACTTCTCAGGCGGCTTCGGCGGCTCCGGCTCCGCTGCCACGCGGAGGGGCACACGGTCAGGTCAAAGGACGCCCTGCGGGTACGCGCGGCGGAGCGCACGTGGTGGTTCGTCAGCCATTGCTCTCGGTTGCCTGACTCACGATGACCAATCCAAACACAAGAACACAACTGAGAAATAGTCGTTTCGCGTAATTATTATATGTTAGCGGCTGCGAACGAGCGCAACATTTACATTCTTAGATCTTGGCTTCTTACATCTCACGTTCCTCTACCCCTCCCCTCAAGTGAACCCCCTTCCCTGGAGCCGCAATAACGGAGACGTGGCTGCAGAGCGTCGGGGCCGCTGACACGGGGCTGCAGCGTGCTGATGTTATCTTACGTTCTTGCATAACTTTCAGATCTCACGTTCTTACATCCTGGGTTCTCACACATCTGACGTTTCCTCTACGCCCTTTCCTCACGAGAGCCCCCTTCCCCCTGGAGCGCAGAACACGTCTTTCTGTGCCATCAGCTGCTGCGCCGTATGCCGCAGGAGGCGGCGTCGCGCTGATTGCGCCTCGCCCGCTCCTGCTCGTTGGCACGGTGCTCATCGAGCAGCCGCAGCGCGTCTGCCTGCACGGTGAGGCAGAAGGTGTGCAGCGGGAGGTCGTTCGGGTCGAGCCCGAAGGGGTTCTCGATCTCGACGGCGATCTCCTCGACCTGCGTGTGTGTGCGTGGCACGCTTCCAGCTCGGCGCGGCCCACGGGCCACCTCCGGGGATCGAGGCGGGCGGCGAGGGCGGCGCGAGCGGCGCGGCACCCCGGAGACGCTAGGGGTGCCACGGGTGCGACCTGCGCGGCCGGCGGCAAGCACGAGGAAGGAGACGACGGAGGAGATGGGCACGGCGCCCCACGAGAGAGAGGGCTGGAGCGAGAGGGGGAGCATGATCAGCCAAAAGAGCATCACCGCGCCTGCGCATTTCCACCGCGAGCAAACGGAGGGGGGCGGGGCGGCGGCGAGAGCGCAAGTCAACGCACCGTTTGCCGGCGCCACGGCGCTTGCCGGCGCCACGGCGCTTGCCGGAGACAGCGCCGGCGCGTGCGCACGTGCGTGTGCGTGCAGGCGGTGCGGCGCGGCGCACGCAAGACGCCCACGTAGCCGGGTGGGCACGGTGTGCGCATGATGCGCTCGCAGCCGGTCACGGCCATCAGCATTTGCTCGGTGACTCCGAAGAGGGACGCGTGGAGCGTGGCGTGCTGCGCGTGCCTGCGATCGATCCGCAACGGGCGGCGCCGCTGCAGACTCCCCACGGGCGGCCCAGCGGTTGTCGCGGGGGGTGCTGCGGATATGCCCTTCCTCCAGCCACACACCCTCTCCGTTCCTCCGTCGCCGCCGCCGCTCTCCACTCCCTCTGCCCACGGCCGGCGACGCTCTTGACGAGGCTATGCTAGCAGCCACGACGAGCGGCCACTTCGCTCGCTGGTGTCGAAGTGGTGGCAGAGCGATGCCTCGACCGCCTGCGGATCTCGAGCGCGGGGCGAGCTGGACCCGAGGCTCAGGGAGAGGCGGCGGACTTGACCGTCGGCGGCAGCGGCGCCAAGGCTACATACAGGCAGGCAGCACGTGTGCAGCAAGCGAGCCGGCCGGCGGCGAGGCTCGCTGCAGCGTGGGGCAGAGCGCGGCCCCGAGCCGCCTGCTTCCGGCGCTCGCGAGGCGCTCGCAGCGGCACCGACGCGCCTCCCGTCTCCTCTTCTCCTACCCCCTGTCGCCTCGCGCAGTCGGCCCAGCGCGTAGAGCGGCGGGTGTTGGCTCTTCGCCATCGCACCGAGCTGCTCCCGTGACAGCAGCGTGTACAGCCCGTCGTGCGTGCCGCCACAGTGGTGGCGCGGCGGCGGCGTGCCGCTGCCGCTGCCGAGAAAGGTTCGTGCCATAGTTGGCGAGCCCTGAAGGCTGCCGTTGGGCCAGCCGCCACCGCCTCCGCCACCCCCACCGCGATTGACGCTGGCGCGCAGGGACGGTGGCGACGGCGGCGGTGAAGGCAGTGAAGCCTCCTCCGCCGCCTCCAACCCTTCCTCCCGGTCTATGTCCATGCCGTGTTCGAGCACGCTCTCACGCGTGTCCCCAGGGAACGTGGCAAACGTCTCGGGCGGATCGCCCCGCAGGTGGTGAAACAAGGCCACAGCCACCCCAATGTTCCAGCCGGCCACCTGCCGCAGCAGCAGCTGCCTGTGCCGCGCCGCTGCTGCCTCCTCCGCTGCGCCAAATGACCCCTCCCAGCTAGCGCGTCCATGCGCCCCTCCCGTGGCGCCCGGTGCGGCGGTGGTCGCCATCCTCCGAGTGGCAATGTCGGCAGCGTGCGCCGCAGCAATGAGTGCGGTGAGCAGCGAGCGGGAGCCACTCGTGATGCCGCCCCAGAGCTCGCGCGCCTCCCACCAGCGCGCATATGACACGTTGAGTCGAAAGGCGAGGAGGAGCGACATGGTTGCACCGACGGCAATCGGCACTTCCGTTGGAATTGCGAATTCGTCGAAGCCAGTCAGCAGCCACTCGGGGAGGAACCTCCGCCAAGGGAGCACGCACACGACGGAGAAGAGCGTGAGGAGGATCCACGGACCGACGAAGAAGCGGCCACGCACGAGATGTCCCCACATGGCGAACGTGGCCGACCACGAGCGTGTGTTGTAGGCCAGCCGTGTGTTGCCGTGTGCCTCGTGGGATCTGTGGTGCAGCCGATGTGAGTGGAACTGGATTGAGGTGGCGGCCACTGAGCGTCGATTATGGATCTGACGCCTTCGCGTAGCAATAGCAGATGATTGACCTTCGCGCGACTCGTCCTGCAGGATTGCTTCGGCTTGAGAGGGCGTGGCAGTCGCATGTAGCGGATGGAGTGAAGGCTCCTCGTTATCAAGCAGCCGTTGGTTGAGCTGCTCATCGATGCTAGAACTTCTGGACATGTTGCTGGGCAAGTGACGCGGCGAGGGGTCGCGCTGTCGCTCAGCCATCTGACCTCGCCGCCGTGCAGACACTCGTTTTGCCGAGAGAGAGAAGCTTGTCGATGTGAGTCTGCTGCATGTGTCCGCTGCACTGTATCCCCCAGTGTAACAGCAGCAGCAGCAGCATATACCCAGCGGTTCGTACACCGTATAGGGGCCACACCTCAGCCGGTCTTCGGGTCTTTTTGGCCTGGGTTTCGTGACAGTCACAGGGCCGCTGCCGGAAGCGTGATGATATCTCCCAGCCTGGCATCGACAAGCTTCTTGTTAGCTCACCTGTTTCAGCTCAGGTGAGGGTCGTCAGCCTCGGGCACCCCTGTCGCCTGTGTCTTGGTGCTCGCTACTGCGAGCCCAAGCGGGCGAAGGGGCTTGTACCGGTGCGGAAGGCACGACCGGGTTGTTGCCTTAACCCTAGTACATGGATAAAATGCCGATTTTAGGGCGTCACTACGCCACCTTCCCGGCCACGCCGCGTGCCATAGCGGCCGTGGGCTCGGCACCCGGACCCAGCACGCGCGTCCCCGCCTTAACATTAGGCGAGGGCGGCGTGTGGGGGCCGTGGTGATGCTCGCCGGACTAATGTTAAGAGGGGCGTCGCCCAGGGCGACTAGCCACTCACTAGGGTTAAGAGCGAGGGGCAATTTACAAAATCGCAAATTCCGCATTCAAAGACGGCTTATATCTGCCCATCCGCGCCAAACTAGGTGAAATACAGCTTAATGCGAAAAATTGCGGTCCATTATTATCGGAATTTAGCCGAAAATCTTCGCTTTTGGCGACCTCTTTTGCCCCCCGAAAACTCAGCCCACTCTGTGAAATACCAACTCCAGCCCAAAACGCCGTGCCCGTCGGTAACTATAGACTGTAAAGTGACCCAGACTTAATTATTTCCCCAACCAATCTATTTCTTTTATCTGGGGTCACATCTGGGGTGAAATCTCACCCCAGATCCGACCCCAGATTCCAGAGAGGTTTCAATGTGGCACGTATAGGAACACCGGAACGGCGCTTCACCCGCCCCGCCAAAGGCCGCCGCATTCAAGTTGTGCATGCTCTTCGCCGTCACGCCAGGCGCCGCCAATGGCCAGTTCCGCTGGCGTGGACGGCTTTATCACGCCACGTACAAGGGGCACATCGATCAAGTACGCAACCCCCCCCTCCCTTGGCCGGTGGAATGGGCAACAGCTCTAACGGCTCGGCCGAGAGCGAGGCCGAACGGGAAGAGTGCTTGGCGATCCGGCACAAGACTCCCGGCTCGGTCATACCGCACCGGACACCGCGACGCCGGGGGGGTAGGGCGGACAACAGCGCCTAACCCACCCCCCCGGTACTCCGACGCTCGCGAGGCGTGCGCACTATGGGTTGCGAACCTCCGTCCCAGCTGGCGTGGGCAGCGCCCCGGCTGGTGGCGTTGCAGGGTAGTCGCCCTGACGCGCCGCTGTGGACCGGCGTATCATCGCGCTGCTTTATCTACTTACTCCTGTCGACAGCGTCCTTCGGGGCCTGGAGGCGCGGGCCCGGCGCGAGTCGGAGCGTCCCGTATATCACCTGGTCACCTGATCACCCGTGTTATCCTTGTAAGACTTGGAGTCAAGATCCGCCATGCGGCGCCGGCCTCGGGGCAAGGGCATTCAGACCATGGAGTGCGGGTGCCGCCTCATGCTCGTGCTTTGCCTGACAGCGCTCGTGGCTGGATGGCTGCTCGTGATGCTGTCTTCGTTGCTCCCAGGACCGCAGTTGGCTCACAACACATGAACAGCATCATGATGCGTTTTGGTGCAGGCAATGCGGCGACGTCTCTCTCCAGAAAGCTATACTTGCAAGCTCACCTCTTGGTGCCTGCGGAGGCGCCTCGCGCTCCTCGCCAAGAGCGGCGAGGGCGAGGGCGGCCAGGACGCGCGGCCAGCGGGCTGGGATTCGAGGCGTGTTGGTGAGCGCATGCGACAGTGTGCAGCGTCGCTCCAACGGCCCCGCCCACACGCGGCCTCTGTGCACGACGTTCTGTTGTCCTCGCTTGAGGGACGGGCCGCACGCGCGAATGCCTAGACGCGTCAGCTGCAGCTGCGTGCTGTGCCTCTTAAGCTTGTAGCTTCCATCACGAACCCTGCATGTGCGGGGTCTCGCAGTCCTGGCGGCCGCGGGCCGAACGTGTATGTTTGTGGCCTTTCTCCCGGTCGCTAGTTCGTACTTTTCTTCCATCGCGTAGAGTCCGATGTGCCGAATTTTCTTCCGTCGTAACGATTTGTGTGCACGACGGGCCTCTCTCTGTCGACTCTGACTCTGTGTGCCGCAGCGGCTGCGCGCCCCGTGTCTCGTGTGTCGCGAGAATCGAGCGCGGCGGAGGGAGATCTCTCCCGGTGGCAGTCTCACTCCACTGCGCTGTCAAAAATATATCGTATCAAAAGGGCTAAAGCCATCTCATCGATCAGCTAGCACGTGGCAGGATCACACCACAGGCATGCGGATGCGCACACTCTCACAACGCCACTTTCACGGTCGCAGATGGGCGGGGTAGTCGGGGCGAGGCCTAGTTGTGTGCACGTTTCTGTGCGGGCGGGCACGAGGCCACGGCGGGGCTGGCGCCGCTCAGAGGCCAGCGCCACCGCCAAGCTGCTGGAGGACCTCTTGGATGGCTGTGCCCTGCTCGGCGAACCACAGGGAGAGCGCCTCCGCCGCCTCGATGCCGATGAGAGCCTCGAGGCCGGCGCCGAGGAAGGCGACCTCAGCGCCCGCCGTCGCGGCGAAGGCGATGAGGGTGAGCGCGCCGAAGGCGCCGATGGTCAGCCCGATGCGCAAGTTTTTGGGCGACCACTTGTTGTCCCATCCGTCGTACAGGAAGGCGAACTGCACCGCGAAGAAGACCGGCAGCACCGGCTGCAGCATCCGCGTGACGATGCCGGCGTAGTTGACGTTCTCGGCGACGAAGGCGCCGTCGTAGAAGCCCAGCTTGCACGGCGTGTCGAAGCCTCGGATGATGATGTCACTCGCAAAGCGCGAGAGGCCCTGCACGGCGGCCGAGCGCGTGAGACGCGTGTCGCGGTACTCGCGCAGTGCCTCCTCCACCTCGGAGCGCTCAGAGATGGAGGTGAGCTTGTCCGCGATGACGGTCGCGTCCTCAATCGCC
>JACLAC010021610.1_pt1 | contig 13429 bp, 16 predicted proteins | sample 8027881 | NCBI WGS metagenome assembly JACLAC01 (sample SAMN15725517, study PRJNA655200) | protist metagenome | isolation source: fluorescence activated cell sorting (FACS) single amplified genomes of... | place: Spain: Blaines Bay Microbial Observatory, Mediterranean Sea | collected 2016-01-19 | reverse complement strand
TCAACGCAATCAAGCCCATGAGTAAAACATCGATCCAGCGGGTCGAATATCCCAGAACCTGCAAAAAGCCCGGATCGAAAATCAGCGCTTTGAACTCCTTGAAAAAGAGCACTACAGCAAGGATGATCAGTCCGGCCAGCACACTCATAACCTCTAAATCGTCGCTCACCAGCGAGGCCGCCTGGCCAAAGAGAAATTTGTCCAAACCGCTTTGATTACCCGATCCGACTCGTTGGATATGGGTCAGTAATACGATGCCGATCCCAAAAAAAACCGAGAGCACGATCCCGATCGCCGCATCGGCTTTAATGCGGGTAAAATTGGTGATAACCTGTATGACCAGCACACCGAGAACACCTGAGATCGCAGCCCCGGCCAGAAGCACTGATAAAGCCTTGCTCCCGGTCCACAAATAGGCCAGTGCCACTCCGGGTAGCGCTGCATGTGCCAAGGCATCTCCCACCAAGCTCCGCCGTCGCAACACCGCAAAGGACCCCAGCAACCCGCTAGTTACCCCGATCAAAAGCGAGCCCAAGAGTACGAAACGCACGTTAGCATCGGCCAGAGTCAGAAAACGCCAGGCATTCTCAAGCATATTCAATCTCTGGATTGTTGCTCGGCCATTGCCTGAGCAGCCTGAGAAAGGACGGTCAATCGACCACCATAGGTCTTTTGCAGCTTGTCTTCGGTAAAGACCTCGCTGGTCAGCCCCGAAGCCACGACTCGCATATTGAGCATGATGACCCAGTCGAAGTACTCAGTAACCGTCTGCAGATCATGGTGCACAACCAAGATGGTCTTACCCTCTTCGCGCAAAGTCACTAGGATCTCGATGATCGCTCTCTCGGTCGCCGCATCGACCCCAGCAAAAGGCTCATCCATCATGTAGATCCGGGCATCCTGCACCAGCGCTCGGGCCAGAAAGACCCGCTGCTGCTGGCCACCCGATAGCTGGCTGATTTGCCGTCCGGAGAATTCGCTCATCCCGACCTTATCCAGGGCCTCCATAGATAGACGACGATCTTCCTTACCCGGTCGCCGCACCCATCCCACGTGACCATAGCGGCCCATCAGCACCACATCGAGCGCATTTATCGGAAAATCCCAGTCTACCGATTCGCGCTGTGGTACATAGCCAATGATCTTACGCATATCGCCGTAGGGCTTGCCGTAGATTTTGACCCACCCCGATGCCTTGGGCACCAGTTCCATAATGGCTTTGATCATCGTGCTCTTACCCGCTCCATTAGGTCCGATAATTCCCACCAACTTCCCCTCAGGCACATCGAGTTCCACATCCCAAAGCACCGGTTTTTTCTGGTAGGCGATGGTCATATCGTGGATCTGGATCGGATACTCGTCGCGATTCACTTCAACCCCTTCACGATGGTACTGACATTGCTTTCGACCATCCCTATGTAGGTGTCGGCACCGCTCTCAGCAGCCCCCATCGCATCGGAGTAGAGAGTGCCTCCGATTTCGACCTCGAAGCCGCGGTCCAAACACCCTCGCCGCACCGCTTCGATCGAACGTGCAGGCACACTGCTCTCGACGAATATCGCTTTGATCTGACGCTCGACGATCTGATCGACCAGTTGAGTGACATCGTTAACCCCGTACTCAGCCACAGTGGAAATCCCCTGCAATCCGACCACTTCGACGCCGTAGGCGCGGCCGAAATATCCGAAGGCATCGTGGGCGGTAATCAGCACTCGTCCCGACTCGGGGATCTGCTCAACCTGCTCTATAACCCACTGATGCAACGAGGCGAGGCGAACGCGATAGCGCTCGCCGTTCTGGCGATAAATTTCTGCTCCCGCTGGATCGACCTCGCTCAAACTAGCTACCACCGTCTCGATAGTCCGCGCCCAGAGCGATACGTCAAACCAGATATGGGGATCGAAATTGCCCTGAAATTCAGATGGGCGCCGCAACTCCTCTGTCGGAATTGTCTCGGCGACGGCCGCCACCTTCTTGCTCCGAGCCATCTTCTCGAAGATATCCTCCATTTTGCCTTCTAAAAAAAGGCCGTTATAAACGATCAGCTCCGCCGTTCTCAACTTCGCCAGATCGCCTTGGGAAGCCTTGTAGTAGTGCGGATCCACACCCGGACCCATCAACCCTGTGACCGCAATGCGTTCACCGCCGATATTCGCAGCCAAATCGGCCACCATCCCCGTAGTACACACTACGGCAATCCGCCCATCAGCGGATTCTTGTTCGGGAAGATCACAGGCGGCAAAACAAAGCAAGCAGAAAAAGGTATATAGCCTTCGCATTAGCTTACCATCTAGTAAGTTAAACAGCCGCTTATAAAAACCGGACTGAGAGCATAGATTCATGCTATGGATTATAAGAAAATTAGACTGATAGTTATAACTAATTTAGCTAAGGCTAAAAAAAAGTCAAGCGCATTGCGAAATATCCACTAATTACCCTATTTTTATTAACTGCGAAGATTCTTTTCTAAATAAAAATCTAAGGAGTCGGCGATTGCTCAGTCAGGCTACAGAAGACTATCTCAAAACCATCTACAAATTGCAGCACAGCGATAACCCCAAGGAACGGGTCACGACCTCCGTTATCGCCGCTCGCCTGGATGTGACCGCCGCCTCGGCGACAAATATGATAAAGAAATTGGCTGAGATGAACCTCTTGGTCCACACTCCCTACCAGGGAGTGGAACTCACGCTGACCGGCGAGAAAATCGCCTTGGAAACCATTCGTCACCACCGTCTGATCGAACTCTACCTAGCCCAGACCCTGAGCTATCCCTGGGATCAAATCGATGCCGAAGCCGACCGCCTGGAACACGCCATTTCAGAAGAGTTCGAAGATCGGATCGACAAAGCTCTCGGCTACCCTACCATCGGTGCACACGGCGAGCCGATCCCCACCAAGCAAGGAGAGATCGAAGATCTGGCGTATAATCGGCTATCCGATCTCGAGATCGGCTGCCCCGCCATCATCCGCCGAGTCAGCGACCGCAACCCCGAGATGCTGCGCTATATAGGCAGCATAGGGTTGCACTTGGGTACGTATGTCGAGGTGAATGAAAGAGCGCCCTTCAGCGGTCCTCTGCAATTGAGGATTAATTCCGACAAAGTGCAATCTTTAGGACTGGAAGTCGCCCATAATATTTTCGTCGATGCGGTGGATTAGAACGGTTCTGAAAACTGCGCTGAGTCCAGAGTACATTCGCCCTCTGGCAGATACCGCTACTCGCCAGAGTTTAACTTTCTTTAGTACGCCCGTTGGAGTGGATCCGACGACTCAATTGATTCCGTTCCTCGAGCATCGGAATCAATTGCGCCAAATGCGTACAAATCATCTCTAAGCGCATATTCTCCGTTGCCATTTCCAACAGGCGCTGCTTCGCCTCCAACTCAAGTGCTAGCAATTGCGCGATTTGAAAAGCGGTCTGCAAATCGCCTACTCCAGCCTCCAGTCCCGACCCTTCCCCAATCAGTTCAACCAGACGTTCGCACCCCGCAAGGGCCTGCGCTAAGAGAGCTGGATCTATCGGCAATCGGTCATCATCGACGTATTCTACCCAAGCTTCGAGATAGGGCTTCCCTTCAGTGACCTGATCGATGCGGAATCGGCGTTCACCCAAAGTGATGATATCAAGTCGACCATCTTCGTACTCGTTGAGAACCCTTTCCAAAACCACTGTGCAACCCACTTCAGCCTGCAACCCGCGATCCTGCCCCAGGACAATACCAACCGGTAGCACCTCACCCATTTGCCCTGCTGCACGCACATCAGCAAGCATCTGCTTATAACGCGGCTCAAATATATGCAGATGCACGGTTTGGCCAGGAAAAACGACGGTCTGCAGGGGAAAAAGTGGGATCGTATTCCGATCTGCCATCTAGCTGGTTGCGCTCCTTGAATTTCGGGGCTACACTAGACCCCTATGGAAAGCGAATATTTCACCTCGACCGATCCCGATCAAATCACACAGGAAAAAAACAAAGCCAAGGAACTCCGCCGCTCCCAGTGGTGGAAGCGCAAAAGAGCTTCCGGTCGGTGCCACTACTGCCAGGGATCGTTTCCGCCTAGAGACCTGACCATGGATCATGTAGTGCCACTAAGCCGCGGCGGCCTAACGACTAAATCCAACCTGGTCCCCTGCTGCAAGACCTGCAACAACCAGAAACGCGAATTGCTCCCCCTCGAATGGGAAGAGTACCTCGAACACCTACGCCAAGAGAGCAGCCCCTGACTATTTAGCTCCCTTAGCTGCGGCGGCCTTGAATTGCGACGCTGTCGTCCCCGAACCCTCTTGCGCTCTTTGTCGCACTTTCTACTTCGGCACGCACCGCATTGCGTATGGCCGCGTTGACGCTCTCTTCGGCTAACTGCTTGGCCTTATCGGGTACCTCATAGAGGAAATCGAGAGCTACCGCAGCAACTCCACAAAGCAGGAATATAAATACATAGGTTTTGAAACCGGTAATCAAATGTCGCTGCGATTTTCGACGCCTCTTCCTTGCCATCGCTCTTCCCTTCTAATTAGCAGAACCCGATTTTTCTCACCGCCCTGCAACGATCGAGGTATTATTAGCAAGGTCTTGTACATTAGAGCGGAATGCAATATCCGTTCAGTGGTAGTGGACTATTCCCTCTATCGCCGCCGCAACTTCCTCGGCCACCGCCGCAGGTACCCGCGGATTAAACGGACCGCCTTCACCTCCATCCACATCGTCAAAACCGCCTAGGTGCATCGCCTCGACAACTGCCGAATAGTTGTACATCCGGCTATCGCGGAAACGAATCTCTTCCAGGGCTGCAATCTCGTTTTCAATCCGCAGCGAAGTCGCAAAATCACCGCGACGTTGAGCATTATTAATCTCATCCGAAGCGCGGACAACGACAACATTGATCCCCGAAGTATGCCCTTTAGTGCCTCTTTCAGCCGGTCCAGTCGAACGATCGCCCACGCCCCAGATCACCAGCGCGGCCCCGTCCTCTACTCCCGAGACAATCGGCTCGACATCGGCGACACTGGTACCGATCTTGAGTCCGACAAAATGCTCCGATTCATTCATCAACCGCACGGCGATATCCGACTCGGCCTGGTTGCGCAAATAATAGAGCAACCTGGCCCCGCACGAACGCCCCAGCCGTTCGGCAAAATCCATATAATACGCAAAAATCCCCTCCGCATTAGCCACCCCGGTCAGCGGCATGACCAAATAGACATCCGGAGGGTATTCGAGTGCAGCTTCCCGTTCGATCAAACGCTCGGCATCACTGACTGGATTGGGAGCAATACCAGCCATCAGCAATCCTCGATTCCCCATCTGCTCACCAGTGAAACCCATCAGGCGCACCTGATCATCAGCGCTAATATGGTGGATCAAACTAGTTCCAGCGATACCGATAACCCGGCGCCTACCACCGTCTAAAAAATTATTTTCCAGCAGATAATGAATATTCTTGGCATGCGCTTCGTAATCGATCTGTCCTCCGCGAAAAGGAATGACCGGTATCGAGGTAACCGAATTCAGCGCATCGAGCAGTTCTGTTTTGTTCAAGATCATTTTTCACTCCAACTCGTTAATTTAAATACCCTTTAATGGATATGCATAAAAAATAATCCGTTTCTATTTCCGGCCCCGAGCCCACCACAGTTCAACGCTCGGGCGCGAAGCGACTCATATCGCGTCCCGGCATCCCCTCCGCGATCCAACGCGCAACAATCTGACCGGTAATAGGACCCAGCAAGACGCCGTTTTTATAATGCCCCGAGGCCACAAAGACCTGTGGAGCAGTGTGCAAAGGACCGATCAACGGACGACCGCCTTTGGGCTTGGGTCGCAAGCCGGCCCACTGGCTCAAAAGCGGCAAAGTACGCCCCAGAATCCCATCGATTCGGGCAATCAAGCCCAAAGCAGCCGCACTCGTCGTACCCAGTTGGAAGCCAACCTCCTCCACCGTGGCCCCCACGACGGTCTGGCCGCCGTCCGGGATTATATGATGTCCATCCACGCGCAACAGGTGCCGGGTCGGGGAGCCTGCACAACGCACCTGCTGACCCCGCACCGGACGTACCTCGACCTGGGCACCTAGTTGCGAACTCAATATACCGGTCCAGGCTCCGGCAGCTAAAACTGCAAAATCGGCCTGATGGTCCGCCCGGTTAGTACGGACTTCTACACTCCCATTGCGTTGGATCACTCGTTCGACTCGCTCATCCCAATATGCGCAAACACCCCGCTGTACGGCCGATGTCAGAAGGGCTTCACCCAATTTGAGCGGATCGACTCGATGGTCGTCTGGATAGTATAGCCCCTCCCCCACACCAGCCGCCAAAGCCGGCTCCAGATTACGCAATTCATGCTCGTCGAGCAGATCGACCGGACAAGAGCGCTCGCGGTTGAAGCTCAATATCTTTTCAATCTGCTGTTGATCTGCAACGCCGTAAAAAAGCTCAATCCCACCTAGAGGCCGCCAACCAACATCGAGGCCCGTCTCCTCAGCCAGGTTTGCAGCCAACTCCGCGTGCAACGCGTGACCATCACGGAAAAGTTGGGCATAGGGGTTATCGCCGCCATTGCAATGAGAAAGTACACCAAGAGATGCGCGGGTAGTCGGCGAAGGCCCCTTGCCAACATCGAGCAAGTCGACCTCGAAATCCAATCGACTAAGAAAATAGGCCACTGAGCGCCCGATGATACCTGCCCCCACCACCAACACACGCGCCCCAGCCCCTGAAGGGGTCATTTACCGACCAATGATCGGCGGCAGGTTGGTCACCGGACAAGCTCGAGCCCCGCGGACTGAGTAGCCCATATCGGATAGGACACAGTTGATCTGGGCCTCAAGTTTGAGCAGATACTCTTGCTCTTCAGCATTTGTCGATGCTCGCGGGGGCCCCACATCGAAACCCCGCGATGCAATGCCGGTCTTGAAACCCTCTGGAAAGTTGACACCCAGGAGCATCAGGTTGATCAAGTCGAGGATGCGATACTGCAATTCGCGCGCCCGCTCAATGTCACCGACTAGCGTTTTCTCATAGAGTTCGACGATCACTTCCGGAACAATGCCCGACGTGGCAATGGTACCACCGCTGGCCCCCATCATCACCGAGGGGAAGAGAATCTCCTCACAACCGACCAGCACCACGTACTCGGGACGCTTCTCGCGCAAGCGATGCATGGTGTTGATTAACCGAGGCTGATCGCGACTGGAGTCTTTGGTGCCGAAAATCCGTTCGTAGGGCAAAAGTCGCTCCATCAGATCCAGCGAAAGTTCCTGCGTGAATTGCGGGATATTGTAGAGTAAAATATCGAGCGGCGAATTCTCGGCGATTTCGGCGAAGTACTCGAAGAGACTCTCCTCAGAAATCTTATAGTAGTAGGGAGGAACCAGCGAAATGGCATCTACACCGCCAATCGAGGCGTAGAACTCGGCCATCTTCAATACATCGCGTAAATTCGCCTCACTAGCGCCAGCCAATACCGGAACTCGACCCTGGTTGACCTCGCAGATCAACCGCACTACATCCTGGCGTTCCTCCCACGAGAGACGCACGAATTCACCCGTGCTACCATTGGGATAGAGCCCGTGGATCCCGGCTTCGATCAGCCAGTTGATATAGCGCTCCATCTCGGAATAGTTGATTTTCTCTTGATCGTCGAATATCACAATATTGGGGCAAAAAATACCAGTGAAAGCCTTGCGACCCTCGACAGGGGGTGCAATTGGCGTCGGAGCCTGACGGGGACTAGTCGCCGATGCCCGACCACCAGCTTCACGCCGCACAACCTCAATGCCCTGATCGCGCAGAAAATCATGCGCCGAGGGCGTCAGTTTCGCCCTGGGACAGATCTCGATCTCCCGTTCGCCGGAGAGCCTGCCCTCCAAAGTCTGAGCGGTAATCACTGAATCATCAATCCGAAGCATTTTTTAATCCTTACTCAATCCGAGACTAAGTATGCGGCAGACAACCCTCGACGCCACCATAGGGCTGCGGGATCACATAGGCCGAAACCAATTCGCCATGTTTGACCGCTTCCTCTCGTCCCGCGTCTATGGCCACCCGCACTGCACCGACATCTCCACGGACAATGGTCGCCGTCAGATAATAGCCGACCTTATAGGAGCCTTCGTATTCGACATTGGCCGTTTTGAGCATCCGATCGACGGCTCGCACTAAAGCCACGGTACTCCGCGTCTCGATCAGTCCCATAGCTCGACGCGGCATTGGCGTCCTCATCTGTGCTAGCGACCCGGAAAAACAGGCCATCAACTCCGGATCCGGTCGCGAAACCACCGCCGAGGCATCGACCTCGCCCAGCGCGACAGCCCCCTCTACACCAGCCGCGACTGCCATCTGCACATCGTCGAGGCGCCCCGTAGCCAGTGCGGTAATTCGTCCCCCACTACCAATATTCAGACGCTCGATCTCTACATCGGCCGCCTTGACCATCGCATCAGCACAACCAACTACCGTAGCATAGCCAATCGTTTCGACTAGGCCCAAAGCCCCGGTCGACTGCGGTTCGCTCGCAGGCGCAGGAGGCAGGAGCTTCCCCAACCCCTCAATCGGCTGCGGCAAGACCAGCATCGCATAAACCAAGCCGATTCGCTCGGCCGTCCGGCGCCCGGTTTCTACCGCCGTCTGCACCGCTGCCACATCACCGCTGACCACTGCATGACAGAGAGCCCCACCGATAAAAGCCCAGCCTCTCAACTCGACATTGGCCGCCTTGACCATCGCATCGGCACCAACGACCAACGGGGTCAACCCCTGCGTTTCCAAAAGCCCCAACGCCTGCGACCCGACCACCTCCACACCCAGACCCGCACCGTGCGGCATCGCAGCAGTGGCCAGCGTTTCGGGACGAGGAACGATCTGAGAACGAATCAACTCGCCGGCGCGGTTGGCCTCGGCTTCGCCTACGGCGATCGCCGCTTTCACTGCCGCCACCTGCCCCTCAATCACCACCGTCAGCCAACCTGAGCCAATACCGTGGCGACCGCAGACGCGGACTTCGGCAGCTTTGAGCATCGCATCGGAAGCCCCAAGCAACGAGGCCATCCCACGAGTCTCCAAGATACCGATCGCTCCCCTAGACACCGCCACCTCCCATCGGCACCGCGTAGGCGGCCAGGACTTCCGGTCGCGGCTGTGGGATCAACGCCGTACCCATCAGGTGTTCATAGCCGGCGAGATGGCTCCGCGCAGTGGCGACCGCCTCCTTGACCGCTCCGACATCGCCAAGAACCAGCGAGCACACCACCCGGTCGTGGACCGTCAGCACGTTGACAACCTCGACGGCAGCGGTCTTGACCATCTGATCGTTGGTGTCTATATGCACCCCATAGCCTCTGGTCTCAACCAACCCCAGTGCCCCCGGAGGGAACTCCACATCTTCGCGCACCGGAAAGCTGACGAAGTTGCGAAAGGCTGGTTCGGGCTGATTCAGCGGTGCGGCAACCACGTGATCGATGATACCACGGGCCGCTTCTTCGCCATTTTGCAGCGCCGCAGCCACATCAGAAATCGAACCGCTAAAAAAGGCGGTGGTATATCCGCCTATCGAATCCCAACCCATCATCCGGACTTCAGCCGCCTTGCAAGCGGCGTCCGCTCCGACAATGGCAGCGGCCACCCCCTGTACTTCGATCATACCGATCGCCGCATCCATCGACTAACCGTCTTCCAGCCGGTGAACAACTAACGCGGAAACCTCCTGGATCAACTCTTCCGGATCGGAGGCCTGCCCCTTTTCCACTAATTGCATAAGCGTCTTGTGCCGATTGCACCCTTCGCAACTGGCATTTTTGTCCCCTTCAATCTTGAGTTTGTGAATCGCACAATCGCGACAACACGACGGCTCGACGTAGCCCGAGCCGAACTCCTCTAGTACACAGCCCATCGGACGATCGGGATGCTCGCAACGACCCTCCCCGGTCTGGTGGCATTCATTCGCCGTTGGCCCGCTGGATTCGGCGACCTGTTCCAACTTCGCCGTTGGCCCGATGGGTTCAGCGGCCTGCTCCGACGCAGGCAACCCACTCTCCCCCTGACTCAAGACCAAGCGGTGCTGACGTATATAGTCCCAAGCCGTCGGCGTCAGGATCGCTTCAGGCACAAGGCTGAGTTCGCGCTCACCCTTGTGCTGACGACCGATCAAGTCCCCGGTGATCACCGGGTCTTGGAGGTATAAGACTCCGGCCATATCCCTAGCCGATATGGTCCGTCAATCCATCGACCGGCCGGGGAATCACGTGAACGCTACGCAGCTCCCCCACTCGTTGAGCAGCTTGCGCCCCGGCGTCTACCGCAGCCTTAACCGCCGCGACATCGCCCTCGACCAAAACGGCGACCAGACCACTCCCCACCCGCTTCTCCCCCGCATAGCTCACATCTGCCGTTTTCAACATCGCGTCGAGGGCCTCGACGACACACACCAAACCGCGGGTCTCTACCATACCCAATGCTTTCATTATTCAGCTCTCCTCTACAAATACAGGGCGACGAGATCGTCGTGGGGACGTGGAATAACGTGCTGCGATACCAACTCGCCAACGCGCTCGGCCGCCTCGGAGCCAGCACTTACCGAAGCCTGCACCGATCCGACGTCTCCGCTGACCATAACTGTAATATAGCCACCACCGATATCCTGGACTTTGACCACCTCTACATCAGCCGCCTTGCTCATTGCGTCAGCCGCCTCGATCACTCCAATGGCCCCTTTGGTCTCAATGAGCCCCAGGGCGCGAACACTGCCGCCCTCGCTCTCCTCGCCAACGCGCTCGGGCACGATCGCGCCCAATTCGTTATGCGGACGGGGAATCACATGCACCGAGTGCATCTGGCCGACTCTGGCTGCAGCCGTCGAACCGGCGTCGACCGCCGATTTAACGGCCGCAACATCGCCCGAGCAAAATACTGTAACTAGGCCGGAGCCGACTTTGTCCCAGCCCAGGAGTTGCACGCTGGCCGCCTTGGCCATCGCATCACCGGCTTCGATGACACCGACCAGCCCTACGGTCTCCACCATGCCTATTGCATCCGACATCGCTTACCTCCTGAGTAATTGTGCGGATTTCTCACGTCTATTTTTCCAAGACTACTTTGCGAGCATGCACCAGATCGATAGCATTGCCCTCATCCGTATCAATATGTACTTCCAGACGCTCTTTGTCGCTGATCCGACAGATCAGCCCCTCTAGCACCCCTCCCTGCTCGCCATCGACGACCAGCCTCATCAGGTCACCGGCGCGGACACCGTAATAATCGGCCTCTTCCGGATTCATGTGCACGTGGCGCGCAGCCCGGATCACCCCGTGATCCAACTCCAGGCCACCAGCCGAACCCACCAGATAGGCCCCTGGGGTACCCACAATATCGCTGCTGATCCGCACCGGTGCATCGATCCCAAGAAAACGCGCATCGGTAAAAGCCAACTCAACCTGATTATACTCGCGCAATGGGCCCAAAATCCGCACGTTGGCGATCATCTGCTTGCGCGGCCCGAAGAGCGACACGGTCTGCTCCGCAGCAAAAGCACCCTGCTGGTAGAGTTCCTTCTGCACCGTCAATTCAGACCCCGGTCCGAAGAGCACGTCCATCGCCTGCTGGTTGAGATGGATATGGCGCGCGGAGATGTTGGCCACCAATCTGGGTGCCTGAGGTTCATCCACGCTACCCGCCCGCCCCAATTGCGCATCAGGCAGGATCTCGTAGACCGCTTTACGCACCAGAATTTCGATTTTTTCGCGATTCAATTCCGCCATCGAAGTCATACTAAATCTGCAACTCCATATTATTACCCATGGCCTGGAGTGAATCGACGATCCCAACGATTACCGCGTCGGTCGGCACCTTGGCGAATTCGGGCGCAATCCGCGCCGAACTACCCTGGACCAAAATCACCAGCTCACCCTTACCCGCCTGTACTGCGTCGATACAAACCATATCTCGTCCGGTCAATACCAGCCCGTGTTCACGCACCGATACGATCTCGACCACCAGCAGTTTTTTACCGGTGAGATTAGGTACCTTGGCAGTTGCAACCACATGACCTTTGACCTGACCTAAAAGCATCAGCTAATGCGGAAATAGTCGACCAGAGCGCAGCGGCGCTGGCGAGTAAAGGTTCTGGGCGAGGTCAATCCCTCGCCCGTAGGCCCGGCTATCGAATAGGTCCCAAAGCCCTCCCCACCCAGTCCAACCCCAGCGTAAGAAGGGCCATTCTTGACGAAAATGGTCGTATCGACGGCACAGGCCATCCGGTGCATATTTTCGATATTGCGCGAGTGGATGATCGCGGTGTGACCATAGCCATGCTCGGATATTACTGCCTCGCGAATCGCCTGATCGATATTCGGCACCCGGATGATAGGCAAGAAAGGCATCATCTGTTCTTCGCGCACAAAGAGGTGGCTGGCATCAGTCTCGCCGATGAGCATTCGCAGCGAATCATCGAGTTTCAGCCCAATGCGCTCTCCCAGCACCGCGGCGTTTCGGCCGACCAGATCGCGATCAGGCATCGGATGGCCATCGGGCCCATCGACGAAGGCCACCTGGGCCAGCGCCTCTATCTGCTGGGAGTTGAGTTCGTAGGCACTGTATTGGACCATCTGCCGCTTCAACTCGTCGGCGATGCTCTCAACGGCAAAAACCTGCTTCTCGCCCAGGCAGAGGATATTATTGTCAAAGGCACCTCCGTCTATAATATCGCGAGCGGCCTTCTGCAAATCAGCCGTCTCATCAACAACCACCGGCGGATTCCCCGGCCCAGCAACAATGGCCTTCTTGGGACTGGCCAGTGCGGCTTTGGCCACGCCGGGTCCACCAGTTACCAGCAAGAGGCGAATTCCCGGATGATTGAAAAGATCATTGGCGGTTTCTAAAGTCGGCTCCTCTACTGCGGTAACCAGATTTGCCGGACCACCAACGTTGATCACGGCCTCATTGATGAGCCGCACAGCAAACATCGAAACCTTCTTGCCAGCCGGATGCACATTGAAAACCACCGAATTGCCCGCTGAGACAATGCAAATGGCATTGTTGACCATCGTCGGCACCGGATGTGTCGATGGGGTGATCGCGCCAATGACGCCGTAGGGAGCCATCTCAACCACCGTCAGGCCGTGGTCACCAGTCCACGAAGTCGCTTCGAGATCCTCGACGCCGGGTGTGGTATCAGCAGCGACCTGATGCTTGAGGATCTTGTCCTCAAAGCGGCCCATCCCAGTTTCGGCCAACGCCCGCCGCGAAAACTCCTCGGCGTATTCGCGCGAGGTCTTCCTAAAGGCCTCGACGATCTTCTTCCGCTCCTCCAGCGTCATTTCGACTAACTGTTTCTGAGCACAAATGGCGGCTTGAACCGCCGTGTCGATGGTCTGAAAAACGCCACCCTCACCCCCAGCATTAGTACGATCTCCCCCTCCACTGGAGACAACA
>JACLAC010005760.1_pt1 | contig 13433 bp, 8 predicted proteins | sample 8027881 | NCBI WGS metagenome assembly JACLAC01 (sample SAMN15725517, study PRJNA655200) | protist metagenome | isolation source: fluorescence activated cell sorting (FACS) single amplified genomes of... | place: Spain: Blaines Bay Microbial Observatory, Mediterranean Sea | collected 2016-01-19 | reverse complement strand
CAATGCCTGTGACCACTGATAGGTTTGGGTAGGCCGCGACACCGGTTCTTTAGGATCACACCAATTCACGTACAGTGTTGCTTTACCCCAAGCCTCTTGGGTACCTACACCAAACGGATCAATACGCGCATCCCGCCCCGATGCTGAGGGCCACTTTATATCGGGAAACACCGGTGCTACCAACGAACCAGGTACCGAAGTTTCAAAGACTCGATAGTCCATATCGGCCAGAAAAAAAGTCTGCAAACCGTGAATATTGCGTTCGGGAATACGCTTTAAAAACTCTTCCCAACCTGGAGCCAACGGTGGTTCAGTAGCAGCACCCCAACTGCCATTGGTAAAAATCCCCGCTTCACCAACACGAATAGGTTTGCACGGTAAAGCGGGATCGGAACGAATCTGCTCAATAGACGCTTCGATATGCTCAAGACTGCTAAATAGACGGTAGCAATCAATGAGCTTTACAAGTTCGTCAGTTGCCACCAAAGGATCAAAGGTAACCTCCGCTATACGGGTAGGATCAAGTTTCTTAACCTGGCGCAATAACGGTACACAAAAACTCGGTTCGCGAGCATCCGTAATATCCCAAAACAGAATGGCCGGATGATTACGTGTACGCCGTATCCAGGCATCTGCCACCGCTAGATGGCTGTCCATAATCAACTGCATTTCCTGGGGATCTAAATCGGCTGGTGGTACCTGACCCGTGCCAACGCAAAAGTTGGCCCCCACAACAAAAGCCCCCAACTCATCCGCAACATCGTAAAATACTTCGGGCGCATCGTAACGATGGTGCTCCAAGATACTGATATTAGCCTTGGCCCAATCGTGCAGTTTGCGCGTTAACCATTGACGCTCGTACACGTACGGTACGGTATGATCACCCCATGGCATCAACTTTTTACCGTTAAGGAGTAGTTTATCTCCATCGGCCCAGACCTCACGAAAACCGAAACGTTCCACTAATTGGTGTACCGGCTTATCTTTAAGCAGCGCAGCATGCAAACAATATAGTATCGGCTCCCCGTACGGCGGCCGACCCCATAGTACAGCAGTTGCCCACGGCACTTCAATACGAATTATTTTTGTAGCACCCGCTTCTAGCTGGACCGGTACTGCTGGCAGGTCTAGCTGCTTCTGTCCCTGGCCGCTAACATACCAATCAATCTGTCCCGCAAATGCTGTGTGGCTTTGATTGCATACCGTTACTTGCACAGCAATAGTTCGTTCTCGTACCGAAGTAACGATGTACGGATCTACAAGCCGTACCAACGGCTCCAAGCAAAGCCACACATCTCCTTCAATACCTACGGTAGCAATACTCGTATGCCAAAAAAGCGTATCAAGGGCTTTTTCCGCTGCGACACTAAGCGACTCCATATCCCGATGTGCATACGCTCCGGTACAGTTATGGGTATACACAAGTAATTCATAACTTGCCCCCGGCTGTACTAGAGCACTTAAATCTAAACGCCAAGGTAGGCGCATATGATAATGTTCATCTAATATTTTCCCATCCAGATACACCCGGCCAAAATGGCGCACTCGTTCCAATTCCAGTATAAATCGTTGATCGATAACCGTCCATGTTGCAGGTATAGTCAATTGTGTCCGGTACCATCCCGATGACGGTGGCGCTTCTTCAAATTCGCGCGATCGATGCGGAATGCGTACTGTCTGCCAACCCACCGTTGGCGGTTTCTCATCCGGCCCTTCAACAAATTCCCATACCCCATTGAGCAGCAACCGACAACCACCATCTATCATCTTGTCCATTTTCTTTTCCTTAATTTAATCCAGATCGTAGATCAACTACTTACTTGTGTTATACCAGTAGACAACAGCTGTTGGATTCTTTATGCTCTTTAAACGATCATTAAGAAACACCGAGCTTTAAGGAATATCAAGCGATTCTTTTTTTATATTTATCTCACAAGTCTTATCTGATACCACAGTTGTGTAATTGTAAGAATCGCTTCCCGCTTAAAACGAAAGGAATACCATGCAACCCAATATCGTCTTGATCAACTGCGACGACTTAGGCTACGGCGACTTAGGTTGTTACGGCTCCCAGATTAACAAAACACCAGCACTGGATAAAATGGCTGCCGAAGGCATGCGCTTTACCGATTTTTATATGGCTTCCCCAGTGTGCTCGCCATCCAGGGGTGCCATGTTAACTGGCTGCTATCCCGAACGCATTGGTTTTGGCTCTTTCGACGGTCGAGGCGTCCTCTTTCCAGGCCAACCACTGGGTCTAAACCCCAACGAAGTTACTACTGCCGGACTCTTGCAAGAAGCCGGCTACGCAACCAAAATCGTTGGCAAATGGCACTGTGGTGATCAAAAAGAATTCCTACCTACACGGCACGGCTTTGACAGCTATTATGGTATTCCATACAGCAACGATATGGGCATTCAGAAACCAGACGATATTTATCCGCCCTTACCGCTACTGCGCGACGAAGAAGTTATTCAAGCACAACCCGATCAACGTACCATCACCGAACGTTATGTTGAAGAATCTGTACGCTTTATCCGCGACCACAACGATACGCCCTTTTTCCTCTACTTTGCACACATGCATGTTCACCTGCCACATTATCCTCCCGCACGCTTTGTAGAAGAATCCGAAAATGGTGTGTACGGCGCGGCCGTCGCCTGCATCGACTGGGCTACGGCGGTCCTGTTGCACGAGCTAAAAACGCTTGGGCTAGATGATAATACATTAGTCATTTTTACTAGCGACAACGGCTCTCGTGTGCGTGACCAGGGCGGCAGCAACCAGCCGCTACGGGGGACAAAGGGTACTACTTGGGAAGGTGGACAACGCGTCCCCTGCCTTATGCGTTGGCCCGGTACAATTCCAGCCGGTACCGTATGTAATGAACTCGCTTTATCACTAGATTTGCATCCTACATTAGCGGCTACAGGCAGTGCAAAATTACCTACGGATCGCATTATTGATGGCCAGGATATTCGCCCCCTTATGCACGCTTCCCCACAAGCTCAATCGCTGCATGATGCGTTCTTTTACTATAAACTCAATACGATTGAAGCAGTGCGTAGCGGCCAGTGGAAACTCCACCTACGCAAAGACGACCAACAACTACAGGAACTGTACGATTTAGATGCTGACATCGGCGAGACCATTAATTGCTACAGTCAACAGCCTGCAGTAGTTGATGCGCTTATGGCCAAGGTAGCTAGGTGTCGTAAAGACCTTGGAGATGCAGCTATGGGAATCCAAGGAGAAAATACGCGCCCTATAGGCCGGGTTGAACATCCCGAGACCCTAACCCATCTTGACTCTGAGCATCCATATATGATTGCTATGTACGATTTACCCGATCGTGGTTAGTAAACCATATGACAAACATCATTAGCTTTTAACCCCTACAGGTTATTATGGAATATCACCCTATTGGTACTACCAATATCCATGTCTCAACGCTATGCCTAGGGACTATGACCTTTGGCAACCCTGTCAGCCACAACGATGCCGTCTACTTGGTACACGGTGCTCTAGAGTTAGGCATCAATTTCATCGATACCGCCGATATGTACGAGGGCTACGACCGCTACCTAGGCTCGTCCGGCGGTGTTGGCGAACACATCTTGGGGGATGCCCTCAAAGACAGAAGGGAAAAAGCGGTTATCACCACAAAAGTTGGTAACCACATCGCTAGCCCTCAGTACGAGGGGCAGGGGCTCTCACGCCAACATATACTGCACCAAATTGACGCTAGTCTAGCCCGTCTGCAATGCGATTATGTTGATTTTTACCTGTTACACCGACCCGATCCCGACACCCCCTTAGAAGAATCATTATCAACTATGGTAAGCTTAATCCAAACCGGTAAGATCGTACATTGGGGCTTCTCCAATTTTCCCAGTACAGAGATCTGTCGTATGGTGAGCATTTGTGAAGAAAATTCTTGGCCACTCCCCGTAATCAACCAACCGCATTATAACTGGCTAGAACGTGATGATGCCCATGACACTCTGCCAATTTGTGGCGAACACGGTATTGCCGTTACTCCATACCAACCCCTAGCAGGTGGCCTACTGACCGGCAAGTACCAACGCAACCAACCTATACCCACTACCAGCCGAGCAGCCGAATCCGCCTGGCTCGAAACTCCAGACGCAGAGCTATACGACCGTCTTGAGCAATTTACTGCCGCTGCCCAAGCCGCAGACCTGCAACCGGCTCAATATGCCATCCGCTGGTTAATAGATCAGCCCGGTATTGCCGCTGTGGTCGTTGGTATCAAACGTCTTGAACAGCTAGAAGCCCTATTAGCCACCACTAGCAAATAACATAAAATTTGCGCTATTTGCTGGCAGTAATATGCACCATAGGATATCTCTTCGGCCAAAGAGGGCCTATTCGGGCAAGCTCCATCGTGACCACAACAAAGCACATTTATCTGTTTTAGAAGCTGGTTTCTGATAATACATGGTTAAAATACTGCCATCATCCAATTCAATACTCGACGGATAACCCAGATCACGATCAGGACCATCGTCCCGCAGGATATAATCGTAGGTCCAACTAGCAGCGCCATCATAACTTAGCATAATGCGCTCACCATAGGGCTCTTGCCTATATCCGTACGACCCAATCAAGGTACCACTCGAGTGTACCAAAAGGTGTGGTGGAGAACCATGAAAGTCCAGCGGCTCAGCCTGACTCCAAGTACTGCCTCCATCACTGGAGATCGATTGGAAAAGTGAAAAGTCCTGTAATCCCAAGGCCTTTGGTTCCGGCCCATTTGGTGCTTTTTCAAAACGTATCAATCCTAGCAAACGCCCATCAGGCAATTCAGCAACATGAGGCTCATGGTAATTCCCCTCTTGAGTACCCTCGTATAACGGTACCTGCCCCAGCGCTTGCCAGCGTATACCATCGCTACTCTTTGCCGCCGCAATAGCTCCAATACCATCCGTAAAACCTGCCATATCTACATTGAATTCCTTACCAAAGTAGAGCAGCTCACCATTTTTTAGACGAATTGGCCCATGCGGTGTAGTTAGCGGGGCACGAACGGGCGTCTGCCACGTCTCTCCCCGATCGTCACTAGCACATACCCAAGCCCCTACCCAACGCGCCGCATTGGCATCCGTCACCCGCGCCAATCCAGACTGCCAAGACGCCACAGTTGCCGCGTCGCGTTGGTTTGCACTATTGCGGTTATCTGTAGTAAACCAGGTTAGCAATAAGCGATCTCCACTTACGCACACTACTCCGGTGTCCCGATCATCTAGTGGTGAATCATTAACCACGCGCAAACTCGTCCAGCTACGCCCTTCATCCAGGCTAGTACAAACTACATTGCGACCAAACGGACAGACATGGTCATGGCGCAAACCCGAAGCGGCCGCCACCAACATACCGTCATCCATGCGTGCTAGTGTTGGCCAACCAAAATATCCAAAAAAATCATGCGGCATTGAAGCAACTATACCATGTTCTGCCGTTAACTTGATACCCATCTGCGTCGGTTCCATACGTTATGCTCCCTAAATGATGTCTCTATACACAATAGTTGACTGCTACCTAAGCAATGCTTTTTTTAACAATCTTGGAGACCTATATGACAATATCTAATAAAGCAACTATTCTGCGCCCCGAGGACCACGAACATTTCCTCACCCAAGGGTATATCATAGTCCGCCAAGCTGTACCACCAGCGATTCTAACAAAAGCCGTTGACGCCTTAGAAGCCGATGTTCCAGATCCTGCTTTTGACCCCGGCATTGCTTGTACCACCGACCGAATACACCACGTAATTAGCGAACTTTTTGGCCCACAATACACTTTTGAAAAACACCGCGGTGGTCACGATATGGCTCGACCATACCAACCCCATGAGGATTGGCCTCCACCCGTGGCCCACGTTGACGATTCTTATCCAACCTTGATGCCCAATGGCTGGGCCATTGGCACTTTTATCTTTCTTACTAAGGTCCATTCGCACGGGGGCGCTTTTATTTATTTTTCTGGATCACCACAACGCTACCGGCAAGCTATGGCACAAAGCTACCATGCCATAAAAGAGATTGCCGCCGCGCCTCATTATGCGGGGCCGTTCCAAGAATTTCTTGCCGAACCTGGAGATGTGTTATTCTTCCACCATCTGATGGGGCACACCGGTTCCAATAATACTGCTGACCCCCTGACCCGCCATGCTCTACTGTCCCGCTGGCGCCCCCATCAACGCATCGTTCCCGGTCTCAAGCCCTTTGAGCATATGTCAACTATTGAGAAGGCCAACTCAGCGCGCTATTTAGAACATCGTTTTGATTTACCCCTGCAGGTCCAATATACGCCTACCGACACACATAGCACCACGCTTTTAGGCGACGGCTTTGCAGGACTCGGATCCATCCTAAGCTATGCCATACTCCATTATGCCGGGCAAGCCCAATTGCTCTTTGTTACTAGCGCTGAGCCAACCCAGGTGCGCCGCTTATGCAGTCATGATCTAATCCACTGGCAAGACACTGACCCACTAATGTTAAACATCGGGCCGATACGCTCCCTGCATCTACATCAGTATGGTTTTGCCGCCATTCTAGCGATTACCAGTCAAGCCAGCATTACCCACGTTTACCAGAGTGATAATTTCACCCAGTGGCATCTATTAAGCTCGCTACAGCAGAGTTGGACCACTACACCCTGGTACATTTATGCCAACTATCCCAGCAAAATCGCTGGTGGTCAAGCACTCTACGTAATCCCTGTTGCTGATCCTTCACAAGCATGGTGCCGTTGGGGTACGGATTGGCCAACTGCCGCGCAGGAATCGGAAAAATCCCTCGCCGTCCAAGCCCCTAAAAACTGTCGTATAAATGACTTAATTATCGCCGCCCGCTTTTCCGATTCTAACTGTGCCATTGTTGCTGACGTGCAATATAATACATCAACAACGTCCCAACCATATTATACCTTACCACAGGACGTAGCCATAAGCGACAATATTCTACAACCCCTAGCCTATAGCGGCGATATACCACCGCACCACATTCGTATATTTAATCGTGGCCCATCGTACTGGCTACTCACTTTCCTACGCCGTTGGGACCATCAGGACCGTCTGTTCTGGGGATATATTGATTGGGATGAATCGCCACCCACTCTCCGTCCCCTCACAGATGCTGCTGCTTTTGATCAGGCGAAAAGCACAGTTGGAATGATTTAGTGCCATAACCAGAGAGCAACTGCAAAGCTATCCATAAGCGTAGTACTGACAATCAGAACACGAATACAAAACTATACCTGTGTACTGCACCAGCATTCAATTACTGGAAACCTTACTGATCCAAGTTTCCATTTACCGGGTAGAAGGCGGCAACGTCTCCAACACATCTAACTCGGCTAAACGTTGCAGCCAGCCTTGATGGCGTCTATTCTCCACCGTACGCCACTGCGGTCCGTACAATGCCCGCCCTTGCTCCGCATACAATTTGTGGTTACCACGCATCTGTTCTATTACAGCGGTTGTAGCTGCCGGGGTATTGGGATTTTCATAATATACTATTACTCCCTGTCGCCGGCCGGAACTCCCCCCAAACGCGGCATGCCATAACCCCACGTTAAATGCCAGTACATCTCCCGGTTCCGATTCAAAAACAAAAGCCGGCAAGGTCTCAGCAGGTACACCATATGCAGACTCAACATCACGGTCTATACTGCTATGCAGTGACTCTCGATGTGATCCTGGAATTACCCGCAAAGCCCCTGTTGCAGCCGTCAGCGAATCAGGATAAATGCAAAACTTGACGCCGCTATAATCTAGTGAAAAGGTATCGGGATGCCATTGTGTATCGCCAACCATGTAATTACCGTCTACGACAATGCCTAGTGTTGGCTTACCCAGTAATTGCTCAGAGACCTCGGCAAAGCGGGGATCATCTGCCAAAGCAGCAATAAAAGGGCTAGCACTTTCCATTAACGAAGCATAGTGGCGAGTCTTACCATCATATGGCACGCCGTCTAACCAAGCATCCAGCCCAGCATTAAATTGCCGACTATATAAAGAAATTTCAGTAGAAGACAGTAGCTGGCGAAAAATCAAAAAGCCAAAGGTTTGGAAGTAATGGAGTTGTTTATGTGTCAAAAGCATAGCACATTTCCTATTTGTTGATCTTAACTTCAAGGATAAGGTTCAGTAACGGCCCCAGATAAACTGTCTCCAAAATACAGCTACGCCAATTAGCGTTATCGTCATCGCAACTAAAAAAAATGGTGCCCATCCCCAATGCGTAACAAAATACCCTCCTCCCGAAGCTACAATACCCCACCCCATACCCATACCCATCAAAAAACAACCCGACATCGCCGGTCGCCAACCAGGCGGTACTAATTCCTGATGGAAAATCGTCAACGCCATAGAGGCAATGGCCATCAACGTTATAACTCCCACGATACTTAAGCCGGCCGCCAACCAGTGCGGTAATAATGCCATCGGTAATAAACTTAAGCCCATACCGCAAGCCGCCCACATGAAGGTCCGCGCCTGACCCCAGCGTTTCATCAATACCGGGACTATTAGCAATATCAATCCCGAACATAAGTGACCACAAGAAACGATACTGCTAAGATGCTGGGTTGAGATCTTGAGCACTCCGTCCATATAAACATTATAAAAGCTTTGCCCTGCCGCTGCCGCAAAAATAAAAAGCAAGGAGACCAAAGCAATGTTTACCAGCATCGCCAGCGGCAACGGGCCACGCTCCACTGTTTTCTTAGCCGCCGTTACCATTACAATTTCCCGCGTTAGACACAATGCAACTAGACCAGGCAACAGTAATACGGAGGCCAACAACAAGGGCATCACATAGTTGGACGGATCTGCACTGGACCACCCAAATAAAAAAGTGCTCACCCCTATCAACCAACCACCAAGTAGGGTACCACAAAACCCAGCCAACGGCGTAAGTGCCGCACGTACAGAAAAAGCATAACTACGCACGCTTGGATCGGTTATTTGCATTAAATAAGGATTGGAATTCACCAAATAAAAAGCATTTCCAAACTCACGCAGAATGCAAAACGAAATAAGCCAGATAGTACGCCAACCAACCGGCACAAATACCGTCAATGCCAACATCGCCAAGCTTAGCGCTAAAACTATCAGGCCAAAGATCATCGGCCGACGACTGCCCCAACGTCGACCAATAAATCCTACCAAAAAGCTAAAGAAAGAAAAAGAAAAGGCACCAACAGAAACAAAAATACCCACAAATTCCACGCTATAACCTAAACGCAACAAGTACAGATTGATAAGCAGAAAATGCAACCCTATATAGCAAACGCCTGAGGCCACAACCGAAGCCATAAAAAGCCATGCCTCGCGGCTCAGCCTCCTTAGCATCTGCATATAATTTGCAACCGCATTGCTTATGGCTGCCAATAGATCAAATTCCTGTTCAACGAAGCTCCATTAATCTTATCCGTTGTATTGTGATTTAACCTAGCGCCGCCTTATATATCGTATTAGTCTGGGTCTAGACAGAATCAGATCGTCCAGCATAATCTATACCTGACAAATGGCTCACTGCTCACACCTTTTGCTATCAACTCAATCCACTAAAGGGCCAGGTACGCGATCAAAATCACGGAAGAACCGTGTTACTTGATCCACTATCACTTCTAGCATAGCATTACCCAATGCAGCCGTTGCTGCCGCCGGATAATCGGTATGACCGGGGCCCTCTTGCCAAACCCCATGGGTCTGTACCACCGCTCCAGCCAAGCCTACATCAAGACCGCCGGATGCCTCTGTTAAATCATCGACCGATGCCAAAGCCGCAGCATCTACCCAATCCGGTCGCAATGCCATAATCAACGAGGTCTCAAAATGGCCTGCGTGTCCGGGAATCCGCGGCCCGGGCAGTAAATCTTTCTCTACTAATGCCGCCTTCGCCAAATCCCAGTAATTACATGAGGCGACGGTCGCCGGCTGCTCCATGCGATTTACCAGATCCTGACCTACCACACCAACATGATCAGAATTGCCACCATGGCCATTCAAGATAACCACTTTGCGAAAACCCGTACGTACTAAGCCTTCCGTCACTTCGCGTACTACATTAATGAATGTATCACTGGTCAGCGACAACACTCCACCGAAGGGGATATGGTGGTATGACGAACCAAAAGCCAACGGTGGCGTTATTACCACCGGCACGGTATCCGCAGCAGCCTCAGCGGCACGACGAGCCACTGTTGAACAAAGTAAAGTATCCGTCCCTACTGCCATATGTGGACCATGCTGTTCCGTTGCTGCCGTGGGCATAACAGCAATCGCTTGTGGCGCAATGGCTTTAATCTGTTCACGATTCATTTCCTCAAATAATACGGTCATCATTCAACTCCTCTTGCAAATTAAGATGTATCCAAGCCTGTTCTTTAGGACTTGAAGTACATAGTATGTTATCAAGACTAATTTTTAATAACTATACATCAATAAAAAGCTCTAGTTGTGTATAGTACACCATGGTGCCTTTAGAGAAAAGAGCTGTGTGAATATACGACCTGCTAGGTCCACACGGTAAAGCTTTTCCTGCAGCATGATTTTGTCTAGCAGTACTAGGGTGCTATTTGCTCAGGTGTTCTTAACACCATAATTTTAACGTTTTCTAATAGGTCATTATCAATGGCATATTATTAGTTTTTGTTATTCTTTATTCCCTAAGAGCGTACGTATGTTTTCCTATTCTAAACAAATTCCCGTCCTTTACCGCCCCGATGTTTTGGTCTGTGGTGCAGGCTTAGCCGGTATTGGTGCGGCAGTAGCAGCAGCCCGCGGTGGCGCCCAGACAATGGTCGTTGAACGTATGGGATTTGCCGGTGGCTTTTTCACCGCCATCATCGGCTCAGCTTTTGATGGTTTTGTGGACGAACGTAGTGGTACTCCAGTTGTTGGCGGCCTTGTATTTGAAATGCTCGAGCGCTTAGGTATTGCCGCGCCGGGCCAAGCGGCGCAATTGCGCTACAACGTTAATGGTGACCTTAATTTTGTCGAGATGCACCCCGAACGTATTATCCCCCGGTGCGATCCGGAACGTTTCAAATACGCCGCCGATCAGATCTTACAAGAAGCCGGCGTCGAAATCCTCTTCCATACACAGATTGCAGATGTAATAGCCAAAAATAACCGCGTTGAAACCATCATTGCCAGCAATAAAGCAGGACTTATTGCCATTGAACCCAAAATGGTCATCGACGGTACTGGTGACGGCGATATCGCCGCTTGGGCTGGGGCCCCTTTTGAAAAAGCCGATCCTCTACAACCTATGAGCTTACACTTTCGCATTGCTAATCTAGAGCCAAGCTTCGAATTACGACGTCGTACGGCACGCGTTTTAGAAGAGGCACACCAACGCGGCGAAATGGGCCTCTATGCCGGTCCGTATCCTGCCACTTTTTCCGGCCGCGATATTTACTTTAACGCCACGCGTTTTCCCGGTGATTGCACCGATCCTAAAGATTGGACCCAAGCCGAAATCCAAGGCCGTGCTGATGCCTGGAAAATGTTTGAACTATGGCGCCAACATTTAAAAGAATTTCAGGATGCTTATTTTATGACTAGCGGTCCTACAGCCGGTGCACGTGAATCACGCCGCATCGTCGGGGACTATGTTCTCACCGGTACCGACATTCGCCAAAGTAAACGTCAGGATGACGTTGTGCTTTTAGGTGCCTGGCGCCTGGACCGACACCCGCCCGATAAGCCAGGTTACCACGATATTCCCTGGACTCCACCTTACGATATCTCTTTCCGTACTTTATTGCCCCAAGGTTTAGATAACTTGCTGGTTGCTGGCCGCTGTCATTCTGCCACGTCCGAGGCCTTGGCCTCATCACGTGTTACTGCTACCGCCATGGGCATGGGCCAGGCCGCTGGTACCGCAGCAGCGCTTGCCCTAGCCCATAACCAAGGTACACGAGACCTTTCTATAACCCAGTTACAAACCCAGTTACTAGCCACAGGAGCTATCCTTGAAGCACCGCCGGCGGATCAAGTAGATGTCGGTAACCCCGATTGGTAAAAGCGAATAAAAATATAACTTAGGCTAGTTAATAGCTAGTCGATCAACATTGGGCAATAAAGGAAAGGATGCTGTTGGTAGTGTTTGATACCAATACGCCACCGACGCAATATCATCTTGTAACGGCAAGAACCGCCTATGTTTTTGCCAACCTAGTGCTTGTATTGTCACTTTCAGTTTTTCTTGAAAGCGAACCGGGTCCGTAATGTGCCACCGATACATACTAAAACGGGTGTTAGCACCGTACACGCCAGCTAATTAAGTGCTGGACGTAAAAAATACAAAAAGTTGTTATTGACATACCAGAAGGAATATATCAAGCGGCCTGCTACGCCCCTGGAATACCGGGCAAGGTGGACCCCAATACCTTTTTTGCGCTCCCTCTATTCAAATGCGATATTGTGCTACATCTACGTTACAGATGAATATCTATCTTTTTTAGACAAATGACTTTTTAAGGCAATACTCGTTTTTTTGGAGATACTATGCAAACGATCAACGCTACCGTTCACTATGCTATCGCTCCGGCTTGGGCTATCCTACAGCGCCAACTCTTCGAGTTAATGGATAACGCCGTTCACCCATACGCCGAAAAGTATGCCAACGCCGATGGCTCTCTCAAATGGGCCGCTAGCTGGTCAGGTAGCCGTGACGGTATGGATGATTTTTACGAAGCCTTCCATAATTTCTCCCAATGCTACACCTTAGGTGGCGGCGATCATTTGCAAACCATGGCCGATCACCATTGGGACGGCATTACGCGCCAATTAACTAAATTTGGTCGTATCCATAAAGAGTATGAGCGCGGCTACGATCAATTTCATCAGTGCGAAAGCTATATATATTTTTATCATATGTGCTTAGCCGATCCAAGCAATGAAAAACTTATCGACCGAGCCCGCCGCTTTGCCGGCTTTTATCTAAACGAAGATCCCGCAGCACAAAATTATGATCCGCAGCATAAAATCATCCGCGCCCCACACAACGGTAGCGGTGGCCCAGCCTGGGGTATGTCCGACGACGATAGCAAGGCTTCGTATAATTGGTCACCTGGCGGCATGGCTGTTTATGGCTTGCCGTTAAGTGACGTACCTGGCATTAATACCTACGACGACCTTAAAAACCCAGATAACGCGCGCAAAATGGGGCAAGCTATGGCAAGCCGCTATCACAGCGGCGATGTAGGTAATAATCTTAACGTCAATGGGTTAATTATGAACGCCTACTTGATGACCGGCGAGGCCAAATACAAAAATTGGCTCCTAGAATATGTCGGTGCTTGGCTGGATCGGGCCCAAGCCAATGGCGGTCTTATGCCAGATAATGTTGGCTTAGACGGTAAGGTTGGGACATCGCACAATGGCAAATGG
>JACLAC010005316.1_pt1 | contig 13434 bp, 12 predicted proteins | sample 8027881 | NCBI WGS metagenome assembly JACLAC01 (sample SAMN15725517, study PRJNA655200) | protist metagenome | isolation source: fluorescence activated cell sorting (FACS) single amplified genomes of... | place: Spain: Blaines Bay Microbial Observatory, Mediterranean Sea | collected 2016-01-19 | reverse complement strand
AGCAGCACATGGAGCGGGCGGTCATGACCGTGCTCGGCTTCACGGATTCGGAGCGGGAGCGCGTCGCGACGAAGCGGCAAGAGAACGAGTACGAGCAGTCGTCGGCGCTGGCCGCGTGGTTCTCGCAGACGCCCGCGCCATCGGCTTAGTTAATTACAACAATGTGTTATTTACATGACCACAACGCCGTCGCCGCCATCGACGCGTCGCGTCGCCTCGATGGCGTCGAGGCTCGCGACGTCAAGATCTTCTTCCCCACCAGCACGCTGCCGCCGCGTAACATGCCCCGTCGACGGGATATGTTAAGCGCACCGTCATCGCCGCGGCAGCCCCAGCGGCTTCGGCGGAACCCGGGGGGACTGGTCCGCCGTCCAGGGCCAGTCCGTGCCGACCTCGTACTCTTCAATTGGACCCACGTCGTCGGCGCCCGCCGCCAAGGCTCGCAGTTCGCGCAGCTTTGTTCGACCATCACTGATGAGCTGCGCGACCGCGAAGCCGTCCCTCTCCGAGCGGTGGCGCCGGTAGCCGTCGCGCACCTGGCGGAGCACGTCGGCGCCGGCGGCCGGCCTAGCGCGGGCGTAGCGCCGCGCCAATCGCAGCATCTCGCGGAACTGCGCCTTTACTTGGGCCATTCTTATGAAGTCCTTGAATCCGAGCCCTTCTGTCGCCATGCGTCTGACGACGGGCGCTCTCACGCTGTGCCGGAGAGCAGGTGCTCTCACAGTATGCCGGAGAGCAGCATGCATTGTCTCGCGTCCTGCCCGACGGCGTGATGCAGCGTTCGTTCGCGGTCGCAGTGCTGTTTTGGCTTATTTATTTGTACCCACACATCTCACGCGCGCGCGCGCGATGGCCGCCAGCAGCACCAGAGTGGCTGAGAGTGCTGGAGAGGAGGCAAAAGCTCAGGCAGCATACGGCTCGCGAAGCCCTTCCAGAGCCGTACACTTGGTGAAATTCGTGTTATTGCTCCGTTTGTTGCTCCTGCCAGCACAATCAGGCGCGCAGAGATCGTTTGCGGCTCTGCACAGTGCTGCACAGTGCTGCACAGTGCTGAATCATGCCGCTGAGGAGACTGCTTGTCGTCTGCAGCCTCGTGCTGGGAGCGCGGGCGTTGCGGCCAGCGGCGCTCGCGCGACCGGTGTCGCTGACTGCGTCGCTCGCATCCGCGGCGACGCTCTGGTCCGAGGCGTCCGTGGCGGCGACGGGCTGCGGCCCTGTGCTCCTCCCGGATGCCGTGGAGCGGTTCTCGTACGTCGCGGTCCTGGCCTATGCCGGCGCGACCGGCTTCTGTAGGATCGCCTTCGGGGCGTCGGCACACGCGTGGGTCATCGGCGAGCCTCCGCCGGGCGTTGCGCGCTGGGCCGAGCGGCTCTCGCTCGCGTGCGTCGCCGGGGCGGTCCTCGCGCTCGCATGTCAGGTCGCGAACGGCCAGCAGATGGACGGCCTGTCGGGGATCGACGAGCTCTACTGCGCAGCGCTTCGGTGACGCTGCTCCTGTTGTTGTTTGTTTGTTGTAACGATACAAGATAGATACACAACTACAGCCCCTCCAGCGGGTCCCCGCTCGGCGGCGGCGTGGCGAACGCAGCGAGGAACCCCTTCTTCTTGGGAGGCGGCGGCGGCGCGGGCGGCGCAGCACATTCCGCGAACGCGGCGTCCAGAATGCCCCGCTCGGCGGCCGCGTGGTCACTCCTAGCTTTGGAGTTCTCCTCGGCCTGCGCGCGCGCCTCGTCCTGCAGGGCCCGCAGGCGCGCCTCCGCCTCGTCCAGGGCGGCCTTCTTGGCCACGTAGTCGTCAAAGGACACGGTGAACCGCTCGCCGAAGGCAGTTAACGCCTCCTTGCGCTCTCTTAACCCCGCGGCGCTCGCTTCGAGCGCCGCCAATCTACCTTCGTCGAGCACGGCCGGCGCGCAGGCCAGCGTGTACTCGAGCGACGACAACAGGTTGTCGCTGTAGAAGGCTACTAACACATCACCTGTCTGTTCGAAGGGCGGCGCCATCGCGGCGCGCTCCTCCATCGTATCTAAAGCAGCACAAACCGGCGGCAAGTTCTCCTGGGCCGCCGGGAACGGCGCGCCGACGAGCAGCGTCGGCACGGGCACGACGAAGAGGCGGCAGCGCGGCATACGCTTCCGGTCCTCGGGCTGCAAGGACTCGGCCTGCCGTCGGATGTTCCCTTTGGAATCAAACACTAAGATCCGGAACTTGTCGTTGCGTCTTTTGGAAGACGCGGCCAGTAACAAACCCCGCTCCTGCATGCTGTTTGAAATCGTCACGCGGAAGAACGCGGCGGAGCCGATCTTCACGGAGCCCCTCGTCGGAGCGCCGGGGATGAGGAGCGGCACGCTCGCGATCGACGCAGAGAGCTCGCACGCCTTTGATAATACATCAGCGGCGACAGTCGTCGGCACGGGTATGCCGATCTTCGACACTTGGGCGAGCAAAAAGCGCGTCGCCCACGACTGCGACTTGACGTCGACGCTCTCGAAGGCGTGCGTTTGCGATGCCTCATCGGTGGTACTACCGTGGAGGTCGTACTGGCGCCGTCTATTCGGATCGCTGAGGACGGCGTAGGCGTCCGACACCGCTCGGAACTTCTCGGCGGCTTCCTCTTGGCCCTCGCCGCGATTGCGGTCCGGATGGTATTTCAACGCGAGCTTCCTATACCTCTTCGTCAGGACGGGCGCGTCGTCGCCCTTAGCGCAGCCGAGGACTGCGTAGAGGTCCTGCGCCGCGGCGGGCGCTGCGACGGCTGGCGTCGAGGCCTCGGCGGCAGCACTGTCAGCCATCGGTTCGCTGGCGCTGGCGTCTGAAATGTCTGTGGGAGGTGTGCTCCAATATGGGATGCGCAGCGATGGAGCGGCGCGGTTTTTGCAGCGCGCGCTGTCAGGTGATAGTGGGAGGCGTCTGTCACAGGCTTTGCTGGCTCCAACGCGAGGCACCGATGGCGTACAGCTCGGAGAGCGTCGAGCCAAGATAATGGCTAGCGTGACGCCCCCACTAGAATGAGGTATTCGTCGCGGCCCGTCCAACGATCACTCTGGTGGCCTCTGGGCACGCTGGCGACGAGTGCAAATAGACGCTCTCAAGCCACAATCTCCACAGACCAAGCAAAAACGCCAAAGGCGGTGGCATCGTCTGCAGCCCAGCGGTGACGAGCAGCGACTGAGAGACGCGTCGGGCTGCACCATCGTGCGGTATCCCAGCCGCGTAGCGAATCGAAGCGCCTCCGGGCCGCGGGCAGCCTCCAAGCTAGTGACAAGCCTTTGGACAGGCAAGTCAGACAAGCGCAGCCAGGGTCCCCGGCGCCCACGACAAGCACACGGCAAGCACGTGACAAGCCAGCCCACGCCGAGCCAAAGCAAAATGATCGGCGCCATCGTAGGAGCAAGAAGAGCGGCGCACCGGGCGTCGTACGACAACGGGGCGAGACGCCGGCGACGAGAGATGGAGCGGCGCGCCCTGTCGCGGCACCAGTGGGCGTGCACGCTCGAACCTGCCAACCGCGGCCACGTCCAAGCCAGGCGGCCCTGGACGTCGGAGGACGACCAGGCCCTGAGCGACGCCGTCGCCGCGGAGGAGCTCGCGGCCTCCGCTTCTCTAGGCGACGACGCGATCGGCGACGTCCACATCGACTGGGGCCGCGTCGCGCACGCGGTGGAGCAGGCGACGGGCCATAGAAGGACGGGGGCCGAGCTGCACGCGCGGCACGCGCGCCTGCCGCCGGCGCCGCCGCAGTACGTCGAGCAGATCCCGCCGGGCGCGGCGGACGATTTTCATCATGCCCAATTGCCCCGTGCGGATGCTCGTCATAGTGTCCCGACGGCTCAGTGTGAGCCCGTCCAGAAGAAGAAGCGGGGGCTTATGGGATCCATGAGGGCGGCGCACCGGTTCCTGTTTAGGAGGAGGGAGAAGACGAAGCCGCGCGTCGTCGCCGTGCGGTGTCCTAACTAGTTAATGTGAAATACGGACGACGACCCTTACACGCTAAGAGCACGCCGCCCATCCTATGACGAGACGTAGTCCTTGAACTTCGACCAGCACTCCGTCCCCTCGTCGCCCAATTCGGTCAACGCCGCCGGGGCCCCGCCCTCGAGGAAGGCCAGGGAACAGGCCTCCTTCTCGACGAGGGCCTTCAACACGTCGCCGAGCCACTCCTTGGCTTTGGGCGCGTCTATCATGATATCGGGCAGTATAGCCAAAGCCTCCAGGAACGCCGTGCTGAAGTGCGCCGGCGTCAGGACGTCCTTCTCGCTCAGAGCTAACAGTAACGTAGGTACGCGCTCCCGGTCTTTTTGTTTTCCGTCGAGCACGACATCGAGAGCCGCGGAAGCTAATAAGCTCAATCTAGAAGGCTCACCCAAGCTACTCAGCTCCTCGCGAGCACAAGCGACCACCTCGTCCACCACCTCAATGGAAAAGTACTCGGCCACGGCAGCTTTACATTTCCCGCGGTACTTGTCTTCGTCGAAAGGCGTAGAAGAGACTTCCTCCAAGTCCGTCAACGAATCCTTGGAGCGCGACTTCTTCTTCTTCTTCTTCTTGTCCTTGTCCCTCTTCTTCTTGTCTCCACCTAACAAAGCGCCGAAGCCGCCCATGCTGACGTCGCTCGGGACCGTCGCGGGCGACTGGGACCGCTCCTTCTTTGATGAGCTACGTCGGACGGAGGCCGTCGTGGTAGGTACGGTCTCCCAGCCGTCGTCGGAGATGATCGTGAGGTTGTTCGCGGAGCGGTCGCGCTTGACGCGCGTCGGCTTGCGGCCGGCCTTTTTGTCTTCCTCGGCCTGCGCGGGTGAGTGTGAAGCTTGTGTTGTGGCGGCGCGGTCTCACGACGTCGCGGCGACGACGCGAGGTCGTGGGTGGTCTCTTTTTCGGTTTTGAGCCGTTTCGAGGCGTTCCGCGGTCTCGAGGTTCTCTCACGACACGACGGCCGCGTCGACGCCATCGCGACGGCGCGGTCTCACGAAGGACGCTGAAATACGAACCTGGATGTCGTCGTGGATCTCCTGGATGGTCTTGGCCTCCTCGACCTTGCGGCGCGGCACCCAGGTGTTTTCTCTCAACTCGCGAAGATCCTTCAGCGCGAAGCGTAACCGAGCGTCCAGCGATTTATTGTTCTCGAGCTTCTTGAGCTGCTTGAAGTAGGCCTTCATGAATTTCGCGGATTCCTTCTTGTCCAAGGCTGCCGCGTCTAGTTTCTTACCAATAGAGGTCAACAATTTGGCAAGACACTCGAGCTTCTCGCTATCGGGCTCGGACGGGTCGCCAAACAACTCCTGGACGCAGTGGTGCATGATGTTCTCCTTCAGTAACCCTTGCTTGTATAGTGCGCCAATAAAAAACATGTGTCCGATATACTGCTTTCGGATCTTCGCCAATTTCCTCTCTCTCGATTCTTCATCGAGAGACTCCAGCTCGGCGATGGTCTGGCTATGGTCCCGCTCGAACTCGGCCTGGCACCTTTCTAACAGTAACCGTCGGAACTTCTTAGTAGAACCTTCGTCCTCGCCCAGTGCTTCATTGGGAGTGTTGGCCAGTTTCACGCACAACGACGCGTAGACGGACACGAAGTGGCTCTCGGTCTGGGCCTTCGTCACGATCAAGTCCACGGCGCCGGCGACGCGCTCCAGCGTCGAGAACTCGAGCGCACAAAACTCTGTGGATAACCGGTCGAACTTCTCGAGCGTGAGCTTATTTAAGATCGAATTGGCCTTCTTCGACAGGGCGGCGTCGCCGTCGTCGTCGCCCTTCTTCGCCCAGTCGGGCTTCACGTACTCCTTGGGAGGTCGCTTTTTGGGCCTTATCGGGCTTCGGTCGCGGAGTTGGCCCGTCGACGAGTGGGACCGGCCCATGGCCGTTCGATCTCTCAAAGATGAGTCGGAGCGGTGGGACGGGAATCCGGGCTTGGAGGTGTCTCTTCGCGCTTGCGCAAAGTCCCGAGACCCGAAGCCGGCGCCGGACGAACCGCCACCGGCACCGGATCTCTCGTATCGGTAGCCTCCAAAGACGCCGAGCTTTCGCTTGACCTCTTCCGAGCAGGAGCCGCAGTCCGATTCTAACTTGAGTAGATCGTCAATAGAATGTTTCGGCACGGTGTGAGCGGATCGTATCCGTCGCGGCGGCGACGCGGGGATGGCCGGCGGCTCGCGCTTCGTCGCGATCGGCGAGCAGGGCTTGAATTCTTTCGCGGTGGCCGTGAGTTTGGGGGAACTCGGCACGCTCGTCGGCGGGCTCTTGGCCGGGCTCGAAGGAGCGGCGGGCGGCGCGGGCGGCAGCGCGAAGCTCGGCACGAAGGCCGGGGCCGCGGCGTTGGGCACGAAGGCGCTCGCGGTGGCCTGCGTTTGTATATAGAGTTGGATTTTCGAAGCGCGTGCGGCGGCCGAGTCGCGCGCGCGCCGTGCTGGTTGCCGGCGTCGCCCAGCGAGGGCCGGCCCGCTGCCGCGGCGGCGGGCGACGGAGGCCGCAGCGCTGCGCCGCGTGGCACCGCGCTTTCAATTTGAACCCGACTTGCTTTTGCTTGGTTGCACTGCGGCGCGCGTTCAGGGTCTTGGCTGCTTTCACTTCAGTCATGGCTGCAGGTACGGTTACAATTGGTGGTGCAGCGGGGCACATCTTGTGATCATCGTTTCTCGTCTCGTATGGCAGGGCGTCTCGGTAGGCGATGACCATCAAGCTTGCAAAAAAGCCTCTGGGCTACTAGCGTTTCGAGAGCGCTCGTTCCTCGCCGCCGACGTGCTGGACGGGCCGCAGAGGCGTTTACGTCTCCTTTGGGCCGTCTCTTGCGAAAGGCCGGGTTTCTCTGCAATTGCTCGCGACTATTTTTTGCTTGTCCAGACGCGCGATAGGTCATCACGGGGGCAAGGCGAGCGTAGCACTCAACGTTCTCGATCACACGAGTGCGCCAGACAACGCGCGAGACGCAGGAACGCACGACCAGTGAGCTATTTTGTAATGCTTCTACGGGTAGTGACCCAGGCTCAATTTTCTCAGGATCGATTCCTGCTACGCGACCGCTGAACCGGGCGTGACAGTGAAGACTTCCGAAACGCACTCGATAGATCCGCGACTCGAGCGATACTGCTTGTGTGAGCTTGGCTCAGCCGAGCACCCAAAACCTGTTTTTTTTCAGCCCGAGCCTGGTACACGCGCTATGTACACGAGCCCACGGAAGTATACAAATCACAAATTTACGCCATCGAGGCGAGACGCCTAGACGAAGTTCTTCTTCAGCCCCTTCTTCGGCGAGACGACGGGCGCCCGCCCCGCCGCGATGGCGAGCGTCGCGAGGCGCTGCCTCAAGCTTTCCCGCTCGGCACAGATGGAGGGATGGGGCGGCTCCGGCGCGTAGCCCGCCTCGCGGCGGACGCGGACCGCGTCCTCGTCCCCCAGCCACGCCGCGCGGTGCAGCCACTTCTCGGCTTCCGCCGCGTCGCCGTCGGCTTGGCTGATGGCGTCGGCCAAAGCCAAACACCCTCGCGCGTGATCGAGCTCCGCGGCACTCCGGTAGAAGGCCGACCCGACTTCCGTGTCGGCATCTAAGTGGGGCGCCCGACCCCCATAGTACAGCACGCCCAGCGAGAAGGCCGCCTCGGAACTCCCACGCACACAAGCGTCGTGCAGGTAATCCAACCCCCGCGCGAAGGACGACGGCTCGCCTAACACTTCGGGCGGCGCGTTTTCAAAGTGCTGTTCACTTAATCTAAGTGAGGCTTGCGCGTGGCCCCGCTGCTCGGCCAAGATCCACCATCTCAAACCATCACTCACGAAGCCGTGGTCGATGCAGGCGCTGCCGTAGATGTACTGAGCTTCCGCAAACCCTTCGTCCACCAATAACAACAAATGCCGCGCCTGCTCCTCCTCCGACAGCACACTCTCCATGGCCGCGAGCGAGAAGTGCGCCCGCGCGTCTCCACGAGAAGCGCGTCTTCTACATACCACAGCGTGCGCTTCCGTGGAGGAGTCGCGGGACGGCCCTTCCACGCCTTTGCCGCACAACGGGCACTTCCTCTTCGATAGCCGATGCAGATCTAATAAATCCGCACATCTCTCGCAGATCTGGCCGCCGCAGCACGCGTAGTACGGGTCCGCGACCGTCATCGTCTTGTCTTCGCACAGAGGGCACGTCCCGAACTCCTTCTTTATTTCAGCCTCGGCGCCGTCTAAGGGTGGCCGTTCTTTATGTTTAGCTTGGTGCGGCAGCACTTCATAAGTGCGGTTGTTTATTTTCAACTCGTAGGCGCTGCCCGTCCAGCCCACTACATAGCCGTGCGCGCCGACGGCCAACCCCTCCATCGGTTCTCGTAGCTCCAGCGCGTCCCACAGCGACACGTCGGTGTGCGTCTGCTCGGCGAACTCGGCCATGGCTACTTTGTGTGGCTGCCCCAAGCTAGATCCCAGCTATGAGTGATACGCGTCGCGCTGCCCGATCGTCTCGCACGCTCGACGGCTTCTTGTGGCTGCCTCGCGCTCGCGCTCGTCTGGTAGGCTTGGACGCACGGGACAGGCTGCCCAAAAACCGAGTTTGTGTGGATCCTAGTGTCTTACTGGACGCTAGCGCATGGGAATTGTCCTCACTTGAGAGACTACAGTGCTCGCGGACCTTGCGTCTCGTTGTGTGTCAGAGAGACACTCCTGACAAGTCGTAACGACATATCGCGCACGTCGGGAAGCGGCGTGAAACTAAAGATCTCACATCAATTCCCACTGTTAAAACCGGGAAACAATGGCGTACGGCCGCAAAGTCATCCCGCCGCCCGCGACGCCCTTCGAGGAGTTCATGGCGACAACGTCCGAGCGCTTGATCGCCGCTAAAATCGATTTCATCGAGTTTTTGCGGGAGCTGCCGCCGGCGGCCTGGATCGCCATCGGCGTCGTGATCTTGGTCCTCGCGGCGTCGAGCCTGAACCTGCGCGGCAAGAAGGAAGCGGCGGCCGGCGAGGAGACCACAGACGCCGCCGAAGCGAAGGCGTCGACCAAGGTCGACGAGGCCGCCGCCGCCGCGAAGACGGAGGCCAAGACGCAGGTCGACGCCGCGGCGGGCAAGTTAGGCGTCGACGCGCCACCGGTCTCGCTGGAGGTCGTCGACCAGGCCGCCGAGCTCACGAAGGGCAAGGTCGCCGAGGGCGGCGCCGCGACGACGGACGCGGTCAAGGCGGCCGTCGCCGGCCCGGCGCAGTAGGCGTCGACGGCGACCCCCCCGACCGTAAAGAGTAGACAACGGGTCGTAGTGCGAGGGTGGCTCTCGTGCGCGCCTCGCTAGAGTCTTACAGGCCGCTAGCCCGGTTTCCTAATCGAGCCGCTCTCGCTGCCGAAAAAACGCGGCATAGCTAAGCGTGATTGAGAGGCACTTCGCGTAAAATCGAAGCACTGCAACGTAGCGAGTGAGCACGGCTGTCGCGCCTCGCGCCGACGCCGAGCAGCCAAGCAGCAGAAACCGGAGAGCACCACTGCGAAACCATGACGCGCGGCGCCGCCGAATCGAGGCGAGACGCCCACGCGAAACTGCAGTTGGCCAACCAGCAAGCGGCCGGACGACGCTTCAAGTACCTCATGCAGCAGAGCGGCCTAGGAGATTTCTTTCGCGACGGCTTCTTCGAGACGCCAGTGGAAGAACCCTCACTCAGAGTCGAACCCCTGAACGTCGGCGACAAGCGACGCAAGAATTCCGTGGACGAGAAGGTCACCGACGAACCGGACACCGTCGAGTTTTTGACTTCCCAACCGTCGGTCATTCGAGGTCAGATGCGGCCCTACCAGCTGGCGGGCCTGAATTGGATGATCCGCCTGCGCCATAACGGCTTGAACGGGATTTTAGCTGATGAAATGGGCCTGGGCAAAACTCTCCAATCTATCAGTATGTTAGGGTACCTCGAGGAGTATTCATCAGTAAAGGGTCCTCACCTCGTATTAGTACCGAAGACCACCCTAAGTGGATGGCAGAACGAGTTCGCGCGGTGGCTGCCGTCCCTCAAAGTCCTGAAGCTGCATGCTACTAGCAAGGATGAGCGTACAGCACTCGTGCAGGAGCACTTTTCCGGTAAAAGGACCTGGGACGTCTGCCTCACGACCTACGAAGTGGCGACGATCGAGGTCAACGCCCTGAAGAAGGTGCCGTGGCGGTTTCTTATAATAGACGAGGTCCAGATCAGTGTCTTATGTCTCGCCGTTCCGCGGTGCTGCGGCGCCTTCACTTCCTTCAAACGCGTCGTCTCCAGGAGAGGAGGCCGTGGGTGGTCTCTTTTCCGATTTTGGGGCCGTTCGGACGGTATCGGTCCGCGCAGGCGCACCGCATCAAAAACGAGCGGGCGCAGCTGTCGAAGACTGTGAGGTTGTTGAAGACGGAGAATCGCTTACTGGTCACGGGAACACCGCTCCAGAACAACTTGCATGAATTGTGGGCGTTACTCAACTTTTTATTACCGGACGTCTTTGCGTCCGCGGAGCGTTTTGACGAACTCTTTAACTTGCAGTCGTCGGATCGGGACAAGACCCACAAATTAGTGGAGCAGTTGCATCGCTTGTTGAGACCGTTCATGATCAGGAGACTCAAGGCTGATGTGGAAAAAGATCTCCCTCGAAAAACGGAAACGATATTGTTTACATCATTGGCACCTATCCAACGGGACGTCTACAAGCAGTGTCTGCTGCGGGAGATCTCGACCGTACAGGGCAGTGCGGCCCAGAAAGCGCGCGGGCCTCTCTTGAATCTCGTGATGCAATTGCGGAAATGTTGTAATCACCCTTATCTGTTTCCTCATGTTGAAGACAGAACACTACCGGCTCTCGGCGAACATTTGATTGATTCATGTGGGAAGTTGAAAGTACTGGATAAACTCCTCGCAAGGCTGAAGGAGCGCAACCATCGAGTTCTTGTTTTTTCGCAGATGACGCGCATGCTGGACGTCCTGGAGGACTTCCTGGTCATGCGGTGTGGATGCGGCGTCTTCCATTGAACCTTGCGCCATCGACGCGCATCGTTTCCATCTCACGATGACGTGGGTGGTCTCTTTTTCGATTCTGAGCCGTTTCGGACCGCGTCGGGGCCGTCGCGGCGTGTCGGAGAGAGCGCGGTCGCGTCGATGGCGTCTTCGCGAGACCACGTCGCCGCGACGCCGTCGATGAGAGTCGCTCGCCACGCAGGGGCCACCGCTACGTCCGCGTCGACGGCTCCACGCCCCACGAACTGCGGGAGGAGCGCATCGAGCAGTACAACGCCCCTTCTTCGCCCTTGTATTGCTTCCTGTTATCTACAAGAGCGGGCGGTCTGGGAATCAACCTCCAGACCGCGGACACTGTGGTATTGTACGATTCAGACTGGAACCCGCAGGCCGACCTGCAGGCCATGGACCGGTGCCACCGCATCGGCCAGACGAAACCGGTACATGTCTACCGACTCGTCACGGAACAAACGGTAGAGGAGAAGATCATCGAACGGGCCCACCAGAAACTGAAGTTGGATGCCGTCGTCGTGCAGTCCGGACGGCTGCAAGATTCGCAAAAGAAGCTCCAGACGGCGGAATTGCTGAAGGCCGTCCGCTTCGGCGCCGACAAGGTCTTCCGGGCGAACGACGAGCTCAGAGACGAGGACATCGACGCGATTATAGAAAGGGGCCGGAAGCGTACCGAGGATATTAATCAGCGGCTGGAGGAGGCGTCGAAGGGCGACTTGCTGGATTTCAAGCTGGACGGGGGCGTGTCGACGGTGTGGGAAGGGACCGACTACGCTTCCAAAAGAGTGACGCCGTTTTTGTTGGACACGGGCAAACGCGAGCGGAAGCAGACGTACAAGGCCGACATCTATGCGGCGGAGAACGAGGTCGGCGAATTACTAGGCGAACCTTCTCGTAAAAGAACTTCCAAAGCAGTGGAAGAAGTATATGACGACTCGGACATGCCCGAGGTGCTGCGGATGCCGTCGCTGTCGGATTTCCAGCTGTTCCCCGGGCAGGAGCGCTTGAAGCAACTTAGGGATGTGGAGCGACGACGATTCTTACAATTAACAGATACGCCGGAAAAGAAGCAGGCCCTGTTGAGAGACGACGACGCGCTCGCTACTCTAGTATTGCTGGATTCCGACGACGCGGAAGAAAAAGAGCACTTACTCAGTGAGGGGTTTCCGGACTGGCACCGGGGCCACTTCCAGCAGTTCGTGCGGGCGTTGTCGAGGCACGGGAGGGATGACCTAGAAAGGGTTTCCGAAGACGTGTTCGGCAAGAGCGAAGGGGAGGTCACGAGGTACAACGAGCGCTTCTGGAGCGACGGTGCGGAGCATTTCCCGCCCGAGGAATGGGCGAGACTCGTCAAAAGTGTAGAGAAGGGCGAGAAGAAGCGGCAAGAAATGACGGGGCTGTTGGAAGCTGCGAGAAAGTTCGTGGGCCTCTTCTCGGAGACTCCGGAGAAGCTCGAGCTCAGGTTCAACCCGCCCGGGACCGCGGGCTTCCCACCCACCACCGTTACTAGACATGATGAAGAGAGAATCTTGCTTGAATTAGTGTGTGAACATGGCTACGGCGAGTGGCGCAAGATTAGATCCGACTTCCGGTCGAGACCGGAATTCCAGTTCGACTGGTTTTTGAAATCCTTGGACCCGGAGCAGATCGGTAGGAGGTGCGAGGTGTTGATTAGGTCTGCGGAGCGGGAGATGGCGGAATTGCAGAGGAGGCACGACGCGTACATCGACGCGGCCAAGGCGTTAGCTGCGGCTCGGAAAGGTGCTCCTCGCGACCCTTCGACGGGCAAGCCCCTGACCCAACCGCAGCGCGTCGCCCAGATGTTCGAGCAGATGGTCGCGGACAAAAATAAACAAGATGTTATTCGAGAGAAGGCCAAGGCCGAGAAGAAGTCGAAGAAAAGGGCGTCTCCTGTTCAGTCTCAGCCGCCGAAGAAGGCCGTCAAGGTCGTCCACGTGCCGCCGCCGCCGCCGCCGGCGCCGGCGCCGCCTCCAGTCCCAGTAGGACCGCCGCCGAAGCCGCCGCGGACGGCGCTGCGGTGTTACATGCGGAATCATGTAAGGGAATTGCGGCGGGCCCAGCCGGGCGCCTCCGAGGCGCAACTGAAAAGTATTCTGACGGGCATGTGGGCCGAGGCTTCGGACTCGGAGCGGAAGGAGATGGAACGGCGGTCGGAGCTCGACAAGGTGCGGTACGAGCGGGAGGCGGCCGAGTACCGGTCTCGCGGTGGGGTGCTGCCGGGGGTGTAAGAGAGTTGGAGTTTACGCTCGTACTACTGCGCCGGCGCATTCCGGGGACTCGAGTGATGCGGTGCTCCGTTCGCGAATTGCCTCTGGCACTCCTTCGAACAGACGGGGACCTTCGGCATCTCACGCCAACCGCCGCATTGGATGTGGGCCTCGGCGCCGCAGACGTGACATTCTACAATCTCACCTGGGCCATTTTCTTGGCGCGCCGACTCCGGGCCTTTGGTCGTCCAATGCTC
>JACLAC010019962.1_pt1 | contig 13435 bp, 10 predicted proteins | sample 8027881 | NCBI WGS metagenome assembly JACLAC01 (sample SAMN15725517, study PRJNA655200) | protist metagenome | isolation source: fluorescence activated cell sorting (FACS) single amplified genomes of... | place: Spain: Blaines Bay Microbial Observatory, Mediterranean Sea | collected 2016-01-19 | reverse complement strand
CTCAATGATTGAACGGTTCAACATGTCGCTGCTGTTCATTACACACAATCTCGGTGTTGTTGCACATGCGTGCGACAAGATTGGCGTGATGTATGCCTCACATCTTGTCGAACTGGGCGACAAAGAAGAAATCTTTGAGAAGCCCCAACATCCTTACACCATCGGGCTGTTGAACTCTATTCCACGCATGGACGTCACCGAGAAGTGGCTCACACCCATCGATGGTTATGTTTGCAACATGCTCGAGCCTCCAGCAGGGTGCAAATTTAATCCGCGATGCCCGCATGCGATGGATATCTGTCGTGAACAGATTCCGGAATGGAAGGAAATTGCCCCCGGGCACTTTTCGGCCTGTCACCTCCATTCCATGACCTAAGGAGGAGACACCGTGGCCAAAGCAATGCTCGAAGTAACAAACCTGCACAAACACTTCACCTTGCATGGTGACTTCGTCTCACGCCTTGCCGGGAAGACACAAACGCTAAAGGCGGTTGACGGCATTTCGTTCCACATCGAATCGGGCGAAACCCTTGGTCTCGTTGGAGAGAGCGGCTGCGGCAAATCGACGACCGGCCGACTCATCACCCGTTTGGTGGAACCGACTTCAGGCGATATTCGTTTGAAGGGCGAAGATGTTCTTCAGTTTGAAGGCAAGAAGCTCCTCGAATCCCGCAAGGCCATGCAACTCGTCTTTCAGGATCCTTACTCGTCGCTCAATCCACGTAAGACGATTATGCAGATCCTGGAGCGTCCACTCGAGATCCATAATCTTGCCGAAAACTGGACAACAAAACGCGAGCGCGTCCTAGAACTCCTGAACCTTGTCGGGCTGGGCCGAGAACATGTAGATCGATATCCGCACGAGTTCAGCGGCGGCCAACGTCAACGCATTGCTATTGCTCGGGCTTTAGCCGTGGATCCAGAGTTCATTATCGGCGACGAGCCCGTCTCGGCACTTGACGTCTCTGTTCAAGCACAGATCCTCAACTTGTTTCGTGAGCTCCAGGAGAAATTCTCCCTCACCTACCTCTTCATCGCACATGATCTGAGTGTAGTGCGACACATCAGCGATCGGGTCGCGGTGATGTACGTGGGCAAAATCGTTGAGCTAGGGCCCGCGAGCGAGATCTTTGCCAATCCCCAACACCCGTATACAAGCGCTCTCATGGCGGCGGTGCCAGAAGCGGATCCGAAAAAGCCAGCGCCAAGGCTGACGCTGCGAGGAGAGCTCGCAACTCCCATCGACCCCCCTCCGGGATGCCGCCTTAATGGGCGCTGCCCCAAGGCGACACCCGAGTGCGGAGAAATTACGCCGCCGCTTCTAGAGCAAGCGCCAGGACACTTCGTGGCGTGCCATAACCTCTAGACGCCCGAGCTTACGCAGGCTATTCAAGCGCATAAAGGCACACGGTATTAGTGGGCTAACCGCACGAAGTGTGCGCCGCAGACACACTTCGTGCGCAAGCATCAATCCAGTTGATGGCGTGAATCCGGGCCCCTATCCCCTGCGGTCTCGCAGCATAGGATCTATCACCCTACAAGCATTGTCAGTTTCCCGCCGCTAGCGGGGTCGGCACCATCCTCACAAGCCAGCCTATCGTGGACCTTTGCCCTGGGAGGTGACCGGTTCGGGTTTAAGGCATTTCATTTCAAGCTGCTCGTTTTCGAAAACAATCAGACGCACATACCCCAGCGAGCTATAGAACCGTGCAAGGCTGTAATGCTGCCGCTATTCGTCAATGGGACGGCGGGCATCGTTGCGCCCGCCCAACCCGTGTTGGTTCGGACAGGCGTCGCAGAACCGGCTGTTCCAGCCTCCAACGAACGCGTTCTGCGTCCGCTTGCGGCGGTGTACTCGTCGCTGAGCCTTTAACCGTTCATGCAGCATCACGTTGCCATAACCTGAATCGTGTTCGCCGTTGTTCGTCAGCCCACCGATACGCGATGAACCGCATATTGGGTTCTTCAATGGGTCACACGTCACGTTACAACTCATCGCCACCGCCCGCCGCCGCCGGCAACGGATTCAGCCGCGTGTTCTCCTACTCGAGCTCGCGCATTCGTTTCGCATCCCCAGACCGCTGTCGTGCCGCCCGTCGACGTCCACCAGTAGACACTCTGGCCCGATCCGCCGTAATGGCTCGGCAAATCGAGCCACCGTCGCGCCTGCCTTATACGTCGTGAGAAAGCCGATGAGCAGGGCTACGCCGTACCGCTTACCGTTCATCTCGCGACCTCCGTCGGGTCAATGTACCGGCCAAATTCTCTCGACTCGTAGGGCGACGTTCTTTGGGGAAGCTCACGACCCTGCGCGAGCGCAAGGCTAAGTCCGACGACCCACTCCGCAAGCACGGGTTTGTTCGGTCAAGTTAGGCCGATACGGGTAGAAGGCGCAAAGCAGCCCGTAGGACGTGTCAGAGCGTTAACCGAGTCCAGTAACGCCGCCAGGCTGCTCGCAACAACCTACCTGATCATCCGCACTTGGGTGTATCGGGGAGGAAGCGTCCCAATCGGGACGCGCGGCACCACCGCAGGTGCTGCGTGTTTCCCTGTGCTTCGCCTAGCGTTCGACAAGTCTTGGATCGAGGATATCCCGGAGGCCGTCGCCAAAGAGGTTGAATGACAGCACCGAAATGCAGATAGCAACCCCTGGGAAGACTGCAATCATGGGGTGCGATTCCATATGCTCTTGTGCAGCGCTCAAATCGGCCCCCCAATCCGGGGTCGGGGGCGAGCTGCCAAGGCCGAGGAACGAGAGCGCGGCTATGATCAGGATCATGTAGCCGAGGCGTACCGTGGCATTGACGATAAGCGGGGAGACGCAATTTGGCAGCACTTGCGCCATCGCCGTTCTAAACCGACCCTCACCCATGATGTGAGCCGCCTCTACATACTCCTTCTGCGACTCGACCAACGCGGTGCTTCGAGACAAGCGGGCAGCTTCGGGCATGAACGCGAACCCAAGCGCAAATACCAAAATCGCGTCATTCCAGAACCCCTCTAGCTTCCACTCGCGGGCCAGCGTCACGATAAGCAGGTATAACAACAGTCCTGGAAACGCCAGAAACCCATCGACGAATCGCATTGAAATCGCATCCACGCGACCGCCGAAATAGCCTGCGAAAATCCCCAGTGGTATTCCAAGGGAGAGTCCTAAAGCGACCGCAGCAATGCTTACCGAGATCGTCCGTTGGCCACCGTACAGCACGCGGGAATAGATATCCCGACCTATTCGATCAGTGCCAAAATAGTGTTCGGTACTCGGACCTTGTAGACGTTCGCGGTAATTAGGCTTAATGGGATTATGGGTAGCAAGCCAGGGCGTGAGCACCACCAACGCTAACAAGATCAAAATCATGACCGAGCCAATAGTGGCAGTTCTGCTCTTAAGCAGTTCACTCAGCGCAGTAGAAAAACTCGTCTTCACTCGACGCCAGCGAATACGCCAAGGTGTCTCATCCTCGCGAAGGGTATCGACCCGACGACGGGCGTCTAGTTGGGCATCAACTTGCGACATCAGAATATCCTTCGTCCGTTAGCCCAGCCCAACACGAGGGTTGAGTACGCGATACAGCAAATCAACGAACAAGTTAACCAGCACCACAAATACGCCCAAAACAAGCACGCCTGCTTGAATCACTGGATAGTCCCGAAGCAAGATACCTTGATAGATAGTGAGGCCAATTCCGGGCCACGCGAAAATGGACTCAAGCACTACAGTGCCGCCCATTAGATTTGCTAGTTGCAACCCGCTAATCGTTATCGTCGGAATCAGTGCATTGCGCAGCGTATATTTGTAGATGACACGCCGCTCCGGCAAGCCGAGCGACCGACCTGTATCGACATAATCCTTATTTATTTCGTCGAGCATACTCGAACGCGTAAGCCGAGTTGTAAAAGCCGCTTGTCGAAAGCCGACCGCCACGGCCGGAAGGATAAGATAAATAACGCTTTTCGCCAGGTTCTCGTCTGGCGAAACGTAACCAGAAGAAGGTAGCCACCCTAAGTGAAGAGAAAACAACAGGATGCATAGGATCGCAAACCAAAATTCCGGTATCGAGATACCAATCAACGAAGTTGTCTGCGCTGTATAGTCAGTAGCACTGTTGCGCCTGACGGCAGCGAGCGTCCCGAGCGGAATAGCAATCACTATCGATATTCCGATCCCGATAAGGGCCAGGTACAGAGTGGCGGGAATACGCTCAATTAGCTCAATGTAGACTGGGCGGCGGGTGACCATCGATTTGCCGAAATCACCTTGCACTACATGGGCCATCCAGTAGAAGTACTGCATGTATATTGGCTTGTCGAGCCCGTACTCTTTCTCAAGTGCTTTGCGGATCTCTGGGTCGTCAATCATCTCCTCGTCTGCAAGTGTGTCGATGACATCACCTGGGAGTAGCTGCACGAACCCGAACACCACAATCGATAAGATTAAGATGACGGGAATGAGCTGAATAAGGCGATTGATCGTGTAGACCAGCATGGAATGTCCTACCGGATTTTGTATAGGGCGGCGGACCGAGCCCGGTACCTTGAGAGAGGTGAAGGCCGCCCGTGGAGTCGAGCGGCCTTCAAACGCAGGCGCTTAAACCTTAGGAAGGTTATCCTTCGATATAAGCAGTCCGGACGCCAGCGCCACGCGTGCTCGGCGGACCGGCGATGGCCGGCTGATAGCCCTTCACGCGTTTGTGAGCAGCCGAGGTTAACGGAATGCAGTGCGTGTAGATCAAACCGCAATCATCGTTAAGAATGCTTTCTACCTCGGTGTAAAGCTCCTTTCGCTTGTTGATGTCAGTGTGCTGACGGGCTTCCATGATCAGCTTGTCTGCACGCTCGTTCTTGTAACCCGTCCGTTTCATCGTGGATGAACCCGTAGAGAGTACGTTACGTGCGTACCAGCCATCTGGCTCGAATCGATAACTATTGGCAGTGGAATCTACCCCGTAGTCTCCCTTGTCGTACTTCTTCCTCAGTACCGGGTTGTCGAACACTTCATTGGTGGCCTTGAAGCCGGCATCAAGCAACATCGAATGCACAAGCTCCGCAGTATTGCGCATGTACTGGTAGGTATCACGTGCAACGACTTCAAGACGCGTGCCTTCGGCCTTCAATTTCCGCAAGATGTGTCGTGACTTCTCGGGATCGTACTCTTTGACGTTCTTGATACCTTCCATGTGCCAAGGACTTGTCGAGGCGTAGAAGCCGGTTAACTCTTCAGAGAGCCCATTAAACACGGCATGGTGTATCGCTTCGCGATCAATCGCGTGGGCAAGCGCTTGACGCATTAGCTTACCGTCCTTGCCCTTACTCATCGCCATCGGGCCCTTTTTCATCTGGACCGCGAGGTATCCGGTACCAACCTGAGGGATCCCCCAAGTATTGTATTCGCCACCGGAACCTGTGTACTTCTTGATGAACTCAGGCGCATCGGCGTAAGACATGTTTTCAATCATGTCGACTTCATCGGTACGCAAAGCCGTCAGTCTAACTTTGTCTTCTTTCTTGGGATAACCATCGATTGCGTCGAGGTAAGGCAGAGGGTTCCCTTGCGCGTCGGTCTCGAAGTAGTTTTCGAATCGAACGATCTCGGTTTTTGCGTAACGTTTCCAGCTTTTGAACTTGAACGGGCCGCAGCCGATGGGATGGGTATCGACTTGGTCTACGCTGTCCGGCGCGATCAGGTTGACGGGATACCACACGGTATTGGACGCGAAGATGGCGTTCGGAGCTTTCAGGTTGATCGTCAACGAGTGCTTGTCGTGGACTTTTATTGATTCCACCGCCTGCAGACTGGCGCGGGTGAAGGCATGTGAAGTCTTCGGATTCATGATCCGTTCGTAATTCCACTTCACCGACTCGGCATCCACATCCCGGCCGTTGTGATACTCAACACCTTTGCGCAGCTTATAGGTGTAGGACTTCATGTCCTTTGAGATCTCATAACTCTCAGCAATACCTGGCGTGATTTCCATCTGCAGGTTGATGTCGAGTAAGCCCATCGATGTGGGTGCTAGCGGATTGGACACGTAGTAGATGATGTTTCGGTGGGGGTCGAGTCCCCGACCGTCAACCCGGGTAGCAAACCGCAGGGTTCCACCTTTTTTTGACTGGGCTTGAACCGCGGCATTAAGGCCACCGGCGGCGATTCCCGCTGCCGCTACAGCACCAGTTGACTTCAGAAAGTCGCGACGGGTTGTGAAAGTTTCCGCCATAGTCTGATCCCTCCTGTCTTTCTCATTCTCATATCAGCAAGGGCGTGCCGAGCTGCTAGATATTCATCGAATTCGCCCGAAATCGGTTCGGGGGGTGAATCATACGCATAGGCGTGGTTGCCCCGCAACGCCAGCACAAAAGCCTTGGCGGGACCGGAACGAAGGAGCTAGAGCGCGAACTTTAGCGGGTGTGAACCGCGGCTCAAGTTTCGTTCACCGGGTCGCCACGTTGGTCCTGGCCACGAACCCGGAGCTCTCATTTCGGCGGCTCCAAGTTTGCGAGTTAAAGGGGCACGGTGAGGGCAACGGTGCACGTCCGACAGCCCGCTGAGTCACGGCGGGCACCCCGGGCTCGAAATCTGGTGAAACACAGGGGCAGAGATCCGCACACCGTGACGTCAATGCGCGTGACGGCTTTCATGGCGCCCAGTCCAAGGAGGCGCGCGCGCTATGACGTCTAGCGACTCGAGCACATTGAGGCAGGGATAAATCTTTGGTGCGACCTTGGCGGGAGCGCTACCACCATGGCGTCACACCAATGGCAAGATTGAGCTGCGGTCGTTTCTACCAAGAGCGCAAGCCACACCCGAAGCCCGGATTACTTGGGGGCTACGAGACGGCGCCAAGTGGGTAAATGCAAGGACTCTTGTCGCTATTTCATCGCAACGCGACTGGGCTCTCTCCCCACTTGGCAACATCGAGTTTCCAGCGATACGCCCGCGTTGTCTGTGTCGGGGTCCAACGAGACGAGACAGTAACTCGGTACATGAGCGCCTGGTTTTACGTGGTTGGCGCCGAATTGCTGGAGGTGACCGTCGAGTACACGGAGAAGTCAGATCGGTGCGTCATGGGTGCAGGCGAGGCCAACAGGGCATCCCAGCGAGTCGATGCAGTTCTCTAAGTACGGCGGATTCGCCGGTTCGCTTGGCGACGTTTTTTTCGAGCGAGGGACCCAGGAAACAAGAGGGCGGCCCAATCGCAACCGCTGCTACCGCTTTTATGTGGCACTGGAGGAGTGGTTCCGTCGAACAACGCCGTGGTTGCTGTGAGAGCTTCTCTGGGCAAGACGACCCGTCTTGCCCTAGACAGGCGTCAAATACCCGAGCTGTTGAAACAGCACCAAAGCGAAACCACCGCCATTCGTCAGGAAAAATCCGCCGCAATGGATTGCGCAACGACGCTCCCATCACTGACGGCATTCGTTAGCTGTCCAGCGAAACCTGAACGCAACGCACCGACGGCGTATACGCCGGGCAACGAGGTCGCCAATGAATCATCGACACGTACTGCCTCTCCTTGGCGAACGAGTGATGCAGGCAACAGTGTCATGCGGGGCTGCAAGCCGACGAAGGGAAATACCGCACGGCATGCAATGTCTATCTCTTCGCCGTCGCGCGACGCGATGCGTAGACCCTCAACAGAATCGTTACCGAAAACCTCTATGACTTTTGACGACCAATAGAATCGAATGTTCTCAGCTTCAGCCGCGCGGGCCGTGTATTGCTGCCTGGCGGATAGCCGATTGCCTCGGTGAATGAGTGAGATCTCGGAAGCGAACTCCGTGAGATGCAATGCTTCCTGCAGGGCCGAATCCCCTCCCCCTACCACGGCCACCTTTTCGCCGCGGAACAGCCCAGCATCGCAAAACGCACACTGAGATATTCCCCGACCCCACAACCTCTCCGCGCCCGGGACAGTGAGAGGCAAGAGGGAGGCGCCCATAGCCAGAACGACACTGCGTGTCTTGTGCTCAGTGACAGTGTGTGTCCCGGTGGTGCCGGGCGCGGGCGCTTGGGTCTGGACGATCATAGGCGAGGCATTGAGATTCAGATCGGTCACCTCGCCATTGATGATCTGCACACCAAGCTCAGCTGCTTCGTTGTAAAGACCGGTGGCGAGCTCGGCGCCCGAGGTAGGACTTGCGGACGGATAGCCGTCCAATTTTCCTACGTTAACCACAAGGCCGCCTGGCAACTGACACTCTACGATCCCCACTGCAAGGCCCATTCGAGCGCAATGGTATGCGGCGGTCAGCCCGCTGATCCCTGCCCCAACCACAATGACGTCTAATTCACCTCGACGACGCCTCATCCCCCGGTCTCACTCTCAATCTCGAGGGCAGCGGAGATTCGACACGCTGGAAAACCCCACGTCGGAAAATACGCTTGTTGGGCAATTGGTACGTCACCGCCAGCGACAACTACGGTAATGTCGTCAGGTGATTCGACAACGGGCAAGCGACCGGAATGCGCCGCTGCGTCGAGCCACCTCGGCGCACCCGACGCGGCGACTACCTTTTGCTTGATCCACAGTCGTTCCCAAAGGTTTGTGGCCATACGCCCTTCATCGTGTAGATAGTGTTTGACGTCGTCCTTAGACCACCCTTTATCGAACAGTGCGCGCGCAGTGAACGGAGCAACAACAACGGCGACGTGTCCGCCGTGAGCCATTGAAAAAGCCGAGGTAGCAGAGCCCATCACGCTCGCGAGCTCCTCGATGCCTCCGGTAACGTTCACGATCGATTCCGCCCGCATCACAGTCAGGACAGTTTCATCGGGCCCGAAGCCCAGCTCGACATGCAGCGAGTCCCATGGGTTGGCCGACGTATTCTCAGCAAAGCACAAAGAATAGCGGCCCGGGTGCCCTAAACCGGCAAACGACACTGCCCCCGGCCACCCGCCTCCCACGTTATGCATTACGAGTCGAACCGCGCGCCCAATCGCCGCACTTCCCCGCCAGCCCGGTCCCAACGCACCGAATCCGTCGTTGATTTCAAGCCGTTCACTCGCCGGACCGCTCACAATGAGAAGCGGCGCGACGTTCTCATCGGTAGTCTGCACACCGCGCAAATTGAACTCAGGCGATGCAATTGCGCGTACCGCGGCAAGCACCACCGGAAGGTGCTCGGGCGCGCAACCTGCCATTACCGCGTTGACTGCAACCTTCTCGACACTGGCTACACCCTTGAGCGGATCCAGCTCACCCAACACCTCACTGCGGCGACTCGCCGTCCCCATAAGCATGCGGTCAACCGCTTCCAAGGTCGGCGGCACAACAGGCAAGCCATCTGTCCAGCCGCGTCGATAGAACGCTTCATTAACTAGCGATACCGCATCATCGCCCCGAAAGACTTCCACGCGCTGTCTGGGAAAAATCGCCGCTTGATGCAAGCGGCGAGTCATTCCTTTTTCCTCGGCTCGAGCCCTCAACGTATCGTCGATGAACTCGCCCGAGGTTCGCTGACCCGCAGGGTTCAGCGTCCAAAGCGCTACCCCTGCCACAGAAGCACCCTCAGCCGCTGGGAGCTTTCGGCCAGGATTGAGGCAAGACGATCTGTTTTGCGACCGGATAACCGAGCATCCCATTGTGGGCAAACGTCATGGCATTCGTACGCAACTGATCTCCCGTCACGGCAATCATAAAATCATCGGGATCCAACACGATCGGAACCAATCGTTCTGGATCGTCGCTCTCGGCAAACACCGCTGGCGCCTTTCCAAGATTCACGAAGTCGGCCAAGGTTCGCTGCCCAGGAACGAGATTGGTGTATTCGCCAATATATCGCTCGAACTTTCGAGCCGTCATCCTCGCGTGGTCATACAAATACTGCTTGACATCTTGCTTGGTGAAGCCCGATTTCGCGATGGTTTCTGCGAGCACCGGGCTCACTACCAGCAACGGTCGCAAGGTCCCGGTCGCAAGCCCGATAGTGAAACAGAGCTGCCATCCTTGCTGCTTCAAAACCCCATCACTTAAGTACGGCAGGATCTGCTCGGCTGAGCTTCCAAACGCCGATGCCAGCACGTCACTGCCGGTATAACGCGCGATCGTTACTACATTGTCGCCCCGCGCGAACCCGAAGTCCGCACTCAGCGGCTCCCAGCCAATAGTAGCCAGGACATCTTCATTCTCAGCCAACACGACGCGCCAAGTGTTTCCGTACGTCCCCTTGTCGTTTTGATGCAGAAGGAACCCAGCAACGTTCCGCAGATAGAGCCGCCAAAACCGCCCTATTGTCGTATTTGCCTGAAATCCGTCACGCAACGCGCCTTGTTCAAAGTTAAACCCAAGCTCGCGAACGATCGGGCCGTTCACGAAAATGAGGGTCTCCGCGCCGGGGGTGTTACCGCTGTGCTCCACCCCATAATCAGGATCGGCCATCGCCTGTGCCAGCGCCACCAAGATGGGCATGTATTCGGGTCGACACCCTGCCATGACACCGTTGACAGCGACATTCCACGGGGTAGCGCGCCGATTATCCGGCAACAGGATACCGAGCTCCTCGTCAGGCGCCTTGTCGGTGAACCGCAGGAATGCCTCGACTTTCTCCGAAGTCGGCGGCACGCAAGGCAGGCCGTCGCTCCACCCGTTCTCGTAAAACAAGCGATTGACTTCGTCAAAGCTTCCTTCAAAAACGACGTCTCGCGGCGCCGGCTCATTCACGGCGACGGCAGGAGGCGGGGCCTCAGTGAGGTTTTCGATGACTTGAGCCAAGGTCGTATTGAGAACATTCTCGCGAAGTTCATCGATGGTTTGGCCATCAACGTGGCCAGGGACCTCGGACAGAGGCAAATTGGGCATCCCTAAACCAACGGACGTGGTGGCCGCTTGGCCGGTAAAGCCCTCACACACGAGCGAAGCACTCGGTACCCCCGCCCCTTCAGCAACCGCGCTTACCCGCAACACGGCGGGTGTGCAGCTGCCTCAGCAGCCCATCCCGGAAATCACCGCGTCCGCGCCCAGTTCCTTGAGCTTGGCGGGCAAATTCTCGAGGATCTCATGCTCCTCATCACCGTGGGTCGAGCCGAATTCAGAGTATCGAATGAACTTGATACCGGGGAAACGCTTCTCGAGCTCAGTCTCCAGCCAAGGAAAGATTTCATCGCCACGGAATAAGTAGTCCCAAAGCTCGCAGACCGTCTTACCTTCCAGGGTGTCAAGCCGGGGAGCTAGCTCCGTCAGCTCAACGGTTTTTTCACTTCTCGGCCAAACAACCGAATAAAACCCGTCATTGCCGCTCATTTTTTGACCTCCTTCCATCGAAAAACCCCAGTTTGCACACCAGCGGATCTACGCTAAATCCGGCTCGACTCAAGAGTGCCCGGGACTATTTGTGGTCGTATCTTTCCGCCGACTGGGGCGGGATGCAATCGCGCCAGGTAACGCCTTGTACCGACGTGTATCCGCTACCACTGTGTCAGGGTGTTTGTCTGTGTCTGCACTCCATAACGTTTTGGGGCACCTAGTGTCCGACTCCACCTTCTGATTCCACAGTTCGATTACACGTCCGTCGGCGTGTGTCCGTGCACTTTACTCGCTCGCAACATCCGGCAGCTGTTTCCAGCGATGCTAAGCCAGGCGGACGCAGATCGGCCAGTCTTTGCAGGGAGCCGGCCCGAAATCCCGTCCCCAGAAACAACAAAGGCGCCCGAGGGCGCCCAAAAAAAGAATGACCATCCTTGGTCCAATTTCCCTTAAAACGGCCGTCCGTGGCCAGCTGCTTCCCTATGCGACCATCCATGGCCAGGTTTCATCCTGAAACCGGCGTCCTGCCGCTGCGACTCCTTGTCATTCAGCCAATCCTTGGCTGAGGAACTGGTGAGCATCCTGCCCTTGTCCGTTCGGTATCCGTTCCGGGTCCGCTTCTTTGTTATGTATTCCCTGCTTCCTTGGGGGAATTCCTTACGTCATCAATCCGTAGAACCTGCCGGCGTTCTCGCAAGTGATCATCCGCACCTGATCGGCAGGCAGATGCCCGAACTGCTGCTCGATGTAGTAGTCGGACTCTGGCCAAACACCGTCGCCATGCGGGTAATCAGAGCCCCACATCAACGTCTCTACACCCATCTCTTCGACCAGCTTCGTGCCAATCGTGTCGAACTGGAACGTCGCTTTGCACTGTCTGCGCCAGTAGTCGCTCGGCTTCATCTTCAGTCCGAGATCCGTAAACCGGTCTTCCCACTCGAAGTCCATACGATCGAGCGCATAGGGGATCCATCCAATGCCGCTCTCGCCGAACGCAATGCGAACGTTGGGATATCGCTCCAGCACAGCACTTCCGATCACCGCGGCCATGATGTTGACGAGGTTCATCTGGAAGCCCGACACCACAGTGAAAAACACCGCGCGCTTCGACTCCGGGGGCGTATTCTCGAGCACCTCAGGCGATATCGCCGGGAACGTATGGAAGTGCAACGGCAACCCGACATCGTTCACCGCCTTCCACAACGGCTCCCAGCACGGGTGCCACATGGGCTCCATATCCCACGAGCACGAGAGCTCGAGCCCGCGCAGCCCCAGATCGGCGACTCGGTATACCTCTTTCGCCGCGGCGTCGATGTCCCCGTAGGGGAGGCAAGCGAGCCCGATCTGACGCTCGGGGTAAACACGGCAGAAGTCCGCAAGCCAATCGTTATAGATACGGAACATCTCCGTTGAGGCCTCGGTGTCACGCAGTTTCGTGGCGGCACCAAGGATCCCGTACATCACTTCGGCATCGACACCATCGCGTTCCATGTCTCTGATGCGCAGATGCGGATCGGAGACGCGGCGAACATCATTCTTTCCGTCCTCGTAGAGGTTGGTCGCCGCCATGAGATCGGCGCGCTTGTGCTGACCGGGCATGTACTTCGCGCCTGCCGGCCCTACGCCATTTTTCAACCCAAACGACATCCCGTTCTGGCACGTCCAGAAGGGCCCGTCGGGGCCTTCCGTCACGAAAGGCATGCGTTCTTTTAACTGGGGAGTCGCTTCAGAGCGAAATATCTCTGGCGGCATCCAACATAGATCGATGTGACAGTCAGCGGATATCCGGTTGTATTCCACTAGCTCATTTCCTTTCGCGGGCCGTATAGTTATTAATTATAGAGCACGGCAACTATCGAATGTTCGTTAGATTCTATCCTACTTCATTACCAGGTTTCCAGCCCGAGGCATCTTTCGAATGGATCGCCCCGTGACGGAATCAGCAACTTTGGCCCCGGGCTGGCGCAGCCATTTGCTTGCCATGAACGATCCGGATGCCGTCATGGTCGTGCCCACTGGTCGGGCACTTGGCGCGGAGATCCTGGGCGTCGACCTCTGCCAGCCCATCTCGGCCCGTCTGGCCGAGCGCTTGCGCCAAGCCTGGAGCGAACATGTGGTCTTGCTGTTCCGCCAACAATCGCTATCGGCAGAAGCTCAAGTTGCCGCCGCAAGCATCTTTGGCAAGCCCGAGGTGC
>JACLAC010008881.1_pt1 | contig 13437 bp, 15 predicted proteins | sample 8027881 | NCBI WGS metagenome assembly JACLAC01 (sample SAMN15725517, study PRJNA655200) | protist metagenome | isolation source: fluorescence activated cell sorting (FACS) single amplified genomes of... | place: Spain: Blaines Bay Microbial Observatory, Mediterranean Sea | collected 2016-01-19 | reverse complement strand
GGAGGTGATTGCTATCATCATCATCATCAAAATCATCTTCATCACTGTAATCGCTATCATCATCATCATCATCATCATTTTTTGCATGACTCAACATCACCGTCATCATTATCGTAATTACAATCGCTGTCATCATGATAACCATTGTTATAAACAGGGAGAGATTTATCCGAACCCCCCTGTTACACTCGTGGAAGCATCGCCAGAGGTTAAATTTTGATCAGGAGACAAGAGAACTCATATTTTATGTTCGGTACTAAGAGATGGAACTATGTAAACTATGTAAACACGCATGATTATTGCAATAGACATTACTTTTATCACTGTGAAGGTGAAAGAGACAGTCAAGGTTTCTAGACGGAGCTTCCGTACAATGGTGAGTCTGGGTATTGTCTTCTGCAATTGTTGTAATCTTTGTATATGACATCAAAACTAGTTTATCATCATCATCTCAATATCAAAGGTCTACCCTTGTCGCCATTGTCCATTTGTTGGAGACCAGTACGCCGTTCTTCAGGTCCACCTTCATATTTTCTTTTTTTGAAAAACATCTGTTCACAATCTCATTATGTTTGTTGTGTTAATTTTTTATGCGTGTGATTTCTATCAAATATGATCATCAGACCAATCTGCGAACAATGTTTCCTCATCACACATGTGTACAAAAATATGTGTACTTACCCAGGGCCACATCAAGCTTGTGCACGAGAAGCTGGTGAAGTTTGAGTGCGAGAAATGCATTTTCACTGCGAACACCAAGAAACTGCTGAAGAAGCACACGGCCATTGTTCACAACAAGAAATAGAATTTTGCTCAAAAGCTGGACATATCTAAAGATCATCAGTATTAGGAATCAGGTTTTCTTGTTTTCAAATTTCAGATGACTCGATTGGCCGTCTTTTGATGGCTGATGGCTGGTGTGGGGAGGCTCTTGGTGGGAGGGGGCGCCGTGCTCCTCGGCTACACCATCACCAACAACGCCTTGAACAAGGTGATGAAGAAGATTTTTACGATAATTTTATTTTTACCCCAGGCTTCCGAGGCTGGCAGATTCACCCCCCCGACGATTGGATGAGAGACGCCGATGCAAAGCAGGAGGGAAACCAACATTGAGGCAAGCAGCTCTTCACAGATTGAGCGATGGAGTGCTGGACGTTGCCGTGGTCGGCGGCACCCTTGAGGCGGCCAACAATGCCGTGCTGCTGGCGAGCAGAGGCCTCAAAGTGGCAATCATCACCTCGAACGATTTTGAGTCTGGTTCTTGGTCGACTTTTGGGGGTCGTCAACTTTTAAATGTTGATCGGTCAGAATCAAGTGGACGAGAGTGGAGATTGCTGGACACGGCGCCTCATCTCGCCTCAGTTGGAAACTTGCTTCTTGTCCCTCCTTCTCTTCCCAGTCTCCTGCTCCTCTTCCTCTCCACAAGGTGAGATTTGGCTCCTTTCCAGTCTCATCATCCTCATCCTCATCCTCATCCTCATCATCATCAGGATAGAGGAAATGTTACAAGCAGTCCCTCCTCCCTGGCCAGCTCGACTGGTTTGGTCACAAGAGCTTGAGCAGAGATTTCCATGGCTTGCAGGACAACAACCAGGGGCGCTTGAGGTCAGTCTCTATTTTCACTCAGCCCAGCTTGTGGCAGAGTTTTCAAACCTGACCACCATCTCCAAAATTATATTCTCGGAAAAGGGTTTTGATGGCTGGCTAGAGTGCGATCAGGAGTGCTTTAAATCAGTCGGCGGCCAATGGCATTTTCACTCAGCCGATCTGAATCAATCCTTCACTTTTGTCCAACTTGTTTGAAATATCCAATGTGATTTGAAAGAAGCAATGGGGTCGCCGTTTGTATCTTTTTAGTCTTCATATCCAAGGTGGCTCGGTTGACCACCCACCCTCAACGTCTCACCCTTGCCACTGTGTTGGCTTGCGTTGGATGGGGGGGTGTTGCCATACCGGAGTGCTCCGTTGACGTCCTTGGGCTGGATGAGGCGATTCTTTTTACTATATCAATCTTTTTATCAATTGGTGCTCTCTTTTAGAAGGAAGGTCTGGTTGTATTTGGAGTGACCGACCATGGGGAGCAGCTGTGTCACAAGGTGAAGGCCAGGGCTGTGCTGAGACAAGAAGAGGGGGAGGAGGTGGAGGAAGGCTTGGTGCTGGAAACACCACTGCTGATGACTGAGGGGGAGGGCTTGGTCCTGCATGAGAAGGGCATTTCCTTCATTGGGGGAGGCAATGGCGTCCTGTTTCAAGGGTCAATGGAGGCTGATGAGGTCTGGGAGGCTTTAAGGTGCCTTGTTGGGAAGCATGCAGTGCCCAGGAGGGGGGAGGTGAGGGATGCAAGAATGAATAGAGTATGCATTGCTTTTTTGTTGTTTAGGTGAGAGGGGCTACAAGGAGAAAGGGGGGAAGTTGGAGACTGATCATTGCCAAGCATGAAGAGGATCTCCAGCCCACGTCCACCACCACCTCATCCACATCATCTTCAGAGGCTGTAACCATGCCCTCCTCCACCACCCTCTCAGACACCCCTGTGCCCCCCTCCATGTCCCCCATTGAAGCTCTCCTTCAGAAGTGTCCCTCAATAAAACCTTTAAGACCACCACCGCCCTCTAGAGAGCTGGTGAGCCTGCCCAATCACCTCATTTTCCACCCATCGTGTTCTCACCAGATAGTTGAAGGAGGTCATTCTTGGGAGCCGGGGCTTGCGTTGAATCTTGCCTCCATGCACGGCCTCTCTGCAGAAGAGGCACTCCACCTGTCCACCAGGTGGGAGGGTCAGGATTTGGAAATGCTCTATTGCTCGCATCCAACAGATATGGAGACCTTGCACCGAGTCTAGCAGCTCAATTGGGAGTCTGCAAATCAGGAGGTGCCAGGCGACCAATGCTGGAAGTGGAGGTAATCCACAGGAGTGAAATTCATCAAAGCTAAAAAACTTGCCAATTTTTATTGAAAGCTAATCTGCTTTTTGTAATCAGGTGGAGCAGGCTGTGAAGAGGGAGGTTGGAGGAAGCGTCAAAGCAGTGGTGACCAGGCTGGGGGTTGAGCAAGAAGAGGAGGTAGGAATGGATTTAGAAAAATGCATAATATTAGTATTGACAAAATTAATTTTTTGAAGGTGAGAGTTGTGGGGGGCGTGATGGCAGCAACGTTGAGCTGGGGTCCAAAGAGGAGGGAGGTGGAGGAAGAAGAAGCTTTAGATCAACTTCGGAAACAGAAGGAGGCAATGATGAAGCTTCAATCTGGCCTTGAGCAGAGAGGCGAACCAGTCAATGAAAGGGGCCCAGCTTTAGAGGAGGCATTGAAGAAAAGCTTCCGGGCAGAGGTGGTGGATGGCAACAATGTCGTGATGGGCCACTGGCAGCTTGAGATGTTGGCTAAGGAGGTACAGCCATTGCTCACAGAGGAGCAGCTGACGAGGTGGGTGCTGGGTGATTTTTGTAAGCATGGTTGACCATCACTTTTTCCCAGGAGGATAAGGAAGGTTGACCCTGAGAAGGCTGGGGCTTACAGGTAGAATCCACGCTTGCATCATCATCATCCGAGTATTTATGTTTTCCATCATCTCGACCACCGATTGCCACTGTGGTCCTCCGATAACAGTAATAAGAATGATTGGCTGTTGCAGTGAGAAGGAGTTTGTCGAGATCATGGCAGGGCTGGGCCAGAACACCACGGACTCCCTCATCGAGGAGCACGCGAACAAGATCAAAGAGGAAATTGCTTAGAGGGATATTATCACTTCTTCACAGGCCCTTCCTATATTGAAGGAGGATCAAATATCTGTTATCAACCAAGGCTTTGGGAGGAAAATCATTACTTTTGCCAATTTGATTGGAGATGTAAAAATATTGGAACTGGCCACCAGAAGTATGATGCTGGGAAGCGTTCAGGAATAAATGATTGGTAACAAACTTTTTCTTAACTTGTGTATTTATGTTTCCATGAGACACAGCAAAAAGTAAGACAGGGCAGCAATTCAACACAGCTCACATTGTATAGAGATCCACAGCTTGTTTAGCTGGAAATTCACTCCGAAAGACGTTTTCTTTTGCTTCGTTTTGGTTTTGATCATCATGATGTCTTGCAAGGTCACCAGTATCTCTCCTTTTAGTTCTCAGACGTCTTCCTCGTCCTCAATGTCTTCCCAGCTTCCATTGCTGGCATCGTCATCATCCCCACCCTCAACCTCGTCGTCCTCAGAAGGAGTTCCCGAGCCAGAGGCGGAAAGATCTTCTCCGTCTGGAAATAGTGCGATTGGGAGACCCCCTGGAATTTTAACAAGAGTTTAAATCATAGAAATTACAGAGGGGCCCCTGGAATTAAATTTGAAGTAATAGAAAATACAGCAAGACCTCAGGAAGCAAAGTATAAATAAGTTTAAATAATAGCACAGCATGACAGGGGTGAATACATTTCTGTTCAACAGTTTGCTTTGACCGATCACATTTCAAAATTCTAAATGGCTTTCAGCAAGACGCGGTATTTCAGATTTATATCGAAAGACAAGGTATGGAAAAAGAAGCATTGATTTGTAAATATTGGCCGTGGCAATGCAGACTCTGCTTTGGGTCATCAGCAACTCTTTTCCGAAAACATTCCTGCATTATATTTGGTCAGAAAGTATTACTAACACGTAGTTTTCAAATCCCCAAAAATGGTTCAAAAATTCCAACCCATTGTTACAAAATACATTCACCCCTGATGAGAAAATAATAATGATGTAGAATATTCAAATTATAATTCAATTGATGGCAGATATACTTACAGTCATCATCTTCCCCATCGTCATCACCCTCGCCATCTTCATCCCCATCTTCCTCTCCATCTTGATCCTGAGTGGGGTCGTCACTGCCGTCGTCATCATCAGATTCCTCCATTTCATCCTCCTCCTGTTCTTCTTGGTCTTCCTGATCTTCCTCCTCCTCAGCTCGAAGTCTCCCGACGTCATAGAGCCTGACGACGCTCTCCTCAATGTCGGCGGTGCCTTGCTCCACCACAGCAAGCATCAGATCATCCTTGCTCGGGCAGAGGCCCAGTACGCTCTTTCTGGTATCCACAGTTGAGATCAAACTGTAATCACTCGCGTCGAAGGTCTTGAAGGCTGTCTCAAACTTGGTCTCATCCTCGAGCTCCTGCTCCAAGTTCACCCCAAAGATCACTTCCCCACTGGTGTTGAAGACCACCTGGCACTGGTCCAGCTGAGGCACAGTGCGCAGCAGGTGGAAGGTCCTGATGTCCCACACCTCGGTGTTGCTGATAATCTCCAGCCCGTTGGGGTGGAAGACGCCGCTGAGAGTCTGGTTGAGCTTGTCGAACTTATGGATCTGGGTCGGCGCCCTGTAATCCCAGAGCACCCCGTCGCACAAGATCAGCTCATCACAGGGGTCAAAAGTTGCACGATTTCTTGTGTATGCGTTTGAGGTGTCTGGCTTGAGTAGTCTCACCTGCTGGCCAGTTGTCATGTCATAGACTGTCGCCACCCCATCTAATCTTGTGCCAATCAGCTTGTCCTGTGAAAGGGGGGAGAATTCCAGGTACTCCTCCTCCTTGAAAGTGTAGGTCTCCCTGGCGCCCCAGTCTCCGAGGGAGTGAAGCTTGGAGTAAGGGGTTCGCCAGGATGAAGAAGTGATCAGGGATCGGCAGTCTCTACTTGGTTGAACATGGTAGACGTAACTATCGTGGCAAGAGTAGCTCGTCTCCTCCCCCGTGTTCATGTTGAACGCCTTCACATCTCCCAAGTAGGTGCCTGCATAGAGGTGTGTGCAGTCCCCCGAGAAGGCACAGCAGGTGAACTGTGGGTTTGACTCCTCTCCCTCGTCACCATCGGATCGGAATGTCTTCACTGGTCTGAACCTGCGGACAAAGAGGTTGAGTCTTTATGGCAATTGGCTTTCTTGAAAACCTGCTGTAGAGAAGTTTCCTGTCCAGCCTTGGAGCGTCCAACCCCCCTCTGCTGAAGCCAAGACTCCTACTTGCCAGCCTGGACGGCAAATAATGGATTAAAAAGGCGAAAGAATCTAGCTGAAGACCTAACACATACCTTGTGGTGAGGTTCAGAGGTGCAGCTCTCTTGGCTCTCTGGTCGGGGCACTTGTGAGGTAAATACAAGTCAAACTCTGGGCAGATTGACATTGGGTTCCGACAGAGGGCATGCTGGCCAGCCAGGAAGTCGCAGATGATGGAGCACAGGGACACCTGAGGCTGTGACATCGGTCAAAATTAGGCTTTTTGTAAACAATCGGACCTTCTTCTCATCTTCGCCATCCAATTCTGCAACAGCTCTAGGATCTGGCTGGTTCAAGGACTTCATGCCAGGAGTTGCAACATTCAAAGGAGCAGGTGTGGTGGAAGCTGTGGCTGTGCTCCGACTTGGTCGATTGACTCTGATGGGTTGGTTGCCCGCCGGCTGGATATTTGTTGTTAGCAAAGTTGCTGCACGGGTTGGTGCCTGCTGACTAGAGGAAGTTGAGTTGGAGCGGGGTGTTGAAGATGCAGCAGCTGAAGGCCTTGCAGATGCACCAGGGTTTCTTGAACTATTTGGAACATATGAAAGTCTATAAAGTAAGAGTACAATCTCAGACCTGTTGGCAATAGTGGGTATTGGCCTTTGAGGGGTGCGAGGAGGTGCTGGGGAGGGTTGGGTTCCACCTACTGTGAGCCTTCTGCTGGAGAGGTGGGAAGGGTGGAAGCTCACCTGGTCAAGATAGAACATTGAAATTTTAACATTGTAGTTCAAGAAAAACTGACCAAGCCTTTGAGAGGGTAGACTGGAGGCCCTGGAAGGGAATCTGGAACAAGAGGCACAAAGTCTGGTTTCTCAGATCTCAACATCTCTGCAGTTTTGGAGAATCCAGACAACACCATGTGCTCGTGGATCAGAGACCACAGCTGGTTGGGGTTGTACCTAAAAGAATATGAGATCATTCACTGGCATTTCAAGGGAAATTTTTCTCCTAAAAGGAACTGAGAAGGACCTGATTTTTGTGCTTGCAACCACACTCGCCCTGTGCAGCATGTCAAGGGTGATGTCATTGTTCTCGTAGTTCTTCCTCGACATCGGTCCCGACACTTTCTCTATCAGCTCGTGCGCATGCTGCTGGAACTTTACGTGCTCGCTCCTCCGGTCCTGCAGCACGGGCTCCCTCAGCAGCTGGTTGAGGGTGCCGTTGTTAAAGATCGGCAGCTTGGACATGATCTGGGTGGCCGTCGCCGACCTAGCCAACCCCACCAAGGCCTTGCAGGCAAGCAACCGGATAGAATCAGCATCAGAGATCGGGGTCTTCGTCTGGAAAAGCAGATGTGGGAAATGGAACAAGAAAAAGGCCAATTAGATAGAAAGCCACCTGTATCAACTGGAGCAGAGCCATGATGCCATTGTTGAACCTGACGCACTCCCACACCTTGTTGATCACCTCGTCACTTGTCTTGGCATTCCCTCTCTTCTTGCTTGGCGTTGGGGTGTTTGGGTGCTTTGCGCATCCGGGCCTGACAATTAATATCCGATGTTAACAGAAGCAGAGGAAGATCTCCCAAATTATGAAACAACCTGATGACCGGTCCACAAAGCAGGTGGGTGAGTAGAAGCAGAGCAGCCCTTTGCACATCTGGGCTGTCCGGAACAATCTCTCCCTCCGCAGAACCCAGGATCACGTTCATCCCCACAGCGTTGGCCTCGTCCGGCAGGTCGAACTTCTCGCAGAGGGCAAGCTGGACTCGAGGCACCACCGAGCAGACGCTGAGCACGTCAAAGACGCATTTCACCGTCTCTGCTCGCCCGTTGAAAGTCCAGTCGTAGGACAGTGCAATCACCTTGAGGGGCAAATATGAATCATAAATTATCTGATCAGCATGACATTGTAATAATACACTGCCGAGAGGAGGGATGTATTGGAAAATACGCCCCCCGAGGATCGAGAGATTTGCCGAAGCAGGGATTTTGCACCCCGAGGCCCAAGAGATTGCACAAGGGCAATCTCGAGGGCCGAGTGGTGCAAAATCCCTGCTGAGGCAAATCTCGAGGTCAGAGGAAGGCGTATTTTCCAATTCATCCCTCCTCTCGGCAGTGTATTATTACAATTCATCCCAACTCGAGGCAGTGTATTGACATTCTTTTTTACAGAAAAATACACGCCCTAGGGAGTGTATTGGAAAATACACGCCCTAGGGAGTGTATTGGAAATTACACCCAAATAGCTGGGTAGTATTGGTATTATATAAATTCAATACACTCCCGCTCTGTAAAAAAGAATGAATGATACAGACCTGCAGCATAAGTTGAACTCCTCCCAATTTTATGAATCTGTCGATTGGTTCCCAGCGACCGCGGAAGTCCATCAGTTGGAGCAAGCTTCCAATGTGTTCGCTCACCTGCAATTGCAATTAAGAGCTAGAGATTATCGAGATACATCCTAAATTGTTGAAGAAAATGGCAATTTGTGTGCGAGAGGATGACAAAAGGTTATTACTGCAGAGATCCATCAGATCTTACCTGATCTTGATCGAGCCTGTACGGCTTACAAGTTGGATGCGGGGGCTGAGGAGAAATCCCATCCACCACCAAGTCTCTGTTGATCTCCTCCCCCACCCTGATGGCCAGGTGCGCCTCCATGTACCGCTTCAGGGTCTGAGCAGTGTACCTCACGTGCTGGCGCTGCATGAACTCCTGGTCGTCGCTGAGTGCATCTCTCTCATCCCCTCGATCCCTGATGATGCACAAGGTGGAGATGCTGTTGTAAAGCTTCCTCAACCCGTCGCAGGTGTCGAAGATATCGAGGATATTGCGGAAAGGGAACGCCAGACCAAAGAACATGATTGCATACTGTCGCCCGGTATCGTGACTGCATTCGAGCAGCCAAAGACAGTATCTGACCAATTGCTGGAGATTGGCTTGAGGAAGGCTGCAGATTTTCTCCATTGTGTCGTCGTCACAGGCTAAGTAGTAAAGGCACAAGGAGGAGCCTGTGGCGGCGACGGAGGGCCTTGGCATGTGCATTAACAGTTCAAGGCCACCACTGGAAACCCACTCCAGCGTGAACTTCTTGTGGCAGAACAGGGAGGCTAACAACCTGAGTGCCTCAAAGGCAAGGCGGGCGTCGCCAGTGTGTCGAACTGAGATATAGTTTTCAAGGAGGTGAAGCAGCCCTGCACCCTGGGTGAGTGGTAGGAAGTCTTGGTACTCAGCCAAGGGAGTCAGAAGCCTCAATATAAATATTTGTGAAGCTTGCAATGATAGTGGATAGATCTCAAAATGGCCAATGACATTAAGCTCCATCTCCGCCCAGGAGCTGTTGGAGTTGTCTGTGTTGGTGAATCCCGCCCTGGGTGGCGAGTTGAAAGGGGAGCTAGTTGGCCAACCTGGGGCAAGGTTCCTCACACATCTCCCTCCCTCACCCTCACTGGACCTTCGCTTCACTGGTCCTGAGTTCTCACGTTTCCCGTCTCCTTCTCCATGATGTCCTGGGACAGGATGATCTCCATGCATTTGGTCCCCACTTTGATGTTGGTCGCCCAGGTGATCTCCATCTTGACTGAGTCGCCTTGGATTTTTGAGGGGACTCTTGCTGAACAGAGCAAATGGTCTTTTGAACCTGTCCGACCTGCTGCTCTCCCTCAGCCCCTCCGCCTTCTCCTGCAACCCCTTTAACCTGATGAACATCTCTGGGACCAGCTTTGAGTTCCTCTCTCTGATCTCGGCGTCCGTGGCCACCTCATTAAGCTCCATGGCGACTGCTAGGAGACCGATGGCATAGCTTGTCAGAGGGTCCTCTCCTGCCTCAACCCACTTGTACAGCTGACTAACAAGTCCCTCTGTCTCGTTGAGTACTGCAGTCTCCAACCCTGGCATAATGTCCAAGACCAGCCTGCAAGCTGCTACATTGAGAGCAGACGAGGACTTGCCAATGCCCCGGGAAGTGAAGTAGTTTTCTCTCATGTATTGCTGGAAAACCTCCTGGACAAGTGTCTCCTTCTTAAAGTAAGCCTTGAGGATAAGGCCAAGCTGGCAGTGAGGGTCAACCCTAGTTGGATGCCTCTCCTCAAAAGGATCTGGGTCTTTGGCCATGTAGACGTTGGTCTCCTTTTCCAGGAGGTTTGAAAGCCTGTGCAGCAACTCTGTGGGGTCGAAGCCAGCAGTGGCTTTTCCATCCTCCCACTCCTTCAAGATCTCCTGGAAGAGCTGAAGGGAGGCTGGCTCCTCAACTGTGTTGTTGTCGTTGTTGACCCTCCTCACTGGGGAGATGCCCCCCTCCATCTTTGAAAAGAGCCAGAAATTCTCAAGATTCTATCTTTGCTCTGAAAGCAATCGCTGGTCATGAGAGACAGGTTCAAAAGTTTGATCGGAGCAGAAACTGATGCTGAGCTCAAGCATCAGGAGACCTAGGTTTTGATTTCCCAGGCCTCCATCATATGGACCAAAGCGATGCAGTGATTAGTGTGATGGTGGAAGAATATGAATATTACCTAGGAAACGATCAATAAAATTAGTGTGGGAAAGTATAAATATTATCTAGAGAATATGACAAGAGATCACAGCTGCAAAATGGGAGTATTTTGATCAGGAGGTCCACAGGCCATGCACGCAAAAAATTTACAATGCCTTGTGTTATGTGTAGACTGTGGACCCAAATCACATTATGTTTAAAGTATTAATTACATTTCAGTGACAATGGGTTGTGGCATTTCTTGTGCTAATGCCGAGTCTGAATTCCGAGAGCCTCAAGGATGGCAGCATTCTCAGGGTGATCAGCAGGATCATCCTGAGCGAAACAATGTCAGTTTGTTTTAAAATCCTCTCTCAAGATCAACGAACCTGCTTGTAGGTGAACATGGTGGGCGCTCCCCCCTGGCCGACAACCAGCACTCCTCCAGTCTGACCTCCGTCCCCTTTCAGGTTCCCACCCAAACCCTTGGCTTTGGCTTCCTCGTTGGCATTTTTCCATTTGGAGGAACAAAGCTTGGGCAGGAGTCGCATGAGGCTGAACCTGTTGTGGATAAAATTGAAATTAATATAAACCTTATAATTTATTTCACAACCCGACCAACCTTTTGAATCCGAGCTGCTGGAAGCTGGCCTTCGCCTCATCCACATAGAGTTCACCGGCAAAGAATTCTCCCTCAACAAACTCCTGCGTGATGATCATGTCAGCAAAGGCGATTCAAAGCTTATTGTACAAACCTCCATCCCCAAAGTCTCCAATCCAACTCCAATCAGCCTGACATTGTGCTCCTTAAGCTGGGGCAAAATAGAAGAGATCTCTTTTGCCGCCAGCCTACAGAAGGCTCATCCAAACCGCCTGGGATTAGGAGGAAATATCAATTGCAGGTCAACAACCAACCTGAGGAAAACGATGACACAGGTCTGGTTTGCCCAGAGCTGAGCAAAAGTGACCTTGGACCCATCGGTGGCGGAGACCAAACCCACCTGCAGAGTTTTTTGTGAAACACCAGGTAGAAGGCATTATAATTCTTCAATGGCATTCTATATGTGTACCTCAGCAATACTGGCTGGGTCCATGATGGTGAAGCTGATTCACTTCTGAAATTTTCTCAACGATTGCAAACAATTTTGACACACTGCGCTAAATTGATCTTCCACTCAGCAATTCCATCCAAAGTGGAAATTCTAGCTTGGGAATGGTACTTGTAATATTTCTCTATTCTGCGTAACAAGCCTCTCTCAGTAGATGGGGCAGCTCCATGTTCTAGGACAGCCACCCTTGTGGTGAAACTGTGGCACAAACTAGCGCTTGGACTAGAACTAGCACTGACACTGGAAACAGCACTTGCACTAGTAATAGAAATAGGACACTGTACTAGGACAAGCGGCTGTTGTACATTCATTGAGCAGCTCCGTACTCTAGGACAGCCCCCCGTGTGGTGAAACTGCTGCACACTCGCCGCTATATTTGGTTTGGACCAAGCTAGGCAAGGCAATGTGATCAAACCCAGGGTGGCCTCTTTTATTTTAGGTGCGTAGTACGCAATGCGTACAACAAAGGGGCCCGCGATGTTTAATTTCACGTTAAGGTTATTCGGCCATGTCCCTCCACATTTTAGGTACTTGCATCACAGAGACCTCAGGGGTTAATATTTTACTAATACTGCCATCAGTGTATAAACATTGCACATTTGGAAAGGATCCCTGACATATATTGTATTTTTTCGAATAAAAACACTTCTAAGATTCAATTTGCAAACATGCATATCTTGCACATTCTAGCCTAATAATAATATTTCCAGGAGTTCAGAGACTCAGAGAAGAACCCCTGTGTAGTGAAGACATCTTTTGCCAGCAGCAAAAGCCTCCTGATGTTGACTCTTCCACCTGGTTTATTTCATAACTTTCATCATCATAATTTTCTTTGCCTGACTCATGGTCATTGCTTCAAAGAGCACTTCATCATAGTCTCGTTTTGCAGTTTTTACCTGCGCGCACAAAGACTGTGCAGTAACCTAGGCTGACGAGGAGAACCATTTGTTGTGTGATGTTCAAGAAGTTGCTGGTAGGTGCTGCAGGTTGTAGAGGCCACCTTGAGTTGCTTAGCTAAACCATGTAATCTCCTTCAGTGAAAGATTTCCAAGGATAATCTGACATATATTCACCTGCACCAGTGCCATGTCAAGACCGGCTATATAGCAGTCGGGAACGTCGGTCAAGTCACATGCAGGGGATTTCGTGCAGCCTTGATCTTGGCCTTGGTCAGCCTCCTCTTCAATTCAAAGTTAAGAATGCAGATTAGGATATAACTGACCCAACCCATGAACCTAATGATGCCAGATTTAAAGTCAAAACTAATCAAGTTGCTCTTTTCTTAACTTTGTCCCTTTTTGATGCTTTGCAATTCGTCCAGAGCCTCCCTTTTCCTACTGGCCAATATATCTGCCTTGTTCACTTGACTGACAAGCATAGGAGACTTGAGAAGGTCAGGTCCTGGAATTGGCTCTGAAACTGCCAATGGACCTCCAGATCCTCCTAGACATCTGGGTTTTGGGTTCAAGACTGGTTCCGAGATTGACCCCAGGTCTGCAGGTCCCATCTCTTGTTGGTCTTGGCCCACATTCACTTCAAACTGGACAGACTTGCGGCGCTGATGGTGGCTGTCCATTGAGGGACCGTCTTGGATTTGGCCGTTTGATAAAATGTTGTCATCTTGAGGAGAAGCGATTTCCTCTCCACTAGATATGTCGATTGTTGGTGTTGAGGTTTGCATTTGGATCTTTTGACCGTAGACTCCTGGGATATGATTGGGAACGGACCAAAAATCTGTCACCGGCTTTGGAGCAAAAACATGACCCTTGAACTGCTCAAACCACTGGATCCTGGACCGGACAATGTCGCCGTAGCTGTAGTCGAACACCTCCGCTTCATTTTCCTCAAGGGTGGTGGAGTCATCGCAGTCACTCTTCATCTGATGAAGAATAATGGTGCAGTCA
>JACLAC010022757.1_pt1 | contig 13440 bp, 9 predicted proteins | sample 8027881 | NCBI WGS metagenome assembly JACLAC01 (sample SAMN15725517, study PRJNA655200) | protist metagenome | isolation source: fluorescence activated cell sorting (FACS) single amplified genomes of... | place: Spain: Blaines Bay Microbial Observatory, Mediterranean Sea | collected 2016-01-19 | reverse complement strand
GCCTTCCGGGTTTTCGTTTTCCCTTGCCGGGCAATCACCTGAGTTCCAGGCAGCGGCAGGCCGAGTTGATCGACAAAGCTGCCGTGCAGGATTCCACGATCGTCCAGCGCAACATCGTTAACCTCAGTCATCCGCCCGATGGATGAATAGATTTCTTCCTTCCTCTGCGAAGGCTCAACCTCAGTGCGATTCAGACGTGAAATCGGAAAATCGTCACCAAAGAGTGGCGTATTTGCCGTGAGCATTGACGTCAGGGCCAGACCGCTGAGAACAGATTTCAGGAAATGACGCATGCTCATTGTGAGTTCCTTTCAGACGAACTCGGAGACCGAGAAATGGCTGCTCGCGAAGAAAGTGATTAATTCAGGGAAGGTCGTGAACGTGAGATGTCGATTGGGGAAACTGACTATATGCCCGGAGTGTTGTGCAGCCCGGATTCGCCAGCGATTCGGGCAGAACGCCCTAGGGTGAGAAAGCAGAGTTTGCCGAATTCGAAAAAACAGGTCAATATCCGAATTTGCACGTATATCGCGGAGCATTTGCGATCACGATTGTCATCGTTCCAATGCTCTTCGGAGTGTCGTTGTCTGTGTAATCGTTAAAATAGCTGGTTTCCCGCTGAGCAGTGTTTGCCGAATCGCCGTACTTCAGCGGCACGGTCGGAAGTCGACTTCGGGTATGTCACAACGGATGGATCGAAGTGTCATGACACGTTGCGATTAGCAGGTTACGTTCTTATGGCCGCAGACGGTTCATCCTGCAGACGGTGATTTCGTAGAACGACAAATAAGCAAATTTAATGGCGGTAGCTGCAAGTTTAAGCGGCTCGGGAGTTTTCAAAGATGCAGGTCACCATTACGGCCGTCGGACCGGACAATCGAGGACTCGCCGATCCGATCGTTCATTTCGTGACGTCTCACGGTGCGAACATTCACGAGATTCAGATGTACGACCGCGACAATGAACGCGTCTTCGCAATGCTGTTGAGAATCGAATGGCCTGGCGAGAACTCGTCCGTCTCAGAACTTCGTGACGAGATGAATCGAATCGGCGAAGAAACTGGCCTCGAGATTCGAACCTGGTCGCGTGACGCGTCTGACCGTCCACCAAAAGTAGCCATCTGCACGACCTACCGACCAGAACCGGCTCTCGCCGTCTTGCGAGCAATTCGCGACAAGCGACTCAACGCCGAAGCCGCCGTGATGATCGGCAATCGGCCATCGTGCCGTGGAGTCGCCGAGCAGTTCGACGTCGACTGGCGCGACATTGGCGATGAAAATGGCAAGCCAGATAACGACCGGATGGTCGAACTGTTCGACGAGTTCGATGTCGATTATGTCGTATTGGCTCGATACATGAGGATGATTCCGGCGAGCACCTGCTGGCGTTACGCCGGAGGTCGAATCATCAATCTGCATCACGGCATACTGCCGTCGTTCCCAGGCCCAAGACCCTATGAAGACGCCTACAGCCACCACATGCTGACGTACGGTGCAACCGCGCATTTTATCGTGCCGGAACTCGATGCCGGCAACCAGATCATCAACCAGAGCTCGTTCACCGTTTTTCCTGGAACGCCTCTGGAAGAGGTCAAGCGGATGGGTGAGGAAGACAACGAGCCGGAGTGCATTGTTGAAGGCTTACGCCGGGTGATCGAACGGGTCGTCGAACTGCATTTTCATCGTATCGCTTGCGTCGATTCCCCACGCGGACGGTAGTGATATGTAGGCCGATTCAGGCTTCACGCCGTTTCGGGAAAGTGAGTAAGGGGGCGTCAAGACGCACCAATTCAAAAGGCTGAGCTTGATTCGGTGCGTCAAGAGCACGCTACGGAATTATGCATCGTCGATGTGGACGGCTCGTGGCTCGACGGTCTTGCACAGTTCTCGTGCCTGGGCGGCTGATGTGTCTATTCCGAGTGTTAGTTCGAACGACCAGCGGCCATCTTCAGGGACGACGAATTCCCAGTGGGGGACGACGCAGCAGGCCTGTTGGACGGTCTCGAAACCACCTTCTGACTGACTGACTGTTTCGATTGGGAAGGCCCAGCAGCTGCATGGCATCGGGAATTCCAGCGAGACATCAACGCCGAGCCACTCATCGACCAGGCCGATGCGTTCACAGTGTGGCTGGTTCAGTGTTTCGTCGAGTCGCCCTTGACGCTGGCCGGTGTGGTCGTAGTAGTAACGATCGTCCGCGCCGCCAGGTAAACCGGCGAGGTTGAACTCGACGGCAAAGTGAATCGGCATTCCCACAGGCAGGTCTTCCAGGTCGTAGCGAATCTGCAGTGACGCTCCCTTGGCAGTTTCGAGCGAGACAGATTTTGTGATCTGAACCGAGTACGAAGCGAGTGGTGCTCGACGCGCGAAGCAGGCTTCAACTCGTTCTCGCGAACGTTTCAGGAGCGACTGGTACACGCCAGAGTGAAAATCGCTGACGTGCCCCTTGCCAGCCTGGAAGTCTTCCAGCGAAAGTCCCGGTTGCAGGAAGTGATCGACCAGCGCTTTGCGAGGCCAGTTATCGTAAGCAATCTTCTGGTCCAGGTTTTCCTGTTTGCACTTGATCTCGCCCTGAATGTTCGCGGCGTTGAGGTCGTCGCCGTTGCTATCGGGTTTGGCGGCCTGCCGGATGGCTTCGTGGTAGATTTCCGGGCGGCGGTTAAGCGTCGCGAGCAGGTTGTGGCGAATGGCTCGGATGTCGAGTTCGTAAAGATGTCCGCCGACTGCCGGGCTGAAGTACGCAGCCAGTCGATCACCAGCGACTCGGACTTCCGGACGGGCGTCGAGGTTGAAATCTTTCGATTCAACTTCCACCCAGCGGTCAGGCGATGCTCCGACAACTCCGTTTGTTGATGACTTCATCGATCGCTCGACTTTTTCGAGGATCGTGTCAGCGGCGATGAAGTGCGTGTAAACGGCGTGTCGAAGATGTGGCAGGTAGAGTCCTCCGAACGCTCCGTGCCAGTATGAACAGTTGCACTGCCCGCGGTAGAGAGCCGTCCGAGCTTCTGACAATTGATCGGCGTATTCACGGTCGATGCTGGCGTTGGTCAGTTTCTCGAGACGTTCGCTGATGCCGAGCATCCGAGCGTACATTTCGTTGGCTTCCGGATACTTGTTGCGGAAGTTTCGCCAGCAGCCGCCTCGGACGAAGTTGGAAAGTTCCGGCCAGTCCGGGTCATTTTTCTCTTTGTCCTTGCGGAGTGACAGCAGCACTTTCTGGCGATCGGCTGGCAGGACCCATTCTGTCATTTCTCGATAGCTGCTGTCGGGAAGGTACGTCCGACCTGCGGGCATCAGGTTCTCGACGCACTCGGCCATCGTGGCAACTTTCAACCATTCGCCGCTGTCTTCCAGAAGCTGGAAGAAGTTTCTCAGCCAGCCTTCTTCGAATACGGCTTCTTTCGTACCAGGCCATGTGCCGAACTTTTCACCATCGTCTCCGAAGACCGCGACGGAGCTTGGATTCCGCTCGAACTGCTCGTGCAGGATTTCGATCGACTTGTGGACATCGTCAAACGGGATGGCGTACCGCAGTGGCTCTGAGACCGGGAAGATTTGCAACAGCCGACCTTCGTCTTCGGTCAGGAAGTACGACGTCAGTTCGTCAGGAGTGTGCCCCGCACTGCGGAAGTGCGCATCGTCGAGGACCGTGTATTCGATGCCGGCGTCGACGATGTCTCGCGCGAAGGATTGTTCCCAGACGCGTTCGGGAACCCACATGCCTCGCACTGGCTGGCCGAAGAGGTTTTCGAGATACTTTGAATACTGCTGGATCTGCCCGATGCGGTCCCGCTGCGGAATGCTGGCGAGAATCGGTTCGTAGAACGGACCGCCGATGATTTCAATCTGTCCGCGGTCCGCGAGTTCCCGGATCTGGTCGAGGTATTCCGGCCGGTGCTCGACGAGCCATTCCAGGAGGCTGCCGGAATTGTGCAGCGTGATGGCCAGACTGGGGAATTCGGCCAGCAGATCCAGAAACGGCTTGTAGCTGTCCTGGTAAGCCTGTTCGAAGATGTTGTCGAAGTTGCCAATAGGTTGGTGATTGTGAATCACCAGGGCCAGTCGAAGCTGAGACACTGCTCGATCCTTCTTGGTATGTCAGTCAGTCTGACGGGCAGATGCGGACGTCTGAGCCGATTCATCACTTGTTTTGCGAGGCGGATTTGGCCGCCAGGTTCGCGATGATTGCGAAAATTCAACCTGCCCACCAGGCACAGTATGCACTACCGGGCGATCATCGTCAGTATCTCAGACCTGACTTTCGAGACAAACCTGACAATTCAGCCTCATGGCCTCGTCCATATCTAACCCGTTTTCGCAGATTTCCTGACCGTTTCGGACGGACCTACAGGTCGCCCCAGGGTTTTGGGTCGTCGCTGGCGACGTTCCAACTGTTCCAGACTTTCCAGAAGTCGGGCAGATCGTTTCCCCATGACTTGACGGCGAGTTCGTAAGCGTCGCCCAGTCGGATGCCGACGAATTCGGCCTCGTCTTTGCCGGTTTTTGCAGCCAGTTCGGCGATCGCTGTTTTCAAGGCGGGTGAAGCTGACTTTAGGTTGAATTCGTGATCGGCTGTTGAATCCATGAATCGCTCCCAGGTCGGATTTGATCGTAGGCCGTACAAGGCTCCTCGCCGCTCCGGCCTACCTGAAATCAGTCGATCAGCTTGGTGATCGAGTATTCGACGATGCCCTTGGCGCCGGCGGATTTCAAGGCGGGGACGATGCTGCGGACGGTGGCTTCGTCGACGATTGTGTTGACGTCAACCCAGTCCGGATCGGACAGGGATGAAATGGTTGGTGTTTGCAGCGCTGGCAACTGGCCGAGGAGTGATTCCAAGTCAGTCCGGCGGACATTCATCATAAGGCCGACTTTGCCTTCGGCGTTCAGACATGACTGCAGCATCAGCGCGATGTTTTCGAGCTTTGTTTTCTTCCAGTTGTCCTGCCATGTATTCTGGTTGGCAATCAGGCGAGTTGTGCTCTCGATAACGACGTCGACGATCCGCAGGTTGTTCGCTCGAAGCGAACTGCCGGTTTCGGTGACTTCGACGATCGCGTCAGCCAGTCGTGGTGGCTTGACTTCAGTCGCTCCCCAGGAGAATTCGACGTTGGCGGTGACGCCATGTTTTGCCAGGTAGGCTTTGGTGAGACCGATGGCTTCGGTCGCGATGCTCTTTCCTTCGAGATCCTTGACCGACAGAACTGGCGAATTTTCCGGTACGCACAGCACCCATTTGACGGGGCGGCGACTGACTTTCGAGAAGACGAGTTCGCAGACTTCGTGAACGTCGGCCTGAGTTTCCTGCACCCAGTCGTGCCCGGTGATGCCTGCGTCGAGAATACCCTGCTCAACATAGCGTGCCATTTCCTGAGCACGAATGAGCAGACACTCGATCTCTTCGTCGTCAATCGATGGGTAGTAGGAACGAGAGGAGAACTTGATGTTGTAACCCGCCCGCTGAAACAAAGCTGCCGTGGCATCTTTCAGGCTACCGGCCGGGATACCCAGCTTCAGAACGTTCGACATCGGACCTCAGAAACCTCAAATCGGAGAACATGGATGGACGACCGGAATGCGATCGACCGCTGACTTTTGGGTATCGTACGAAACGGAAGGAACATCGAACAGCGAACGTTCAACGCTCAACATCGAACGGATGAAATCGCAGGTCAGGCCCGGCCTGACGGACGTTCTACTCCGGATTAACCACGGAAACTGTGAGACTCTTTCCTTGTAATTCCGTGGTCCAGGATTCTGCACCTTCAAGCTGAGAGAGACTTCGTCGGGCATAGCCTGACCTACGGGGCATAGTCGGTGAAGCCGGGAATCGCCGTCAGAACGTGGCGGAGGCGGCTTAGGGCTCGGACGTAGCGAGCGCTGGCTGCCTGTTCGGTCATGTCCAGAACCTGAGCTGTCTCGCTGTTGGTCAACTCTTCGAAGTGCCGCATTGCGAGGACTTCGCGGTCGATGTCGCTCATCGTGGTGAGGGCTGTTTCGAGCTGCGATGACAGTTCTGCTCGGATAGCCGCGTTGCTGGGCGACGATAAATGCCCCAGCAGATGCCGAGCAAGCGATACCGAAGTCGACTGGCTGCTCCATCCGCCGTGGATGGAGATTTCCTTCGCGGCGCTGCGTTTCTGGGCTCCGACGTGTCGGCGGTGCAGGTCGACCATCGTCTGGGTCACGATCATGCGGAACCAGATGAATGTTGATCGAGACGCGTCGACGAGGAAGGAATCGATGCGATCGATGGCTCGCATCCAGGCTTCCTGGAGGATGTCGTCAGCGTCGATCCGACCAGCGAGTCGCGGGTCCATCCGGAAATTCACCATCCGCCAAAGTCGAGCGCGGTGCACGGCGAACAGTTCTGATAGCGCATCGGTGTCGCCTCGGATAACCCGATTGACGAGTTCAGGATGTTCACTCGGCAGGCGGTCGTTCACGCTTCTGTTGATCACTTTCTGTGGACTGTAGATCGTTCGGAAGTCGATCCGAACGTTCGTTGTCAGGCCGGGCTTGGCCCGTTGACTTTTGTGGATGACGCTTGTTTGGGGGTGGCCCTTTTGGTTGAGGATACCTTTCAGAACCGCCGGGTCGACCATAATTACGATTCTGGCCGCGATCGTCCGAATTTGGACCGCCCGGACCTTTCGTCATCCACGGAGCCAGCTCGACCGCCAGCTCCCACGCCTCTTTCGCCTCGGCATCCTGCCCCGACCGGATGAAATACTCCGCACGACCTCGATGAATCATAGACAGCATGGCCGGAACAAATACCGGCTCTTCCTCAAATGACTCGAAGCCGTCAAACACCGCCACCGCTTCATCGAGACGTTGAAGAATGAAATCCGACCGTTTCGTGCGCCTTCCCAGCATAGCCGACTGGTGCAGGACACGGGCAAGCGACAACCGGTAAATCATGTGTCCCGGCCAGACTTCGGTGAGCCTTTGCAGGATCGACACCGCCTCGTCGACCGACGCCTGCGAGCTTTCAAGATCGTTCTGATCGTTCTGCAACCCAGATAAATGTCGCAAAGAATTCGCGAGCAGAATGTCGTATTCCGGAGCGTTGGGGAACTGTTTCTGAAGCTTGCGGGCGATTTCGATCGAACGTGTAATACGCTTTGCCGTCTGCTCGGCAGATTCAAATCGGTGAGTATCAGGAGACGACAAGGCCAAAGCATCGGCCAGTTGAAACTGGTAGTCCGGGTTGCCGGGATAGTCCAGGGTGAGCTGCTCAAGAATGCCGATTGCCCGGTTCAGATCAGACATCGGGTTTTCTACGCCGTAATCCTGGCCTCGGAAACTGACGGAAGCGAGCAACAACCTGGCCAGTTCCAATTGATAGTCGGGTTGCTGACTGTCCTCATTAGTTAACTCTTCGAGCAATCTCCGAGCGTCCTGCCGGTGAGCATTCAGGGTCTCATCCATTCCCTTCGGTGGACCGTGACCTCGACTTGGACCGTGACCACCACCGCCGGGATGACCGAACCCACCTCGGTCGGCACTTGGAAGCCGCCTGTCGAATCGACTGTCCCGATCATCTTCACGGTCGGGTCTGCCACCAGGTCTGCGATTGTTCGCCAGAAATTCTCTCGCTGCTTCATTGTCCGGTCTACTCTTTCCTGAGTCGCCGCTGCCTGGTCCACCGTCTCGAGAATCGAAATCACGACGTCCGAATTCGCCTCCGCGACCGCCGCGAGACCTGCCACCACTCGGGTCACGTCTGGAATCACGCGAACCACCGGGACCACCGCGTCCGAATCCACCGGGATCGAACCCGCCCATCTTTCCGCCGAATCGGCTTGGCAATGAAGCGAAGGCCGTCTTTGTCTGAGCCAGCAGGAAGCGAGTTTCCGGAAGCTTTGTGACTTCTGACGGTAGATTGGATAGATAGTCGATCGACGACTTGTAGGATTCGTTAGTCGTCCTGAAATCTCCGACCTGACCGGCCGCTTCGCCGATCTGGTTCGATATCGCAGCCACAGTCAGGGTCGCGTTGTACGTCACTGGAGCGTCTGGTCGGTCCAGAATTTCTTCAAGACTCGGCTCCAGTTCGCTCAGACTAAGCACCTGATACTGGCTTCGGGCATTTTCATAGGCAGCGATTGATTCTTCGTGCCGCCCCAGTCGCTGATAAATGTCTCCGACGCGGCGTTGTGCTTTCGCCGTTTGAGAAGCTACTTCGGGCGAGGCTTTGTTTCGGCTGGCAAAGTCGATGTAAAATTGAAGGAGCCGGTTGAGCAGTTCAGCGTCGGCTTCGGTAATGACCGGCGTCAGATTGGCGACCGGTTGAGCCGCGTCGCCGTTCTCCGTTTCGATGTCGGCGTTCAGGTCCGACTGAACCGACTGCGGGATGCCTCGCTGCGAGATCCCATCGACGATTTCTTCGAACGCCTGAAGTGCCATTCGCAGGTTGTCTTCCGCTCGCTCTGCTTCAATTCGGGTGCGGCCGCGTTCTTCGGTCAGATCCAGGTTGGCATTGCGCGCAGCTACGAGTCCCCAGGTGGAAAGTGTGGCCACAGTCACCAGCAAAATTGCCGTGGTCGCAGTCGTCCAGGCCAAAGCCTGATTTCGACGGCTCCAGCGTAAGAGTTGTTCAGTGACGCTGAAACGTCGAGCCTGGATCGGAAAACCGCCACAGAATCGCTGCAGGTCTTCAGTCATTTCCTTCGCTGATTGATATCGATCCTTCGCGTCGTGGGCGGTCGCTTTCAGAATGATCGTCTCAAGATCCTGCGGGATGCCCGCGTTGATCTGTCGCGGAGATTTCGGACTCGCTTCGCTGATCTGTTCCACAATCCGAGAACGGATCGACGCATCGTGAGCCGGTCGGAAAGTCAGCAGCTCATAAAGTGTCAGACCAAGACTGTAGACATCACTGCGGTGATCGAACTCGCCAACCACTTGTTCGGGGGACATGTACCGCAGCGTGCCGAGCAGATCGCCGGTCTGAGTCAGTTCGCTGTCATCCGCCATCCGAGCCAGACCGAAATCAACCAGCCACACCGTTCCTGACTGATCAATCAGCAGATTCGACGGTTTGATATCCCGATGCCAGACATCGTGTGCATGTGCGTAGTCCAAAGCTCGAGCGACTTGGATGCCGATCTCCGCGACGGAGCTCCAATAGGCGTTTGTGTTGAGCTGTGCCGACAGCCGTTCTGTCGCTGGGAGAAGTTCTTCACCTCGCGGTCGATGAGCTGAGTCCGAATCGTCTGATTCCGAAACCACTTCTGTGGCTTCTGTAGTTGCCCTGACCTTATCGATGTTGTCCGCAAGTTCCTCGTCGGAGAGTTTTGCCGGTTCCTCACGACTTGGCCGGACCGTAGTTGCGAATTCGTTGTCGCTTTCGTGCCCTTGCTGAGAATTGATCGACGATTTGACTACTACCTCCGCGGAAGCAGTTGCCGAATTCGTGAGCCGCTCGGCACGAGCCGCGGGTTCAGTATTGATTGAAGCTAAGTCGAATGAACCGCGGGCTAACGCGTTGCCGCTCAGGTCAAGTTGCACCTCGGAGTCGGTTCGCTGTCCCTTCGATTTGTTTCGCAGTCCAGTAATGACGTCGTTCAGCGGTTGCCCATCGATGAGCTGCATGACGTAATAGTGCAACCCATTCTCGTCGCCGACTCCGAACACCGGAACAATATTTGAGTGATGGAGTCGCGCGACGGTCTCGGCTTCGCGGCGGAACCGCCGGATCGATTGGGGAGAATCAAACGTCGTGGGCGAGAGCACTTTCAATGCAACCTGGCGACCGAGTGATTCCTGCTCAGCTTCGTAGACTACTCCCATTCCGCCGTGGCCGATTTCTCGGATGATGCGGAAGTCGCCCAACTGCTGGAGGCCGCTGATGACCGACTGCTGCTCGAAAGAATCGATCCGTGATTCTTCCTTCTGCTTGAGCTGTTCCATCATCGCGACGGCAGGCAGCAGTTCCTTGAGTTCCTCGGCCAGGTCGGGGAAACGATCGACGTATTCAGTGACGGAAGGGTACTCGCCGTTTCGGTAGCGGTCTGCGAATTCGTCAGCGGCGACGTCAACCGGGTCGCGGTCATCGTTAATGGCCGTCGGAACTTCGATATCTACTGATGCGGCAGGTCGTTCGTCAGTCATAAAGTGCCTCCCCGCCTCAGTCTGCTGCTAACTTCGATCAAGCCGCCTCTGCCGCAAATACACTGTGATTCGCAAAGGTTTTCTTTGCGGTCTTTTGCGACTTTGCGTCAGCTTTCAAACTCTTCACCCTACTCCGCGAACTCGACCGCCTCAGAATCCGCATCCAGAACCTGCTTCAAACGTTTGAGAGCCCTGACGTATCGATTGCTCGCGGCCGTCTTCTGAATGCCCAGAATTTCCGCGACTTCGTTGTTGCTGAGTTCTTCGAAATGTCGCAGCGCGAGAACTTCGCGGTCGATCTCGTCCATACTGTCCAGGGCTTCTCGCAGACTTCCGAGTCGTTCTTTCCGGATGGCTGCATGACTCGGCGATGTGAGACTTCCCACGAGCTGAGCGGCGATCGAGATCGACGTGTCGCAGTTCGATTTCGCGATAGAAACTTCCTGAGAAACGTTCCGCTTCTGAGCCCCCAGGTGCCGCCGATGCAGGTCGATGATGATCTGATAGGCGATCTGCCGAACCCACACGAAGAACGGCACGGCCGGATTGCTGGTGTAATCTTCAATCCTTCGCGATGTTTCCAGCCAGACATCCTGCAGCACGTCAGCGGTGTCGACTCGTCCGTACAGGCGGCGGTCGAGCCGGAAACGCACCATCCGCTGCAGCTTGTCGCGATGTTGCGAGAAGACTTCAGCGATCGAGTCGGCGTTTCCCGACTTTAGTATTTCCAGTTCGTCCGACATTCAACCGTCCCAGATTGTGGTGAGAATCCGCTGCCGTTTCGCCTGACGTCAGACGAAGCGGCCAGTTTGACACTCGAAGGTATGAACCGAATTGCCAGCTTGACTGTCCACACTTCAGGATCAAGTCAATTGCGAGAGGCCAGTAGTGATTTCACTGAACCCGAATCAGGGGAAGTATTTGCGTAGGGTGCATCTCGACGCACCGGCGAAGAGAATCGAGTATTGGTGCGTCGAGACGCACGCTGCAATCATGTCTGGCCGAACCTCCGCGGCGATACACAAGACGATGCGTTTTCTGTTTGGTACTATCCGGGACAAGTCGCAAGTGTGGCCGATTTATTGCGTGATAATTCAGTGGCGAAAGCGGCCTTTCCTCTTGAGTAAGTTCAGAAGAGTCAGACGATGAGGGAATTCGTCGGTGCCAAACTTCACGGTCTTCGAGTTACAGGCAAGAGCCTGGAGTACGAAGGATCCGCGTCGCTGGCCACAAGCCTGATGGAAGCAGCAGGCATCAGCCCTTACGAAAGGGTTTACCTCGTTAATAAGTCAACCGGATCGCGTTGGGACACTTATGCAATCCCCGGCCGCGAGGGCGAATTCACGCTCAACGGAGCCGCTGCAAGACTCGGCGAAGTCGGCGACGAAATCCTGCTCTGGACCTTCCGCCAGGAAGAACAGTTTACCGGAGCCAACGTCGTCTTCCTCAACGAATTCAACAAAATCGAACGCCGGAAGACCTACCCAGCAGACGAGCCGTCCGCGGTTGAGTTCTGACGAATAAATACGTCACTGAAATATTCACGAAGCCAAGCCGCAAGGTGATTCATTGGCTGATTCTGAGAATCACGACATCCAACGTTTGACGCTTCGGATGTTCGGATTCTGAATTTTGTGGATGCGGTGTGCGTACGACCTCTACTTTTCGCAATATTACGGTACGTTGCCAGAGATTATAACTGCCGTTATGAAGTGCAATATCGGTATTCGTTCGATTACGAGGGACAGCCCGGAATTCACTTTCGACCGCTCGGCAAGAGAAACTACGAAGTGATTGCAGGTGGAATTCCACCACGACTTCGACACAGATCTATTGATGGGTGGCACAGCCACAATGGCTGTGTCGCGAAGCGACAAGATGCTTCATCATGCGTTTGATTTAGCTTGAAGCCCTCAGCCAGCATCGATCGATTGTCGTGATCACCCGCCTGTCAGCGAATAACCGCAGGAAGTACTGAATCTTTTGTGCGAAGCATTGGCACTCGAATTCTTGGGCGCGCGCTGAACGACTTGACCGATACAAGTCCTTGCAGGAACTGAATCTTCACCTTTTGACCGTTCCTGAAGATGATGATTTGTAAGACTTTCTTCCTTAAACCCACGGCCTGAAGACTCAGACATGTTGCCTCGAACGCTCGAACCCGAAGTCATGGATACGGCGGCGGAAGCTGTGGATTATGACTCGATGGATCATTCGTCGGTCAATCGGCTGTTCGTTGACGATCTGCTGAGTGCGGCGAATGCCGCGGAGTTTGGTGACCGGCTTACATCTCGGAATGACCGATTGCGGGTTCTGGACGTGGGGACGGGGACGGCTCAGATTCCCATCGAGTTCTGCCAGCGGCAGGTCAGCGTCGATATGGTGGCGATTGATCTCGCCGTTGAGATGCTGCTGCTGGCTGAGCAGAACATTCGTGACGCCGGGCTGCACGGCAGTATTCTACTGGAGCATGTCGATGCGAAGGAGCTTCCGTTCGACGACGGCGAGTTCAACTGGGTGATTTCAAACAGTATCGTCCATCACATTCCCGACCCAATTGACTGCCTCCGCGAGATGCAGCGGATTCTCAAACCCGGCGGTTTTCTGTTTGTACGCGATCTTCTGCGTCCGGAGTCGCCAGAACAGGTTGAAGAAATTGTGCAAGCCTACGCAGGAAACGACAACGAAGAACAGCGGCAACTGTTCCGCCAGTCGCTTCATGCCGCGTTGAGCCCAGCAGAAATGGTGGAGCTGATGCAGTCTCTTGGCTGGCCAGCCAGCACGGTCGAGCAGACCAGCGATCGGCATTGGACGGTGACTGCGACTGGTCAGTAACTTACCGACGCAGGGTGCGTTTTGACGCACCACTTTGCCTGATCGGTGCGTCGAGACACATCCTGCGACAATCCAATCTGCTACAGTCACGCCGTAGCGGTTGTTCGTTTTGCGCCTTCTTCGGAACCGGCAATCTTAACCAGTGTTCTCATCTTGTCCTATTCGCTGCAGAGTTACATCGGCAATCGCCGATCAAACAGGTGTCAGATTGAAAGACGGCTGGCTCCTTCGGTTGTCTCATCAATCCAGAATTTACTCCCGTGTGAACAGCAAATTCGGTCGAGCCTGCAATCACCGTAATGCCTTACACGGAATTCGGCAGAGTCACGAGGAAACAGCTCGCCCTGCGAGTCCCGCCTGAAGCTCTTGAAGTCACCCCTCAACTTCCTCTGCTCGAGAAGTTCTGGTCGAAACGGTCGTCCGGAGATTTTCCGTTACGCCAAAAACTGATTTGACCTTCTACCCAGCATTGAATTCATCCCGA
>JACLAC010011920.1_pt1 | contig 13445 bp, 12 predicted proteins | sample 8027881 | NCBI WGS metagenome assembly JACLAC01 (sample SAMN15725517, study PRJNA655200) | protist metagenome | isolation source: fluorescence activated cell sorting (FACS) single amplified genomes of... | place: Spain: Blaines Bay Microbial Observatory, Mediterranean Sea | collected 2016-01-19 | reverse complement strand
TGAGTCACCACCATCGAGCTTAAGGAACTTTCGCGTTGATACACCAGCCATATTTGTTTTTGTTTTTATATCTCGTCTATTCTTAATGGAATGCAAATGTGTGAATAGTGGTCTAACTACACATGAACGCTCGTTTGGAGCGCTAAGTCGTACTAGCACATCAATCTATCGCATCAATGATTTATCCAGTAGTTTTTTAGCTAGTGATTGAAGAAAGCATGAACACGACGAAGCAGAGGAACATAGTCAGTGTCAGACGAGAGTACGAATGTTATTTCGAGGAAGAAGCGAATCAAAGAAATGAGCATTAATATTCAAGAAAAGATCACGAGTACGATCCAGTAGAAGGATTCAAGAGCGAATTACGATTGTCGACGAGTCAGAGTGATACAACAACATATATGCAATCATAGTCATACTGAAGATAGCACCATCATCAACATCATCAAAGATTAGCAATATTAATACGTCAGACCCCTATTTGCGTTAGCGTTCGCGATGAAGACAGACTAGTCAACTTCCGCCAGCCTCAGCAGTATTTCGTCCACGAAATTTTGTTCCACCTGTAGCATCAAGCCCTGTCCAACCAGAAACGCGCACGCACCTATCGGATAGTCCTTATACTGCACCAGCACTGCGCCGATATCATCATTACAGCTGAACTGCGCCCGCTTTTCCGGGCACTTCTCCTTTTTGTTCTCGAAGTTCAGCAATCCACCCTCGCTCACACCCTTAAAAAAATCGGCGACGGGTATCATCTGACTATTCAGCAGCTTCAGAAATAGCTCCTTGTCCACGATGTTGATACGCCTCTTCCGCTGGTACTTCAGCAGAAACTCCATGTTCTTCTGACTCAGTCTGTAGCGACAGCGCAGGGAAGGCATGTACTTCTCGTTCCGCTCGCGCTTGAAGATGCTGGTGCCCACCGCAATCACCGGAAAGCGCATTAGGTCATCCGGCTCAGCAGTCGTGTCGTTGTAGTGCTTCAGCGGCGCCACATGAAAGCCTTTGTACAACTCGTCGGCCGACGTCTTTCACAGTAGAAACTTCTTCGCGAACCGAAAGTTCTTCGTATTGAACGTGTAGAAGCAGCCACCGTAGTCCGCCAGGTCTGCCTCCGTGATGCCGAAAAAGTCGAACACGCTCTCGTGCGCGGCGTTGTCCCTCGCAGCAGCTTCCGCTTCATCGCCCGCCTCGACCGACAGAAGCTCGAGATCGCGCCGATACGGTTCAAAAAAGTACGGCACCCAGCCCTTCTGGATGTCTTTTTTCCACTTGGCTTTCTCGCGCAGCTTCTTGTAGTAGCCAGTGATGTGCTGCCACTCCTTCTGAGACAACGGCTTGTCACCGGTCTCACTGGTGCGGAAAATTTTGTCGTCGCCTTCGGCTTCAGTCTCGGGCTTATTACCACTATCTTTTTCACCCTCTTCGAGAATACCGTCGTCCAGCACCGGAGCCGCTTGCTCTGCATCATCAGCGTCAGTCAGTCACTTATCGAAACTCGCAACCTTCTCGAACACGCACACGAAGAAGCCGCCGAAAACTGGATTTTCCTCAAGATGTGCCATGATCCGCGCGGCCTTCGGTAGATTCTCACGCAGCATCTGGACCTCGTCCTCTTTTGGCTTGCGGATATCCCTCACGTTGTCGTACCGCGTTGAACCGGGCGGGTAAATCGTACGCAGGATGGCGCGCTTCTTACGGTCGTTTCCCCCGATTTTGTCGGCTTCGGTGGAGAGAAACTCCTCAGGAATAACCCAGTCGGTGAGTCCGGGCATGTAGCCGATTTTTCGGTCGGTGGCGCCACCCGCAGTCTTGAAGGCTTCGCCAAAATCCACGAGACGAATACGCGTGGGCGTACCACTCTTATTGAAGTGGCGCAGAACTTCGGCAACAACCGCCTCATTCTCGACCGGGTTGAGCGAGCACGTACTGTACACCATGCGACCGCCCACCTTCAGCATCCGCAGACCCGACTTCAGCAGCGCGATCTGCGTGCAGTGCAGCGTGGTTGCCGCGAACCAGAACTTCTTTTTGAAATCATTGATCGTTTCGCGGTGCTTGCGCAGCGTGCCGTCGGCCGAGCACGGGACGTCGGCAACCACGCGGTCAAATCGTTCCTCGCCAACACGACGCCACAGACCCACACCGTCATACAAAGACACCATAAGCCCGTTGTGCTATGCCTTACCGGTGTGGCGCGTCAGCGTGAGCACCGTACGCTGGATGTCGTAGTCGTTCGCCAGAACGCATCCGTCTGACGCGAAGTCCGAAATCGCAAGCGTCTTATTACCCGGTGCCGCACAGAGGTCAAGGACAGTATGGTTCTTTTGGATGTCTGCAACCAAGACCGGCAACATAGACGCAGCTTCGCCGAATTGCACGAACGCTTTTCGGTTCAGGTCTTCGCACTTGCGGCGCATATCCTTGCGGCTGTCGTAAACGTGCGAAGGTACAGCGAAGGCGCGAAACGTGGGATTAGAGAGGAAGCTGACTTCGGTCCAGGTGTGCGGCACGTCAGGCTCGTCCTCTTGTACTAGTTCGTCTTCATCTACTTCTCCACCCGTTTCAGCCGTGGTCACACTTTCAGCAGGAGATGCTGCCTTGTCCACCTCCTCCTCCTGCACAGCAGCAGCAGCGCTCGCGTTCGCGTTCGGATCTACCGCGCACCCCGACGTCAAGTACTCGACCAGTTCATCGCGCGCCCGTATGCCAACGGCGTCGCGCTCGAACTTCCGATTCCGAACGCGCAGCGCTGCCGGCAGCGGGTCCGCACACGCCGCGACGAATTTGTCAAAGGTCTCTTTGCCAAACTGCAGTTCGTAGAAGAAGCGAAACTCCGGATCGACGTCGCCGAGCGTGGGATCCTTTTGAAACTTCTTCTTCGTCTTGCTGCGCGTCTGCTCGGAGTATTTGTTTTTGAACCCTCAGGCATTCCCCTTCTTCGCAGCATTCCCATTCGAAGTAGTAGGAACAATACCCGTAACGCCTTTGAACCTGGCCTTCTGCCGGTCGGACTCGAAGCGAAACTTGTGCTCGGGTGCCTCCGGTGCCTGTTTGGCGAAGGCGTCATCAGTCGCAGAAACAGAGGGCATTTTAAGGTCGTGCTTATTATGTCTTTTGTCGTACTTAGTTATGGTTAATATGCTCTTGTATGAACTATCGTCTGTTGATGTTGTATGTCTAAAAAAATCGCGAGGTGAAACAGCTGCCACTACACATTTTGTAAATGGTTTCCAGTGATAACATTTGAGGAGGTAGCAGAACAAGATACCCTAGAAGTAGCGGCAGCATGTAAGAGCGAAAAGCGTCAGATTGAAGGTAACAAGAGAAGTTCAAAAGTCAAGAAGTCAATAACATCATCTTCATCAACAGGAGCAATCCAGAAGCAAACATTGTTCATTCAGAGCAGCATCAGTCTTCGGATTAAGACCAGTTTCAGTCCCAACCCACTTACTCCTGTATGCAGAAGTGATTGAAGCAGCACATCCAGGTGTGTTGTCCCTGCGGCTCGCCACCCGGATTCATGTACGGGTAGTCCCAACCTGATTGATGAGTAGTTGAATGCAACATGAACAGATAGAAAAAAAGATTTTTTCATGGTATTGCTATTGATATGCAGGAATGACTCAAAGCACTGAGAAAGAGGAAAAATAAGTTATTTCATACTATATGGACTGGAGAAGTCCGCTTAAGACAGGCCGAAATAACTCACCTCCTTCTTCGCAATTACACACGCTGAGCGCCTTCTTTGCCTGTGGTCCCATAGTGGTCGTGTAGAAGGCGTTAGTGCACTGATCAAAGCTCTCCTGCCGCGTGCAACTCTTGTAGCACTGGTGGCATTCGTTCGTCTTAGCCTTCGTCTAGTTCTGCTGCATCTGCACTTGTGCCTTACTCTGCTGCCTGTTATTGCTGCCTCTGAAGATAGTTAGCGCGTCCGTACCCTGACTCTGCATCAAGAGGACCGCAGCTACAAGGAAGAACAGCGTCGTAAAAATGACATGGTATTGATTTTGATATTTCTTCATTATCGGATTATATTTCATATACTCTACTACCTCCCTTTCCCGTACTACTCAGTGCGGAGAAGAAGTGTTAACGACATATGGTGTAACAAGAACAACACAACACAAACGACCACGTAACAGTAACGCAAATCAAATAAAGCTCTTCCCGATAATTCTCAATAACGAGTAAGAGTATCTGGTGTAGACTGATTCCACTATGTCTATGTATATGATCAAACTACGTGCAGCTTACTGTCGAATAATTAGAATCGAATTCATGCTCAGTCGCCAACAGCACCAACAGTCTGGTGTACATTGTTACGAATACACGTTTAGAATTAGATCATCTTTTTCACCTTTCTCGTGACCATGATCATATGGTGCGTTCGCGGGCGTTCCTCACCCTCTTTGTCCTCACCATCCTTCGGCACGTGCATGATAGAGAACGGCCTGCTCATTTTACCAATATTCTCCGTATCAGCCTGCTTGACTCCCGCCATCCGGTGCACTGCGCTCATAAACTCACATGGGTACTTCGCATTCTGGTCGTGCAGCATCACCCATCCCAGGCAACCCACTTCACCCTTCACCTCGATCTTCTTCTGCCTCTCTTCACTAGTCAGCTTGTTCGCATTTCGAGTCGAAGCAGAACGTCTGCCGTCCCTCGCGCGTTTTTGTCATGTCCACGTACTTGAACTCTCACGTTTTCATCTTACTACATGCGTCACAGCTCGGCACGGCGCTTCGCGCGCAAGCTTCACGGGTGCCGATCCTCCCAGTACGCTTCAGTTCCCGGTGTAAGAGGGCACTCGCTCATGTAGATGACCCAGTCCTTGAACTCTCACACGGGCGGATTGCGTTCGGGATACCACGAAAGCAGGTCGTTCCAGACCTCCATGATCCACTCTTTGGAGTACGTCTGGATGTGGTAGACGAGAGCGAAGGTACGCTCTTTCGGAAACAACAATGGGCCTTGTATCTTCTGCTCACTATAGTCACGCTGAGCGTCAACGGTCCTACGCGTGCAACGCGTGCAGGTTCAGGTTGAGGTGCGTTTCATTTTTCCTGGACTCCTTGCTGTCGGTCCGCCCGGTGGAGCTGTGTTCTTGGAAGTCGTCAAGGGTTAGACCCGAAGCTAATGACCGACGGATGGCGCGTAGCTTCTCTCGCTCTTCCCAGTACCCACTCATATTCGCAGCAGTAACTCATCAAAGGCTCATGCCGGACGTTGTGCCAGACGTTCCACTGTCGCCGTAAAGATACGCGTTTCGCGAAGCACGGTCTTCGAAGTGCACGGTGACGGTCTTGCGCTGTTGCAGAGGCTTCGGTGGTGGCAGCGGAGGAGGCGGTGGCCAGACTCGCGTCGGTAACGATCGACCGAACTCGTCGACGGGCACCGTTGGAATGCTCAATCCGTAACCGATGCTCACGTCCTCAACGAGAAACTCAGCCAGTTCGGGATAAAGTTCCACATCGCTTCATGTGACGCTGAATTGCTGCTCTTGTTTATCCTCTCCTTCAGGCTGGACGTACTCGTACTTTATCTCGATTTTGCGTTTTGCTTCCGGAATGTTGTCGACCGTTTTGTTCGTGTTGCTGAAGAGCTGATCGTAGAGTTAGGCGGTTTGGCGCCTGCGCTGCTGATTGCTACCAGTGCGTGTGGATGCTGCCAGCATCTTGCTGGAGCCGTTCGCAGAGACCATTTTTCTTAGGAAGTTACTATGTTTTTGTCTGTCTTGATCTTTTTTATGTTTATTCTTGATCTACACAAGAAAATATGTTCTTTTTTATGTTTATCACAGAAGATAGTAAAAAGCCAGCGCCAACAAATTTTGATAACAGATTATAGTAAAGCCAGCCAGCAAGCTCAGCTTCCTTTGCAAAATGGTTTATAGGAGAAACGTCGACAATGGCACTCTCATCTCTCGGTTCTTTTACATTTCCCATCTTCTCTTGTCTCAGTCAGCTACAACCAACCAGATAAGATGAACAAGATCGCGATAATCTGTACCGCATGAGGAGTGGAAGGGCGGGAATCTACACCTGACAACGTCAAAAAAGATTTTTTGCGCAAGGTTGTGAGCGGATAGCCAGAAAGGCAAAGGGAAGAAAGGTAAATCAAATAAGATAATTCACATAGTATTACATCCTATCCGTTCGCTAAGGGTAGAGGGTATTTTGTTCTATCCATGCATGAAGTCATACTTAATCATAGTATACAAATCAGCAAATGCATTCAGTTCTGTCCACACTATCACTCGCACAATTCATTCAGATAATCCCAAATTGACCGGCTACGTCAATCCGTCATGAACATGATTCAATATGCTTATGCTTGCACGCCACTGTCATTACCTCTTCTTCCCATCCTTGATGGCCATGTTCTGCGCCATCTCCTGGCTGTCCGTCGAGCCACGCCGGTCGCTGGTCGACCCGCGCCTGCCAGCCATCGCGTTCACGCGCCGACTGCTGACCTTCACGTCGTCCAGCGCCATCTTCTTCAAGGACTTGTCCATGGCCGCCTTTTCTAGCAGCAGCGCCGGCTTCTCAACTACCAGGTGCATGAACCGCTCATATGAAACGCGGTGGATCGGCTGCAGGCCCAGCGCCATGTAGATCTCGTCCGTCCGGGACTCGACGATCTCGTTGGTCACCTCAGGGTGCGTCGCGCGCATCATCCCACGCACCTCGTCTCGCTCCAGGTAGCCGCTGCTGTCGTTGTCGAAGATCAGGTACGCGAACTTGAGCTTGTCCACGACCGATGCATCTGTGTAGATACTGATGCCGACGATGAAGTCTTGCAGTTCGATCTCACCCCCCTTCTCGAAGTCAAAGTGCTTGAAGAGCTGCCGATACTCCTTCTTGTCCTTACCCGTTTTTCAGATCACTTCTAAGTACTCTTCGTAGTTGATCAGGCCACTGCCGTCCGCGTCCACGGTGAGAAAGTTCTCGTAGATCCTCTTCACGAACGCCGGCGTGATTCACCCGCCCGCGATGTCCTCGATTAGGTTGATGCGCTCATCTCGTGTCAGAGCAGGAGGCGCTTCGCGACCGAACAGCGCAGCGGTCGCCGCGGTTTGCTCAGTCTTGGCGTTGATGGTCGCAATTTTCTAAGCCTGTGTATTCGACGTGTCGTAGTTCTTGAAGATCATCGGTGGGTCCTCGAACAGCGACTTGAACTCGTCGAAACCTGGATTGGAAAAGAAGTGTTTCAGGTGCAGAATATGAATAGAACATCAACATCGATCTTCAGGACTATCAATTGGAAAAAAATTTGTTCCACATACGTCAAACCCGCCAAGGAATGACTTCGGGAATCTCATTATCTCATCAATTTGATCATTGTTGATGCACGACTTGCAAAAAAAAAGCGACCAGAGAAAAAGATTTGAAAAATATTTTATAATGGGCAGGTCACACAACTGCATGTGCATCGATCTTCAGGACTATCAATTGGAAAAAAGTTTGTTCCACATACGCCAAACCCGCCAAGGAATGACTTCGGGAATCTCATTATCTCATCATTTTGATCATTGTTACACTTGCAAACAACCAAGCAACTGAAGAAAAAGGTTTGAAAAAGGTTTTTGTTATGTTTTGTGATCAAGACCTCGCATGATGGCAAGTTGCACAAAATTTGAATTAATGTCCTAAATAATATGGTTGAAGACGTAAGTTCCGCTTAGGGAGTACAAAGTCGAGCCATCAACACAGGTAAACTCACCGATCTCTCCCCCGGCATCCGCGTCCGCCATGCGAATCATGTACCTCATCTCTTCTTCCGTCACTGGCTCTCCGCACAGAAACAGCTAGTCACGGATTACGTCCACGTCAAGCACGCCCGTGTTCTTCTGGTCGATGCTCTCGAACGCCACACCCAACTCCTCGGTGGAATACGGCCGGTTCTGGATGCCCGGAATGAGGAACGTGTTTTCGTTGGGCACCGTGCCGCTACTAGTTCGGCATTTTGTTCTTCGACAGCTTCGACTGCTCCAGCAAAATTTTCCGCTGCCGAGCATCGATCTCTTCCCGCAACTCCAGGTTTCGCGTTTGCAGCTCGTTGCGAGGCTTCTTCACCAGCTTCTCGCTCTACTTGTTCATCTGCGACTGGTACACGTCTTTCTTCTTGTTCGTGATGTGCAGCGGGTCGGGGTGCCCGATCATGCCCTTCATGCGGTCCGTGGGCTTCTTGAAGGCCTCCTTCGCTTGGAAGGCCTCTAGTCATCCTGGACCGGGCGGTCATGTAGACCGCTAGATGTTGTTCATGTCCAGGTTACTATTCTCAGTCTTTAACACCGCGCAGCTCGGCCGGCGGCGGCGGCGCGCCGTAGCTGCGCGGCGGCGCGGGCCGGTACGCGTTCGTCTACGTGATCGCAGGCGGCTACGTCGGAATCTTGTCGCGGTAGCGCTCATTGAAGTCGCGTGTAGCCTCCGACGTGTGCGAGTGCTTCGTGATACCACCGGTTGTTTCCATACTGCCTTTTGTGTTATTCATTTTGGGCGACGTTAACTAACCACCTTTCGTAATTTAGTCTTGTTATCTTCGTGAGGATCAATTCAACTAAGTATAACACGTCCCGCAGTACAGCTCTCTACTCCGAAATATATGAGTAGTGTATTCATTTTCAACCAGAATAGATTTTTTGTAAGCGCAGCTGTAAGTAGAAACAATCAGTTTCAGTAGCACCACTTGAGTCACACTCACACCAACAAACCGTACAACAGCGAACTTTGAATATTCCCCTTGATGAACTTATCTTAACCTTAAGTGATTAACGCGTAACACAACGACGAACACTATCACAGCCAAACGACCACAGTTTCCATGAAGAGATCGCAACCCGGCCAGGAGAAGTAGAAGCATAATCACTTTCATTGAAGCATATCATTGTTCTACACTGCAACTGAAGAAATTGATTGTTGTAAGAATAGCTACGACCACCGGAGACGAAGGCGCACGCGTCGCATCTACTCATCAAAAAAATACCGCATCTCGTCTATTCGTTCTACTGACTATGTCTATGAAGCAAGGCGGAGTCGTAATATTGTACAACTAGCAACTCAAGTATAACTGCCGCACTGGATAAGAAAAAAACTGAATGTGATCTGTAACCGATGATGTATGGACTCTACTCTACACACTACGTCTAGCACAATCTATGTTCTCGACTTCATCTTCTAGTATAGCAATTATTTTTTGATGTAATATTGCTTTTGCTACTCACAAATCACGCACATAAACAACTCTCAAAAGGACAAAGAACATAAGAATATTACGTTACGACCCATATCCCCGATAATTATATTATCCCGAACCGATTAAGTACACTTACTGGTTCAGCCACGGGTGCTGCAGCGCCGCCGCCGCGCCGTTGACTCTATCTTTCGGCTCAAAGGACAGCAGAGACTGGCACAGGTCGCGCGCCAGGTGGAAGTCCGGCCAGGGCGGGCAGTCGAAGTCGATCTGCGCGGTCCTAAGGCGGGAGAAGATCTCCTCCATCTTCGCGCCGCCCACCACGTTGTTGCCTGCGATGTCGTCGCCAAACACCTCCTCAGAAAACGGCATGTCCCCCGTCATCAGGATGTACAGGATGACGCCAATGCTCCACAGGTCACTCAGCGGCGTGTACTCACCGCGGAAACTCTCCGGCGCGATGTACCCCGGCGTGCCCACGATGCGCTGCGCCTTGGCGTTGTTCGGCTGCCAGTCCTGGCAGGTGTCGAAGTCGATCAGTTTCAGCTGCTTCTCCAGCTTCTTCACCACCTCCGCCGGCTGTCCATTCGGCCCGCCGTAGTAGCTGCCCGGCCCATAACTCTGCTGCGCCAGCTTTTTGCCGCTGAACATCACGTTTTCCGGCTTGATGTCGCGGTGGATCAGCCCCTCGCCGTGCAGGTGCGACACCGCGTTCAGGATCTCGCGCATGATGCGCTTGCATTCCCTTTCCGGAACGTCCGTCTCGTTGAGCAGGAAGTCGAAGAGCTCGCCGCCGCCGCACCGCTCCATCACGACGTAGTAGGCGTTCGCGTCCTCGATGATTTGGTCCACGCCCAAAATGTTCTCACAGTGCTTCAGGTTCATGATCCGCGTGAGCACGCTGCGCCACACGCGCTCGCCGCCGGAGAAGAAGCCTTTCTTGCGCATCTTGATCACCACGTCGCGCGGCTGCGCACCTTCTCGCACCATGCACTCGCGCTCCTTGGCCAGGAACACCTTGGAGCGGTCGCCAGCGTCGTAAATCTTCTCCTCGAAGTAGTACAGGTCCTCCAGTTTCTGCGGCTCGTCGATGCGGATGATGTCCTGCGGCGCTTGGTGCTGCTGCTGACCAGCGGCAGCGCCCATGACGGCCTTGGTGATGCCGTCGGCGCCGTTCGAACTCGGCATGGACATGGCGCCGTTCGACTTGGTTTTAGCAGCCATTGTGTCTCTATTGGTTCTCGGTTCAAGTCTCTACACTCATACAATACGAATACACTCCCCGGAATACTTGACTTCAGGTTCAGATTATATAGTATTTGTTCGGGGTTGGGATAAGATTAAGAATGTAGATGTAGTATGGAAAAGCAGCAGTGTAGCAATTTCAAGAATTTTTGCGAAGATGAAGCGATAAATGAAGACCAGGACCAAAATAGATGCCTCTCAAATTTATTTCTCTCGATATTAAGCTCTCTTGAGATAACAAACCCATTTGATGGAAGGAACTCTCGACGCGAAACATGGACAGAACAACAACTTGAACAACTCGTACTCGCGTCGATGGTATACTTACAAGGTGATCGTGAATGAATGAAAACAAAGCCAGTTTTACGGTTGGCGTGACTCCGACACGGAGCCTTACCTCACTTTTTATTTCACACCAAACTTCCGCTCTCTTGCTTCACTTGTTACTTGTGACAGCTATCATGACGCAACTTCTGAATGACTCCGGCAATACAAAATGAAAAACTTGATCGTGGAGCACCATCAACTATCAATATCATATTCACACTGGACAAGAACATGACACATCATCTTCTCGTTAAACATTGTCTTTTTCTCACTGACTGGTTCTTAGACCGCTCACATTCATTACTTTGTAGTGCGAACACTCGATTGATAATGATGGAGTAAAAATGTTCTACTGTAGTACTTTGGTGTAACCCCCTGGTCAAAACTCTTATCGTACGTTACTTCTACGTCGTCTTCAGACTCAGAATTACTTTCACGTTAATTACGCGGTCCTAGCCGGCTTACACAGACCGAGCATGTCGAACGTAAGAATACGCATCAGCACAGATGGCTCTCGCTCAGCAACCTGCACCATATTCCCAGTATCGGCGTCAATTTCGTCACCAGGCTTGGGTACAGAAGACACACTCGGACGCCCACCGGCATCATCCATAGACTCGAAGTCTGTGCTAGTGGGATCTTGCAGTCCCGTGGACTGCACCGTCGTGCGGCAAGCCGTGCTGCACGACGCGCGCGGGTCGATGATTGTGTTGCCGATCCATCGCGATCGCGTCGGCTTGTCCCGGAACGTATAATAGGTGCGCGCCTCAGCATCTACGATGTCTTCGCCGTACTCGTCCGTCCTGTTTGAGCCGTCAGCGTTGTTCCCTGCGTTCGCGTTGCTTTTGTCCTTGTTCGCAGCCTGAATGTTTCGGTCCATTTCCGTGTGGTCGTTTTCGAAATTAACGAGATAGCGCGTACCCAGCTGCATGAATCCGGGTTCGCTCCACTGTTCGATCTCGGCGATCGACAACTTCACGTAAGCCTCTTTCATCGACGGGTGGGAATTAAGGACCTTACCGGGCGCGCGCGCGAATGCTGGCGTTCTGCGCACAGTCACGGCGACACGTGCGAGCTACGATCCGTTTTTCATCGCAGATTTTTTGGCTAAAGACTCGAACATCTTTCCGAAGTGTCACTCGTACGCGTTCGAGAATGCCCGAAGCTTCGAGTTTCGTCGTTTTACCTGCTTCGTTGAGTGCCTCAGCTTCGGGTTGTTCTTTTTCTCGCTCTCGGCCAGATTCTTGTACGAGTCGCTTGGCTGCGCAGGTGCTCAACAGCAGGCACCGCCACCTTTAGTATTCCTTTTTGACTCGTAGCTGGCCATAACATCGACATCTTCCATCTTGACAATGATGTCTCCTGGATAGAACCATCCCTTGTAGGAATGCGTCACGCGACTCTGTTCGTCGATCATGATACCGAGTGTGTCGAACAACACCGTCTTCTTGATGTGCAGCAACTGAAGCTTCTCCGTCGGCTCGGGTCGCAGTAATCGAACCTTTGTATCCTTCTTGTCACTGCTTTCGTCGCTGGCTAGAACACGAAAGAACTCGTCCCGCCCTGACGACCACTTACTACCTTCCAATGCTTATGACATAGTCGCCCACGCGCACCCCGCCGTTGTCGAACTTTTACCGGCCCCACCCGTCAACCGCTAGCACGCAGCCTTCCGCGTCCACATCGACACCCAGGCACAGCTTGAAGATGTAGCTACTATTTCGCGTCTGCGTAGCCGTCGTCGTGGTTGACGAACGACGTCGTGTCGATCTCGACCTCGTACACCTGATCACGCGTGCGTTCCATGTCGGACCGAATACTGAAGGTGGAAGCACTGTTCCCAGCCTTGTCCATGAGTGTACTCTTGCCTTTACCCAGGTTGGAGTTCGTTTGTCGAAGTCTTCACTCCTCCGTGAAAGTGCGGGACATATTTTTACCACGGGTATCACTATCAGTCGTATTTCAGGTAGCAGGTTCGCCTTCAGGTTCCGCAGACTGTTCCTCACTAGAATCAGTTGTGCTTTTCGTCACCGGTGCATCTTCCGCCTGAGGCGCAGCCGGATTGACAACGGCACTCATCGCTGTGTTCCTGGCTCCAGTATTCCTGGCGTCCATTCCAATCGAGTCACGAGCAGGAAGGACAGCCGACGTAGCAGAGGCACTGGATTGCCTCGCCGCAGGAGCGACTCCCTTTCATCGCTCGGCGTGCAGCGGATAGAGCGGATCGCCGAAGTTACTCTCTAAGTCGCCGCTGTTGACTGAGTCACCAGGCACGTACCCGACGTTCTTGTTTTCGAGAATGCGTCCGTAGATCCTTCTGTACTCTCCGCTCAAGTCATTCACTTTGTTGAGCGCAGCCGACATCTGTATGCTACCGTCTTCGCCTTCAGCTTTCGGAAATACCCAGGGATACGATGGCACATTGACACCGTCGATGTCCTCACGCGTACCACCAAACCTCTTTTCGATCTGATGTCACGGCAGATTTCAGACTTCACGTAGCGTCACCAGGTCTTTCATCAGAGTGATCCTACTACTTTTGTCGAGAGGATAGAAAAGAGAACAACACGTTCACCGCAGCTCCTGCGCGCATGATATACATCTTATACAACCGCCCAGTGTACTGTGAACTCATCGTGCTCAATATCGCCTTGATACTACCGCCCCCGGCG
>JACLAC010022560.1_pt1 | contig 13448 bp, 11 predicted proteins | sample 8027881 | NCBI WGS metagenome assembly JACLAC01 (sample SAMN15725517, study PRJNA655200) | protist metagenome | isolation source: fluorescence activated cell sorting (FACS) single amplified genomes of... | place: Spain: Blaines Bay Microbial Observatory, Mediterranean Sea | collected 2016-01-19 | reverse complement strand
ACAGGACTTACAATCCTCCATTTCATATGCAGGTGGAACACATTTAGATGCCATTCGTCATGTTGATTATGTTGTTGTTAAAAACTCAATTTTTAATGGTGATAAAGTTTATTGAACAATCTTTTGTGCTAATTGATCAAAAGTTTAAAAGAGATGAGGATGCTGTCATTAAAGTGACAATATGTTCATCTTTTTTTATGTTATCAAGAGGTGTTTCTTTTGTATGTAATATTGCAGTGAGAATAGTTATTTCTAAAATAAGCTTTACAATAAATTAACATTTGATGTAAAAAAACATTGAAATTAAAATGATATTTTCATATAATGAAGTATGAAAACGTTTCCAAGTGTCAAGCAAGGTGGGCAACATAGAGCCTATGGGGAGGGAGAAATTTTGTCTACCATTGAAGATGTCGCAAGGTTAGCCGGTTTATCGAGAACAACAGTATCAAGAGTATTAAATGACCATCCATATGTTTCTGATGAAAAGAAAAAGCTTGTTCGGCAGGCAATGGAACATTTGGGGTATGTTCCGAATTCGGCTGCAAGAAGCTTAAGAAATCAAAAGTCTCAGATTATTGCTGTATTGATTCCAAAAATATCAACACCTTTTTTTAGTCAGCTTATAGAAATATTAGAAATGGCAGCTTCTGCAAAGGGTTACCAATTAATTATTTGTCAAACACAATTCTCAAAACAAAAAGAGAGAAGTTATTTAAACCTTCTCAAAACGAAACAGGTTGATGGGGTTATCATGACATCAATTGAAAACGATTGGTCAATCATTGATTCTTATTTGAATTATGGTCCAATTGTTCTTTGTAATGAGGTTGTAGAGCAAGCTGAGATTCCGATGGTGTTTATTAATCAAACAAAAAGTGGATATATGATAGCAAAGCATCTACTTGAAAGAGGACATAAACATATAGCTTATTGTTCAAATGGATATATAAGTGAGGGAATGACTGCTAGAAAAGAAGGCTTTATAAAAGCTCTAGCTGAGGCAGGTATTCATTTTCAAAGTAAACTTCATTTTGAAAGGGTTTCCACAGTTAATGATGGAAAACACATATTTAGAGAAATGGAGAATTTGAACATATGTCCAACTGCTATTTTCACTGGAAGTGATGCTGTTGCAGCTGGAATCATTTCTGAGGCGAAGAAGGCTGGATGGAGAGTACCAGATGATTTAGCAATTGTAGGTTATGACAATATGGAATTAACCGAAATTATCGAGCCTATGGTTACAACAGTTATATTGCCAGTTGAAGAAATGGCATCGAAAGCTATGGATGTAATTTATGAAAAAATACATAAAAAACAATTTCGTTCTTTCGAAAAACATGAGTTTGCCTCAAAGCTAGCTTTACGAGATTCCACAATGTTTCGTAGAAATCTAGTTGCGACATCATAAAGAAAAAGGATGCCGATTAAATACAATCGCATCCTTTTCTTGTTTTAAATTTCATTACCTATAGAAATTTTAAGAGAACTTATCTTCTAGATTGTACTGTATCTAGCAGTAAAGACTCTGAGAATTCAATTGGCTTATTTAGTGAGACTAGGGGCAATAATTATATTAACAGTATTTTATTTGAAGCAATAAGATCGATGCTTCATTGATATGAGATTTTATAGAACATAAACTTTAGAACTATAAATCGCTTACATGAAGACACTCATTACATGTATTACCATAACATTCATGCTGTTCCTCAATTTCATTCCCACATTCCTTGCATTGTTTTTTTGGTAAGTTTCTGAAAAATTCAGTTAATTTAATCATCATTTATAACCCCTCCATGTCATTTGTTACTGTCATTGTATTATAACAGCTAATGAAGTGTCAACAACTGTTTTGTAACAACTTGTTACGGATTGTGCTAAATATTGATATATCAAGGATAGTTCGTTGAAAAAAAGGCTATTAACCAGATATTTTTTTGATTATTGACTCATAATGGGGAAATACGTGAAGAATAGATAACAAGCTTGTATAATGATAGGGAAGAAATAGGAGGATGATGTTTCGTGAAATTAAAGGTTATTGGCTTTTGGGGTGGATATCCAGAAGCAAATGAAGCAACCTCTGGATATTTAATTGAATCAAATGGTTTTAACTTATTAATCGATTGTGGCAGTGCAGTATTATCTAAGCTACAAGAAAGTATTTCAATTGATCAATTAGATGCTGTTGTATTGTCTCATTATCATCATGATCACATTGCAGATATAGGACCATTGCAATATGCATGTTATGTCACATCTCTCATCTATAATAAAGAAAAAACATTACCAATTTATGCACATGCTTTAGATCAGGAAGCTTATAAAAAATTAACTTATAAACAAGCAACTAAAGGAATCGAATATGATCATACAAAACAACTAGTAGTTGGTCCTTTTACTATAACTTTTTTACCAACGATCCATCCTGCACCTTGCTTTGCTATGAAAATATCTGATGGAAACTCAAGCCTGGTATATACTGCAGATTCAAGCTATCAAGACGAATTTATATCATTTTCATCTTCGGCTGATTTGCTTATCGCAGAATGTAGCTTATATGGAAATCAGGATGGAACAGCAGCTGGTCATATGAACAGTACAGAGGTTGGTAGAATGGCCAAATTAGCAAATGTTAAGAAACTCTTATTAACACATTTACCTCATTTTGGTGATCATCAAGATCTTATTAAAGAAGCTAAAAATGAATATACAGGTGAAATTTCTCTTGCAACAACTGGGTTTACTTGGAGTAGCAATTAAAGGAGGAAAATGAATGTTATTTATTGATAATCAAGGAATTACAGATCCAAAAATTAATTTAGCAATAGAAGAATACGCGGTTAAACATTTAGATCCTAAAGAATCTTATTTATTATTTTACATAAATGAGCCATCAATCATAATTGGTAAAAATCAAAACACAATTGAAGAAATTAATACCAATTATGTAGAAGATCATTCTATCCATGTTGTTAGAAGACTTTCTGGTGGTGGTGCTGTTTACCATGATGAAGGAAATTTGAACTTTAGTTTTATTACTAAAGATGATGGTGAAAGCTTTCACAATTTCAAAAAGTTTACAGAGCCTGTGGTCCAAGCTTTAGGAAAAATGGGTGTAAAAGCAGAGCTAAGCGGTAGAAATGATATTATCGCTAATGATGGACGAAAGATCTCTGGAAATGCTCAGTTTTCTACAAAGGGAAGAATGTTTTCACATGGTACATTATTATTTGATTCTGAAATTGAAAATGTCGTATCAGCACTGAAGGTTAAAAAAGATAAAATTGAATCTAAAGGGATAAAATCTATTAGAAGTAGGGTTGCAAATATAAGTGAATATTTGGATGAGAAAATGTCAATAAAGCAGTTTAAAGAGCTGTTGCTTCACCAAATTTTTAGTGATTATGATACGATCCCACAATATGAACTAACAGAAGATGATTGGAAGAAAATAAACGAAATTTCTCAAAATCGTTATCAAAATTGGAATTGGAATTATGGTAAATCACCAAAATTCAATTATCAGCATTCTCACCGTTTTCCTGTTGGGTCAATTGATGTTCGTTTTGAGGTTCAAAAGGGAATCATCGAGAATTGTAAAATTTACGGTGACTTTTTTGGAGTAGGTGATGTGGAAGAAGTTGAACATTCTTTAACTAGCATAAAATATGAACGAGCAGCTATTGAAACAGCTTTGAGTGAAATTGATGTGAAAAAATATTTTGGAAATATTGATAAAGAAGAATTTATCAATTTGATTTATTAATTAATTTCCTTAAAAGATTATCTTTTAGAATGTAAAGTTAACTTCTTGTTATATGAAATAAAGATAAGCATACTAAATCTCACAATGGTTTTGGTGTGCTTTATTTTATTAATGTCAGATAGTAATCAATTAAAATTTTTGTATATAACAAACCAAACACTTAAAACCAAATAGATAATAAGATATCAAGCAGAATGGAGGAATTAAGATATTGATAATAAGGTAGAGTATAGCTGCTGATTAATACTAGTTTAATTCTAAATGATAGCTGCAATGGTATTAGAGCCTGCTTTCTATAGCTCCTTAGTGGGGGAACTTTTCATATATTTTTTTTCAAACTTTTACATGTGGAATCAATTCCAGGTCATTGAATATTATGAATTCTTTCAATATAATAAAGGTAGAATATTTTTTATGCTTAACGCAGTATATATTTAAAGCAATGAATAAGGGAAGAATAGCTAAGGGGTAAGAGCTACGTTAAGTTGTGTTATTCTATTAGAAGTAGAAGTTCATCTAAGAAAACTGTTACGTAATTTTTTTATGACTAAAAAATGAATGGTTATTCATTCATTTTTACTACTAAGGGGTGGGAGAATGAATTTATCTTCACAGTTATCACAAACAGTAAAGGAATATGGTAATAAACCAGCAATTATTTTTGAAGGCACTGAAACATCCTATTTACAACTTGAAGGGGCAATCAATAAGTTTGCAAGTAGTTTAAATGAATTAGGAATTTCCAAAGGAGATCATGTTGCAGTTGTATTAGGAAACTCACCATACTTCATTATCTCTCTTTACGGGGCTATTCGTGCAGGAGCAACCGTTATTCCGATTAATCCCATTTATACTCCAGATGAGATCGCTTATATTATTAACAATGGAGATGTTAAGGCTGTCATTACACTGGATTTACTACTTCCGTTATTTGAAAAAATGGAGGCGGTATTACCTACAGTAGGTCATATAATAACTTGTGAAACTCCACCAAATGAAAACAAAGCAGATCTTGATATTACGAAGCTAAATATCTTCACAAAATTGAAATCGTTTACAAAAATGCTCTCCGTTGGCAAAGCCCAATTTGAAGGTCCTGTGCTGAATGATGATGATGTCGCAGTTATTTTATATACATCTGGCACAACTGGTAAGCCTAAGGGGGCCATGCTCACACATCAAAATCTTTATAGTAATGCAATTGACACAGCAAATTATTTAGAGATAACTAACAGTGATATTGTTGTGACGACATTACCTATGTTTCATGTGTTTTGTTTAACAGTTTCTTTAAATGCACCATTAATGAATGGAGCGACATTACTTGTTGTACCTCGATTTAGTCCTGAGATTATATTCAATTTAGTAAAGAAATATGAAGCAACTGTTTTTGCTGGAGTACCGACTATGTATAATTTTTTACTTCAATTTGACCAAGCGAACAAAGCTGACTTAAAGTCTTTAAGAATTTGTATTTCTGGTGGAGCATCAATGCCTGTTGCGCTTTTAAATGGATTTGAGCAAAAGTTTGATGTGATGGTCTCAGAAGGATATGGTCTTTCAGAGGCTTCACCTGTTACGTGCTTTAATCCTCTTGATCGCCCAAGAAAGGCTGGTTCAATCGGAACAAGCATTGTAAATGTAGAGAATAAAGTCGTAAACGAATTAGGTGAAGAGTTAGGACCTAATCAAGTTGGGGAATTAATCGTTAAAGGACCTAATGTAATGAAGGGCTATTACAAAATGCCAGAAGAAACGGCAGCTACGATCCGAGATGGTTGGCTTTATACTGGTGATTTAGCAAAAAAAGATGAGGATGGTTATTTTTATATTGTAGATCGAAAAAAAGATATGATTATTGTAGGCGGCTATAATGTTTATCCACGTGAAGTTGAAGAAGTTCTATATAATCATGAAGATGTGATTGAAGTGGCTGTTTTAGGAATTCCAGATCCGAATTTTGGTGAAGCAGTGAAATGCTTTGTTGTCGTAAAAAATAAGCAAATAACTGAAGAGATACTTCTTGATTATTGTAAAGAGCATATTGCTAAATATAAAGTTCCAAATTCTATTGAATTCTTAGAAGAATTACCTAAGAATACAACAGGGAAGATTTTGAGAAGAGCATTAAAAGATCAAGTTCTTCAAAAATGATACTTTAGAAGAATACAATAAAGTAAGATGTTAGACACAAATATCGTGCAGATATTTGTGTTTTTTTGTATATGAATGACTAATGAGTAAAATCCTAAAGCTTTCTCCGGATAACATTTTATAGACTACTTGTTTAATAGATTCTGCCAATAATCTTTGAAAACGAAAGAAAATTTATGAAAATATTCAAAAAATATTGAACTATTTCTCTTTTTCTGTATAATTTAATCAATGAAAGCATAAAAGCGTAAAAGGGATTATTTAAAAAATAGAAACGTAAAAAAGGGGAGTTTAACATGAATAAAGGTTGGAAAATTGGTTCAGGTCTTATGTTAGCTAGTTTTTTAGCATTAGCAGGCTGTGGTTCAAGTGAATCATCATCTGAAAGTAATAATGAAGGAAGTGGCTCTGCAGAAGGAGCAAAAACATACACAATTGGTGTTAACCAAATTGTTGAGCATCCATCACTTGATGCGGCATTAGAAGGATTTAAAGCTGCTTCAGAGGAAAAGGGCTTAGAAGTAGAGTATGATGTGCAAATTGCTCAAGGAGATCAAAATAATAGCCAAACGATTGCTAATAATTTCGTTGGTGATAAAGTAGATTTAATATTTGCCAACTCAACACCTAGTGCACAAAGTGCTTTAAATGCAACAACTGATATACCAATCATTTTTACATCTGTAACAGATCCTATTGGTGGCGGATTGGTAACTAGCTTTGAAGAGCCAGGTGCAAATATTACAGGTACAACTGACACACATCCAGATGCGATACCTAATACTGTGAAATTCATTGATGAAAATATAGATGGAAATAAAGTCGGAATGATTTATAATTCTGGTGAACAAAACTCTGTTGCTCAAATCGAATTAGTGAAAAAAGCAATGGAAGGTACAGACTTAGAGGTTGTTGAAGCATCAGTATCAACATCTGCAGAAGTAAAGCAAGCGACAGAATCTTTAATAGGAAAAGTTGATTCTTTATACGTAATTACTGACAACACAGTTGTTTCAGCTCTTGAAAGTGTTATTGGAGTAGCTAGTGATTCTGATATCCCATTATTTGTTGGAGAATTGGATTCAGTTGAACGCGGTGGATTTGCTGCATATGGTTTTGATTACTATGATATCGGCTTTGAAGCTGGTGAAATGGCTGTTAGTATTTTAAATGGTGAGAAAAAAGCAAGTGAAATTCCTGTTCAATATCCACAAAAGCTTAAGCTGCAAATTAATGCAAAAGCTGCTGAGGATATGGGAATTGAAATAAAAGAAGAATGGAAAGAAGAAGCAGAAATTTTAGAATAAAGGTGATGAAAGATGTTTACAGCCCTATTTGGATCAGTAGAGTCAGGATTAATTTATGCGATAATGGCTCTTGGAGTATACCTATCATTTCGAATATTAGACTTCCCAGATTTAACAGTTGACGGTAGCTTTGTTACTGGTGCAGCAGTAAGTGCTGTTTTAATTGTTAATGGTGTTAATCCTTTCCTTGCCACTTTTGTCGCATTAATCGTGGGCTTCTTGGCTGGCTGTATCACAGGGGTACTGCATACAAAAGGAAACATCAATCCACTTCTATCGGGAATTTTGATGATGATTGCACTATATTCTATTAACCTTAGAATTATGGGAAAATCAAACGTACCATTATTACAAGAAGAAACCGTGTTTACTCAGCTTTTGGAGGGATGGAATAAGCTTGGAATTGACGCTGCCCTCCAACAGCTTTTCATTTCAATTGGACTTGAAGGGTTTGTTCCTAAAACATGGTCTGTTGTTATTATCATGCTAATTTTAATCTTTGTTATTAAAAATATCTTAGATTATTTCTTGAAAACTGAGATGGGACTTGCAATTAGAGCTGTTGGTGATAATCAAAATATGATTACAAGCTTCTCTGCTAATACTGATATGCTTAAAATTGTAGGCTTAGGATTATCAAATGCTCTTGTAGCATTCTCTGGAGCATTTATTGCTCAATACAATGGATTTAGTGATGTTGGTATGGGGATCGGAATGATCATTATTGGCTTGGCTTCAGTTATTATTGGAGAAGCAATAGTTGGAACAAAAACGATTGTAAAAGCAACAATTGCTGTTATTATCGGTGCGATTTTGTATCGCATTATCGTTGCGATGGCACTAAGAGTGAACTTCTTTGAAACTGGTGATATGAAGCTGATTACTGCATGTATTGTTATTGGTGCACTTGTTATTCCACAAATTATTGATAAGCAAAAAGATAAGCGGAAAAAAGGCTTACGCAGAAAGCGAGGTGTAGGCGATGCTACAATTAAACCAAATATATAAAGTGTTTAATGAGGGCTCTGTTGATGAAAAAATAGCGTTAAATTCCTTGAATTTGTCTTTAAATGAAGGTGATTTTGTTACAGTTATCGGAAGTAATGGTGCTGGGAAATCGACATTACTAAATGTAATAGCAGGACGAATCACTCCTGATGACGGTGATGTGCTTATTAAAGAAAAATCAATGATTGATGTTCAAGAGTATAAACGTTCGCGCTATATTGGTCGAGTGTTTCAGGATCCAATGGCTGGTACATCTCCAACGTTAACGATTGAAGAAAATCTTGCTATTGCATATTCTCGTGTTCATAAACGGACATTAAAGCCTGGTGTAACTTCCAAACGCAGATTGTATTTTAAAGAACAGCTTGAAATGCTAGGATTAGGCTTAGAAAACAGATTATCTGCTAAAGTAGGCTTACTATCTGGAGGAGAACGTCAAGCATTGTCGCTATTGATGGCAACATTCACAAAGCCTGATATTTTACTGCTAGATGAGCATACTGCAGCACTTGATCCATCTCGAGCAGAGTTGATAACTAATTTAACAAAAAAACTTGTTGAAAAAGGTAATCTGACGACTTTGATGATTACACATAATATGCAACAAGCTGTTGATTTAGGAAACCGATTGATTATGATGGATAGCGGTAATATTGTTTTCCAAGCTGAAGGAAAACAGAAAGAGGGCTTAACAGTAAGTTCATTACTGGAGGAGTTCTCCAAAATTAAATCAGATAGTTCATTATCTGATAAAGCATTACTAATTTAAAAGGTACATGTCCCACATTGGTTGAGGGACATGTACCTTTTTTATTTGTAGTCTGTGGGGCTACAGGCTATTTTTCAGATGAGTGTATTTAGTGGTTTTAATAAGTTGATAGGTAGTAACTAGTTCGTTTCATTTCGCTGCAGACACAAGATTCGCCGGGGAGGAAGCTGAGCCTCCTCGGCGCAAGCGCCTGTGGGGTCTCAGCCTTTCCTCTGCACCCGCAGGAGTCAAGTGTCTTCCGCTTCATTCCACTATAATGTTATAAATGTAGTTTTAAAACTCCGATCTTAAAGAACGGCTTTTCTAAGAAAGCTTATTCATATAACATTAGTATCTAGCACCTATTACCTAATCTGTTTTCAGGTATAATAGATTAACCACTAAGCTTTACTTCAAGTTATTATCAGCAACATTAATTTACGAAAACAGAAACATCCTGATTTTAACTTAACTGTGAAACATCAGTTTGCATCTTTCAATTAGCGTACATAACTCATATTTTTAACAAGTTCCATTGCTTCTTCGTCAGCAATGACTGTTGTATTTTGATGATGATTTAAAATGGACGCTGGAAAGTCTTCTGTCACAATACCACTTAATAATTTAACCATTGCATCTTGTTTAGCTTTTCCTGAAACAATAAGAAGAATTTCTTTGCTTTCCATAATTGTTTGAATGCCCATAGTAATTGCTTGAGACGGAACTTCATTCATATTATTAAAAAATCGTGCATTTGCTTTTTTAGTGGAGGACGCTAGATCAACGACATGTGTTTTCGTTTTAAAGGATGTTCCTGGTTCATTAAAACCAATATGACCGTTACTCCCTATTCCTAAAAGCTGTAAATCAATTCCTCCTGCGTCAACAATTTTCCTTTCGTATTGAGTGCATTCAGCTTGGTTGTTTTCATTTAAACCTGAAGGAATATGAGTTTTATTTAAAGAGATATTTATATGCTTAAATAAATTTTCATACATATACTGATAATAGCTATTTGAATCTCCTTGTTTAAGTCCAATATATTCGTCCAAGTTAAAGGTTTTCACATGTTCGTAGGATGTATGATTCTGCTTGTGATCTTCTATTATGTTGTGATACACACCTTTTGGGGTACCACCTGTAGCTAAACCAAGATTTAGTTTAGGCTTTATTCTTACTTTATTTATGATATACTCAGCAGCTCTTCGGCTCATTTCATGATAGTTTTCCACTTCAATGATTTTCAATAGATTCATCTCCTCAAGCTATTTCATAATTAGTAATTGAATTATTGATTTACTTATAGATTTTATTCATTTTCCTCTTGTTTTGTATAAGCAATCTTTCCTTTACAAATTGTCATAAAAACATCCATCTTCTCATCAAGGATAACAAGATCAGCATCTTTACCTGTTGAAATACTTCCTTTACGATCAAACATATTTAATTGTTTTGCTGGATTTTCTGAAGTCATTTTAATCGCACTTATAATTGAACATCCAGTGTAGAGTTGTATATTTTTAAAGGCATCAATCATTTTTAAAACACTACCTGCTAATGTATCTTCTTCTAATAACGCTTTTCCATCTGTTACTGTTACTAATTGTCCACCTAAATCATATTTTCCATTCTCAAGCCATTTGGCTCTCATAGAATCTGTTATTAAGATCATTCTGTCATCTGATAGTTGTTTGTAAGCAAGCTTAACAATTTCTGGACGAATATGAATTCCATCTGAAATTAACTCGACCATTAATTCATCTCTTAAAAATGCAGCCCCAACAATTCCAGGCTCACGATGATGAAGGCCTGTCATTTGATTAAATAAGTGGGTAACATGTGATGTACCATGTTGTATTGCATGAACGACTTCATCATATGTTGCTTGTGAGTGTGCGATAGAAGATATAACATTCTGTTGTTTTAAATATTTTATTAAATCTATTCCACCAGTTAGCTCAGGTGCAAGTGAAACAAGTTTAATTTGATTGCTAGATATTTCTTGCCATCGTTTAAATGTTGTGATGTTAGGAGGTAATATATGTTTAACAGGCTGAGCGCCAGCTTTATTTTCATGAATAAACGGACCTTCTAAATGAATACCTAACACCTCTGCAAAGCCTTGAGTCTGAGGGTTTTGGATATATGTCCCCGTATTGTGTAATGCTTTTTCTTTATTATAGATGAGAGATGTGACATAACATGCATATTGCAATGGTCCTATATCTGCAATGTGATCATGATGATAATGAGACAATACAACAGCATCTAATTGATCAATTGAAATACTTTCTTGTAGCTTAGATAATACTGCACTGCCACAATCGATTAATAAGTTAAAACCATTTGATTCAATTAAATATCCAGAGGTTGCTTCATTTGCTTCTGGATATCCACCCCAAAAGCCAATAACCTTTAATTTCACGAAACATCATCCTCCTATTTCTTCCCTATCATTATACAAGCTTGTTATCTATTCTTCACGTATTTCCCCATTATGAGTCAATAATCAAAAAAATATCTGGTTAATAGCCTTTTTTTCAACGAACTATCCTTGATATATCAATATTTAGCACAATCCGTAACAAGTTGTTACAAAACAGTTGTTGACACTTCATTAGCTGTTATAATACAATGACAGTAACAAATGACATGGAGGGGTTATAAATGATGATTAAATTAACTGAATTTTTCAGAAACTTACCAAAAAAACAATGCAAGGAATGTGGGAATGAAATTGAGGAACAGCATGAATGTTATGGTAATACATGTAATGAGTGTCTTCATGTAAGCGATTTATAGTTCTAAAGTTTATGTTCTATAAAATCTCATATCAATGAAGCATCGATCTTATTGCTTCAAATAAAATACTGTTAATATAATTATTGCCCCTAGTCTCACTAAATAAGCCAATTGAATTCTCAGAGTCTTTACTGCTAGATACAGTACAATCTAGAAGATAAGTTCTCTTAAAATTTCTATAGGTAATGAAATTTAAAACAAGAAAAGGATGCGATTGTATTTAATCGGCATCCTTTTTCTTTATGATGTCGCAACTAGATTTCTACGAAACATTGTGGAATCTCGTAAAGCTAGCTTTGAGGCAAACTCATGTTTTTCGAAAGAACGAAATTGTTTTTTATGTATTTTTTCATAAATTACATCCATAGCTTTCGATGCCATTTCTTCAACTGGCAATATAACTGTTGTAACCATAGGCTCGATAATTTCGGTTAATTCCATATTGTCATAACCTACAATTGCTAAATCATCTGGTACTCTCCATCCAGCCTTCTTCGCCTCAGAAATGATTCCAGCTGCAACAGCATCACTTCCAGTGAAAATAGCAGTTGGACATATGTTCAAATTCTCCATTTCTCTAAATATGTGTTTTCCATCATTAACTGTGGAAACCCTTTCAAAATGAAGTTTACTTTGAAAATGAATACCTGCCTCAGCTAGAGCTTTTATAAAGCCTTCTTTTCTAGCAGTCATTCCCTCACTTATATATCCATTTGAACAATAAGCTATATGTTTATGTCCTCTTTCAAGTAGATGCTTTGCTATCATATATCCACTTTTTGTTTGATTAATAAACACCATCGGAATCTCAGCTTGCTCTACAACCTCATTACAAAGAACAATTGGACCATAATTCAAATAAGAATCAATGATTGACCAATCGTTTTCAATTGATGTCATGATAACCCCATCAACCTGTTTCGTTTTGAGAAGGTTTAAATAACTTCTCTCTTTTTGTTTTGAGAATTGTGTTTGACAAATAATTAATTGGTAACCCTTTGCAGAAGCTGCCATTTCTAATATTTCTATAAGCTGACTAAAAAAAGGTGTTGATATTTTTGGAATCAATACAGCAATAATCTGAGACTTTTGATTTCTTAAGCTTCTTGCAGCCGAATTCGGAACATACCCCAAATGTTCCATTGCCTGCCGAACAAGCTTTTTCTTTTCATCAGAAACATATGGATGGTCATTTAATACTCTTGATACTGTTGTTCTCGATAAACCGGCTAACCTTGCGACATCTTCAATGGTAGACAAAATTTCTCCCTCCCCATAGGCTCTATGTTGCCCACCTTGCTTGACACTTGGAAACGTTTTCATACTTCATTATATGAAAATATCATTTTAATTTCAATGTTTTTTTACATCAAATGTTAATTTATTGTAAAGCTTATTTTAGAAATAACTATTCTCACTGCAATATTACATACAAAAGAAACACCTCTTGATAACATAAAAAAAGATGAACATATTGTCACTTTAATGACAGCATCCTCATCTCTTTTAAACTTTTGATCAATTAGCACAAAAGATTGTTCAATAAACTTTATCACCATTAAAAATTGAGTTTTTAACAACAACATAATCAACATGACGAATGGCATCTAAATGTGTTCCACCTGCATATGAAATGGAGGATTGTAAGTCCTGT
>JACLAC010019648.1_pt1 | contig 13455 bp, 8 predicted proteins | sample 8027881 | NCBI WGS metagenome assembly JACLAC01 (sample SAMN15725517, study PRJNA655200) | protist metagenome | isolation source: fluorescence activated cell sorting (FACS) single amplified genomes of... | place: Spain: Blaines Bay Microbial Observatory, Mediterranean Sea | collected 2016-01-19 | reverse complement strand
GGTGACACGAGAATAGACAACTATTTCTGGATGCGTTTAACAGATGTTCAAAAGAAAGCTGAAAATCCGGACGCACAAACGAAAGATGTGCTAGACTATTTAACAGCAGAGAACGATCATCTTGAAGCGACCATGAAACATACAGAACCCATGCAAGAGGTTCTATTTGATGAAATTACGGGAAGAATTAAACAAGATGACGCTTCGGTTCCATACAACAAAAATGGATATACCTATTATACGCGATATGAAAAAGGACAAGACTACGCTTACTACTGTAGAAAAAATGCACTCCAAATAGATGCTCCCGAGGAAATTTATCTTGACGGACCAAAATTGGCCAAAGACCAATCTTACTTTGCAATTGGAGGCGCTAGTATTTCTCCAAAAAACAATTTAATAGCATATGGTGTTGATTTAGTTTCAAGAAGAGAATACACCTTACACTTTAAAGACTTAAGTTCTGGAGAAATTTTAGCAGACAAGATTGAAAAAACAACAGGAGGTGCTGTTTGGGCGAACGACAACAAAACTATTTTCTATACTAAAAAAGATCCTCAAACACTCAGAGCATTTCAAATCTACAAGCACGTTTTAGGGACAAACCAAAGCGAAGACCAACTCGTATTTGAAGAGCAAGACGAGACTTTTAGCTGCTACATTCAAAAGTCGAAATCGGAAAAATATTTAATCATCAGTTCTTCACAGACACTTTCTACAGAGCACCGATTCTTAGATGCAGAAAACCCTAATGGAGAGTGGACAATCATTCAAGAAAGAGAAGAAAATCACCGTTACTCTGTGAATCATTTTGAAAGTGATTTCTACATCAAAACAAATTTAGACGCCAAAAATTACAAAATCGTAAAGACACCTATTGATGCTACATCAAAAGATAACTGGACGGAAATCATTCCACATAGATCTGATGTTTTCATAGAAGACATTGAACTTTTCAAAAACCATTTAGTGATTGAAGAACGTATAAATGGACTCCCTCAACTTAGAGTCATAAAGTGGGAAGACAAATCTGAACACTATATAGAGTTTAACGATCCAACTTACACTTCATACATTCGATACAATCCGGAGTTTGATACGGAAACACTGCGATATGGCTACACATCACTAACCACACCTTCAAGTGTTTATGACTACAACATGAACAGTAAGAAGCAGACTTTACTAAAACAAACAGAGATTGTTGATGCTAATTTTTCTCCAGAGAACTATGTTTCGGAAAGAATGTTTGCCACTGCACGAGATGGTGTTAAAGTTCCTATTTCTTTAGTTTACAAAAAAGGGACAAAAAGAGACGCGAACACACCTCTTCTGCTATACTCATACGGATCATACGGATCAAGTACAAACCCAAGTTTCAGTTCACAAAGACTAAGTTTATTAGACAGAGGATTTGTATTCGCACTAGCCCACATTCGAGGTGGTCAAGAAATGGGAAAACATTGGTATGAAGATGGAAAGCTTCTCAAAAAGAAAAACACATTCTATGACTTTATCGATTGTGGAAAGTATCTTATTGAAAACAATTACACCTCATCCGAGCATCTTTATGCTATGGGAGGAAGTGCTGGAGGACTACTTATGGGAGCCATTATTAATATGGAACCTGAACTCTGGAATGGTGTTATCGCGGCAGTCCCTTTTGTTGATGTTGTTTCTACAATGCTAGACGAGACAATTCCTTTAACGACATTCGAGTTTGATGAATGGGGAAATCCAAAAGAAAAAGAATCATACGATTACATGAAATCTTATTCTCCATACGACAATATTGAAAAGAAAGATTATCCAAACCTTCTAATCACAACAGGATATTGGGACAGTCAAGTTCAATATTGGGAGCCTGCCAAATGGATCGCCAAACTTCGTGCAAACAAAACCGACAACAATCAACTCTTAATGACTTGTAACATGGAAGTTGGTCATGGCGGGGCATCTGGAAGATTTGAGAGATACAAGGAGGTTGCTTTGGAATATTCCTTCTTTCTTAATCTTGAAGGAATTAACCTTACTAAAGAGTAACTTTTCAAAACTTACCGATTAACAGAAGAACTTGACCGATAAAAAAAAGTAATCGGATGACTGCTTTTGTCCAATCGTTTTTTGCTACCTTGTAATGCTTAACCCTTTATTTTTTTGAGGAAATACACTAAATACATTGTAAAAATCGGCTTTCTTTTAGCCCTATTATTTGGGGTTAAACCAGAAGTGATTGCCTCCCATTTGGTAGGTGGAACAATGAGCTATCAATGCCTCGGAAATGACACTTATGAGATAACGCTTACCCTCTACAGAGATTGTTTTACGGTATCTGGAGCCGAATTTGACCCACAAGCTTCTATCGGAATATTTAATAATGGAACATTAATCTCTAATGAACTTTCACCATTTACATTTAAAACTCCAGTTCCAGTAATAATCAATAATCCTTGTTTGATAGCACCTCCTGATGTTTGTATCGAAAAAACTGAATACACGCAGATTGTAACACTTCCTTCCATTCCTGGAGGCTACGACATTGTTTACCAAAGGTGCTGCAGAAATTCAAGTGCAATGAACATTGTTTCCCCAAGCACAATGGGATCTTCCTACATGGTGCACATCCCGGAACAAAGTCAGGCCATGTGCAATAGTAGTCCAACCTTTAATAACCCAGCACCAACAACCATGTGTGCCGGCTATGAATTTACTTATGACCTGAGCGCTACAGATGCAGATGGAGACTCACTCTACTACACTTTTAAAGATGCCGTAACAGGAGGAACATCAATGGCACCAGCTCCAAACCCTCCAAGCCCACCTCCATTTACACCTATCATTTGGGAAACTGGATATTCAACAAACTACCAAATAGACGCCAACCCAGCATTTACAATAGACCCAAATACAGGAGCACTTATAGGCACCCCTTCCATTTTTGGAGTTTACACTTTTAACATTGCAGTAAAAGAATATCGGAATGGTGTTTATTTGGGCGAAATATATCGAGATCTACTTCTGTTCGTGAACAATTGCCAAACAAATACCGTTGCTGACTTCTCTGATGATCCCGCACTAATTGGTCAAACCATATTTTGCTCAGGAACAACTGTAAACATTACAAACAACAGCTTAAATTCCGAATTCTATTTCTGGGATTTTGGAGATCCCAACACCGCAACAGATACTTCAAATATAGAAACTCCTACATACACCTATGCAGATACGGGAGTTTACGACATCACATTAATCGCAAACCCAGGATACTTTTGTGCGGATACAGTGATTCACCCATTTGAAATTTACCCTACTCTCGACCCTTTTTTTCCAACCCCAGAAGAGCAATGTTTACAAGGAAACCTGATTAATTTAACCGCACAAGGAAATAACAATCCCGACGACACCATCACATGGAATTTTAGTCCTTCGGGAACTCCACAAAATGCCAACGGAGCAAATTCACAAACTTCATACAGCACCACAGGAACTTTTCCCATCGAACTTACCATGAATAATTTTGGATGCTCCGCATCCCACTTAGATTCAGTCACAATTCTCGGAAACCCAACAGCCTCTTTTTCGCCTCAAGTCGATTTCTGCGATGGATTAACAGTCAGCTTTGACAATAACAACACCAATAACTCCTCCTCCTACTGGGACTTTGGAGACCAAAACTCAACCACGACTAACGCGCTTAATTACACCTATGCGGATAGTGGAATTTATGAGGTAATGCTAGTCGCTATCCAAGAAGACGCCTGTTTTGACACAACCTACCATACCTACGAAGTTTACCCTGTTTTAAATGCACATTTTACTCCCCAATCTAGTCAATGTTTTGACAATAACTTTTTCACATTAAATGCTATCGGGAACTTCAATAGTAACGCCTTAATTAACTGGAATTTTAATAGCTCAGGAAATGTATCTAGCACCAACCTTCCTCAAACATCGGTAAGTTACGATGCTCCAGGAACGTACAGCGTTAGCTTAAGTGTCGAAAATTATGGTTGTACAGCTCAATACGATGATATTCTACAAGTTTTTCTTAGGCCCACAGCAAACTTTTCCGCCCCAAACCTTGGCTGCGAGCCTTTCCCAACAACATTCACCAATCTTTCTACCTCATCCACGCCAATTTCATACTGGTGGGATTTTGGAAATGGTAGCGCATCTCTGCTGGAAAATCCTGAAACCATCTATCATACAGCCGGAATTTATGACGTCACCTTGGTTGCGACTTCACATGCAGGGTGCTTAGGTTCTGACACACTTACTCTGTCCAACTACATCCTTGTTCACCCAAAACCAGAAACGAGCTACATCGTAAACCCATTAGAAACCTATTTTATTAACCATGAAATTACAGCTATAGACTGGTCTCCTGAGCTTATTCATAACTTTGATTTTGGCGATGGAAACAACTATGAAGATAGCATCACAACCCATGTTTATGATAAACCTGGACGCTACTTATTTAACTACACTGTTACCAATGAATTTGGATGCTTCAACAACGAAGAACAAGACATATGGATTAAACCTGACTTTCTGTTCTTCCCGCCGAACTCCTTTACTCCGAACGGAGATGGATTAAACGACATCTTTTTAATTAAAATTGATGGAATTAGGAAGTTTAATATCAAACTCTTTAATCGTTGGGGTGAAATGTATTTTAGTTCAAACAATTCTACAAATGGTTGGGACGGAAAGTACAAAGCCACTAATGTGCCGGAAGGAATTTATACTTGGAAAGTAGAGCTTGAAACAATAGATGGAAAATACCATAAGCGAGTAGGACACGTTAGCTTGATTAGATAGCTCCACTTCCTCAACAATCCATGCAAAAAAACAAGGGTTTTAACTAAAATAGATATAACTTTGTTACAGTGCACTTTACACATTTTTTTATATCACTTTTCGGAACAATCAGAATTCATATAGGGTTTGCACTATTTTTTGTTTCAGTATTTTCTGCCTATGGGCAAATCAATGATACAAGCAATACCCTTGCATTCGAAAAATTTGAGAAAGAAGACCTGATTCGCTTCAAACCACAAACCGAACAAAAAGTATATTCGGCCGGAAGAATCCTAGAAGATGTTTCAGAATTCCCACAAGACATCCACATAATCTCAAGAGAAGATATTGTTGAAGAAGGTTACTCAACCCTAGTCGACCTGCTCAAAAACATACCTGGATTTAGGACATCGCAACCCTGCAGAAGAACTAAAGGAAAAAGGCAAATCACCTCCGATAAATTTTGAAGAATCTAGTGTAATTTTTACTGATTTTGTGGGGTTCACAAAAATATCTGAGAACTTAAGTCCTGTTGAACTAGTAAAAAAAATTAGACGATATCTTTTTCTCCTTTGACCTGATAATTGAAGAATATGGCTTAACGAGAATTAAGACCATTGGAGATGCATACATGTGTGCGGCAGAGATACCAGAAAAAGATCCAGAACACGCAACTAAAGCGGTAAACGCTGCTCTAGAAATGAGAGATTACATGAATACATTCAACTCAAAAATAAAAGCAGGCGAACCTAAATGGGAAATTAGGATAGGTGTAAATTCTGGTCCCATAGTAGCAGGAGTTGTTGGAATTAAGAAGTTTGCCTACGACATCTGGGGAGACTCTGTAAATGTTGCTTCAAGAATGGAATCTTCCGGAGAAAAGGGCAAAGTCAATATCTCTGAATCAACCTATTCGATTACTAAAGAGAAATTCGATACCGAGCACAGAAGAAAAGTTCACGCTAAAAACAAGGGCGAAATTGACATGTATTTTGTTGAATTTAAAGTCTAATCGCTTTAACCTTTAGGGTTGGCATACATCTTAATATCAGCAGCAGTAATTGTTTTATCACAAAGAATAATTAATCGCTCCACAATATTTCTAAGTTCACGAATATTCCCTGTCCAATCTACGTTTTTAAGCTCTTCTAATGCCTTAGCATCAAACTCTATATCTCTACCATGATCTTGAGACAATTGATTCAAGAAATATTCTGCTAAAACAGGAATATCATCTCTTCTCTCATTCAAAGAAGGCACATGCACCAAAATAACACTTAAACGATGGTACAAATCTTCTCTAAAATTCCCTTCAGCAATTTCTTTTACAAGATCTTTATTGGTCGCAGCCAATATTCGAACGTTCACCTTAATTTCTTTCTCTCCACCAACACGAGTAATTCTACTTTCCTGTAAAGCTCTTAATACTTTCGCTTGAGCGGAAAGACTCATATCTCCAATCTCGTCCATAAAAAGTGTTCCACCTTCAGCCTGCTCAAAACAACCTTTACGTTGTTTTATTGCTGATGTAAAAGCACCTTTCTCATGTCCAAATAATTCACTTTCTATTAGTTCTGAGGGAATTGCAGCACAGTTAACTTCAATAAAAGGAGATTTGTTTCTATCAGACTTTTCGTGCATGCTCCGAGCTACCAGCTCTTTCCCTGTTCCATTCCCTCCAGTAATCAAAACTCTTGCATCGCTTGGCGCAACTTTATCAATCATTTCTTTTACATGCAGGATTCCTTCAGACTCTCCAACAATTTCTGTCTGCCCCTTTCCTTTACTTACTTTTCTTCTAAGTTTTTTCGTTTCTTGAACAAGCTCCTTTCTATCTATAGCGTTACGAACAGTAACTAACAATCGATTTAAATCTAATGGTTTAGAAATGAAATCATAGGCACCTTTCTTCAATGCTTCAACAGCAGTTTCTATTGTACCATGACCAGAAATCATAACTATCGGCGTATCTACACCCTGATTTACAGCTGCCTCCAACACTTCAATACCATCCATTTTTGGCATTTTAATATCGCACATGATTAAATCATATTTTCCTGCCTTGATTTTTTCTAATCCAGCCTGACCATCTTCCGCTTCATCAACCTTAAATTTTTCATACTCTAAAATCTCTTTTAATGTATTTCTAATTGGTCTTTCGTCGTCTATAATTAATATGTTTGCCATAATTGAGTTATAAGTATTCAGTATACAGTGTTCAGTAAATATACATTTTCACATCAACACATTAAAGAATTTTCACATAAGATTATCCTTTATAAAAAAGCCATTTCCAAAGCTCTTTGTAAGTAATCTTTTTACCGTACATCAATATTCCTGTTCTGTATATTTTTGCAGCCATCCATGTTGTTCCTAAAAATCCTAAAATCAATAAGATCATCGATAAAATTAACTCCCATGCTGCCACACCTCCGAAAGGAATTCTGACCATCATTATTATAGGAGAAGTTAACGGACATAAAGACAACCAAAAGGCCATAACTCCATCTGGATCATCCACTATCGTTTGAGCAACTACAAACGAAAAGATTAGCGGAATTGTGATTGGCAACATAAATTGTTGTGTATCTGCCTCACTATCCACAGCAGAACCAATAGCCGCCAATAACGCTCCATACAGTAAGTACCCTCCTATAAAATAAAATAAGAATGAAATAAATATTTGAAAAATTGGTAGACTCTGAATTCCGTCGTTCAATAACTGAAGAGGGTTTGATACATCTGGCATCCCAGCCTCTTTCAACATCTCTGTTGATTCTGACATTGAAGCAGCTTCAGGTCCAAACACGCTCATTATTACTATGTAAATTGATCCCGTTAAAAAAGCCCACAACAAAAACTGGGTTAAGCCAACAAGTGCGATACCAATAATCTTACCCATCATCAACTCAAAAGGCTTCACGGAAGAAATAATAATCTCTACAATTCGACTGGTCTTTTCTTCAATGACTCCTCTCATGATTTGTATTCCATACATGAAAATAAAAAAGTAGATCAAAATTGCAGCAAAGAAACCTATACCAGTCATTATTGCTACGTTTTTCGATTCCTCTTCACCTTCGGCATCAATAGATATTGGCTTCACCGAAATGTCAGGCTGAATTTCCGAAATCTGCTCTTTAGACACTTTAAATCTACGCTGCATTTCTGCACTTCGAATTACCGCCTCAATTGTCTTTTCTATTTTGGCTATTGTTGTAAAACCTGGTTGCTTCTTGTAGAACATCGTAACTTCCGAACCTTTTTCCACCGATTCAATGTGCAAAATAGAAGTATAAATCCCCTCGTAAAGATCTTCTTTAGCGGCTTCGATAGACCTAAATTCATGCTTGAATTGAAGTTCAGAATCTGATTCAAATTGATTAATAAACATCTCTGTTTCATCAACCACCTCAATTCTTTGAAGGTCTTTATCCTTTGTTGCCAACCAAATGGGAACAATCATTAAACCTGCCATCATAATTGGGCCTAACAAAGTCATTAGTAAAAATGATTTCTTTTTAACCCTTGTTAAGTATTCTCTAGCGATAATTAATTTGATCTTATTCAACACCTGCCTCCTTTTCTAATGTTTCAGGCATTACTTCCTGAACTTTTTGAATAAATATATCATTCATACTTGGTGTAAGCTCGTGCACCGAAATAACCTGAACCTTGCTTACGATCACTTGAAGTAATTCGTTTACATCACTTGTTTTGTTCGCTCTAATTTTAACGTGGATTCTATTGTCTACTTGTTTCTTTTCTAAGATTTCAAAAGCTGTCCATAACGCAGTAGAAAAAGCAATCATGTTTCCAACAAAAACAATTTCAAATACATTTGATTTATACGCTTCTTTTACATCAACTACCTTCCCCTCTAAGATCTTTTTCGACTTATTGATCAAGGCAATATCATCACAAATTTCCTCTACAGATTCCATGTTGTGAGTAGAAAATATTATTGTCGACCCCTTCTCTCTTAATTCAAGAATTTCGTTCTTAATTAAATTCGTATTAATTGGATCAAAACCAGAAAAAGGCTCATCCAATATGAGCAATTTAGGTTCATGCAGCACAGTAGTAATGAATTGAACTTTCTGCGCCATTCCTTTCGACAATTCTTCAATCTTTTTATCCCACCAACCATCTATCTCAAACTTCTCAAACCAATACTTCAGCTTCTGTTTTGCTTCAGATTTGCTCATTCCTTTCAGCTGAGCCAAATACAAAGCCTGCTCCCCTACCTTCATCTTTTTATACAAACCTCTCTCCTCTGGCAAATAACCTATTTGAGCGATATGTTTTGGCGCCAACTTTTCTTTCTGAAAAATAATCTCCCCCTTATCTGGGCCCGTAATTTGGTTGATAATTCTAATTAAAGTCGTTTTCCCAGCTCCATTTGGCCCAAGCAATCCAAAAATGCTCTGTTCCTTTACATGAAGCGAAAGATTATGCAAGGCTTTATGCTCTCCATAACTTTTATAAACTCTTTTTACATGTAGTAAATCCATAAAAACAAATGTAAGTTATTCGATTTTCTTAACCATAAATTTTACATGAATGGTTCACTTTTTATTTGGGCGTTTTAACAGGCTATTCGCTTTATCTAAAATTTCACGCTTTTACTTCGTTCAGCTAAATATTTTAGGATATCGCTGCTATCCTTAACGCGAACACATCCATAGAATTTCGAAATATACTTACGCAAACACAGCCCGAGGATTTCCAGTCATATTCCCTTAAACACACCCCTAGAATTTCTAAGCAATGAATTGCTAAGAAGCTCCAATTATATTCGCTTAAACACACCCCCTAGAATTTCTAGACAAATTTATTCGAACACACCCCTAGAATTTCTAAGCAATGAATTGCTAAGAACTTCTATCCCCTCTCAAGAGGGGACAAAAAATAGGTGCTCTAAGAGATAAACACCTAAACACAAACATACGCTCAGGCATGTTCTCTTAAACACGTCGGTTAAAACTTCCTGACATATTCACCTAAACACACCCCTAGAATTTCTAAGCAACTAGTTGCTACGAAGCTCCAATTATATTCGCTTAAACACACCCCTAGAATTTCTAAGCAACCAGTTGCTAAGAACTTCTATCCCCTCTCAAGAGGGGAACAAAAAAAGCCCCGTCAAATTAATGACGAGGCTTTTAAACAATTTGTAATTCTTATCTATTTGCGATATCTACGAAATCTCTATTCGTAGCACCTGTATAAACTTGTCTTGGCCTACCGATTGGAGCTCCATCTTCGATCATTTCCTTCCATTGAGAAATCCATCCTGGTAATCTTCCTAAAGCAAACATTACTGTGAACATTTCAGTTGGAATTCCTAATGCTCTGTAAATAATCCCTGAGTAGAAATCAACATTTGGATATAAACCTCTTGCTTTGAAATATTCATCCTCTAAAGCAACTTGCTCTAATTTTTTAGCAATATCTAACACTGGGTCATCAACTCCTAAAGCTGTTAAAACATCATCTGCAGCCTTTTTAATAATTGTAGCTCTTGGATCAAAGTTTTTGTAAACCCTGTGTCCGAACCCCATTAATCTAAACGGATCTTCTTTATCTTTTGCTTTCGCAATCCACTTATCTAAATCACCACCATCATTTTTGATTTTTTCAAGCATCTCAATTACAGCCTGATTAGCACCGCCATGTAATGGACCCCAAAGAGCAGAAACTCCTGCAGCAATTGAAGTATACAAGTTAGCTTGAGAAGAACCTACAACTCTTACAGTTGCAGTAGAACAGTTTTGCTCGTGATCTGCGTGTAAGATTAATAATTTGTTCAATGCTTTTGCAATCATTGGATCAACATCGTAATCGTCAGTTGGCATAGAGAACATCATATTTAAGAAATTCTCACAGTAATCTAAATTATTATTTGGATAAACAACCGGGTGACGCATTGCATTTTTAAATGCCCATGCAGCTAAAGTAGGAACCTTAGCCATCAATCTATGAATTGTTAAATCTACAGCCTCTTGTGGTCTGTTTGGATCTTGCGACTCAGGGTAAAATGTAGAAATTGTACTTAATGAAGCTGCTAAGATTCCCATTGGGTGTGCTTTTGCAGGGTATGCCTCAAAAAACAATCTCATATCTTCGTGAACCAAAGTATGCTGTGTAATGTCATTTTTAAACTCAGCGTACTGAGCAGCAGTTGGTAAATCACCATAAATAAGCAAATAAGCCACCTCTAAAAACTCAGCCTTTTCAGCTAATTGCTCTATTGGATAACCTCTGTAACGTAAAATTCCTTCTTCACCATTTAAAAACGTAATTCCACTTTTAGTAGAACCTGTATTTTTAAATCCTGGATCAATTGTAATGTATCCAGTACTAGCTCTCAACTTACTAATGTCAATCGCTTTTTCATTCTCTGAACCCTCAATTACTGGGAATTCATATGTTTTTCCGTTTAATTCTAACTTTGCTACTTCTGCCATTTTTCTACCTCTATTTTTTTGTTAATCTCTCTGAGAATTTTCAGAGTCTTGCGAATATAATCATCACAACACGATTTTCCAAACGAATGAAACTAAATGATTGAAATTTAACAGAATGGTAACTTATACGACATAAAAAAACCACTTCATTCGAAGTGGCTTTATCTTTTATTTTAATCCTAAACCAACCCTTCAACAAGCTCGAGGTGACAATCAGAATCCTATTTTTTATTTTAAAAACTTAAAGTCTCTACCTAAATAAATAGCTGAGTGCCCTAACATTTCTTCAATTCTTAAAAGCTGATTGTATTTAGCCATTCTATCCGAACGTGAAGCTGAACCAGTCTTAATTTGACCAGTATTTAATGCAACTGCTAAATCAGCAATTGTATTGTCTTCGGTTTCTCCTGAACGGTGACTCATTACAGACGTAAACGAAGATCTATTCGCCATATCAACTGCATTGATCGTTTCAGTCAAAGAACCAATTTGATTCACTTTTACTAAGATAGAATTGGCAGATTTCTCTTCAATTCCTCTTGCTAATCTTTCAGTGTTCGTTACAAACAAATCATCACCAACAATTTGAACTTTATCACCAACTGCAGCAGTTAGTTCAGACCATCCACTCCAATCATCTTCATCTAAACCATCCTCGATTGATAAAATTGGATATTTAGCCGTCCAATCTTTCCAGTAAGAAACCATTTCTGAAGAAGTCTTTTTAACTCCTGTAGATTCGAATTCATACATTTTAGAATCAGCATTGTAGAATTCAGAACTTGCTGCATCTAAAGCAATGTGCATATCATCACCTGGTTTATAACCTGCTTTTTCAATCGCAGTTAAAACAGTTTCAATCGCCTCTTCATTAGAACCTAAATTAGGTGCAAATCCACCTTCATCACCAACGTTAGTTGAATGACCTTTAGACTTTAAAACAGCCTTTAAATGGTGAAAAACTTCTGTCCCCATTCTTAGTCCTTCGCTAAACGAATTTGCTCCAACGGGCATCACCATAAATTCTTGAATATCAATCTTATTATCGGCATGAGAACCTCCATTTAAGATGTTCATCATCGGAATTGGCAATACATTCGCATTAACTCCTCCGATGTACTTAAATAACGGCACTCCAGCCTCTTCTGCTGCTGCCTTTGCAACTGCCATAGAAACACCTAAAATTGCATTAGCACCAAGGTTTGACTTGTTAGCTGTTCCATCCAATGCAATCATTGCATTATCGATCGACGTTTGATCCATAATATGAGCACCATTCAACTGCTCATTAAGTGTTGAGTTGATGTTCTGAATTGCCTTCTGAACACCTTTCCCCATATACATACCAGGATCATTATCCCTTAACTCAACGGCCTCATACTTTCCAGTTGATGCACCTGAAGGAACTGCAGCCCTTCCTAAAATTCCATTCTGGGTTATTACATCAACCTCAACAGTTGGATTTCCTCTTGAATCTAAAATTTGTCTTGCGTGAATTTGCGCTATGTAGCTCATCCTTATTTTGTGTTTGTGCATTGTTTTTAGTAGTTAGCATATCCAAACACTAACAACCAAAAACTATATGCTAATATTAATTTATTTCTTTTCTCTAACTAAAACTTCATCAATCATTCCATATTCTTTTGCTTCAGCAGCTCTCATCCAGTAATCTCTATCACTGTCTTTTTCTACTTGGTCAAAAGGTTTTCCTGAGTGAGAGGAAATGATATCATAAAGTTCTTTCTTTAATTTCTTTATCTCATTAACAGTAATCTCCATATCAGAAGCCTGTCCCTGAGCTCCACCTAATGGTTGGTGAATCATTACTCTTGAATGCTGTAAAGCAGTTCTTTTTCCTTCAGCACCAGCACACAATAACACAGCTCCCATTGAAGCCGCCATTCCTGTACAAATAGTTGCTACATCCGGAGCAATGTATTGCATCGTATCATAAATACCTAAACCTGCATATACACCTCCACCTGGAGAATTCAAATAAATCTGAATGTCTTTTTTTGCATCTACTGATTCCAAGAACAATAATTGAGCTTGAATAATATTTGCAACGTGATCATTAATTCCTGTTCCCAAGAAAATAATTCTATCCATCATTAAACGAGAGAATACATCCATTGAAGCAACATTCATTTGTCTTTCTTCAATAATCGTTGGAGAAATATAATTC
>JACLAC010014922.1_pt1 | contig 13458 bp, 9 predicted proteins | sample 8027881 | NCBI WGS metagenome assembly JACLAC01 (sample SAMN15725517, study PRJNA655200) | protist metagenome | isolation source: fluorescence activated cell sorting (FACS) single amplified genomes of... | place: Spain: Blaines Bay Microbial Observatory, Mediterranean Sea | collected 2016-01-19 | reverse complement strand
ACAGTTTTTGCCGCGGTCTTTACTACGACTCTGGTTGCCAGCGAATGCCGGCTTGAGGCCGCCGAACATCCGACTCAAATGCAGCTCGAATTCTTTGAGAAAAAAGTCCGACCGCTGCTGGCGAAGCACTGCTACGAGTGCCACAGCGTTACGTCCAAAAAATATCAGGCGGGGTTGCTTGTCGATAGCCGGGCGTCATTACTGAAAGGTGGAGATTCAGGTGAGGCTCTCGTGCCAAACGATGTCGATGGGAGTCTGATCATCGATGCCGTGCGATATAAATCTTACGAAATGCCACCGAAGGGAAAGCTTCCGGCGGCTGATATTGCGACGCTTGAACGCTGGGTCGGCATGGGCGCACCATGGCCGAACGAAGCAGCTCCGGTCGTTTCTGCTCGACAAAACTTCTTCGATCTGGAAGGGAGAAAGGCTGAGCACTGGGTCTGGCAGCCAATCAAGTCGAAAGTTCCGCCGACGGTGAAGAATACTGAATGGCCGCGCAGCGATCTCGACCGTCACGTGCTGTCAAGACTCGAACATGCGAATCTGAGCCCGGCCGGTGATGCAGATCGAACAGCACTGTTGCGGCGACTCTACTTCGATCTGATCGGGTTGCCGCCTGGTGTTGAAGAAGCGGAAACTTTCCTGGCAGACAACGAATCGCGTGCGGTCGAGCGGGTCGTTGATCAACTTCTGGAGTCTCCGTACTTTGGTGAACGCTGGGGACGCCACTGGCTCGATCTTGTCCGCTATGCTGAATCCCGCGGACATGAATTCGACAACGACACTCCTAACGCGTTTCAGTATCGCGACTACGTGATTCGAGCACTAAACGCGGATGTTCCTTACGACCAGTTTGTCCGAGAACACATCGCGGGCGACCTGTTGCCTCAACCACGGTTGCATCCCGAAAGTAGAAACAACGAATCGATTCTGGGTACGGGATTCTGGTTTCTCGGCGAATGGGTGCACTCACCAGTCGATATCCGCAAGGACGAAACGGATCGCTTTGACAATATGATCGACGTGATGTCGAAGACGTTTCTTGGCGTCACAGTCGCGTGTGCCCGCTGTCACGATCACAAGTTCGACGCCATCTCGACGGCGGACTACTACTCGCTGTCTGGCTTTCTGCAAAGCAGCGACTATCGCCAGGTTCGATTCGAGTCGATCGAACAGAATCGCCGCGTAGCGGAGCAGCTTGCTCAGATCGACGCGAAGTATCAGCGTCAGATCCTTGACCTGCTTGATGCGCAGGGCGTCAGCCTCCCGCGACAGACAAATTACCTCGGTAATGAATCCATCGTGGTTGACTATGGTAATCTGCCACAGAAGTATTTCATGCAGGACGGAAATTCCTTCGGAGATTCCCCGCGACTGGAAGGACGAGCTTATCTCGATTCTACTCAAGCCCCATCTGTCATGGTGGCAACTTATGGGTCGGCAACGAATGATCCAATCTGGAACGGATTGGAGTCAGTCACTGAGGGCCAGATTCAGAATAGAAGTAAGCTGGCGAAGATCCCGAAGAGCGGTCGAACTTTGCGAACGCCGACCTTCGAACTGAAACAGGGTAACGTCGCCTGCCTTGTGAATGGAACTGGCCACGTCATCGCCTGTGTCGATTCCCACCGACTGATCGCGGGGCCGCTACACGGCCAGACCGTGCAGGCCATCAAGCCAGACACGCGATGGGTCAGTCTGAATCTGGCACGATACGTCGGACATCATTTGCATCTTGAATTCGTACCGGCTGCAAAGACGCAGCTTTCCGTTCGCCTGGTTACGCAGGGGTTGGATGCCGAAGGGATTGCCCGCCTTGATAAGCAACTAGCGGCATCGGATAAGCAATACGAAAAGTACGCCACAGCAGCCGAGTCGATTCTGAACGGCGCCAGTCCTACCGAAATCATCGAAGAAAGAGTGTTCGAAGATTTTGAATCCGGGGCCTACGAAGACTGGACGGTGACAGGTAAGGCCTTTGGGAAAATTCCTCAAACGCTTGAAACGATCGCGAAATACCAGGGACGGATCAACGGACAGGGCAAGTTCTTCGTGAATTCGCACAACATCCGGGAAGGTGGTGATGTTCGGGCCGGCGACAGTCTGACAGGAACGCTGACGTCACCCGGATTTACAATTGATTTTGACTCGATTGAGTTTCTGGTCGGCGGTGGTGCGCACAAAGGACTGACGTGTGTCAATCTGATCATTGATGGTAAAACGGTCCTGTCCGCCACCGGCCGACAGAACAATCAGATGTCGATCAATACGTGGAATGTCCGACCTTTCCGCGGGCAGGAAGCGACCATCGAAGTAGTCGATAATCACAAGGCAGGATGGGGCAACATCGGCATTGACCACATTGTGTTTCAGACGTCGAAGGTCGCCGCGCCCGCAGAGGTTCCTGGTGGAAATGCTGCCGCTCACAAAATCGTCAGAGCGTGGCAACGTGAACGCGAACAGGCAGGGGCAAAAATCGTCCGGAAGTCGCGTCTTGCAATCGCCATGCTGGATGGAACCGGCGAGGACGACCGCGTCTTGATCCGTGGTAACTCGTCCAGGCCTGGCGAAGTTGAACCACGACATTTCCTGACTGCAATTTCCGGCAACGCGTCGATGGCTGTTGGATCGGGGAGTGGACGACTGCAATTGGCAGAACAGATCAACGATCCATCGAATCCATTGACGTCGCGAGTGATAGTGAACCGTATCTGGCACCATCTGATGGGCCGTGGGATTGTTCCGACCACTGATAACTTTGGAGTGCTTGGTCTGCGGCCAACGCATCCTGAGTTGCTTGATCATTTGGCGACGCTATTCCTGTCAGACGGTCGCAGCATCAAACGCATGATTAAGTACATCGTGCTGTCTCGAACGTACCAGATGGCGAGTCAAACAGATCCAAAGTCGATGGAAGCTGATCCGAACAACCTGCTCTGGCATCACCGTCCGCCCCTGCGACTTCAGGGTGAGGTCATTCGCGATACGCTGCTCGCGCTGTCGGACAGGCTCGACAAGACTGCATTCGGGCCGCCGATTCCGATCCACCTCACATCATTTATGGACGGGCGAGGCCGGCCTGGTAAGAGCGGTCCGCTGGACGGCAACGGGCGTCGTTCAATTTACATCGCCGTGCGTCGCAACTTCCTCTCGCCGTTTATGCTGACATTCGACACACCGGTCCCGTTCAGCTCGATGGGACGACGTAACGTTTCCAACGTACCGGCGCAGGCATTGATTTTGTTAAACGATCCGCTGGTCGTCGAGCTGTCGCGTAAATGGGCGGAACGAGCACTGCAGAGCGTTCCACCGAGTGATGCGACAACGAATCGACGTCGAATCGAATGGATGTACCTCTCCGGATTCGCGAGACAACCGACCGAAAAGGAAGTCCAGACAGCCGAGGGTTTTCTGCAGGCTCAGGCAACCGCTCGCAGCGTTACGCTCGATGGTTCCGGCCTGTGGGCGGACTTCGCCCATGCTCTGGTCAATACCAAGGAATTCATCTTCATCAGGTGACAACTGAACTTGAGGTAAACGTCTTACTTACCTCGACATCGCCAAACGCAAGCTGGAAACCTGCACCACGAAGCGAGTGACAACATGAATGATTATCCCTGCCAGCGTCAGCAGTCGTTGCCCACGTCGCGCCGAGAGATGCTGACCCGATGCGCCAGCGGTTTTGGGGCCGTCGCACTCACAGCACTGCAGAGCGATTCGGCCTTCTCTGCTGGAACGTCGAAGACGCCGGAGCGTGGTTTCGCCGGGCACGGGCCGCACCATGAAGTGCGAGCGAAGAACGTGATCTTCCTCTACATGGATGGAGGACCATCTCAGGTGGACACGTGGGATCCAAAACCGCTGCTCGACAAGTACAACGGCACGGATCCCTCAAAATTGTTCAATGTCGAACCGACGCAGTTCAATAACAACGGAACCGTGCTGGCCAGCCCGTGGAAGTTCAAGCAGCACGGCGAGTCCGGCATCCCCGTCAGCGAACTGTTTCCGCATGTCGCGAAAACCGTGGACGAATTGGCAGTCATTCGGTCAATGACTTCGAACTTCCCCGAGCACACGTTTGCTAATTACTTCCTGCACACCGGCAGCGGATTGCAGGGACGCCCAAGCATGGGAGCGTGGACCAATTACGGACTGGGAAGCGAATGTCAGAACCTGCCAGGGTTCATCGCATTAAACGGCGGCCTGATTCCACCGGGTGGACTCGATTGCTTTGGCAGTGGATTCCTGCCGGCCAGTTATCAGGGCTCTGTCTTCAAACCATCCGGCAGTGGTGTCGCCAATATCGATCGGACCGAACCCACGAAACAACGACAGAACGACAAGCTGGCCCTGATCAGACAACTCGATGGATTCGCAGTCGACACCTTCGGCCAGCACGACGCTATCGAATCGGCCATCCGCAATTACGAACTGGCTTCGTCGATGCAACTGGCCGTTCCGGAAGTCATGTCTCTCGCCGACGAGCCCGCTCATGTTCAGCAGGCCTACGGCATGGAATCTGAGTTCGGTCCGACGAAGATCTACGCCGCTCAGTGTCTAATTGCCCGACGCATGATCGAGAAAGGTGTTCGATTCATCGAATTGACGTGCCCGAAAGTCGGCGGCGATCGCTGGGATCAACATTCAAACCTGAAGTCTGGTCATGAGAACAACGCTCGCGCGGTCGACCAGCCAATCGCGGCTTTACTAAATGATCTTCGTGAACGTGGCCTGCTTGATGACACTCTTATTGTCTGGGCGGGCGAGTTCGGTCGTACTCCGTTCGCTCAGGGCCGGAACGGTCGAGACCACAATCAGTTCGGCTTCACAGTCTGGCTGGCTGGCGGCGGAGTGAAGCCCGGCACGGTCCACGGTGCTACTGACGAGTGGGGTTACAAGGCGATCGAAAATCGAGCCGAAATGCACGACCTGCACGCGACCATGCTGCATCTAATGGGCGTCGACCATACACGTTCTACCTTCCGTTTCAGTGGTCGCGACATGCGTCTGACCGACGTCCACGGTCACGTGATTCATGACATCATAGGATGACACCGTTTGTTACATTTAATTTCAGCATGGTCGCCCTTTTCCAGCTGCACCCAGTAATACTGACGTGGCCGGTCCGTCGATTAACCGCATGAACTTCACCTCAACAATTACCCCGGCGACCGAAGAAACGATTAGCTACGACACACTGGACACTGGCGTCCAGACCAGGCAGCCGACGCAGAACCGACGACTGGGCCTGGGCATCCAGCGCAACGTCTCCCGAAACAAAAGCAGCGAGGCAAAAGGTCGTTAGAACCGTGGTGACTATCCCCGCTGCTATTTCACAGCCTCAGCGATCTCCACTGTGGTTGCCTTGCCGTGAGTCGCAATTTTTCGAAACACGGGCTTGTTAATTAAACCAAATCGCGAATCCGAAAAATTGTCCGCTGAAGACCTGCTGCAACTGACGCCAGACGCGCTGATCTGTCAGCTCACCTTTTTCGATGTACGGTTTTGCTGCCGTGCCCTGCAGCCAGAGCACAAGATCCAGCTTTGTCGGTTCTGTAAAGATGCGTCGCAGGTTGATGCCGTCGTTCCCAATGCGCCAGTGCGCCAAGAGCTTCTTCCCTTTTAAAATCGCATCCATTTCGTCGAGAAACGCCTTCCAGGCATCTATCATTTCCGGTGAAACGCGGACGTTCGGAATGACGCCAGTCTGCTTCGGATTTGGAATCCACTCAGCGTCATCGTCGATCTCAGCCTGAATGGCATCCCAGTTCAGGCGGCTCAGGCGAACGACTTCTTCGAAATGATGCAACGCCGACATCATACGTTTCGGCTCTGTGCACTCGTAGCGGATCATGTGGATCATCGCGATGCCGTCGGCGATGTCAGTGTCTGATCCGAACCATGTTCTACTGCTGGGCGATGTACGGAGATATCCGTACGGCGAATCAACCTTTGGAAAATACAGTTGTGCGGTCCGCTCGAACGCATCCTGGAAGTCATGTGCCAGAATGATGTCGGTCATCGACAGCAGCAAGTGGCAATAGCCTCGAAGCCAGATCGCATCAGCATGATCGAACGCGATCACAAAACGGCCAGCCATGTCCTCGGTGATGCGCGCCCCGCGGTTCATGGTGGTGAATATGCGCCACAGAACTTCATCCTCGCTGGTCGCACCGTCACCATTCAGGTCCAGGCGAATTCTACCGAAATGGAGTCGTTGCATCACAGCTCGGTCTGTGACTCGTGACAGGTTCGCTTCCGCACGAGTCAGTTCGGCCTGCATGTTCAGAAAAATATGCCGCACTTTGCGATAACTGATTTCTTCCGGTTCGGGATTCTCAGGCAGCGGAATCCGCAAAAAGGGAATCCACTGAGACTGTTTTTGACGGCCATGCCGATACAGCGACTGTCCCAACCCCTCAATCGCTCGAAGAAACTGCAGCGTGCCCAACTCAAAACGTAACTGACTATTGTCCTTGTCCAGCTTCAGCCGTTCGAGCAATGCGACCTCGCCTTCGGCCAGTTCGCCCTTCAGAAGAAACTGTTCGACGAACGGTGGCTCAGCAGCTTTAGCTTCCAGTTGTGGGGCGGAAACAAAGGCAGCAGCCAACAGAAGTGCCGAAGCGAGAAGATTCATTGATACTTTCCTGGTAGATTGTCAGCTGATCAAATTCAACCGGCAGTCTTCCAAAGAACACTGCTTCACCTGCCGATTCTGGCGAGAAGCCATCTTTTCAATCAGCTCGAGTTTCACTCGAATACCCACCGATCATAGATAATGTTTTACTTTTTTATAAATTTTTAAAATTCAGTCGGAGAACGGAAAGACGACGCGATTCATGCTGTTCGTGGTCTTCATCGTAAGTGAAGCGTGTACAGTTGGCGTTTACGACAGCCTGTTACCCCTCATGCTTCGCGGACATCGCTCAGAGATCCTCTTATACATTCCTGGCATCCCCAAAACATCATTGGTCGCATATCGAGCCAAAGACGACTCGGGACACTCCAGAAGATTTCCATCATTCACAGATGACAGCACCCTTTTGTCATTTTTGTCAGCGCCTTCAAGGGGACTATCTCGATTTCTCAACCAGTTCGACAAATGACGTCTTCACATCCATTGGAAGTGGAGTTCAAGCGGCGATGTTCAAGGCAAGGGCATTATCAGACAGGGAGCCCAGGAACCCAACTACGCTGGATTCTGCGCCGCCTGTTTCAGAAACCGTCATATTTCGTGATGAATTCACATCTTCTTTGAGTCAATGTCGCGAAGGACGTTGATCATCATCGAGCAACACACGTTTTCGACCGAATTCCTTGAACAAGGCTTCAATCAGGGTGTGCTGGAACTCAATGATCTGTTGCTGGCTTTGATTGACGAGGTCACAGAATACTGCAAGCAAAATGCGCCAAGGCTGGAGCAGTAAGTGCATGTTCGGCGACTAAAACTGCTAGCGCCCGTGACCGACCGATGAAATCAATCAGCGAAAATGCAAAGATCTGGCGTCGACAAAACGAAATACTTCGGGGCGTTTGACGTTCGGCAGAGTTTTTTGACTCTACGTATGTCGTGTTGCCTGAACGGTGGAACCGCTCCACGCCCCGGCCAATAGGCATTCTGCTTCCAAAGACTACTCCGCAGAGATGGCTGAAGCTGAGTTGCTCTGATTCCTGCGATGCGATAGTGCCATGCGGAAAAAGACAACTCCGAGGCCCAGCAACAGAAATCCAATTCCCGGAAGGATCAACGCCTGCGCATGTACTCCGGGCTCAAGCAGACATTCCGGAGGATCGCCTGCCCGATAGAACACAACCACGTTCTTTCCGCGAGGATAGCGACTTACAACGGCTCGTGAATATTTCGGGTCACCACGACCGATATCTCCAAATGCGACGCGGTTACCGGAGTAATTTCTCCCATCTACGACAAATCGATAAGAGATTCTGACGTGGTAGAACGTGGTGGGTCTGTGGTTCGAGTCGGTTCCGTGACTCTCTTCAACCGAGGAACTGATGATAGTGCCTTCCGCTGAGGGCCACTGCTTGCTGGCGATGGCCAGAACCAGTCCTCGTACCCCCAGAACGGATATTGTCGCTCCTACCAGCAGCAGCACTAGCAGACCCGTCCCGAGAATCAACGATTTCCGGCGACTGGACGTCCCCGATTTCGGAGTCAACGCTTCGATGTCCTCAGGAAACTCATCCTGCAGCCGTGACAGAATCTGTCCGGCCTCCATCATCGCCTCCATTCTGCCAAGACCGCGCTGCGACACAAGCAGTTGAATTGCTTCCGCCAGTCGCTTGTCATAAATCAGATCCTGCAGCTCGATCGGAACGTCATCGAGATACCGTCTATCTACACTCTCAGTCACGAAGAAATCCTCCGATTTCAGGGCGATCGAATCAGTGGATGTGTGTGTATTTTTTAAGACCGACGCAGCTCCTGGTGCGGTTTTGATTTTCTTAGTGATCTATCCATTGAGCACACCCGCGACGAATGCCAGTACACGATTGTATTGTAAGAGACTCGTCGACTGAGCAAAGCTCGACGATATCAGGAAGAACGTATTACCGTTACCAGAATGTCGGCGGCAGTTCGTACATTTGCTTGTTTGCTTAGCCCTGCTAGCTGTAACGACATGCTGAAGGAGTCTGTCCGAATACCCTGACACTGAGTAAAGATGGATCTCGTGGTGTCAAAAAATGACTAGACGAAAAAGCTATTTATTAAACCCAAATTCTACCGGAACGTACAGCACACAGGCCGTAAACTACTTTGTCCAGAATTCTAAGAGGAGCGTTACCGATCGCTGCCCGCTATTCCGGCCAATGAAAACAACAATCCATATATTAAAAAAACTTGTGTCGAGACCAACATGCATCGTACAGGTGCGTTTTGTTACGAAAAGGATCTGGTACGGTTGGTCCGGACCTGGTCGAAACAATCGCCCGCGAACGGCAGAAGAGACATCAGAACCTGGATAGTAAAAAACCAAGAACTCGACGAAAGTCGAGCAGAAATGAAGCTAACAGCAGGCCCACCACTGTCGTCAAGGACCCGAAACCGCTGTTGAAATAAAACTATCAAAACCGACTTCATTCGACCGGGCAACATGCATCGATTGGGCTCCCTGAGCGGAAAAGACTTTAAATGAAAATTTTCCTGTTACTGACAACACTCTTCCTGTGCATCATCGGCAACGTCGTGGGTGCTCAGGGGATCAAGCACAGCTTTCTTGCTTGCGGCCAAAACACCTACATCATGGGAGCCGACGGAAAACCGAGCTGGACGCATCCGGCCGCCACCCGGGACGGCTACGTGCTGGATGACGGTACGGTCATTCTGACGCTGAGCAAATCGAAACGTTTCCGTGGAGGAGCCGTCGTCAGCGTCGCTCCCGACGGCATGGAAACACTGATCTGGAAAGGCACTCAAAGCGAGGTCAACAGTGCTCAGTCCACAGCCGACGGTACGTTCGTCATCACGGAAGCAGGCAATAATCCACGACTGCTTGAAGTCAGCGCTGCCGGCGAAGTGATGATCGAGTTCCCGCTCGCCTGCCAGACGCAGAACCATCACATGCAGACCCGGATGGCCCGCAAGCTCTCCGACGGAACGTACCTGGCACCACACCTGCTCAACTTCGCCGTCTTCCACTATGCCCGCGACGGCAAGGTTCTGGGCAATCTGGACACAACCACACCTGGCGATACCGAACACAAGATACACAGTTGGCCGTTCACCGCGATCCGACACGGAGACGGACACACGCTTGTCTGCTGCACTCACGGAAACCGCGTAGTCGACTTCGACGCCAATGGCAAGATCGTCTGGACGCTGACCAACAACGACCTCCCCGGCAACTGGCTGCAGGACCCATGCGGCGGCCAGGTTCTCTCCAATGGCAACGTCGTCATCACCAGCTACGCCGCCGGACGTACAGACCGCCACTCTCCAAAGCTGTTCGAAGTGACTCCTGATAAGAAAGTCGTCTGGAAGTACTCTGACGGCCAGACTGTCGGAATCCATCACTTTCAAATCATCACGACGAACGGCAAGAAGCTGTCTGGACCTGTGTTGAAGTAGACGACAGTTATGGTGAGATCGGTGGAAAAATTTGCCGGGCGAGAGATCGATTCGACAATGACGGCGCGAGGCATTTGCTCGCATCCTGTTCGGTGTTAAAGGCATGAAGTCGAGCAGTCAAAGGGCACTTCCCAATATGCTTCTCAAAATTATGAAATGCGTAATGGGTTAAACGGTCTGGAGCGAGATCGCTCGCAGACACCCCAGCTCGGTGCCGAACATTCGCAAATGCTCAATGGGATGAAAGGACTGTCGTATTCCTTGCGAACTGGTCTTCATGCTGCGCCTTTGTGGCGGAGTTCCACGTCAGAAATCAAGCCGCAGCCAGAGCTCTTGAATATTTCCAGAATTCGAATTTCAGTAGCACTCAACTCCGTCGAGGCAGCCTTGCGTGAGCGTTCCGTGAAGCACCAGTGGAAGGTAAAACTGCTCAAGTGCCTGACGAATACGAACGAAAGAAAAATAGTCATCCTGCTCGTTGCGTCAGGCATCTGCATACTTTTGATTGACGATCAGATTGGCAGAGAATCGAATCGCCCCAGAAGCCTCGCCCCAGAAGCCTCGCCCCAGAAGCCTCGCCCCAGAAGCCTCTCCCCAGTTAACCGAAGCCTAAACCGATGTCGTTGAGGCAGCTTGTTCCTACCGTTCCGTCGGTGATGTCGAACATCGACGGCATTGCTCTGGCGTAAGGGCGATTGGGCTCGGGGCAGTATTGCCGGCCGTTGCCTTCGATGGCCGTTACGGTTGGGATGCGGGCTGCCAAACTGGCTGAATGCAGGAACGAGAAGCCGGGGCACGTCAGATCCTGAACGCACAGGAACATTCCGAACTTCTGAGCGGCCGCTCCCAGACACAATGATTCCGAGTGTCCCTTGCACGCTTTCAACGCTATGCCGGTGTAACCCTGATCGCGAGCCAACAGCAACGCTTCGTAATCGACCAGTGCTTCGTCAACGACGACGGGTTTCAGCTTGGCAGCTTCGTGCAGCTTGATTTCCGGATGTGCTTTCAGATCCCGACTGGTAGGTTGCTCGATGTACTGAGTCCGGTCGTAGGCTGCTGGCGATTGCTCCTGTACCTTTTTGAGAAACTCCAGCACGTACTCGACGTTCTCGCACTTCTCGTTGAAATCGAGCGAGTAGAACCATTCCGAGCAGCCACGCGCAGCTTGTGCTCCCGCAGCCAGTTTCTCGATGGCGACGACACGGTCAACATCCCAATCGAAGTTGTCACCGGACAGTTTGATCTTCAAGTGCGTCAGGCCGTCGGCGTTAATCCACTCGCCGAGCGTGACAGGCAGTCTGTCGTTCGGCCGATCGGTGACGTCAGCATCAGTCAGCGGATCCAGCGCTCCGACCAGATGGTAAAGCGGCATCCGGTCTTTGGGCGTTCGCAGCGTGTACTGATCGAGATACTCACCCGCAAACTGATCGTCGAGATAGTCCGACAGATCATCGTTCATAAAGTCGCTGGACAGGGCATCGTACGAGTTAATGTCGTGAACCCGACCGTAAGCATCATGGACCGCCGCGTCGAGCGGGCTGGCAGCGACCAGTTGCGCGAGCTTTGGAAATTCGCCATCGAAGTTATGGCCGGCAACGATCGTCTTAGCGGTATGTGCATACTCTTCAGTTAAATCGAACATCAACTCCATCGGGTGCCCGTAATGAGGAACCTGTGATGCGATGTTGACGATGCGTTCGGCGAAATCCTTCATGGCAAGCTCAGTCTGGTCGCCAGTCAGCTCCGACGTTGGCCACGCCCAGATGTTGCCCACCGGCATGCTTCCGAAGCCGGTCGCGTGATTGCCGCTGTGAGTCTCGACGGTGACTTCGACATTCATCAGGAACGTCTTGTCGACGATTCGGCCGCCGAATTTCAGTGGAGCCCTGAATGAAACGGGCTCGAAGGAACAGACCGCGTCAAGGATTCTGACGTCCGTATCGTTTGGCATGACTCTGTGCAGCTCGTGTGAGGGTAAGGAACGAAAATCTCACTGCGGAACTGCATGCCTGACGGGATCGTGAGTTCTCCTCATGAGATCACGCCGGCAGGTCATTCCTGCTCCGCATTCTGACAAACTGATGAACACATCAGCGTGCGAGCATGTTATGCACCACGCCGCGTCCCTTCAATCGACGTTCGCTGGCAGAGTTGCAGTATCCGCGAATAGGCCGTTCTCGTCTGATAAACTGCTGAGAAGAGACCACCTATGCGGCGGACCGACCTTCGATTACAGAAGCCCCATCGTCGAACCGATTGAGAATCGTCTTACCACTCGACGTCAACTGGTAAACCATCCCGTCGGAGCGGCCGGCGAGATCGCACTTCAGCAAGCCGTAGGCAATGAGTCGGCCGTGAATCTTTGACAGCTCGGCCCGTTCAATCGTAGCTATATGTGTGATTCTCTGCACCCAGCGGCTGGCACGCTTCTTTGGATCTGCGGTCAGATTCGCGACTTCGCCTGTCATATCTGGTTCGTCAGACCGTACTGCCACAGCCCCAGCCCCCTCAACAGTGGCCTCTGATCCTATTCTGGCGGCGGGCTCTGTGGCAGACTTTTCCGCCAGCGCAGAATTAGCGGCCTCTGCGGCCTGCCGTTCGGCGAGTTCTTCCTGAGCCTTTTGATAAGCCTTCAGAACCGCGATCCACGATGGATTTTCAGAAACAAGTTCCAGTTCGAGATCACTCATGACCGGTCTATCGGCCCGACGAACCGGCACATTCAATGGCAGTCGACACTTCGACACAAGCCGCAAATCCGCACCATAACTTTTGATATTTTTCGCGAGGCCGAGCGATCTGTTTAAGTTGACCCTGCGGTCGGCATTTGACACGCCGACGATCCAATTACTGCTATTCTTTAGAAGCGGCATCGTTCCCGGTGGGGACATCCTGCTGCGCTGCGACCGTCTGTTTTCCGTCCAGCCACATCGCCCCAAAAGCCAGCACAAGAATCAATGCGACCTCGGCACCAATCAGCTTCAGGCCATACTCGTTGAAAAATATCGCCAGGGGATTCTCGATCGATGAAAAGGCTGTCACGATCATCAACAAAATCGTCAGCACGAACGCGGCGCTGACGACGACAACCAGTTTAAAAAGATGATTCGGCGGGAGATTTTCTTGTGACATGATTTTTCCGGGGTCTCTCTGTCTGAACCGCTCGACGGCTCAATAGATGATTGCACGAGATTACCGCGACCGCCACAGTCGCTGTACCGATTCGTTTCGGGTAAGGCGCTCTGGCCACTGCGTGCTGATTGTGGCACGATGATCGGTTCACGCACCATCTGGTCAGACGGCAAAGCATGGAAAAGCAGGAATCGCATGACAATAGTTCAAAATAGTCGATTGCTCGGCACGCT
>JACLAC010022617.1_pt1 | contig 13461 bp, 15 predicted proteins | sample 8027881 | NCBI WGS metagenome assembly JACLAC01 (sample SAMN15725517, study PRJNA655200) | protist metagenome | isolation source: fluorescence activated cell sorting (FACS) single amplified genomes of... | place: Spain: Blaines Bay Microbial Observatory, Mediterranean Sea | collected 2016-01-19 | reverse complement strand
AAACTGCACTACCTCCCGCCGCACGTCGGCAAGGCGCGATGGACGGCGCTGGGCAACCTCATCACTACGAGGGAGAAAGCCTGCGCTGGCACCGTCCCCGGCGAACGGTGGATCTCGCTGCGGCTCGACGGCTCCGGCTTCAGCTCCGCCGTCCGCTCCATGCGTCGCCTCGGTGTCCTCGAGCCGGCGGGCTTCTCCTCGCGCTTCGCGGAGTGCATGACCTCCAGCCTGCGCGGTACGTCACAATATTTTTTCATACTTATTGTACTATGTTTTGTACCAAATATCAGAACTTACCCCAAAATCACATCATCGATCGATCGACTGATAGGCCTGATGAAGAAGTTTCAACGCAAAGCTCGGGTACACGCAGAGCGACGAGATGATCGTCTTCATCTCGCCCACCAACGTCATCCGCGGCGAGCGCCAGCCGCACTCGCGCAGCGGCCGTGTTACCAAGACAACGACGCTGGCCGCCGGGTACGTCGATCACAACATTTTTATATTTCGTGACTTTTGTAATTTTAACCCAATATTTTGTACCAAAATTACTTGACTGACCCGTAAATCACACTCAGGTACGTCACCGCGCAATTCCTGATGGAGCTGAGCCGGCTGGTGCTCGAGGCTGGCGGCACGCTCGACGGCCTCGCCAGCGTCTTGCCGCACTTTGACTGCCACATGGGCGACTGGGAGTCGTGGGAGGAGGCGCGTGCGCTGCTGTTCTGGCGGGCGTATGGTACGTCACGTCGCACCATTCGTACATTACTTTGACTTTTGTAGTAGTACGTGTAATACTGCCTCCCCACCAGGCACACGGCACGCTGTTCGCCCGCGTGAAGCGTCTCGTTGCAGGCTGCGACCCCCGCCACCCGAAAGACCACACTAAGACCACACTCACGCTCCGCTTGCGTATCGAGCACGTCTCGGGCCCCGTCCTCGAGCTCGCACGGACCGACGCGCTGTTCCCACCGAACGACACCCTCGCGGCGGAGGACATGAAGCAGTCAGACGCAGACGCGGTGGCAATAAAGAAGCTGAGGGCCACGGGCATGAGCAAGAAGCAGGCCCGGGCGGCGGTGAGGAAGGCGGCGAAAGCGGAGGCCAGGCGTCCTCCAGCACCTCCTCCAGCAGCTGCCGGAAAGGCCATCGAGGAAGATCAGCTGGCCCGGGAAGCGGTGGAGGCCTATACCGCTGCCCTCAATGAGCGACTGCAAAACCCGGGAAGGAAGGAGGAGGAGTACTCCACGCCACTGCCGACCCCAGCCCAGCTCGCTCGGCTCGGCGGGCGGGCGACGCGTGGCGATCTGGGCTCCACACAGTTCGAGTGGCTCCACACCGACGGTGCGGTCCAGCGCGTGGCGTTTGCGATGGCCGGCGACGGGCTCGAGGTCTTCTTGAGGGCGCCTCGCCTCATCGATGCGATGCGGACCTTGGGCTGGGAGGACCGGTGGATCCGGAAGAAGCTCGAGGTACGTCGATCACATTTTAACATTTCGTGCCTTTTGTAATTTTACACACAATATTTTGTACAAAACACTTGACTAACCCATAAACCACACTTTCGACTGACAGGCCGGCAAGATCTTCAAGCTCGGCGTCTTCCCGCTGCGCGGCTCGGCGGAGCCGGCGACCTGGGCGGGCGTGATGATGATCGTGCAGATGACCTTCCCGGAGGGCGTCGGCAGCAAAGTGCGGCCCCACGCGGAGGCGTTGAGGACGACGGCCTTCGCGGACATCGAAGCGGCGGCTCAGAAGGAAGGCGGTGCGTCACAACATTTTTGCATTTCGTGACTTTTGCAATTTTGTACTATATATTTGTATCAAATGTCAGAACTAACCCCAAAATCACATCATCGACTGAAAGGGTTCCTCGGCCCAGGCGGAACCTACTTTGATGTTAACGAGTCAAAGACGAGGCCAGGCCACAGCGACGACCGCCGCTACATGAGCGAGGAGCGCTTTTCCTCCGCAGCGGTGGCCGGCACGCTTGCGGAGGCCCGAGGCTTCCTCTACCAATGCCTCAGCTTGAACCCTCTCTTCGACGGCGAGGGCTACACCAAGAGAGAGGATGGAGAGAGAGGCATCAAAGAATACCTCGTGGTGAACCAGGAAGTGGGAAAGATGGCTCTGCATAGGTATATAGACATGCCCGTGGCCCTGGGCGACTTGGAGGAATAGTAAAGAAGGATAGAGTGATTCATTAGACGTTCTATTTATTCTCCTAGTTGAGCACGATGCGGCCACGCCTGGTCCTGCTGCTCCTACTGTTACTGTTGCCAACCTGGTCCCGCGGAGACTTGCGCACTTCTCCTCCTCCTCCTGCTGCCAATCCTCCTGCTGTCCCTTGCATTACCTGCGAGCTTCTCGGGCTGTGGTGGTAGCCGGTGCCGACAAAATGATACTCGCCCTGGCCCGCGGCGAAGTACTGGTTTTGCCACTGCGCGCGGTGGTCGTGCGAGTGAGGCGCCCCATGGTCCGACTCGTACTGGTTGCGCGCGAGGATTTCTTGCACCTTTGAGCGCGCGGCTCGGCGGTGCCCTGCCTCTTCGATGATTGCCTCGCGCCGCTTTTTAGCAACTCGGGCTACCCGGGTCGCCGCCGCGATTTCCCTCTTCTCCTCTCGTCGCCGGCGCCTCTCTTCCTTCTCTTCCTCTCGGATCTCGAGTTGCCGCTCTTCCTGCTCCTCCTTTCGCAGCTGCCCCGCCCAGCTGAAGCCAGCCCAGCCTGCGGCGGCCTTGCTGCTACTGTTCTTACTACTACTATTATTATTGCTGTTGGGCGAGGAATTCAGAGAAGAAGAAGAAGAAGACGAAGAAGGGGCAGAGGCCAGCCCCCGCAGCAGCTCTCGCGGGAGCACGTTGGCGGAGGAGAGAGCACTGTAGAGGCAAGCAGCGGCGGCGCGGACTTGGCTGATGCATCCTGCCGCACAGCTCTTCAGAGGGCTGCTGGGAGGGTTGCCGCCGCCGCCGCCGCCGCCGAAGATGCGAAGCGTGGCCCTACTAGTAGTAGTAGTACTGTCGCCGATGTTCTTGTTGCTGTTGTCAATGTCGGTATCTGTGGACCCGTACCTTAGGGTTTTGCTTGTTTTGAGGGCAGCATTAGCATTGCTCCCGGGCTGCTGCTGCTGCTGCGGCACTACCCGCTTGATTGTGACCACCAACAAAGGAAGCCCCTGGTCCTGTGCGTGAACGTGGGACAGCACCGACATCAGCTGCAGCACCGTCGCGGCAAGGAGCAGGCCTGCGATGAACCAGAGGTGCCACAGCCGGGTCGTCTCCGACACACGATGGTCGAAGATGCCTCTAACGAGCAGCGAGGCCGCGAGCTCGAGCCCGAGCAGAGCCTCCAAGGAGCCGAGGACCATGCTGGCGAGCATGAAGCCCGCGCTTCGGATGCGGCCGGCAAACGTGTCCCGGGAGAAGAGGTCGCGCCAGGTCGAGAGCACCTGCGACGCGCCGAGGAGGCTGCTGAGGAGCCCCGCCGGCACGGTGAGCATGAAGTCGAATCGATCGAATCGATCATCGCTGGCGTAGAGCACCTCGCCGATTAGATCTGACTTCGCCTCTTCCGTCGCCGCATCAGCCAGGGGCAGCACCGGCATGGAGGTGCCGTTGGCGCGGTAGTCGATGCTCAGCAGCGAGAACTCTTCCACCAGCAGGCACCCGCCGACGAGGATCAGCAGCATGTTGACCGTCCGCTGGAACTCGGAGGCGGAGAGCGGGAAGCGAATGTGCTCGGCCTTGGCCTCGGCCTCGGCCTCTGCCCTCCTTGGGAGAGAAAGAGTCGGCGACGCCGGCGGGCTGAGATTCAAGCACTCGCGGGGAGAAGGAAACCGAGAAGAAGGAGACCGAGGAGCCGGCGGGACGCGAGGAGGAGAAGGAGGAGAAGAAGAAGAAGGGCTGCTCGCGGCGCGCTTGGAAGAGGAGGAGGAGGAGTGCTTCCGCGATAGCTTGGATTTCGACCTGGATTTCGACTTACTGGACTTGAACCTGGCCGCCCTCTGCCGCGCGAGGGCAGAGGCAACGGCCGCCCGCTTCGGCGTCAGTGGCGACGCCGAAGCAGACGCCATCACACCGCGGCGGGCGGCTGGAGGAGGAGGAGAAGAATGCGTAAGTGATCTTTTCGTATTCGTAGTTGTACTCTTCGAAGCAGTCGGCGACGTCAGGTCGAGATGGTCGTAGCAGATGGTCGGACCTGCCAGAAAGAAGGGAGGTGGATCGCCGCGACCTCGGTCCATGTTGCCAGAGAGCTGGCAAGCGTGGGCCATGCGCTCCTCCGCCTGCGGAGGGCCGCCTCGCCGCAAGCGCCGCTGTTGGGAGGAAGGCATTTCAAGATGGAGTCCTCGAAGGAGGAGTGTTATTTTATTGGGTGAGTTTTCCATTTTGGTACAAAATAAAGTAACATAATGTGAAAAAATGGTGTGGAGTGAATGAGTTATCTTCGAACGAAACCTTGATTCAAACCTCTCACACTATGCAGCTGCGAGGTCCCATGGGCACTGCTGCCTGCGCGATCCTCTTTGCCTCCTTCCACCTGGTCACCACCGCGTCCGCCAGCGACGACTGCTTCGGCACTTTCCCGCCGCCGCCCGACATGTTTGGGTTCGCCTCGCACGTCTTCAAGACGCACGACGACGTCGACCTCTTCTTCGTCCGCCGCGATCCTTTGGAGAGGCCGCTGCCGCTGAGGACGAGCGACGACGACTTGGTCACCACCCACAAGTCCAAACCTAAGTCCAAGTCCAAGGAGGAGGAGAAGAAGAAGCACCCGTTCCGCACGCCCACGCTGGTCCTCCTGCACGGCTGGCTCGGAGACTGGCGCACGTGGGAGCGCGTGCTGCCGATCCTGCCGCCCGACTGGCGCGTCGTCGCGGTCGACTTGCGCGGCTACGGCCAGTCCTCCAAGCCGCACGACTCGACGTACTCGCAGCTGCAGCTGGCGAGCGACGTCAAGCAGCTGGTGGAGCACCTCCACGTCGGCCCCGTCATCGTCGTCGGGGAAGGTACGTCACAAACAACATCCTGACTTGTAATTATTGTACTGTATTTTGTACCAAATGTCGGATAACCCCAAATCACATCAATGGGGAAGGGCTCGGCGGGTTCGTGGCGTGGCTGTTTGCGGCCTACTACCCTCACCTCACGCGCGGCCTGGCAATACTGGGCGCGTCGTCGTCGGCGTCGCGGCTGGAATGGCTCCAGACGAAAGTGGAAGACCTGCGCTCGCCCGCGGCGGGCAAGGATGCCGGCATTAGTGGCGACAACAACAACAAGAGCAAAGAGGAGAAGGTGGAGCACGCCGCGCGCACCTTCATCCAGCGTTTTAATGTCGAGACGCAAGTATTCGACGGCAAGGACATTCCGTCGTGGCACATGGAGTCGATGCTGCACGGAGCAATGATGGCCCCGCTGTTCGTCTGGCAGAGGAGCCTCAGCGAGCTCGTCTCGGCGAGCCACGCTGGCTCGCTCGCCCTCATCGATGTCCCGACGCTGCTCGCGCGAGGCAAGCACGACAAGCTGTTCGACGAGGGCGACCTCCGCCGTCTGCACGACCGCATCAAGGGCAGCATGATGCGCACGATTGAGTCCGCGGGGCACGCGGCGGCGTGGGAGAAGCCGGGCGAAGTTGTCAAGCTGCTCCTGCTGCTGGTCTCCACCATTACGATGCACGAGCAGCCGTCCTTAGGTTTGAAGGAGCAGTTGACGGAGCCCGCGGCGGAGAATGATAGCAGCCCAGTCGTGCTGCTCCTCGTTTGCCTCATGTTTTCCACGCTCATCGCCCTCGGATGCTCCGTGTACCACCTTACCGGGGACAAGGGGAAAAAGAAGGGGTACTCTGCCGTCGGCGGCGATGGCCGCAGCAGCAGTAGTAATAATAATAACAACAGTGGCAGGGTCTACTCTTCTACTAGAGGCAGAGGAGGGCAGAGGGAGAGAGCCCTGCGGATGGAGTCCTCCACCACAGTCGTGCTGAGCACCGACGGAGACACACAAGGGGAAGGGGACGGGCGGGAAAGCAGCCTATCGAGCAGCACGGACAAGACCTCCTCGTCGTCGTGGCGCCAGCAGAGACTAAACCGGCTCAAGACTCCGCCGCAGAAGCAGCAGCAACAGCAGCAGGAGAAGTAAGTAGATTGAATGAATGATTGATGCTCTTCGGGATTTTAAGGAGTCATCATCATCATAAAGTGTGTGTGTGTGTGTGACGTACCTGGTCGCCGGTCGCCGGCGTAGTGGGATGAGCACGTTCAAACGAATGGGTTTGGTGTTCTCAAGTGCGGTTGCTGCTGCTGCTGCTGCTGCTGCTGCTGCGGGAGACAGCAGAGCCAGAGCCGTCGTTGCTGTTGAGGACGACAGGCTGACGGTTGGGAGTGTTGTTCGGCACAACAACGTACCCAGGCCGCACCTGGCCGTCGCCGAAGCTCATCTGGGCGCCCGTCGGCTGCCCGCGCGCCTCCGCGGCCAGCGTCACGCCAGCGGTCGCGTTTGGGTTGGTCCTGCGCACGCAGCCGAGACGGTCGCCGTTCTCGAAGCGGAGCATCCAGCCCCGCTGGCGGCCTTGCGCCGTCGACATCCACTCGAGCGCTTCGTCGAGGCAGACCGGGTAGGAGGCCCAGGAGGAAGGGGCGTACAGACTGACGACGGCGTGCACCCAGGTGCTGCCGAGGTTCACCTGGCGGTGCTTTAGTTCGTGGTAGAGACTCTCGCTGATGCCGAGGCCCCGCGCGAGAGAGACGTGGTTGACGGCAGTAGTAGTATTAGTAGTAGCTGGAACTGCCGGGGGTCGCTGTGTCCCGCCGAGTGTAAGGGCACTGTAACCTGATGTAGTACTAGGAGTAGTACGAGTAGTAGGCATAGTTGATGCTGATGCTGATGATGATGCTGATGATAAGAATATGAGCAAAAAGAGAACGGGGTCGTGGCGCATCTAATAAATATGTAAGTGAGATAGGGGTTAGCGAAAAGCAATCCAAGCGAATGCGAAGCAACTTATGCGAACGGTGAAGAGCGGTGGGAGCTCAGAATATTCGACGAACGTGGTTCAGTGGTTTTCACACTCCAGTAATATTACTCCAGTCCAACGTAAATTTCTGTCGGGGGCCTCAGATTTCACATCATTCCACTTCTCTCCTCACAAGCACGTCACCATGGGACACGGCGCTTCTTCCCACGCCCTGTCGGCAAAGAGGGGCGCAGTGGTCTCCGATTTCATAGCGCACCATCACCCACTGCTGACAAGAAACGCCTACTTCCAGCCTGCCGCCGACGGCAGCGCCTCTGGGCCATCTCCCAAGACTAATACAAGCAGCAGCACGAGCAGCGATTCCGCAATTCGCTCCATCCTCCTCAGCATTCGCCACCACACCGCCGAGCTGGCCGCTATGATCATGGATGCAGCTGCGGTGGCGACGTTTGCGGGCAGCTTCGGCGTCACCAACCTCATGCTGGCGGCCAGCGTGGGCGGCGGCCAAGTCGAAGAGACGATCGAATCGCTCGCCCGGCTCGGCCAAGACGTGCTCGCGCGAGAGCTCGAGCGCCGCGATCGCTGGGGCACCAGCGCGCTCCACATGGCTGCGCACACGGGCCAAGCTCGCGCGGCCGCGGCGCTCGTGGCGGCGGGCGCCGACATGAACGCCGCCGACGCCGCCGGGTGGACTCCGCTCGCAATGGCCGTCGCGGAGAAGCACCTCGACATGTGCGCCCTCCTGCTCGACGCTGGAGCCGCCATCGAGACGAAGAACAATGTCGGCGAGACGCCGCTGCTGATCGCGTGCCGCGCGAACCAGCCCAAGATCGTGGAGCTGCTCCTGGCCAAGGGCGCCAACCCGACCGTCAAATCCTGGGATACGGCGCTCCTCAAGCCGGGGCTCGGCATCGCGGCTCTCTGCCGCGATCGAGGCTTTGGCCGACTTGAGGGCCTCGTGAACTTACGCCTCGCGGAGCTGAAGCACGAGGAAGCCAAACAGAAGCACGCCCGCGCCCGGGCGGAGCTGCGGAAGATGCGCTCTATATCTAAGGTGCTGGCGCTTGCGACCAAGGTGTCGACGGTGAAGACGGTGGAAACGGTCAAGGCGGTCGTCTCCCTCCTCTCGCCGAAGAGTGTGCGGAGCCCAAGCAGCAGCACCACCACAACAACTACCGAGGACATGGACAAGGACAAGGATGTGGACAAGGAGGAGAAGAAGAAGAAGGTTCGTGCATTCTTTCCATCGGTCGAGTCGTACAGCCCGAAAGCAAAGGCAAAGGCGAAGCCAAAGCCCAAACCAAAGGCCAGCGAAGCAGACTTTGCTGCTGGTTCTCCTCGTGCCAAGGGAGATTGGTGGCCCCCGCCGTCGCCCTCTCGCAATACTGCCACCGCTGCTGCTGGGCCAGTGGACCGACGAGCCACGTCTCCGTTCCTGACAGAAGAAGAAAATGCTTCCTCCGCCTGGGCGCCACAGCTTTCGCTGCCGGCGGGCGCGACGACGGCGGCTTTCCCGCCACCGTCCCCTAAAGCAAAGCGGGTCGACTTCCAGCTAGAAGCGAAGCGCTTATCTGTCTACAGAAGTCAAAGTGAGAGCGGCAAGAAGAGAAAGTTGGAGATGGCACAGCGGCTGCGAGAGAGCACTGCTTGCACCGAGAAGATGGCGCACTAAGCTAGCTACGTCGTACGCAGTGTCGCTTACTTATACTGTGGGCCGTAGGATTGAATAATATAATAACATCGGATGGCGAACAAGTATTCTCTATTTCTACATCTACATCTACATCGCTTCTCCTGCCGCGACTTCCGTTCCCCCAGCTTCGTCGTGACGCTTTCTGCGAGACCTTTTCCTGGACACCTTTTTCGAGATAGATCCTTCTCCCGCTCCTGCTCGCGCTCCCATCCCCGCTCGCGCTCCCGCTCCTGCTCCCGCTGCTGGGCGCACCCTTGGCTTCGCCCTCCTTGGGGGCAGAATTGAAATTCCGAACGTTCTTGTTCGCCTTGCTTGTCGATACCGCCCCGTCGCCGCCTCAATCGCTCGTTGTGCCTCAGCAATCCGTGCCATCCGGATGGCTCTTTGCGCACGTCTTTTACTCTCATCGGACAATTCTTTCTCTTTTCTGACGACCTTCTTCACAAAACCCCAAGTGCGAGGTTGCCGAAAAGCTCGTTCGCGTTCTGGATCAAAGGCTTGTTTTGTGAGAGCTCGGTCTGCAAAACCGTCCCAGATCTTACCATCGTATTTTCTCTTGTATCGCGGGTCGTCTCTGAAATCAATTTCGAACCAACTTCTCGCTTTCTTCGTCAACGCTTCACCTCGTACAATCCCGTCAAAACTGGAACCATCGCTGAAGTTGTAAGTGATTTTATCTCCAGGAATCGGTTTATCATAGTCGAAACGAGCGGATCTCCTAGTTCTAGTAGCTCAAACTCCCCGACGGCACTCAGCTGTCTCAGTCACGTGCAATCATGAGAATGCTCGGCAAGGGCTGCACCGTGGCCGGTCAGAGCCAGAAAATGTACCCGGACGACGTCATGGTCGCATTCTACGCCGACGAGGTAGCTGACGCCTGCATGGACGTCCAAAAGCAAATGGCCAAGACATTTGCTTTGGAAGGCGAGGAGCGCAAGGCCGCCCGCCAGAACATGTTCAAGGAAGGAGGCCTGTGCACGAACATCACGTCCCTGCTGGAGGCGCGCGTCAAGGCCATCGGCGGCGCTTTCAAGTTCACGTGCGCCGATTACCTTACCATCGGTGACGTGTGGCTCTTCACGTGGCTCAACACGTTGCGCTGCGGCTTCTTGGACGATGTCGACAAGAATTATCTTGACGCGTATCCGACGCTGAAGGCGAAAGTGGCCGCTGTGGCCGCCCACCCGGCCGTGGCCGCGTACTATCGCGACCAATCTGGCTTCTATGAATGCTTCAAGGCCTGAATGAAGCCTGATTCCCTATCTCAGCTCGTAATTCTGTACTTTCGTACAAATTTTATAGAACAAAGCTTTTTTAGCTTCTATCTGTCGGTGAGGCAACTGGCCGGTCATATATAATATATCTGTCGGTGAGGCAACTGGCCGGTCATAATAACGCATGCGTTGAGGTCCGCAGATTTTTTTTTAAGAATTAGATCCACCACTCGTCGCACTTGAAAGCTCTAGGCTTGACTCTGAGTACAACAGCAACACCCGCCCACTCCTCCCACACTCCTCCTCTTCCCCCATACATACATAATAATAAATTTGGAAATTTTGCCAACGGACACGGAGCAAACCCGTCAAACCACACCAAACCACCAGCCATCATGCCCCCCGCACCCCCACCTCCAAGAAGAAGAAGCCCACCATCCTCCTGTTTGGTGCGACCGGCAACACGGGTAAGTATATCTAACTAAGGCTGCTCTCGAGGGCCGACCACTCTCTCGTCGCATTCGTCTGCTCGACCGAAAAACTCGAGACCCATCACCTTAAAATCTCTCTTCTGTACACTTCTTCTTCTTCGTCGTCGTCTAGCGCTGCGTAGCGTAGACGACCTGCGGCTGTGCCTGAGCGTAGACGACCTGCGGCTGTGCCTGAGCGTAGACGACCTGCGGCTGCGCTGCCTGAGCGTAGACGACCGACTGGCCACCCGCCTGGCTGCCCACCTGTCCGGTCAGGCGGGCCTTCAACTCCTTCTTTTGCTGAATGATTTCAAGTCCGGAGCAGCACAAAGAGTAGAAACAGTCCGGCTCCTCGCCCACCAGGCCATAGCGCTTCCGGATTTCCTGACGGGTGTTCAGGTTCGTGCAGAGCATGCCAAGCGGGCCGCAGCAGCCCGCGCAGATAATCCAGTTGCACGCAGCGCACGTGTCGGTCCCACCAACTTGGTTGGTCTTGAGCATACTCTTGACCTGTCCGTAGACACAGCATGTGCAGAGTACATTAAAGAGGCAGTCATCGCCCTGAAAGCATTCGAACAAACCACTCTGCCACGCGTTGTTATTGGGAATGGCCATGGTCCAACGGGTTCAGGAGGCTAACTGCGATTTAGGGACGAACTACTCCGATCTTCTTGTTCTGAAACGGATCTTGTGGGGCACTTTTCCTTTTTGCCTTTTCAAGTAACATTTTCAAGTTCGAAATTTAATTTCGTGGCACGATTTGATGGCATTTTTCCTTTTTGCCTCTTCAAGTAACATTTTCAAGTTCGTAATTTCGTGGCAAAATGGCACTATTTATTTGATGGCAAGAATTCACCATTTTTTTTCATGACATTTTGCCATTTTACCATTTTAAAGTACAATTTTCAAGTTTAAAATTCCAATGGTAAAATGTCATGAAAAAAATCGTGCCATTTTTTTCATTTTTACCACTTCACATTTTACCACTTTTTAAGTACAATTTTCAAGTTTATAATTATGGTAAAATTCAAATCTTTCGACTTTGCCCGCTCTTTGTCAAGCCAAAGCACTTTGCCAAATTGACATATACGCATAAATGAACATTATTTCAGCAATCTATTTTTACATTATACTGCAAATTGTCATCGATCTAATTGACCTTCTAATCAAATGTCGTCTGTTTACAAAACACCTTTGATAAGCCACTACCAGATCGGCCCCATCCTCTTCATGTTTCCTTCTGCATTAACTTTTGTACTAAATATGACATTTTGATAGAAAAATGGATGCCTGCAACAATGGTAATGGTCGACCTTCCCTCCCCCGTGTCCCTCAAGACGTAGGAAGAGTCCTGCCGGATTTGGAGCGGCGGCGGCCGCGAACAAAATCCGGCAGGAATCTTCCTACATATATAGCATAGCTCCATGTCCATATCCATCTCCATGTCCATCACATCTAACACTGGTTCAGGTTCTTTTCTCTTCCGCTTCTTTTTTCCATTTGCCTTTTCCTTCCTCTTCTTGTTCCGTTCCTCTCTTGCTCTTTTGGACTCAGCCCGCATCTTTTCTTTTGCAATCTCCGCCCTGTTTTTTGCTCGACTCGTCTTTTCCGTTTTACTTTTCTTTGTCACCGGCGTTTTCTTTGTGATGAAGTGAAATGTGTCTGCGACCTCTCGTGTGGAGTACGTCTTCTTGTTTAGCACAAGATCAGCGATGGCGTTCCATTTCTCGCCTGGTGGGTAATCCTCTGAAAAGTCAACATCATACCGCATCTGTTTCCCCCAGCATTTCGTAATGGAGGAGTGACACTGGGGACTTGCAAGCAATCCTTCCTTTATTTCCACAAACGGCTGACCCAGAAGGCCATCAATGAATAAAGAAGGATCTAATTGTTGTAACAATACTTTCTTGATCGGAATGAAGAATATTATGTGTATTTATGTGTTGAAGGGCGTGCCTAGTAGTAGGGATACCTATTGTTTCTTCTCCTCAAGCGACGGCCCGTTGCCTTTGCCTTTGCCCCTAGCTGCTTGTTGCTGTTGACGGGCGCGCCGACTCCTTGGCCTCGCCGGGGTGGGTTGACCTTGCAACCTGCCAAAACCTCGGCCTCGGCCTCGGCCCGGCCTGTACGCAATCCTCCTGCTGCTGCTACCGCTGCTCGATGAGGCGGCAGCGGGCCGGCTGGCGCCCGCGACGTTCGTCCTGGAGGCGGCGGAGACCCCGCCTCTGGACGCGGGCCGGCCTCTCTGCGCTGTCCGGTACCCGCTAGGATCAAACGTCGCCACAGGAGGCCCATCTGCTAGACCGCTAGCGCCGCCGCTGCCACCAACCTCTCGGAAAGCAGCAAAGCGTTTCGGCGCACCATCATCTTCGCTCTCGATGTTGCCACTTTCTCTCGTCGTCGGGCTTTGGTTTGCCGAGGGCGCGCTATTTGGCCGGTGTTGCTGTTGCTGCGGCCCTCCTCCTCCTCCTCCTCCTCCTCCCTCAGCGTCGTCGCCGCCGGCGCGCGCAAAAGAGAGGGCGGCGCTCATCATTCCTTTGGCACCGCTGCCTCGTCGCAAAGCGCGAGGCGGCGTACTTTGCCTAGTGCGGCCCGCCGAAACGCCCTCCCCTACTCCGTCTCTGTCATCGTCATCGTCGTCGTCATCGTCGTCGTCATCCGCAACCCCCAACATCTTTACGTCTGCGGTCTCGTTGTCTGTGCTCTTCTTTCCTGCTGCTCTCCCTGTTTCGTAGTCGTCTTCTTCTAACCCATCGAGGCTCAGCACATCCATGTCGTTCGCCACCACCATCCCCGCCATTGCATCGTCACCCGCGTCGGCGCCTACTCCTGCGCCTATTCCTGTGCCTGCGCCCGTGCCAATTGCGTCGGCGCCTACTCCTGCGCCTATTCCTGTGCCTGCGCCCGTGCCAATTGCTGCTGCAGTGCTCCACCCCGCCCCCCCCGCGGTTGATACTGCTACTGCTGCTGTTGGTCGGGCTTGTGGGGGGCGAAGGATTCATCCTCGACGCTTGCCGCGGGCTCAACTGAGTGAGTTCCATTCGGAAACGGTGCAGACGGTTTCGGAGCATCGCAGCACGCTCCTCAATTTCGCTAATGCCGAGCAGCCCTCTCTCCA
>JACLAC010012915.1_pt1 | contig 13463 bp, 3 predicted proteins | sample 8027881 | NCBI WGS metagenome assembly JACLAC01 (sample SAMN15725517, study PRJNA655200) | protist metagenome | isolation source: fluorescence activated cell sorting (FACS) single amplified genomes of... | place: Spain: Blaines Bay Microbial Observatory, Mediterranean Sea | collected 2016-01-19 | reverse complement strand
CCCAATATACCATTAGGGCTGTTTTGGGAGTCGATTTCAATTTCAAAATCCAGACCAGGCCCTCCAAGGTTAGAAAATTCTAGTATGCCCGACCCAACCTGACCTTCTTTCACACTAGCAGTAATAGAAATTGGTGTTATGGTTAATTCTGGGGCTGGGGCATCACTGATTTGCATTTCCACCATAACGTTCTGAACTAAGCGACTAAGATCGCTATGTTCAATTGCTAGAGTTGCGCTGTAGAAACCATTTCGCAACCCAATAGTACTGACCTCAACGTCTATATTTACAGTAGCTTGATCTACTGTGACCAGTCCACTTGGTTGAAGAATAGATAACCACGGAATCAGGTCCCCTTCTTGGTCCGGCGGTCGAATTGTGGCATGACCGTTGTCTGGAACAAATTCAACCCCTATGTCATTATTGAAATCAAATACGTGAGCAACTAGATCTAAGTAGCCATCATCTGAAATATCAACTAAGTTGATTGAGAATTCTAAAATAGAACTATCAAGTTCAACTAAAAGACTGGTTACTGTTTCACCAGATAACATATCATCCACATCAGCGTAAATTTGATCGCCCCAGGGGTAAACCGTAATTGCATATTCAGCACCAATATCTGTAACCTCAGAGACAATATATTGGTATTGGGTTGGCACGCCTGTAGTTGGATCTTGATCAGTATCTAGAAAGATAGTGTGTCCAAAATGTGTTTGCCGGCGAGACTTTGAGTCAGAATTTGACCATTTCGAACACTGGAGATAAAGCTCTTGGCTTTCATGTATCTTATCAAGGAACGGAAGTACCGGAAAACAACTTGACTTCGATGGCGAGGCCGCAGTTCAGTGAGTCACAGAAACGATCGGTGGCTAACATCAATAAAACAGCTGTCAGGACTACACCAAAGGCTAGCTCGGTTCATAATACTGGTCGACCAATTGCGATAGCCGGTGGAATTGGAGATCGTAACTCGATTGATTCATGGTATCAGTTTGAATTAGATCAGCTGCATAATACCTTAGTTGATTTAGGCTATGATTATGTCGATGTCTATTCAGTGGCTGAAGCTAGGCAAGCTGGAGCCAGTACCCTGATTGTCAGGTCTGGAGCGACTGGAGCTTTTGATGGTGCCTATCCTTGGGACGAAATGAACGAGTGGGTTCAAGATGGAGGTGGGTTAATTCAGCTTTTTGATTGGATCGACTATTTCTCTAATGATTTCATGTCAATACCAATGGACCCAATCATATTAGAGAACCTAGCAGTCGATCACCCAATCATGTCTAATTTACCGAGTTCTTGGTCAGGGTATGGCTACTTTCGTTATGCCAATAATTCGAACGATTATATTGGATATGTATCTGATGATAGTATGCCCAATTTGGTCCGAGGAATAGGAATTGATCGTGTGGTTTCTGCCACATCGGTAGGTAATGGCCGGGCCGTCTACATCGGTTTCAATGTCTACGGCAGAGACGCCGGAGCTAACGACGTCAAACTGTTAGATAATGCCTTGAAATGGGCACAAGAATTACATTGGTTGACGGCTAAGCCCACGCGTGGCGTTATTGATGGTGGAAGTTCAATGGAATTGGAGATTCTGTTTGATGGTCGCCAGATGCAAGCGCAAGATTTGACGGCTAGCTTAATAGTTAATAGCAATGCTAGCCTGCAGCCTGAGATCAAAATCCCTGTTAGCTTGAGTGTGGTTCAACCAACCCCACCTCAAATCGCTGTCCAACCTACAAGTTTAGATTTCACCCAAAATTCGTCTGAAATTTCTTCGCAGATACTAACAGTTAAAAACGATGGTGAATCACCATTGGAATTTAATATTAATGGTCCGCTAGCACCTATTTTAGCTATTGATCCAGTCGGTAGTGATGACGCGCCTGCCTATCTGGACCTGTCATCAATTAGTGGAGGTAGGACCAAGGATAGTATGGCCCTTAGTTTCAATTTTGAGTCTTACATTAGCTCAGCTGATATCAGTGGCCTATTATTACTCGATACCGATCAAGATGTTAACACAGGTCAATTATCGTCTTGGTGGGCCCCTGAATCTGATATTGGTGTTGATTACATGGTTATTTTTGAGCCTGACCTATTTCCCAAAGGTAGTGTCGTTAGGTGGGTGGATGACTTTTTCTTGTCGGACGATCACCATCAATTGACCCGCTATTTGCCGGAAGGAATTCCCCAATCGATAGAAATTATAGGTGAAGTCGACATAGAAATTGACCAGAACCGTTACAGTTTCCAGATACCGCTACAGATGATCAGCGATATGTTTGGTCTGCCAGAGGATGGAAATCTGGACTTGGTGGTCAATTTGCTCGGCGATTACGAGATGGAACAATTACCTAATCATGGTCATGTATCGGTTAATGATATTTGGGCTGGAACGGCGATCAATTCATGGTTAAATATTACACCGTCTGCAGGATTGTTAACTCGAGACCAGCCGGTTATGGATTTATTGGTGACGGCTGATGCTAGTAATTTGTCAGCTGGTGTTTATACGGCTGATATCGACTTTGATAATAATAGTTCCAATTTATCACCATCAATTCCTATTACTCTGACTGTAACGGCACCAGTACTTACCATTAGTCCTGAGATAGTTGACCTTGATTTGGCATTTGACCAGACAGACAATTCAGCCAGTTTAATACTTGGAAATGACGGAAATGGCGCATTAGATTTTGAGATTGTTGAAGCCGCTTATATAAGGCCGATCCCTAGTTTCGGAATTGATGGTCTCGGTTCCGAAGCTAAAACTTCGGTCCCGCCAGAAGAGATTAAAGTAAAAACACGCAGCCTACCCCTGTTTAAGCTAGCCCAGTCGGCTGGAATGGGTTTGATCATTCGGGACGCAGTTGAGACATCAGATCTAGATACTGGGGCCGATATTATGGCCATTGAAGCGGGGTTAACCCAAGATGCTCTCACTTTACGGCTAACATACGCTGCCCCACCCGATCTACAGAATTTTCAGCCTTTAGTTTATCTGGACGTTGATCAAGATGGAACACCTGATTATAAGGCTTGGATTGCATCGGATGGTACAGGTATTAATAGTCTAATATTGGCTGGAGATGAATATTTGGACTACCAACCAGTGGCCTTCTGTGAAACCTACCTGAGTGGAACAAGTGTGGAATTTTCTATCCCACTGCAGTCAATCCAAGATGAGGGAGAAATTAATCTATATGTGTCAGTCGAACAAACTCTAGATGGATCTTTTGGCCAAGTTGAACGAGTACCAACTATAGAAAATAGCTGGGCTTCGACCAGCCCTGATCCTATCCCATGGCTGACATTGTCAAGTGTCAGAGGTCAAGTTTTACCTAATGATAATGCTGATCTTAATTTGATTATTAGTACCTCCGAGCTAAGAGATGGGCTACATCAGGCTGAATTGAACCTGATTTCTAACGATCCAATGGCAACTGTTCAGATCATTACTATCAACGTAGTCGTAACTGGCGCCCCTAGTCCTAATATCGAATTATCAATGGCAAATGAGACTGACGAAATATCGTCGATTACTATCGATGGTGTATTGCACGGGCAAGTAGTAGATCGCACATTGACCATCGAGAATACAGGGGGTCCTGGACTTGATTTTACCATTTCGGTTGCCATTAGCGAAGAAGGTGATCCAGCTGTCGACTGGCTAACGGTAACACCAGCTAGCGGCAGTATAGGTAAACAACTAAAAAGAGAAGTCGGATTAGTGTTTGACGCGAGTCGAGCTGAGGCCGGTCAACATTCGGCTAGGTTAGTGATCCAACACAATATTGTTGACACTAGTTTTATTGAAATACCGGTTGATTTCAGTGTTGTAGCTGCTGGTATTGAGATTAATCCGAGTTCATTCGATTTTGGCTCGGTTGCTTTTGGCACTGAACCGGGAAGTAGTACAGAAACACGTATTATGACTATAACTAACACTGGTGACGCCCCACTGAGCTACAGAATTTTGGATAAAGAGGCTACTTTTAATGCTTCTCCAAGTGCAGTTGTCCAATCAAGATCCACTCAAATCAAACCTGAATCTAGTGGAAGTGGTATTTTGAATACGGATAACAAACGAAGCCTTAACCGTTTGCATCAGTTGTTAGATTCACTTGAACCCAGCCAATTGGTCTTTCGAGAAGATTTTGAAGATGGTGGCCGTTATTCATGGACGACCGAAACCTATGATGATCCTTATACAATACAGGACGAAAGCTTGCTAGATCTTTGGCATCCGACGGACGAAAACTTCAATAGTCCGTTCACTAGTTACTGGTGTTCGAATGGTGATTCTTATGTTGATGACATTAGTAACGCTCTAGTTAGTCCACCGATCGACTTGGTGAATCAGCAGATGACACCAATAACCTTACATTTCTTTGAAAATTACGATACCGAACCAGGCTATGATTTTGTCATGGTCGATATTTCGACTGATGACGGCACTAGTTGGCAACATTTGAGAGGAGCACCCTACAGCTCAGAAGCCCTTAGTGGTAACAGTGGTGGTTGGACCCAATCGACCATCGACATATCAGCCTATGCTGGATACCGGGTCCATCTACGTTTCCACTTTCGCTCAGATTACAGTATCAGTGGTAATGAAGGTTTCACCGGTTGGTGGGTAGATGATGTGGTGGTTACAACTGGTGTTATTCCTTGGCTGCAGGTCTCACCTATTACAGGTGAGATAGCCGCTAACTCTACTAAGGATGTTGAATTGACGGTTGATGCGTATGGTCTGATGAACGGTATCTATACTGCTAATTTACTAATTAAGAATAATGCTCCTATAACTATTGATCGTGTTGATAGCAGTGAAGAAATCAGCGTTCAGATGATCGTTAGTGATGCAGCTTCGCCTATGCTGGCCGTATTTCCAAAAGAATTAAAGCCAATATCACAAAGCGGCCGACTGGTACAACGAAAATTGACAGTACAGAATATCGGTGGGCCAGGTTTAAACTTTGAGGCTTATAGTCTGGAGGATAATCAGAGATCATCGTTAGCAGAAGGTGCTCCAACCGTGAATCACCAAGCTGTGGCCGCTGCTATAGCCGACCAGACAGACGGTGCAGATATTTTACGACAAAGATGGCGTCAGTTAGATCGCCCATCTACTAGTGAGAAGCAACTAATCGAACCTGCCTCGATTATTGTTCCGCCGCAAGCTGAAATCTTCCCGCAGATCGACGGTCAATTTGATGCTGATAACTGGAACGATAGTGTAACGGTTGAGGTCTTTGATATCGGTCGGAATAGTGATCTACCGATTGGCCGAGTCTATGCCAAAGTGGTGGCTCAACAACTCTATATTCTAGCTGATTATTTTGCTATCACTGGTCAAAGTAATATTACTGTCAGTAATGTGGTCAGCAGTCTGTCAGTAGATTTAGATCTGGATCGGCAGGCTGATGGCACTATCGGCTTAGAGTTTGATCAAAATACTGTTACTGAAATGTTCGATTTCCCGGTTCAATCCAGTGGGGTTGGCATTGGAGGTAGTCCTAACCAAGCCGAAGATCATTTGATTTTTGAATATGAGATTCCGCTAAGTGGGATGGGGTTAAGTATTGATTCGCGTTTGGCCGTCAGTTTCTTACTAGGTCATTACCAAGCCAATGATGAAGACGGTTTGTATGATGATCTCCAAATGGCAACTTCTGGGGAGTGGCCGAATGTCAGTAGCCAAGCAGATTTTCTTGCTCCTGAACGCTGGGGCTGGATGTATTTCCGCGGTGTTCCTTGGCTGAAGATTGACCCCTATGCAGGTAATTTGGGTTATAGAGATGAACAAATGATTGACTTGACCTTTAATTTGGATCATTTGCAAGCTGGTATTTATAAGGCTCAATTGGTAGTTACCCCAGATAATGGGTCCGATATTTTCGTTCCGATCGAATTAACTGTAACTTCACCTGAATTGGAGTTACAGACGTCTCTGGAGTTGTCAATCGATTTAAGCCAGCAAACCGATAGCTGGCAAGATGAATCGATAGAAATCCAGAATTCTGGTGATGGCTTACTGACCTTCAAATTAATCGAACGTGGTGCAAGTTTCGAGGCTTTGCCCCCACAACAAACCACCCCTCAATCAATCAGTCAAAATCAACAAGCAAGTTGGAGCCAAAATGATCGAAAGCAGGATCTAGCCGCTTTGGAGATTCAAGAGATGCCTACTGAAACTCTGGTCTCACCAAATATGGACTCCCCAAATTTGAGAACCATTATTTGGGACCCAGTCGGCGATAGTTATGGTTTACAACCAGATATTGTCAGCGTGGAAGCCTCGACTAGTATGGAATCGATGACACTGAAGGTCAACTTTAGTCAGCCAATGGGGGCTGAAGAAATCTACGGTTGGATCGATTTAGATACCGATCAAAACCCCGCTACTGGTTACCCATGGCACGATATTGGGGTGGACTATGACATTTTGCTTAGTTTCTCAGAACCAGGATTAGCTTATGTAGTAGAAATAGAAAGTGGCGAATTACGAGGTCCAATCCAAATGGTAGTAGATGGTAATAGCCTTTGGCTAACGACGCCTTGGTCAATGATTGGTGGAGGTGGAAGTGATCTGGATATTACATTTGATCTGGGTAATGCGTATGGGCCAACTGATGAAGCTCCCGACCAAGGACATGGAACAGTCCCCTTTTCAGTCGAGATTCCCTGGTTAGTATTACACCAGAGTCATGGTCAAGTGCCACCAACAGGCACCCTAAATCTACCTTTCTCCATTGATGCTAGTAGCTTGGGAAACGGTATTCATCGGGCTCAATTGACAGTTCAGCACAATGTACCGATGGAACCAGATAAGGAAGTAGAAGTTGTTGTCACTGTCACTGGTAACCAAGTACCTCAGTTATACATCGAAGAATCCGAATTACAACTGATGACACGAGTTGGAGAAAAGATCAGCCACGATATGCAGCTACTCAACATTGGTGGTCCTGACCTACAGTTTAGTCTGAGTGAAATGAGCTGGCGACCAGATTTAATTCAAATGAATCAGATTGTGACCGACCCTCTTGGTGATACCGATGATTCGGCCGATGTTGTCGGTATCATGGCTAACGGTAATGCTGAACAACTGGTAATCGAAGTTCAATTTGCTGAGTTCCTAGCTAGCAACCCGTTTGGTTTAGGCCGCATCTTCTTGGATACGGATCAAGATCCTACCACTGGTCTGGCAACAGAAGAATTGAATGGTGGCTCAGAGCAAGATTTGGGTGTCGATTATCTGATCGATCTGACGGCTATTGGTCAGGGGATTACCGCCACTATTTATGACACCATGACCTTTGAATCTTTGGGTGATCTCTTCGTCACCACGAAACCTCAGGCCTTGTCGGTCTCTATTCCCTTAGGTTGGCTTGGTGAAGATGACGGCAACCTTAATGTGGCTACCGTTTTTGACAACGACTTAGCGCCAGATACTGGGTCGGGTCAGATTGATGCCTCTGTCTTAATTAACCAAATCGGTCAGATTGGAGACGCTATTGATATTGACTGGCTGGCTGTTGAAGCCAATAGTGGGCAGATCGGTCCTTATGATGGCCAATCTATCACAATTAAGATTGATCCACCTGACCGTGGAGGCCGATACTATGCTGCCTTAAGGATAGATCACAATAGTCTAGATTCTACTCCACAAATTATACCTATAACCTTAGGTGTAACCAATCAACTGGCCGTGCTTTATGTGGTTCCAGCCTCAGACAAAGAAAATGATTATCTAGAAGATGAACTAGAGGAAAAGGGCCGGATTCAGTTAGATGAGGATGGGAATAATGAAGATGATTGGCTAGAGAGCGAAGAATCTACGGAAAAAGAAAAACCGGACCAAGGTCGAAAGGATCGGTTGATGATGAAAATGGGCGAACCCATTTTGTTATTGGTCGATCAGCCTTTCCGCTTCCAGGTTTATGGCCACGACATTTTTGGCCACCAAGTCTATATTGATCCACAAGAAATTCGTTGGCAAGTACTATCTGAAGGTCTCCAATCAGTAGCTGATATCGGAAATGATGGTCAGCTTGAGACACACAGTCCAGGGCAGGGGCGGGTACAAGCCCAAGTGGGTAAAGTCCGTGGCCAGTCGGCGCCCATCACAGTGATTCGTCATATCAAGGGGGATTCTGCCGGTGGGGAAGTAACTGTAGATTACCCTTATGGTCGTCCTGATGGTCAAGTTGACATTCACGACTTGGTCAACTTAGGTGCTCACTGGCAGCAAAGGCTAATTGATACAACAGCCAGCGCAAATGAATTCCGATCTTTGGATATCGCTGGACCGGAGGGAGTTGGTCAGACAGACGGTATCATCGACATCTATGATCTGATCGTTTTGGCAGATAACTTTGGTTTGGGTGTATCCATCAGTGCGGCTCCAGCTCTGATTGCCAGCTTACCAAAATCAGAAAAATCGGTCGCCCTGATCCAAGCCATCCGCAACGATACCACCGCTCAGCGGGATCAATCTATTCGTACTATAGTAGGTAGCGAGTTCGGATTGAATTTTAACCTAACCGGAGTCGATCAGATCAAGGCCTACAGTTTCGATCTTAGCTACGATCCAGACCAAATTAGTGTAATTAGTCAATCCACTGAGAAAGATGGTAATGAAAAACCCAACTTTGTTATGGGCGACCTGTTGCAAGCAGGTCAAAATGGGAGCGTATACCAGATTGCTCGCCAACTAACGGTCGGTCCCAGACCTGATACCGTTAATGTGACCGCCACCGTATTGGGGCAGTTGGCTCAAAACGGCCAAGAGTTAGGCCAGCTACAATTGCAAGCCAAATCGATGGGGCAATCCAGCCTCACTTTGAAAAACCTGATATTAGTAACCGAAAGTGGGCAACAATTGACGGTGCCAGAGGTGCGTTATCAGCTGATATCTCATCCACCAGTCGAAGCCACACAGTTACTGCAAAACTATCCCAATCCTTTTAACCCCGAGACTTGGATTCCCTTTGAATTGAAAGAGCCGGGCTCAGTGTTAATTACCATCTACGACACGGAGGGTGAAACCGTTAGACTGTTAGATCTGGGACATCAAGTGGCCGGCCCTTATCGAGGACCTAACGATGCTGCCTACTGGGATGGGCGTAATAGGCAAGGTGAAGTTATCGCTAGCGGCGTTTACTTCTACCATCTACAAACTAACAAACACAACTCCATCCGTAAGATGGTCATTCTAAAGTAAGGAGGCTAAGATGATAAAACTGAATTCGATGATCCAAATTTGTTCAATGGTCAAAGCTGAAACTTACTTTTCTCCTGCTGCTGACCGTTTGCGACAAAAGAACAAAACGCCTAGCCTTATGCTTACCGTTCTTTGGGTTTTAGCTCTTTGGCTTGGCGCTTGGGCTTCTTTGTCTAGCTGGGCTCAAGACAGTAGTCAGGAATGGTCAGCTACTTTTGCGGCTACGAGTTCCAATAGTGCTGTGGCCACTCAAACATTGACCTTCAAAACTGTTGTTGGTGCTAGTGATGATTATGAGGCAAGCTTTGATGTTGCAGCCGCACCAGCACCACAGGTATTTCTTCTAGATTTAACTTTTCCAGCTACTGGTAGTAATATTGTAACTCGATTAACTACTGATGCACGCGCCCCATCGGCTTCTATCAGTTGGCAGATCAATCTACGGGCCGATCAGGATGGAGGTGCCTTAACTTGGGATGTTAGTAGTATTCCAAACTCTTATCAACTACTCCTAATGAGTCCACCAAGGAGTACACTCATTTTCACAGATATGGATACAATAACTGTGTCTATTATAGTTCAAGATGCTAGTATTTTTTCCATTAATGATACGGTGATCATCGGTCAAGAAGAAATGAGAGTCTCAGGAATTGATGGCAACAATTTGACGGTGATTAGAGGTGTCAACAATACAGTCGCAAGTAACCATACGATAGGTTCTACGATTACCTACACCTCAACTCTAGACATGAGAGAACAGGACACCATAAGCTATGAAGCCTCGAATGGTAATACCCAAACTTACACCGTAGAAGCAATTAGTGTCCATATCCCGGATGCCAACTTGAAGCAGAGGTTGGCCGACTCCATCGGTAAAAGTGTAGATGAGGTTTGGTATAGTACTGATTTAGCATCCCTTACCGGTTATCTACGTTTAACACGGGCAGGAATTACTGACCTAACGGGACTAGAGTATTGTACCAATGTAGTAGAATTACATTTGGGCGGTAACCAGATCAGCGACTTAACGCCTTTAGCTAACCTAACTAACTTACAGATACTGAGACTGGGTAGAAACCAGATCAGCGACATTAGCCCCTTAGCCAACCTAACCAATTTGACCCGATTGAGGCTGGGTAGTAATCGGATCAGCGATCTGAGCCAGTTTACCAACTTAACCAATTTGATCAGTCTAGCGGATTTAAACCTGCATAATAATCAGATCAGCGACGCTAGCCCCCTATCAGCTTTGAATCAGTTGGTTCACTTGAACCTGAGCGGAAACAGCCAAGTTGAACTAGGTGATCTAAGTGGTCTAACCCAACTGGAAGAACTGTATTTGGAATCCAATAATTATCAAAATTTGGATCCTATTATCGATGGTCTGAGTCAGTTAACGGCCTTGGATCGATTGGATCTGGACCATAATCAACTAACTAATTTGGATGGGATAGAACAACTAGCCGATCTGAATCAACTGCAGCATCTCTACATCAGATATAACCAGTTACAAGATATCAGTGCCATTTCGGCCTTGAATCAGTTAACTACTCTCCATTTGGAACGGAATCAGATCAGCGATATTTCAGCCATAGAACAACTGGTCAATTTGGGCTCTGAGGTTCAACCTAACCAGATGTTGCCCACCGGTTGGACCGAGAGCTTACCCAATAATCCACCGGTCCAACCCAAATCTGAACTCTCATCAGCAGAAACTGATCAAGCTAGACGGGATGAGGTCGATGGCCGACTGGCCCAACCGACCTCTCATGACCATTATGATTTGGATTTACGTCAAAACCAGATAACTAATATCTTACCTCTAGTCAACAATTCGGGGTTAGACAATGGAGATCGAATTACAATCCGTTACAATCGGCTCAATCAAGATGAGTTGAATCGGATACCGGAATTGACGGCTCGCGGAGTCCAGGTCGAATATGACGATCTGGTGGCTGAGATAGTCGAGATTCCCGACCCAAACCTGAAGCAACAGTTGGCTAACCAGCTCAACCAAAACGCAGAAGAAGATTTCTATAACACCGACCTGTTAAATATTAGGGATCTCCGTTTGTATAGTAGTAATAATGAGATAACTGACCTGACCGGACTGGAACATTGCCTCAATCTGAGAGAATTGTACATTTATTCCCATCCGATTACCGACTTTTCACCTTTGGCCTCGCTCAGCCACTTATGGCACCTAACCCTGCGAGATATACCGGAGCTGAATTCGGCGGATCTGGTAGAAGATTTAGCGGCGGCAGAATCATTACGGAAGTTGGATCTGAGTGGCATCACCATTGGACTTGAATTAGATCAGATTGCCAAATTGACTGACTTGCAATGGTTAGTCCTAGATAATTGTCAACTGACTGAGATAGACCCGTTGGCCAACCTAACCGATTTGAGACGTTTTGAGGCACGGAACAACCAAATCACGGAGATTGAAGCCATAGCCAGTTTCAATGAGCTACGCAACTTAGATTTATCCAACAACCAAATTGTCAGTCTGCAGCCATTGGCCAATCTGGCTAAGCTGGATGAATATCTGCTGATTGAAACACCTGACGGCAATTACGGTTGGCACTACTCACCGGTGTTGAATTTGGAACACAACCAAATCCAGTCGATTCAGTCGTTGGTAGATAATATTAGCTTAAATGCTGGTCGACAGATTAACTTGCGAAATAACCCTCTATCGAGTTTGGGTAAAGACCAAATAGGTATATTGCAGGGACGTGGCGTTCACGTAGTGACGAATGACGAGTCGTTACAAATAGTGGATATACCAGATGCTAACCTAAAACGTGTACTGTGCCAAAATCGGGGCATCAGTCTTAATTCGGCCATCCAAAAACGGCACTTGATGGAGATCGTTGATTTGTCAATTGCAGGCCATGAGATTATGTTGTTGACTGGTTTGGAATATTGTCAGCAATTGAAGAACCTAGATCTTAGCAATAACCCGATTAACGATTTCTCATTCTTAAGCCAAATCAGTCGAAGATTATCATCTTCAACCATCACTGGTATTGGCAATACATTGTCAAATTCAACACTGACTTCCAGTGCCTCCAGGGTTGGAATTTGGTCCTCAATAGCCGTTTGACTGAGTGGATTGTTACGTAGATCAATCTGGTCGCCATCACCCAGACCACTATTGCTTACCAAATCTGTTAGGTCGACAATCAAGTTGTGTCTCAGGTCAAGATCATTTAGATTAACCAGAGTAGTTAAAGCGCTAATCGTCTGTATTTGGTTATTTCCTAGCTTGAGGTTGATTAGCTGGGTCAGGCTGGACAGATCGTTGATATTCTGCAGTTGGTTGTGGTTGAGATAGAGTTGTGTCAGTTGGGTTAAGGAAGACAATTGGCCTATACCAGCCAAGCTGGTTAACTGGTTACCATTTAGGCTTAGCTGCCGCAGGCTTGCAAATTGCTTCAGAGTACCCACTATCGGACTCAGATCAGTATAGGCATTGGCCTGTAGATATAGGTTTTCCAGATCGCTCAAACTGGTTAAGCCATCTAGGTTCAGTGCCGGGTTCTGCCCCAGACTCAGCGATACTAGACTGCTCATGCCACTGAGGCCGCTAACCTCCAACGCCGGGTTATTATCCAATCTCAAACTTTGTAGTACACTGAGTTGGGCCAGTGAACTAGCATCGGTTAGCTGGTTGCCAGCTAGACTCAAATATTCCAAGCTAGTAAGTGGTGATAGCAGATCGATTACAACTGTCAGATTCAGGTTTGGAATCTGGTTAGCATCTAATCGTTCTAGAGTAGAGATTTGGCTTAAGAATGAGAAATCGTTAATCGGGTTGGAATACGCGGTCAACCTAAAGAAACTCTATCTCTCCGGCAACCCGATTACCAATTTTGCAGCCTTGAGTCAACTGGATCAACTAGAGATGTTATCAATCGGTAGTATGTCAGAATCACTGGATTTAGCCAATTGGGTTGAGCAGCTGAAGAATTTGCCTAGCTTGCGTAGCTTGGAGTTATTCAACAATGGTCTCACCGATCTGTCTAGCCTGTCGCTGTTAACCGAGTTAGAAGAGCTCAATTTAAGTGACAATCCACAAGCGGATCTGACTGGCCTGACCGGTGCTATCCTAACCAGTTTGAAGCTACTTTATCTGGAAAAAAATCAATATTCTAGTTTGGGATCAATCAAGGCGACCTTGCAGCAGATGACTAACTTGGTTCGCCTAGATTTGGAC